>Ga0315280_10003554_pt1 | contig 23822 bp, 22 predicted proteins | sample YL17G06_40_MG_FD_203697 | JGI IMG/M metagenome (GOLD analysis project Ga0315280, IMG submission 203697) | Sediment microbial communities from Yellowstone Lake, YNP, Wyoming, USA - YL17G06_40 | ecosystem: Environmental > Aquatic > Freshwater > Lake > Sediment | place: USA: Wyoming | collected... | reverse complement strand
TCTGGCTACGCGGCTTACAGCGGCGTGACGTTGACGACGACTACCCTGGCGATCACCACGAGCTCACCCCTGCCATCGGGATCCACCGGAGCGGCATACTTGCAGACGCTCGCCGCCAGTGGCGGGGTTCCTCCGTACACGTGGGCGATCTGGTCCGGCACTCTGCCACCTGGACTGGCGCTTTCCAGCGCCGGCGCGATCACTGGTACGCCCACTACCACCAGTACATACAGCTTCACGGTCCGCGTGACCGACAGTGCTTCTGCGACAATCACCAAGACCTTCAGCCTCACGGTTGTTGCGGCGCTGGCGATCACCACGAGCTCACCCCTGCCATCGGGGACCACCGGAACGGCGTACTCGCAAACGCTCGCCGCCAGTGGCGGGACTCCCCCGTACACGTGGGAGATCTCGTCCGGCACTCTGCCAGCCGGACTGGCGCTTTCCAGCGCAGGCGCGATCACGGGCACGCCCACTGGCGCCGGTACTTACAGCTTTACAGTTCGCGTGACCGACAGTGCTTCAATTACAGCCACCAAGACTTTCAGCCTGACGATCAGCCCCCCACCGCTGACGATCACCACATCCTCACCCCTGCTGTCAGGGTTCACCAACGGCACGTACTCGCAGGCGCTTACTGCCAGTGGCGGCGTTTCTCCGTACACTTGGACGATAACATCCGGCACTCTGCCTCCCGGACTGGCGCTTTCCAGCGCAGGCGCGATCACGGGTACGCCCACTACCGCCGGTACATACAGCTTCACGGTCCGGGTGGCCGACAGCGCTTCCACGACTGCCACGCAGACCTTCAGCCTGACTGTGGTTGCAGCGGCCACGCTCACCCGGGCTGGAGCGCTGTCCCAGATAGGAGCGGGCGGTGGTTGGGACTCTACGATCTTACTCATCAACACCTCTTCGGCACCGGTCGCGGCAAGACTCGTTTTCCATAACGACGATGGCAGCAGCTTAAGCTTGCCGCTCAGCGTCACGCTGCAGGGCGTTTCGCAGTCGATCACAACGGCAACGCTGGACCAAGTCATAAACAGTAATGCCACTTTGCTTGTTAATACGGCGAGCCAGTCGACGTCCACCGTTACTGGATGGGTCGACGTGCTCAGCGCCGGTTCGATAAGCGGTGCTGCGATCTTCCGCTACACTGGAGGCGGTACGGCTTCCGAGGGTACGGCTCCACTTCAGAGCCAGACTCAGTCCACGATCGTTTACCCTTACGACAACACTCTTGGGTTCTCAACGGGCGTCGCTTTGGTAAACCTGTCGGCGGGGCAAGCGAGTATCACGGCCACCATCTTCGATGGAAACGGCTCTCAACTGGGCGTGCAGACGATCCCTGTCGCCGGCAGCGGCCATACATCGTTCATGCTGCCCTCCAATCTCCCACTCACAGCCGGGAAACGCGGCATCGTGAAATTCCAGAACGCCTCTGGCGGCGCCCTGGCAGGGATTGGATTGCGGTTCAGCCCACTCGGCACTTTCACCTCGCTGCCGGTGATTCTGCCGTAGCCTCTCAGTCTGATGTCCTGCGACAAGGACAGCGGCGGCGGCTGGTCGTGCCGCTCGCCGCTCGCGGAAAGCGATCAGAAGTATTCGCGGCCAAGCCGGCGTACCCGCTCCAGATAGCGGGCGCGTGTAGCATCGTCAGCAGTTAGAAGGTTGTGCAATACGACGTGTCGTACCTGGCGGATGCCGCAGGTTCTGAGGGTCCACCCATCGAAGGTCTTCTCGAGCGGTCGGCCGAGGCGGAAAAGCCGGTACAATGCGGCGCTCGCGCCCGCGGTACAAACGACCAAAGCCTTCTTATGAGCGAGCAGGCCTTGAACCCTCCCAGGGGAAGTGAATCGAAAAGCGAAATGTTCCCGGAAGACACGATCGATAAATCCTTTGAGGATGGCTGGAATCCCAAACCACCACACGGGGAAAACGAACGCCAGAGCCTGCGCTCGCACGATGCGTTCCTGGTAGGCGGCCACGTCAGGTAACGGTCGCCCGGTCCCCAGCGTGTCGAGTTCCGGACCTTGCAGCACAGGATCGAACCTTTCAGCATACAGGTCCGCGACGTCGGTTTCGTGACCCGCTGCGCGTATGCCTTCGCATAGTGCCGCACATAGGGCTGCATTGAAGGAATCAGGCTTCGGATGGGCGAGCACAATCAAGACACGCATCGGCCCATAAAATAACCACGAAATGGATGAAGTACACGAAAATCTTTTCGCGTGTTTTCGTGTGTTTCTCGTATCTCGTGGTTATGATAGGCTTTTGGTAATGAGCTCGCCATTCGCTAATACCTATGAATCGACTTCAAAAGAAACATCCCCCAAAATCCGCAGGGAAACTGTGCTCGGGGATTACCGAATTGCATTTCGAAGTCGTCAGGCCAGCATCGTCGGCCACAGGGAAGTGCTGTCGGGCAAAGCGAAATTCGGTATTTTCGGGGCAGGCAAGGAAGTTCCCCAGGTGGCGATGGCCCACGCATTCCGGAAAGGCGACTTCAGGGCGGGATATTATCGGGACCAGACGTTGATGTTCGCCCTGGGAATGCTGAGCATGGAGGAGTTCTTCGCCCAACTCTATGCGGATACGGAGCTCGAGAACGAGCCGGCCTTTGGTGGCCGCGCCATGACCGGACACTTTGCGACGAGGTCGCTCAATCCCGACGGGAGCTGGCGCGATTTGCGTGCTGCCTTCAACTCATCGGCTGACATTTCTCCGACAGGCTCGCAGATGCCCAGGCTCTTGGGACTGGCTTACGCTTCCGTGCTCTATCGGCGCCTGGACGAATTGCGGAGTCTCGCGGCAAGCGGATTCTCCGATAACGGCAACGAGATCGCCTTCGGCACCATCGGCAACGCGAGCTGTGCGGAAGGTATCTTCTGGGAGGCAATAAACGCGGCCGGCGTGCTCCAGGTGCCGATGCTGCTGTCAATCTGGGATGACGGCTATGGCATTTCGGTGCCGAACCAGTTTCAGATGACGAAAGGAGACATCTTCCGCGTCCTGGAAGGCTTCCAGAGGCGGCCGGGGGAAAAGTCCGGTCTGGATGTCTATGCCGTGGCAGGGTGGAACTATCCGCGTTTGTGCGAGACGTGCCTGTCGGCGGCCGAATCGGTGCGCCGGGATCATGTTCCTGTGGTGATCCATGTAACCGAATTGACGCAGCCGCTCGGGCACTCAACATCCGGAAGCCAACAGCGCTACAAGTCGCCGGAACGGCTGGCCTGGGAAAAAGCGTTCGACTGCATACCGAGGATGAGAGAGTGGATAGTGGGTGAGGGGCTGGCATCGGATGGCGAACTCATTGCATTGGAGGAGGAAGAAAAGAAATTTGCTATCGCGGCGCGGGACCGCGCGTGGGCGGCGTTTCGGCGTCCGATTGACGAGGAAAAGAGCCAGCTTGCCGCTCTCACTCGCGATTTGGCGCAAAGCTCAGCCCATGCTCCGGAGCTGGTGCGCATCGCCGAGAGGCTGGCCGGCAAGCAGGATGCGCTGCGGCGCGACCTGATGGCTGCCGTAGAGGAAGTGCTCGTCACGGTCCGCCTGGAGAACTCTGCGGCGAAGAGGGAGCTGGTTGAATGGAAGCTCAAGCGGGAAGATGAAAACAGGCGGCGCTACGGGTCAGATCTGTACAGCGAATCGGCGGAATCCGCACTCAACGTGCCCGAGGTGCGCGCGATCTATTCGGAGCATGCGCCGATGCTGCACGGCTTTGAGATCCTGAATGCTTGCTTTGACGCCGCTTTTGCCCGCTATCCGCGGCTGATTGCCATGGGTGAAGACGTCGGGCAACTGGGTGACGTGAACCAGGGTTTTGCGCGTTTACAGCAAAAGTACGGTGTGCTGCGCATCACAGACACCGGGATTCGCGAAGCGACCATCGTAGGGCAGGCGATCGGCATGGCGATGCGGGGCTTGAGGCCGATCGCGGAGATCCAGTACCTGGACTATGCGCTCTATGCGCTGCAGATCATGTCGGACGATCTGGCAACGCTGCGCTGGCGCACCCGCGGCGGGCAGAAGGCGCCGGTGATCGTCCGCACGCGGGGGCATCGCCTCGAGGGGATCTGGCATTCCGGCTCTCCCATGGCAGGCCTGATTGACCTGCTGCGCGGCATTTACCTCTGCGTGCCGCGGGACTCGACGCAGGCTGCCGGTATGTACAATACGATCCTGCGTTCAGACGACACGGCATTCATCGTCGAGGTGCTGAATGCTTACCGGAAAAAAGCCCCCTTGCCTGACAACGTCGGGGACTTCACGGTTCCGCTCGGCGTGCCTGAGGTGATCCGGGTCGGCCAGGACGTCACCGTGGTGACCTACGGTGCGTGCTGTGCCATCGCTGAGGAAGCGGCGGAGTTGCTGAGCCGGGTCGGTGTTGAAATCGAGCTGATTGACGTCCGGACCCTTCTTCCTTTCGATTTGCGCAGGATCATCGTGGAATCGCTCAGAAAGACCAGCCGGGTGCTCTTTTTGGATGAAGACGGTCCGGGGGGAGCGACGGCTTACATGATGCAGCAAACGCTCGAGCAGCATGGAGGCTATGAGTGGCTTGATGCAGCTCCCCGTACGTTGCCGGCTCGAGAGCATCGTCCTGCATACGGTTCCGACGGCGACTATTTCTCAAAGCCGAACCGGGAACAAATCTTCGAGGCCGTGTACGACCTCATGCACGAAGCGGACCCGCAACGTTTCCCCTTGTTCCACCGCTAGCGCGTCGGATGGTCGATCAGCTGGATCCTTCTGAGATGACGTCCGCCATCGAAGGGCTCCCGTAGCCAGACGTGCACGATTTCGAGGGCAGTCTGCAACTGCATCATCCGCTGTCCGAGCGAGATCATGTTGGCGTCGTTGTGCCTGCGCGCGAGACCGGCGCTTTCCGTGTTCCAGCACACCGCGCAGCGGATGCCGGAGATTCGGTTGGCGACGATCGCTTCCCCATTCCCCGAACCGCCAAGCACGATGCCGCGTTCGCATTCGCCGCGCGCAACCGCCTCGGCAGCCGGCCTGACAAAAAGAGGGTAGTCGACGGGCTGCTCAGAAAACGTGCCAAAATCCCGCACTTCGTGCCCTTCCGCGGAGAGCGCTTCACGGATTCTTTCTTTGTAGAGAAATCCGGCATGATCTGAAGCCAATGCGATTTTCATGACAGTATCTCATGTGCCGGGGCGCACCCAGACGAACGAAAACTTGAGTTTCTGGCTGTGGTGCGCGAAGCGCTTTGGAGTGCGGTGCCTCGGCACCGCTTTGAAGCGTCACAAAGCGGCGTCAAGCCTTCGGCCTTATTTTCGGAACAGATATATCGTTCTCCAGTCAACAAAGGATTTGCATGTTAGCAGTACAAAGACCTTTTCGTGCTTTTCGTGGCATGGAGCTTACTGCCTCCTGAACGCCAGATTGCCTCCCACATAGGCCTGCTCTACTCTCAGCGACAGGAGGGCCCTGGACGGCACAGTCAGAATATTGTCGGAAATTACTATAAAATCTGCCAGCATTCCGGGTGCGATCTGGCCTTTGATCTTCTCCTCGAATCCCGCGTAGGCGGATTCAACCGTATAGGCGCGCAACACCTCCTTTCTCGAGAGGCACTGCTCCGGGTGCCATCCGCCCTCGGGCTTGCCGTCAGGAGACTGCCGGGTCTCTGCCGCATACATGCCCCAGAATGGATTCGGGGTTTCCCCGGGAAAGTCGGAATTCAGCGGCACGCGCACGCCCGCATTCAGAAAAGACCGCCACGCATAGGCTCCTCGAATCCGCTCCGGGCCCACGCGGTTGTCCGCCCAGGGCATGTCTGAAGTGCAGTGGGGCGGCTGCATGCTGGCAATGACGCCCAGTCTCGAGAATCGAGGGATGTCCTGCAGCGCAACCACCTGGGCGTGTTCGATCCGCAGTCTGTGGTCCGTTGCCTGGGGTAATTCCTTGAGCGCAGTTTCGTACGCGTCCAGGGTAATCCGATTCGCACGATCGCCGATCGCGTGAATGGCCACCTGCATGCCGGCTTTGAGCGCTCGGGTGGTCAATTTGAAGATCTCGTCCTGAGACGTGGTCATCTGCCCGCGAGTTTCAGGGGCATCCGAGTACGGTTCGAACAACGCGGCGCCGCGCGAACCCAGGGCTCCGTCGGCAAAAACCTTGATGCAGCGAATGGTCAGCCAGTGTTCAGGGTCGACCTCAGGTCCATGCTCCAGAAAGGGCTCGATCAATTCCTTGTCGGCGCCATCCAGCATGACGTAGATCCTGGTCTTGAGCTGGCGCTTGGCTGCCAGGGATCGGAACGCCTCCAGCATCGGCCTCGAAACCTTTGCATCGTGAACCGTTGTCAGGCCGTACTTAAGGCATTCCTCTCCGGCCAGCGTGAGGGCTCTTTCCGTCAGCGCGGGGGATAGCGGCAGAATGTGCCGTGTGAGCAATCCCTCGGCTGCGTTTTTCAATATGCCCGTCGGTTTTCCCGTCTTGGAATCCTTGAGAATCTCTCCATTTTGGGGATTCGGTGTGTCACGCGTGATCCCGGCAATCTCGAGAGCCTTGGCGTTAGCCCAGCCGGCAAAGCCATGCAGCCCTGTGATCCACACCGGGTTGTTCGGGGAGGCTTGGCTCAATTGCTCATTCGTCGGGTAGTTTTTGGCCCACGCTCCCTCATCCCATCCCCAGCCTGTGACCCACTCTCCCGCGGGAGCCTGAGAGACACGCTCTTTCACTTTTTGCACTACTTCATCCGGTGTCTTAGCTGCCGCGACGTTCAGTTCGACGAAGCTCTTGCCCAGGTCGAGAAGGTGAACGTGTGACTCCACGATTCCAGGCATGACCGTCTTCCCGAGCAGGTCCTCCATTTCTGCATCGGGATAAGCGCGTCGAATCTCTTTGGTTGTGCCCACCGCCGCGATCTTCCCGTCGCCAACCGCGAAAGCCTCGGCTTCCGGGAGTGATTCGCTCAGGGTAACGATGTGCCCGTTGATGAAAATGCGATCGGCGCGAGGGGGGGCCTTACACGCAACCAGGAAAGCAGACGCCAAGACAAGCAACGCGCCCTGTGTGAGTAGAAACGCCAGTCTCCTGGACATGGGTCCCTCCTTGTTCTGCAGAGGATGATCGGTCTGCGAACTGCTGCAGCCGCATGATAAGGGGAGACGCGACAGATATCATCTCTTTTTCGGATAGTGGGTCACTTTCCGGTTTCGGGACTTCTGGGGCGTGAGGTTCATAGTTTCCGGTTAATCCGTAATACAACCATCGACCGAGCGTTTTCATTGAGCGGCCAAAATCTAAACCTCGAGTACCTTGTTGCAAAGACTGGATTCCGTTGGGTCACGGACAGCGCAACTTTGAAAACACTATTGATTGTATGTCATAAATGACATACAATGCTGTCGTGAGCCCGGATGATAAGCCTCTAGTTTGGCTGCACGGCCAGGTCAAAACTCCTCCTTTCTCCGGCGGCGCCAGACTTGAAGCGGGATTTCTGTTGAGAAAGCTGCAAAAAGGCGCGGCTCTTGAGATGCCGCATTCCAGGCCAATGCCGGGGGTTGGCGCCCGATGCCATGAGTTGCGAGTCGTTGACGCCGATAAAACCTGGCGTCTCATCTATCGCCTTGATGAGGACGCCATTGTCATCGCTGAGGTCTTCAGCAAAAAATCAAGGGCGACGCCTCGGTCGGTCATTGATCAGGCAAAGAAGCGCCTGCGGGATTATGATAATGCGTGAAGAAAAACAAAAACGACTAGAAGCAAAAGGATGGAAATTAGGAGGTGCCAAGGACTTTCTTGGTCTCTCGACGGAAGAGGAGGCATACATAGAGCTCAAACTGCTTCTTGCGCGGGGCCTGCGCGAGCAGCGGTTGCAGCGGCATTTGACCCAGGTAGAATTAGCCAAGGCCATGCGATCCAGCCAATCCCGTGTCGCAAAAATGGAAGCTGGGGATCCATCCGTTTCGTTGGATCTCCTGATCCGATCGCTTCTCCGACTTGGAATCTCGACCAAGAAACTGATACAGATTCTGGCAACGAGCAAATCCTTCTCGGAGGTTTGATCCAAGTGACTGGAGCACCTCACAGTCCGTCATTTTTCCTGCGATGTGAGCATACGCGAAGTTCAGGCCGATTGAAGCCGGGTTGCGGGCGGAGGGCGGCGTTTTGGGCTCCACTCCCCCAAGGAGGTGCGATCGTTCTGTACGGTTTATCCGTTTTTCGTTCGGAACTCCAAATCAGTCCGGGTGTATGATGGGAAAAACCATCCAGCCAAGAGGAGAAATCTGATGAGGCTCATTGGATTTTCCAAAACTTCATACCCGATTTCAATCGCCGCGTTGACGGCCGCAATTCTCATCCCTGCGCTCGCCCAAAAACCAGCGGCGCCTCAGAATCCGCCAAAGGCCGGAACCATTCGCGTTAATGTCGGGCTCGTTCAGACCGATGTGATGGTTTTCGATAATCAAGGCCATTTTGTGCCCGACCTAAAAATGAATCAGTTTGAACTGCGCATTGACGGAAAGGTACAGCCAATCGAGTTTTTCGAAATGGTCTCCGCCGGGAGCACTCATGATGAAGAGCTCTGGGCCAAGGCTGGAAAGAGGTTTGTTCCCGCATCGGATCAGACAAGCAGCAAATCGCAAAATCCTGGGCGCACCATTCTGATCTTCCTCGATGATTGGCACTTATCAGCGGATAGCGTCATGCGCTCCCGAGCCGCAGTAGCGAATTTGATTCAGACATTGGTAGCACCAAATGACAAAGTGGCGATCTTTGCAGCTTCTGGACAGCTGGGATCAGCGCACCAACTTACGGGCGAAAGGGACTCCCTACTTGCAGTGCTGGCCAAATTCAATTTCCTTAGTAAAGCAGCGGAAGATCTCTCGTGGCCGCCCATGACCGAAAATCAAGCTCTCATGGTGGAACGGCAGGACCCGGACGTCCTCCTGTATTTTGTCCAGGCAATACTGGGCAAACCAGTAGAATCCCTGGATACCGCCAAGAAGACTATGAGAGCAGAAGATGCTCGCGAGGCCGAAGGAATCAGAGATGCAGTCGCCGTTATAAGAAGAAGAGCAGGTGCTTTGGCACAGCTATCAGCCAGCATCGGTGAGAGAACTCTGTCGGCGTTCTGCAATTTCTTAAAAGCAGTCGAAACCCTGCCGGGGAGGAAATTCATCTTCTATATTTCTGACGGTTTTGTTCTGCAACCTCAAAGAAGCGACGTCATTTCGCGCATTGGTGAGCTCACCACCTCAGCGGCACGCGCTGGTATCGTAGTCTATACGCTGGATGCACGCGGTCTTGTGGTTGGGTTGCCGGAGGCAAAGGGTAAGCAAGCTCCCGATTGGTCAGGCGCGCTGTTGCACAGCGGCTCCAACGAGGCTGCAGCTCCCATGGATGTACTCAATGCGCTTGCCGCCGATACTGGCGGTCGTTTTATGAAAAATACCAATGCCCTCGACACAGCCCTGATCACGACAATAAGCGAGATATCAAGATATTATCTCCTAGGTTGGTCCATCGATCCAGAAAAGCTGCTGCCAGGAAAAATGAGCACCATTAAGGCCTCTATCAAAGGACGGTCCGGTCTGAGCGTGCGCGTTCGGCAAGGCTCGCTCGACCTTTCGAAGCTGGTACAGGACAAAAAGTAAGAATCAGCACCTGCATTTCACGCATCGAAATTTGAGCTGTATTGCATTTGAGCACAAAGGATTAACGTCACAGGTCGAGGTCAATGAGCGATAAGTGGCGAAACCGGAAACTACCACGCACTCCAGAAACAGCGTCTGGAGAGTGGATCGCGTGCTCATTTGGATGGGCATATCGGAAACTGACCCGCTACCCTTTTTCGCGCCGCATTAGAAGCGCCGGGAGTGATCCCGGGTTGGCGAATTGGGGACAATCCTTTTCTGCCTGGTCTTCCCCTGCGCCGGCATCTCGGCTGCCGTGGCCGCCGTTGTCAGCCCCGCGTTCCGATCATCAAGCTCGAAGGTCCCGGCAGCCTGACATGCTTCACATCCTGGAACGCTGCCTGCCGCATCCAGGCCGTGTATTCGTCACAACTGTAGCTGCTGCCGCCGCGCGTGCCCACCAGCATGTTGAGTGCGAACAGGGTGGCGAACTTGGGTGAAGTCTTGTCCGGCTCCAGGATAAAGTCCTGCACGACCAGGCGGCCTGTTGGCGCCAGGGCCTGATGGCAGCGTTGAATCAGGCCGCGGTTTTCCTCGGGGTCGAGCATGTGGCAGATCGCCGACACGAACACAAGGTCGAAGCCCGAGCCGAGGGAGTCGGTGCGCAGATCTCCCGGACGCGTCTTGACCTGCGCCGCCAGACCTGCGTTCTCGATGTAATTCTGGGTGAGCGCGATGACGTCGGCTAGATCGAGGATTTCCACTTGGAGTTCCTTAGCGGCCCTGGCAAACGCTATCGCATAGGCTCCCGACCCGCCGCCTACATCCAACATCCTGCGGACTCCCTCCAGGCCGACAGCCCTTATAACCAGCGGCACACGCTCAGCGGCATTGCGATCCATGGCAGCGATGAAGGCGCGCGTCTTTTCTTCGCTGCGCTCTTCCATTTCACGCCCGATAACTGCGGTTCCGCGACGAACGCAATCGGTAAGGGTAGACCAGCGCGGCCAGAGATGGACGATATGCATCAGGCCCTCGCGGGCATTCTGCTGGGACCCGGCGTTCAGGTAACGCGCGCTTATCTTCGAGTTGTAGAAGGTCCCATTCTCCTTTGTCAGCAAGCCCATGGCCGTTAGTGCGTTCAACAGCATCTCTGTGGACCGTGCATTGGCGCCCAGGCCGGCAGCCACCGAGGTTGCAGTGGCTCCATTTCCGACTTTGGAAAAGATGTCGAGTTCGATCGCGCTCAGGACAACGCGGCTTTCCTGGAACCCGCGGATGACTTGCAGCAATTCGTCCGGAAGCGCTCCGGCGGCATCATGAGCCCGCTTTGCAGCCTCTGCTTTTTGACGGTTGGAGAGGATTTCAGACCGTAGCTGCGACGTGTCGGCGCGCATCAGGCGTTCCACGGGGGCTCCTTCCTTGAAATGCGATCGCACGATTTCAGGCACATCTTCAGGGCTGACGCCGCAATACCAGATCCCTTCGGGGTAAGCCACCATGTTGGGTCCGTGCTCGCAAAGACCCAGCGATCCGCAAACAGTCAGCTGGACTTCGTCGATCATCCCCTGCCGGACGATCTCGTTGCGGAGGGCTTCGATGACGCCACCGGATCCACGAGCGGAACAGCTGGGCGTACCTTCCGGCTTTTTTTGATCGCAAACAAACACGTGATAAAGAAATGGTTCCATCTTCTTCCCTTCCTTTCGCAAACCTGCCGTGGCCGTCTCTCGCAATCATTGCATGCGAACGCCTTGCTGCTTCCATGGCCGAGACGCTGATGCCAAACATCAGAGAGCTCGCATCGGACCGGCGAGACGAGCTCTCGATCTAAACAGAAGTCTGCACCCGGGTGTGTGGTTATGCACCGTTTTTTTGTCGTCTAAAACCGGGGACGTCTCCCTATTCCCGAGCTCGTGTGGCGAACAGGTAGAGAAAAACGCTGGAAATAGGGAGACGCCCCCGGTTTTATGATCCTGGCGCAGGATTTGGGCCACGGCCAGACGGATCCGCTGATGAACTCATTGGAGGAAGTCAGTCGCCCGTTGAACGCATATGCGAGAGCCATTGTGGCTTCCGGCTCCTGACTTCTGGCTTCTCATATCCCGCCGCTTTTTGGCGGGATATCAAGGGCGCAGCCCTTGCCTAGTACCCCTTCACATGATTGCAGACCACTCTTATCCATGCGCCATTCGTGCCTGTCACCGAATTTCGAGAAAAGCTTGCTTTTGTATTTAGGTTTTGTCATTCTCTGCCGATTCAGCCGTGACGGGCGCTGCGGCAGCAAAACGCGCCTTGACAGCTTCGAAGAGCCGCAGCTAAGATTGCGCCGGGCGCAGCGCATATGCACGAACGCATCTCACGGGTTGCTTTGCCGTCTTGCAGATGTCGGATGACCATTAAGAGCGACAGGATTGAGATAAGGATCGGCAGCGCGCTGGAGTACCTGGATCTGGTGCAGACCCTCACGGACTGCATTACGGAAATCGTGGGATTTGATGAGGACACGGCTCACTGGATCGGCATGTCTGTTCGGGAGTCGGTGACGAATGCCATCCAGCACGGCAACAAGCTGGACCAGAGCAAGAGGGTCGAAATCAGCTTTGAGGTTGCGCCAGACCATCTCGATATATCGGTCCGGGATGAGGGCGCCGGCTTCCGGATCGACCAGTTGCCGAATCCGCTTGATCCTGAGAACTTACTCAAGCCCAGCGGCCGTGGAATCTTCTATATTCGGTCGTTTATGGATGAGGTAGAATTCATACCTCATTCCCAGGGTGGGCTGGAAGTGCACATGGTAAAGAAAGTACCCTCTAATTCAGCAGTCAAGGAGACAGAGATATGAAGATCGAGACTCGCACCGTCGGGGATGTACACATTTTGGATTGCAGCGGCAAGATCACCCTCGGCGAAGGGACGATGGCCATTCGAAACACGGTCCGGGAGGTGCTCAAGAAAGGGAGCAAGAAGATCGTGCTCAACCTGGCCGACATCAACTATATCGACAGTTCAGGAATAGGCGAACTCGTGAGCAGCTATACCACGGTTGCCAATCAAGGCGGGCAACTGAAGCTTCTGAATCTGACGAAGAAAATCCACGAACTTCTTGCCATCACCAAGTTGCTGACGGTGTTTCAGGTCTTCGACGACGAGCGCGCTGCGGTCGGCAGTTTCTAGCGGAACAGACCGTTGAAGTTCAGGATCTTGGTGAGATCGTTTATCACCACGAATCCCATCAGGAGGATGAGGAAGACAAAACCCACCTGAACGATCTTCTCTTTGATTCCGAGGCTCAAATCCCGCCCAATCAAGCCTTCGATCAGGAGCAGAGCGATCACACCTCCGTCCAGGATGGGGATCGGAAGCAGGTTAAAGAGCCCGAGGTTGAGGCTCAACAGCCCGATAAAACCGAAGAAGAGCCGGGCGCTGCGCGTGCGGGCAGCGCTCCCGGCCACGCTCGCGATCTCGATCGGGCCTGAGATCGTTTTGACAGAAGCGCTTCCCGTGAATATCCTGCCGATGACCTTGAAGGTAAGAACCGCAATCTCGTAATTGCGCCGGATCGACTGAACCGTGGATCCTATGAGCCCGTAGCGCTCAGGATCGGCGGGAATCTCAGGGTAAAATCCGATAACCACGCGACCCTTGTCCTCCGTCGGCGTAATTGTAAGCCGGTGGAGGGTGCTGTTTTGCTGCAGTTGCTTAACCAAGGTTTCCCAACTCGTGCCGGGCTGAGGCGGGACAGCAGGTCGCCGGATCTCGAATTGCAGCGGCATGCCTTTGCTTTCCGCGATGATGGTCAAAATCTCGTCGTAGCTACTGCCGCCTTTACCCTCTCCCTGGACCCCGATAATCTCGTCACCCGCCTGCAAGCCGGCCTTTTGCGCGGGCGAGTTGGCGTCCACCGACTGGACGATGGTCCTGGGGAGCGAGAACTTAAAGCCCAGGCTGTCCGGATCTGCGCTTTCGGTCGGCGGGGGGGTTAAGTGCAGGTCGACCTGTCGGCTGCCACGCTCAACGACTAAGTTCAAAGAATCGCGGGAGACCGTTACCAGAGCGATCTCCATACTTTGCCAGGTGTTGACCTGATTGCCTCCGACCGAGATGATTCGGTCTCCTGGTTTCAATCCCGCGCTCCCTGCGATCGTGTTGGGCAAGACCGGGCCGGCAATGGGGGGCCCATCGAGGTAGCGGGGAACCAGCACACCTCCCATGTAGGAACTGGCAACGATAGCTACGGCAAGCAGGATGTTCATGAAGGGGCCGGCAAGGGTGACCAGCAGCCGGTGCCATTTTGGATGGGAGAGAAACTCGTCCGGAGCGCCCCGGCGCTCTTCATCGAAGGCTTCCCCGGCCATTTTTACATAGCCGCCCAGCGGCAAGGGGCTTAAGCGATAGTCTGTTCCTCCGCGCGTACAGCCGGCAATCCGTGGGCCGAAGCCCAGAGAAAAGGTAAGCACCCTGATCTTCAGCAGCTTCGCCATGGCGAAGTGGCCGAACTCGTGAACCGTAATCGTGATGCCCAGCACGACAATGAAGGCCAAAATGGTCACTATCATCAGCAAAGGTTCCTCTTGCCCCTACAAAGAATGATGCTACAAAGGCGCAAAACTCTCAATGCGCACTTGAGCGAAAGCTTCCTGCAATCTCCCCTGCCTTCTGCCGCGCCCAGGCATCGGCACTGAGCACGGCGCCGAGCGAGGAAGCTTCTTGCGGGAGGTGTGCGTCCAAGACCGACGCGATAATCCTGGGTATGTCGTCGAATCCAATGCCGTCGTTCAAGAAGGATTCGACTGCGACCTCGTTGGCGGCGTTAAGCACGGTGGGAGCAGTTCCTCCTGCTCGCAGCGCCCGATATGCAAGGTCGAGACAACGAAACTTCTCGCGGTCAGGTTCCAGAAACTCCAGGTTGGACAGCTTGTGGATGTCAAGCGGGGGGAGCGGGCAGTGCCACCGTTCGGGGTAAGTCAGGGCATACTGGATGGGAATGCGCATGTCCGCCAGTCCGAGTTGCGCCAGTACCGATCCGTCGATGAACTCTACCATCGAGTGGACGATGCTTTGGGGATGAACGGCAACGTCCACTCTCTCCGGTGAAACTCCGAACAACCAGGAAGCTTCGATGACCTCGAGACCTTTGTTCATGAGCGTCGCGGAATCGATGGTGATCTTCTTGCCCATGCGCCAAGTCGGATGGTTGAGAGCTTCTTCGCGCGTCACAGCCGAGAGCTTCTCCTTCGGGATTGCCCGAAATGGACCGCCTGACGCAGTCAGGATCAGACGCCGGATCTCCCCTGCGTTTGCGCCGCGCAGGCACTGGTGGATTGCGTTGTGTTCGCTGTCGACCGGCAGAATCTCCACCCCGCGTTTCCGCGCCATTTCCATCATCAATTGCCCTGCCATGACCAGGGTCTCTTTGTTCGCCAGGGCGATGCATTTGCCGCTTTCCAAAGCGCGATACGTCGGCATCAGCCCCGCAGCTCCGGTGATGGCGGACAGGACCATCGTTGTTTCAGGATGACACGAGACCTCGATCATCCCCTCCTCGCCGTGAACGAAGCGGGTCCGGCCCATGGGGTAACCGCGACGGCGCAGGACGTCCTGCAATTCATGTGAAGTGTTTTCATTCAGGCTCGAGGCAATCAGGGGACGGACGGCCTCAACCTGGTCCGCCAGCAACGCCACATTCCTGCCCCCGGCCAGCCCGACGACCCGGAATGCGCTGGGGAAGCTCGAAGTGACTCGGAGGGTGTTGGTGCCGATGGATCCGGTTGAACCGAGAATTGAAATAGATTTCATGAGCACCGCCTCACGCGCGTGTGCAAAACGCACATTTTAGCGAATCCGCCTGCCCGGTGCCACCAAACTTCACTGGAATTTCAATAGATCTGCTGGAGATACAAGTACATGATAGGGAACGCGAAGAGAAGACTGTCGATGCGGTCGAGAACGCCGCCGTGCCCGGGGATCAGATTCGAGCTATCCTTGACTGCTGCCGCGCGTTTAAGCATCGATTCCGCCAGGTCGCCGAGCTGGCCGAACATGCCGACGAGGAGCGAAGTTGCCACCACGTGCCTCAACGGGAGATCGGCGAAGAGAAAGCGGCGCAAGAGCAGGGCCACGAGCAGTCCGGCGAGCAGTCCAGCCACAGCCCCCTCGTTGGTTTTCTGAGGGCTGAGCTGGGGTGCAAAAGGCGTGCGCCCGAATTTCTTGCCGGCAAGAAAAGCAGCAGTGTCCCCGGTCCAGATGACGGCAAGCAGCGCAAGGGTCCATTCCAGCCCGAGATGGTTGCCAAAGCTGTAACGCAGCGCAAAAGAGGGGTAGAGACAAAGCCCCAGGTAAAAGATCCCGACGAGATTCACCATCATTCCCAGTACGCGGTCACGAACCGGATCCCGCCGCCACATTGCCGCCAGGAAGGCCGCTACCAATAGGTTCGTGCTGAGCATGCCCGCAGGAAACCATGCTCCCCGGAAGCCGACGAGCAGGAGCCAAAAGCCTGCATAGCCGAACCAAGGCTGCCCGCGCAATCCCATCTTCTGCGTCAGCCGAAAGTACTCGTAGAGGCTGAGAGATCCGATGATGCCAAGGGCGATCAGATACAAGATCGGCGGAGCAAACAAGACGACGACAAGCGTGACCGAAACCAAAACCACAGCCGAAACTACCCGCCGGAACATAGGCCTCCATCCCTCATGGTCTAACTCTGTTCCTGATTCCTCCGTAACGCCGATCGCGCTTCTGGTAATCCAGAATGGCCTCGAAGAGGTGCCTGCGCCGGAAATCGGGCCAGTAAGTAGGAGTGACGTAGATCTCAGAATAGGCTATCTGCCACAATAGGAAATTGCTGATGCGCATTTCGCCGCTGGTGCGGATGAGCAAATCCGGATCCGGAATACCCGCCGTATAGAGAAACTTCGAGATCGTTTCCTCAGTGACCGGGACGCGGTTCCCGTTCTGCTGGTCCAACAACCTGTTGAAGCTATCCACTAGTTCCGCACGGCCTCCGTAGTTCAGCGCGACGTTAAGGAGCATCCCGGTATTGCTGCCTGTCTTCTCCGTGGCCCGCTCGAGCTCGCGGCGGACCGAAGGTGCGAGTTCGTCGATCCTGCCGATGGCAAGAAAACGAATGTTGGCCTCCACGAGCCTCCTCAACTCGCGCCTGACATACTCCTTGAGCAGGCTCATCAGAGTGCGCACTTCAGCCTGCGGGCGTTTCCAGTTCTCCACCGAGAATGCGTACAGCGTTAGGATTTCCAGGCCCATACGGGCTGAGACTTCCACAATCTCCCGCACGGCTTCGATGCCGGCACGGTGTCCTGCAACTCTCGGCAGCCTGCGTTGACGCGCCCATCGGCCGTTGCCGTCCATGATAACGGCTATGTGTCGCGGGAGCCGGTTCCGGTCGATGCTCTTGAGCAGGCTCGCCTCGATAGTTCCCGGTTCGGCCAGGATGGCTCTTTCAATCATGATCAGGAGACCTCACTCCCCAGTTGCGCGCACCATGGTAACACATAGCACGATCAGGGAACACGCAGAGATCGAACCTCATGGCAACAACCATGACGTAGACGAAACCCGCGAAAGCCTTTGGTGTGTTTCATGCACGCCTGGGTCCTTCGGGGTGTGACCCCGGGCGCCTTTCTTCAATAACGGACTTTGAGCAGGATGAGCCCGTGAGACGGAGCCGTAAATCCAGCCCGGGTGCGGTCGCGGCACTTGAAAAGACCCTCAAATTCCGGGAGCGTCATCAAACCACGCCCGAGTTCAAGGAGCGTGCCCACCATGTTCCGAACCATATGGTGCAGGAAGCCGTTTCCCTCGACAGTGAGAGTCAGCCGTCGGCCGGCACCCTTGAGCCTGCAGCTGTACATGCGACGCACGGTGCTTTCTTGCCCACTCGCTTTAGCGGCGAAACTGGCGAAATCGTGGTCCCCCACGAATAATTCCGCCGCCTGCCTCATGATTCCGGTGTCGATGGGATAGGGGAAATGGAAGTGCTCTCGTGCGAGGTGCGGAGGGAGGACACGGCCGCGGTAGATCTGATATCGGTAGATCTTCGAGCGGGCGCTGCGGCGGGCGTGGAAGTCCGCCGGGGCTTCTTGGGCAGAGAGAATCCGGATGTCGGGCGGCAAAACGCTGTTCAATGCCAGCACAAGGCTGGCGGCCGGAATTTTAGAGGCTGTCTTGAAGCTGGCCACAAAGCGGCGCGCGTGAGTGCCGGCGTCGGTCCGGCCGCTCCCAATGGGGATTGTGTGCTCGCCGGTGATTTTGCGGATGGCTTCGCACAGCTCACCCTGGACAGTGGCGTGCTGCTTCTGGAGCTGCCAGCCGTGATAAGCCGTACCGTCAAATCCGAGCACAAGCTTGATATTTCTACGGGACTTCATCGGCTTCCCGGCTTGACCGCCTTGCTGCCGGCTTGGCACATGGGGCAATTGTCAGGCGGGTAATTGGGGAAGTCGAGCACTGCCAGAGCCACGCTGGGAACGCCCAGGTCCGTGCTGCCGCCGCTGCGGTCCATGATGGCCCCGGCGGCCGTCACTACTCCCCCTGATTGTTTGACGACATCCATCGTTTCGCGAGTCGAACCTCCGGTGGTAACCACATCCTCGACGACGAAACACGTCTCGCCCGGCTCGATGCGAAAGCCGCGGCGCAACGTGAGCGCACCGTCCTGACGTTCCGCGAAGAGGGCTCTGACACGGAGGGCGCGCGCCACCTCGTGGGCAACAAGGATGCCGCCGAGAGCTGGAGCAATCACCAGTCCGGGCCTGGCCGCTCGTTCGAGCAGCCGAGCCGCAAGCGTGCTTCCCAGCGTGCCGGCGTGGTCGGGATGCTGAAGAACGAGGGCGCACTGCAGGTAACGGCTGCTGTGCAGGCCGGAGGAAAGACGGAAATGCCCCTCCAGAAGGGCGCCACAGGACTTGAACAGATCGAGGATCTCTTCTTGCGTCATAATTGCTCCATCTGCGTGCTCTGCGCTCTACGCAGTGAGATAGTTTTGATTTCCTCCACTCCATGCTCCCAATCGGATTCGCAGGGGCTTACCCGCACAGGGTACAAACTGCCAGCACCTATGATAAGATAAAGCAATTCCGTGGGAAAAGGAGCATCCTTATGTCTGGTCATTCCAAGTGGCACTCTATCAAGCATAAGAAGGCTGCGGCCGACTCGAAACGCGGGCGTATATTCACGCGCCTGATCAGAGAAATGACGGTGGCCGCGCGCACTGGCGGAGGCGATATTGATTCGAATCCGCGATTGCGTCTCGTGGTCAACTCCGCGAAGGCAGCCAACATGCCCGCCGAAAACATCAAGCGCGCGATTATGCGAGGCACAGGCGAGCTCCCCGGCGTGTCTTATGAGGAGGCGAACTACGAGGGCTACGGGCCGGGAGGGGCTGCCATCTTTATGCGCGTGCTTACGGACAATCGCAACCGCACCGTTGCCGAGGTAAGGCACATTCTCTCCAAGAACGGAGGGAACCTTGGAGAATCCGGGTGTGTGTCCTGGATGTTTGACAGAAAAGGCTATTTTGTCGTCGAGAAAGCCGCTGCCAGCGAAGAAAGGCTCCTTGACATCGTTCTCAGCAATGGCGGGGATGACATGCGTGAGGACGGCGACAACTACGAGCTCTTCTCTGTTCCGGAGAGCTTCGAAGCCTTGAAGGTTGCGCTGGAAGCTGCTGGCATCCCGACGGCTGCTTCGGAGGTCTCGATGGTGCCCCAGAACTACGTCAAGCTCGAGGGCAAGGACGCCCAAACCATGCTGAAGCTCATGGAAGCCCTCGAGGATCAGGAAGACATGCAAAATGTCTGGGCGAACTTTGACATCGACGAAGCTGCGCTCCAAGAGGCTTCCTGAGACCGCCTCCTGATGCGAATCCTGGGGATTGACCCTGGAAGCGAGACTACCGGTTACGGCCTCATCGAATCGGACGGCACGCGGCATTCCTCCATACGTTTCGGTGCGATTCGGACTTCGCCGCGCCGGCCTTTCCACGAGCGCCTGCTTGAAATCTACACTCAACTCATGGACGTCCTCTCCCACGAGGAAATCCACGCGGTTGCGATCGAAGGGGTGTTTTATGCTGCAAATGTGCAGTCGGCGCTCAAGTTGGGCCACGCTCGAGGCGTGGCCCTGCTCGTTGCAGCCCAACGAGGACTTCCCGTTTTCGAGTATTCGCCCCTTGAGATCAAGAATGCGGTCGTCGGTTACGGGCGGGCAGAGAAGAGCCAGGTGCAGATGATGGTCCGGTTTCTGCTGCGCTTGCCGGAAACGCCTGCCCCCGATGATGCTGCGGATGCACTGGCGGTGGCTATTTGTCACAGCCATTGGGCGGGCCGGGAAAGTGCCCGCTTGCCGCGGAGAAGGCCGCGCGCGAAGAGATAGCTTCAGAAGACCGCCATGCCGGCGTATCCCACCACGCGATCGAAATCGCCGCTGATGTCGCCTGAATTGGCGTAGCGGACCAATTGCCCGCCGGACGCGCCCAGGTCGCGGCACGCGGTCAGCAACGCGACGGTGGGAGCGAAGCCGCACATGCTCACATCCTTTTCGAAAATGGTTCGATATAGTCCCGGCGGATCCACATCTACGATCTTTTCAATGGCGAAGCGATCCTTCCGAGATGCAACGTCGGCAGGCTCGTAGTGGCTCATGTCGGAGCTGGCGACCAGGAGCACAGGATCAGGGATCGATTTGACGACGCGGCCCAACGCGTGTCCCAGCGTTTCGAGCGAGGCGTAGTCCGCTGTGCCGACGCAAATCGCGGCAAAGCTGGGGGCATCTGCCCGCAGTTGAAGAAACGGGATCTGGACCTCGATAGAGTGCTCGCGCGCGTGGGCGGCTGTGTCCTGCACCAACAGGCTGCACTCCCGTGTGAGGTGCCTGGTAAGCTCTTCGTCGATGCCAATCAGCCCGAGCGGAGTGCGCCATTGCCCTGGGGGGTGCAGAGAAAGCGCGACGCCTCTCCCTGTGTGGTTGGGTCCGAGAATGATAAATCGCCTGGGAAGCCGAACGGCGGCATAGACGGCGCCGGCAACCGCGCCGGAGTACATGTACCCTGCGTGCGGAGCCACGATCCCTTTGGCGTCGAGCGAGGGTTCGCCTGGGCCCAGATAGGTGCGAATGCTCTTACGCAGGCTTTCTGGACTTGCGGGATAGAACTGACCTGCAACCGCCGGCTCTCTGATCATGATCATCGCTCCATGTTGACGACAAACGAACTTTGCTCGCTTCGCTCGCTAACTTTAGGGGCAAAGGGGCAAAGGGGTCAAGGGACAAAGGGGCTAACATAGCTGCGTCCCTTTGCCCCTCTGTCCCTCTGCTCCTTTGCCCCCGACGGCTCACGCGAAGCGCCGGGAATCTCCTGTTTATCAAATATTTGTGCGACTTCCGACACGTGCAATTAGACCGCGAGATGCGCGTAATACACGAAAAACCTTTCGCGTATTTCGTGCTTGCTGAAGCGGAGGAACAAAACTGGCCATATGCAGTTACCACTTCCATTGGCCTCCGAGCAGCTCCCTGGCCTGATGAGATATCATGCCGAAAAGAGAATCACCGGGAAGCGCCAGCTCCTTCGGGTTATCAGATTCCATTTCGGTCATAACCGCTGTGGTGCATTCCTGGAGTCCCGCCGGGCTATAGCCGCCCTCCAGCACGAAACAGATCCTACCGCTGCAGCACTTATCGGCGGCCTTCAGCACCGAAGCGGCCGCGGACGCGTAACCTGCGACACTAACGGCAAGCCCGCCCAGCGGGTCGCTCAACAGAGCATCGAAACCGGCGGAGACGAGGATAAACTGGGGCCGGTATTGGTCGAGAATCGCCGAAACGATGCTCGCATAGATCGGCACGAAAACGCTGTCTCCCGCTCCCGCCGGCAGCGGGAAATTGATTGTGTACCCCCTGCCGTCGTGGATTCCGAGTTCCGCAAAAGCCCCCGTGCCCGGATAGTAGGGGTACTGGTGGGTGGAGATATAGAGCACGTGGGGATCATCGTAAAACATTGCCTGAGTGCCATTGCCGTGATGAAGGTCGACGTCGACGATGGCCACCCGGTCGAGCCTATGCTCCAGCCTGAGATGGGCGGCGCCGAGCGCGATGTTATTGAATAAGCAGAAACCCATAGCCTTGTCGGGCTCCGCATGATGCCCGGGAGGACGGACGAACGCGAAGGCGCGATCCGTCTCTCCGGTGCAGATCGCGTCCACGCACGCCAGTACGCTTCCGGCAGCCAGCAGCGCGGTGTCATAACTATCGGTGCAAACCGAAGTGTCCGGGTCCAGGTAGCTTGGAGCGTGTTGTGCGGCTTGTTGCACGCGTTCGATGTGAGTCCGGCTGTGAATAAGTTCGAGTTGATCTGCCCCTGCCGGGCGAGCTTCGATTCTGCGCCACCGTTCTGCGGCTCCGAAAGCACCGAGCGCCTGCTGGATGTAGAGCATTCGGTTCGGAGACTCTGGATGGTGGCTGCCCGGGTCATGGAGCCGAAATCGGTCATCGATCAAGAATCCCGGTCTGCTCATGGCGCATCCTCACGATGGCCTCGTGCCCGCAAATGTGCAGGAGGTTCAGGCTACGATGCAGCGACGCTGCTGGATGTGGGCGGCAAACTCATCGTAGAACTTCCCGACGTAGCTCTCGACCGGCATGGCTGCCGCGTCGGAAAGAGGACAGATCGTGGTCCCCTTCATATTGGCGCAGATGTCCAGCAGGATTTCCAGCTCGCCCGGCCTGCCGCTGCCGTTCTCGATGCGTGTCAGGATCTGGTAGAGCCACTCGGTTCCTTCGCGGCACTGGGTGCACTGCCCGCACGATTCCTCGGCATAGAATCTCGCAATGCGGCGCGCTGCCTTTACCATGCAGGTAGTTTCATCCATCACGATCACGCCGGCAGAGCCGAGCATGCTGCCCGCCTTGGCCACCGAGTCGAAGTCCAGACGCACATCGACCTGGTCTGCAGACAGAACCGGCACGGAGGAACCGCCGGGGACTACAGCCTTGAGCGTGTGCCCGTTCCTGATGCCGCCGCAGTGGTCGTAGATGAGCTCGCGCAGAACGATGCCCATCGGAAACTCATAGACGCCCGGCTTCTTGACATGGCCGCTGACGCCGAAAAGCCGCGTGCCGGTATTGCGTTCGGTACCGATGCCGGCAAACCAATCGGCGCCGTTGTTGATGATGTGCGGAATGTTTGCCAGAGTCTCGACGTTGTTGATGATAGTCGGGCATTGGTACAAGCCGATCACAGCCGGAAAGGGCGGTTTGAACCTCGGGTGCCCGCGTTTGCCCTCGATCGATTCGAGCAGAGCCGTCTCCTCGCCGCAGATGTAGGCGCCGGCTCCCCTATGCAGAGTGATCTCTAAATCGTAGCCGGATCCGAGAATGTTTTTGCCCAGATAGCCTTTCTCGCAAGCTTCTGCCAGCGCCTTCTGGATGACCCTGGCGCCGTAGAAAAACTCCCCGCGAAGGAAGATGAATGCCTGACGACAGTCCAGAGCGTAAGCGGAGATGATGGTACCTTCGATGAGCTGGTGCGGATCTTTTTCGATAATGACACGGTCTTTGAAGGTACCGGGTTCGCTTTCATCGCCGTTCGCGACCAGGTAGACAGGCTTACCCGAGTTCTTCGGTACGAATCCCCACTTCACCCCCGTCGGGAAGCCGGCGCCGCCGCGGCCGCGCAAGCCGGACTTCTTTACGATGTCGGTGATTTCTGCAGGCCGGTATTCACGCAGCGCCTTGCGCAGCCCCCGGTAGCCGCCCAGCGATTCGTAGACATCGATACTGGTGAGGTTGGGAACGTTGATGTTCCTGGTCAAAATCTTAGTGCACATCGGGCATGGCGCACCTTTCCTGGAAGTTGGATTCGAGATATTACCACACAGGGATATGAAAATGGCAATTCGCCTTCCGGGGCCCAGCGATTCAGACACTGCATGCCAATCATGCGAATGCCTTTGGAACGTTAAAGACCTCCAAGACCACAAAGAACCTGGGATTACACAGGGTTGCGATGGATGGTACGTCCGAAATAGGCTTTGGTTGCCACTCCTGGCACGGGCATCGGGGACAAGCGGGCTTATGTTCTGAGTTGCCGTAAGCATTGACTGATCAATGCGTTGGGAGAGATTGGCGGATTTTCCACAACTCTTGTGGAATCAATCAGTAACCGATTATGGCCAAAAATCTCAGAACATAATTTTC
>Ga0315280_10003553_pt1 | contig 23829 bp, 19 predicted proteins | sample YL17G06_40_MG_FD_203697 | JGI IMG/M metagenome (GOLD analysis project Ga0315280, IMG submission 203697) | Sediment microbial communities from Yellowstone Lake, YNP, Wyoming, USA - YL17G06_40 | ecosystem: Environmental > Aquatic > Freshwater > Lake > Sediment | place: USA: Wyoming | collected... | reverse complement strand
GGGAGAATCTTAACACACAGAGAAAAATCTTAGCAAGCCAAACCGGGGTCAAACCTACTCATTACGCACTTATCCCTGGAGAATTATGCGTAACGAGTAGGTTTGACCCCGGTTTTCATTTCTTTGGGAAGATAAAACGAGAATTATCGTCATAATAAGGAGAGGAGTATATCCATGGGCTCAAAATCAATCTTCGTTGAGAAATCCGGATCGTATTCCCGGAGGCGCTTTCTAAAACAAACAGCCTTGACTGCGGCCGGCTGGGCAGCGGCCCGTAAACTGGCGCCGGGCTTCGAACGCCGGCTCGACCCTCGGCTGTCCGCGGAAAAAAGCAAAGTCGTCCTGGTTCGCCATAAGTCCGTTGTGGACGCATCGGGCAAAGTCCAAAGCCCGCTTCTCCAGGAGATGCTCGACAAAGCCATCATAACCTTCACTGGGCAGTCTTCCATTTCCGATGCCTGGCGGCGGTTCATCTCGCCGGAGGATATCGTCGGCCTCAAGATCAACACGCTCGGCTGCCAGGACGTCCGGGGCACGGATTACACGCAGCACTTTCCTGCCATTATCGAAGCCGTCGCCCGAGGCCTCCGTGGGATTGGCGTTAAAGACCGGAGTATCGTCGTCTGGGACCGAAGCGAAGAAGAAATGAAGGAGGCCGGCCTGACCATCCAAACCGATCCCGGCGCGATGCGATTCATCGCCAACAAGCCCGGCCGCAGGGACCCGGGCGATTACGCCGCCGCAAGTTATCCCGTCGGCGGGGGGTCGAGCCGGGTCAGCCGGATTCTCGCCGACGTCTGCACGTCACTGATCAACATTTCTGTTTCCAAAACCCACAGCAATTCGATCTTCACCTGCAGCCTCAAGAACCATTACGGCACGATCGATAATCCCGGCCGCTATCACAGCAATGCCTGCACGAACCCCGGCATTGCGGAAGTCAATGCCATTCCCATCATTCGACAGAAACAAAAACTCGTGGTTTGCGACGCTCTTCTCGCCGTGACGGAAGCCGGACCCCGCTGGGACCGGCGCTTTATTCGTCCCTATGGAGGAGTCCTGGTGAGCACGGACCCTGTGGCCGTCGATGCCGTCGCGCTGAGCATCCTCGACGATTTGCGCAAGGCGGATGGGATGGAGCCTATCGCTCCCCGCGTTCTCCATATAGAGCTAGCGGATAAACTGGGACTCGGGAAAAGCCGCCTCGAGGACATCGAGCTTGTGACAGTGAATTTGTAGGAAACAAGGGGTTTATTAAACCTAATTATATAACTCTTATGCTGCGGCTGACCTCCGTTTTCGCCACGGAATTTTTATCCTGAGCGACGAGTGTCAAAGTGTAATCTCCTGGCCTAAGCTCAGGGATAGGAAGCTCAAGGAGCAGGATATCCACCTTGCCTTGACGCTTGCCGTTGAGGATCGAAGGAGAGAGAGGGATTTCCTCTCCTCCAGCGCCCGCCTTTAAAAAAGCAGAGAATTCGATATTAGCATTAGGGATGTTATGAACCATCGATCGAACGATGGCCGGCACTCCGGAAGTTCCCTTTGGGATCTCATCCATGACCGGCGCCATGCGGTTCGTGAGAAAAGGAAAGAGGTCTTTGAGTCCGCTCGCAAATTTATCGGTAGGTTCTTTGTCTTGTCTTGTCAGCCTGAAATAGGCCACATCTTTGTCCGCTGTCGGGACAAGCAACAAAGGCGGATCCAATTGCAGCCCGGATGTAACAGTCTGCGGAACCGTTGCCGCGCCTCGCGCCCGCGCCGCCTTGCCCGTTTGCATGTTCCGCAGGATCATCACGCAATCATAGACGCCGGGGTTTACGGGAATCATGCCGTAATACACAACGCGTTTTTTCGAGATATCCGGAATCTGAATGTCCCCGCCTTTGCTCACGATCATGTTATTGTCCTGGTCGATGACGATACTCACCACCTCCATCGGCGGTTTCATGACCTCTTTGAGGCCTTCCCAGGACAACTCGGCCAAAAAAATCAAATGGGTTCCGGATTCGCCCCGGCCAGGCAAAACAACTAAAGGCAATCCGATCGGGGTTTGAAATTGGGCATTCTCGCTGAAGGCCAGATCCATCAAGTGGAGCTCTTTTTCAAACTTTGAAAATTGGGAGAAACGCTTCGGGTTATAATAACCGCTTTGCGCGGATACGACACAATCCTCGCGTTTCACCTTGACCTTGATCTCATGGAATTGTCCGTCCCATTTTGCGTCGATGTAATAGCCGAGGACATAATAATTGCCGGTCGCGTTTTGAATGCCGGAAGCGATTTTCTCCGCTTGAGCGACGTCCTCGTAATATTGACCGCCGGACAGGGCGGCGAGATTTTGAAGCGACAGATCTCCTCGATCATCCGGAGATATAAAATGGGAACGCGAGCCCATGGTATTGATTGTGTAGATGGGGCTCGAGGATGAGCCGAATTCCTTGCCCATGTCCTCGTAGTTTTTCTGGAAGACCATATCGCCGACCAGCGTCGATCGGGCGAAACCGGCCGAAAAAAAGACGATATTTTTGTAGCCGGGAATAACCCGCAGCGTTTTCGCGAGCTCGGTCATGACCGAGACATAGTTTTTCCGCAGCATTTCAGCATAATCTGCCTCCGGATTGTGGGGCGGAGCAAGAAAAGCCGAAATGCCTTCCCCTCCTTCTCCGAGGGGTTCGGTGGGCAGTCCTCCGCTACCCGTACCCGGAGTTCCTTTCAGCTTCTCGATCGCCTTCCTGACCTTTTTTTGGTCCGTGCTTAAATACCCGTACATCTTCAACCCTATTCGAGCCTGAAAGGAGAGAATGCCGACCTCGTCGGTCGGTTGGACCTGAGTATCCATGAAATGGAGAGCGGCCTGCTTTGATCGTGCGAAGCCCACCAGGTCGTTCTGCTGGATGTCAAAAATAAAAAAGAGCTTCCTGTTCAGTTTTGGCAGCCGCACGGGGGGCGGCACTGCCGTTTTTTGAAGCTCGGCGACCTCCTTTTGTTCAGGCTTTTTCCCGGGCACGGCGAGGAAATGTTTTTCAAAGTCCGTGATGGTTTTGGGCAGCCCATTGTCAAAAATCTCAAAATCCGATTTATTCAAATCCTTAACGGGTCTTCCCTGCTTATCTGTGACAAAGACCTGGACCAGCTTCAACGTGACGGAGACTTCATACTGGAGCGTTGGCTGCTGGATTTTTTCTTGGGCAAGATCGAAATTCCACGCACTCGGCTGAAGGGGGAAAAACAAGGACACGAAAACAATAAAAAAATGGACGACATGGCTGCGCCGAGAGGCTCGCCGTGACGATCTTAATTTATTGTCCATCTTTCACCTTCCCGCTTATTAGTATTCAATATTCAACTTTGGTCTCCACGGTGAAAAACCGGTAATTCTCGTATATGATCTCTGTCTTCGACTGCATGAACGCGCTGCTTCTCAAGCCCGAATATTTTTCATTAAAGACAGCCCGGCTGGGAAACCGCAGGCCATTCTTAAGAATTCCGTACTCATGAACCGTGGTCAAAATGGGCTTCAATCCTCGGCTTTTCGCTACCTCCAGGATTTTTTCAAAACCGGCCAGGGATTGATCTTCCACCTCCATCTTGATAACGCTCGAATCTGCCTTGTCCACCCAGAGAGTCCCATAGTTGGGCTTGCCTTCGATGGGGACCTTGGGCTTTGCTTTAATCACATAGGTTTCCCGGCCTTCGACTCGATCTTGTTTGATAAATTCATAATCATAAGCATCATGCCACTCGCGCCCAAAAAATCCTACCGGCCCGAAAACGGCTTTCCGGGAAAAAAATCTCTGTGTCTTCAGGGGCGCGTTTTTCAGGTCTTTCTTTCGCCCATTTTCTTCGAGCAGCGTCCTTGTCTCTTCAACCTTCTCGCCCTTTTTCACAAGCTGATAATCATAAACATATGAATTCCTGTTCACCCTGCGCTTGAAGGAGGGAGCGGTTCCATAAGTGATGGCTGCTCCCTCTCCTCCTGTTACCACCACTGTCCCTCCGCTGCGGAATTCATAAATATCCTCTTTGATCTTCTCCCGGCATACAAAATAAAGCGCGGAATTGGCCAATTTCCGGCAATACTCCGCACAATTCTGGAGGATGGCAGCCATTTCCGGATGGCTCACGGCAAGTCCGGACTGGCCCTCCATACGAGTTTCCTGAAAAAGGTGGACGTGGATTAGGATGTGCTCCGCGGCCGGAACCCAAGGCGCTATAAGAATAAAGCATAGCACCGGACCCAGAAAACGGAGTTTTCTGCTCATCTCGCTTCTCCTTTAGGCCGACGCCCAGGAAAATCCCGAAGCCTGGACAAGCCGGGGTCCAAGCAGCTCATTACGCAAAGTTTCTCTCTTATTGTTGCGCAATAAGCTGCTTTGACCCCCATTTATTGAATTCATCTTATGATTTCGTGTTCCGTCTCTACGGTGAAGAACTTGAAGTCCTTATACGTCACGTTCGTCTCTGACCGGACGAAGACGAGGCCCCCCTCGCTCACATAGGCTTCCTCGACGAACAGTTTGCTCGGGAATCGGATGCCGTTTTTTTCAACCTGGAACTCCGAGCGAATGGTGAGACGGGGCTTCCGGTTGTATTGTTCCGCCCTTTTGAGCGCGATCTCGTAATGGTTGACACGCTTCTCGCTCCATTGGATCTTGAGAATATCGCCCGTGGCCGCGTCGATCCAGGCTTTGCCGTAAAGATTCCGCGCTTCCGGCGCGTCGGGTTTGGGCGTCACGTCAACAATGACAACAGGCCGCTTTTGGATTTTATCTTTTCCAACGATCCTGTAATCGTAATCGGATTGAGAACGTTCGGTAAAAATGCCGACGGGAGCCATCAACACGTACCCAAAAAGGAAGTTCAACGTCTTCAGCTTCGCCTTCGGCTCGTTAATTTTTTTGCGGTTCTCTTCGAGGAGATTGCGAACCTCGCGAATCTCACCTCCGGCGCGGATGCATTGATAGTCGTAGATGAGCGTCCGCTTGACCTTCGGGGGTGAAGGCACAACGGCGATTCCCGTCCGGGTTTCCCCCAAGCCGGTCGAGGCGTCGGCCGTGGGCTTCACGGAAGTCCATGTGGTCAACGGCTTTATCGACTGGCTCATGTCGAGCCTGGGGTCGGTGACCTCGACGATCTCCTCCTTGCAGATGTAGTCGAGGGCGACCCCCTCGAGCTTGCGGCAGTAGGCCGCAGCTTTCTCGAGAAGGGCGGCCAGGTCCGGCGCCTGGTTTTGGGGAAATTCCGTCCCCGCCGGAATTCCGGACAGAATCATAACGAGGATCGCGGTTAGCGTACCCTTGAGAGTGTTCATATCGGCCCTCCTTTCCTTTTTAGGGATTTCGGCTGACTCCGATTTTATCGAGCAACGTCGGCGGTTTCGCATTCGCCCGCTCGACTTTGAAATCGTTGGCGATGATCGATGATTCCCCGCTCGTCTCTTCCTCGGCCTTGAGATAAATACGATAGGGGCCGGGTTCGACCTCGGGGATATCGAGGCACGCGAGGTACGCTTTTCCCGACGGTTCGTCCTTTTTCGAGAGAAGCGTGAGAGGCACGGCGACAAAATTTCCGAACTCCAGGTTCTCAAGAAAAGCCGAGATTTTGATCTTGGGCGCCGCAATTTTGGCGACGGCGCACCGAAACGAGGCCCAGATCTCCGAGGGACTCGAAAGCGTCTTCTCCGTGTAAGGGACATACTGACGCGTGTCGAAGCCGACGATTTCGGAGAGGGGACGGGGCTGCGCCTTCCCAGACGCCTTTGTAGTGAAGCCCTTGAGATAGAACGCCCCCCGCTCGGGCTTCCATAATAATGGAGGAAAGAGCGTGATTCCCGAGGGTTTCGCTTCGGCGACGGAAGTCGAGACTCCCGCGACCGCGGCCGCTCCCGTCTCGAGGTTTCGCATGACGATCCGGCATTTGTAGGCGCCCGGCGGGACGGCAAGGACGGATAACAAATAGGCCCCCGACGGCGCGATCTTCGTTAGATCCTCCTCGCTCCGGCGGAGCTCGACGATCTCGTCCGACGGATTGAAGACAAGGCCGACCACTTCGACCTTTTTCCCCGCAACATTATGGAGTGTGTCTTTCGGGATCCGGGCGGCGAACACGAGGTTCCCGGCGGGATCCCAGGAGAAAGGCAGGGCCGCCATCTCGAAACGGGCCGGCGTCTGAGACATGGGCTTGTCGGCCAGGGCCAGGTCCACGAGCTGGACCATTTTTTCCAAGTCGGTGTAATCCGCGAACGGCTTCGGGTTGAAATAACCCCACTGGGCGCGGACATCGCAGCCCGGCCGCCGCACGCTCACCTGGATTCTGTGGGACTTGCCGTCCCAGGCCTCGCTGACGGGGTAGCCGAGGACATAATACGAGCCGGTCAATGTCTGGACTTTTTCGATAAACGGCTCGTAATTATACATGTTGCCCCAATATTGGCCTCCCGTTTCATAGGACGTTTTGGCCAGGGTCCAGGCGCCCGTCAGCCAATCGCTGAGCGTGATCCCGCCCGTGTACAGGGCGTGGACCGAGATGTTCGACGTCCCCAGCTCCTTCAAAAGGTTCTCGTATTTTTTTTTGAGTTCTGTGGGCCTAAACGGCGGATACACCACCGGGTACGGAATTCCTTCGGAAAAAAGAACAAAATGTTTTTGACCCGGAATGGAACGGAGGGCGATGGCAAGAGCGGTGAGGCTGTCGACGTAGGCTTCGGCGGAAAGGCGCCACATTTCCGCCATGTCAAGTGCGGGCATTTCGGGGATGGGTTGAGTAAATTTTGTTTCCGGCCGTGCGTCGGCAAAACCCTCGGCTTTCAACTCCCGTTGATATTTATCTTCCAGGTCCTCGAACCGGTCGGTCGAATCGCGGAGGCCGATTTTCGCGATGAAGTTTCGGACCTTCTGATGATCGGTCATGAGATAGAGATGAACCTGGAGGCGTTTGAGGAGTGAATAAGAAACGACGCCGATCTCGTCCGTGGGCAGAATCCCGGTATCGAGGAAATGTCGAACCGTCTCCCCCATTTTCCGGACGTCGGCGGGATTGTTGTAGGCGAAATCAAGAAAAAGGAAAAATTTGCGGTTGAGGAGGCGCGGAGCGGGAAGCGGGGTCGCCGCGACGCGCTCTTCCTTGGGCGCTTCCGCGGACGGGAGGGAGAGGATGTGCTTTTCGAATTCCGTCAGCTTCATCTCCTGCCCGTTGTCGGTGAGGACAAAGTCCTCCTTGCGGAGGTCGGTCACGGGATTTCCCTTCTTATCGGTGACAATGACCTGGATGAGCTTAAGGGTTACTCTGACCTCGTACTGAAGGGGCTTCTGGGGCCGGGCGGCTTCCTGGGGGGCGGAGCTCGATTGAGAGGATAGCCCTGCGATAAGGCACAAACTGGCAACGGGGAGGAGAAAAGAGAATTTCTTAATTTTCCCCATAATAAACCTCAGAAATTCCCTGAATTCTAAATCGTTGCCCTTGTTCTAATTATAGTACTAATCGGATCAATAAGAAATCGTCTGGGAAAAGCATTAGTCCAAACCCTTGCTTATAAACGCAGCATAAAATGTGCCAAGAAATGAACCGAGTCCTAAAGTGAAAAATGTTTTAGATTCTGCAAGTTATGTCTCTTTTTGAGGACATTTGACAGCATGTTTCCTTACAGGCTTGTAAAGAAACTGGGGTCAAACCTACTCGTTACGCAGAATTCTCCAGGGGCGGGTGCGTAAAGAGTAGCTTTGACCCCGATTCTATTTTATTTTGATGTTGCGCTTTTCGAGGCTCACGCCCATGGCTTGGTCCAGCCTGGCCAGGGATAGGATGTAATCGATCTTGGCTTTGACCTCGGCGGACCGCGCATTGGCCAGCTTTTCTTGGAAATCCAGGACGAAATAGTTCGTGGACAGCCCGACCTGGAGCTTTTTGACCTCGGCGTCCAGGCTTTTCTCGGCCAACTCCCTGGCCACCCCGTACGCATTGACTCTCTTGGCGTTCGTCTCGATCGTCCGGACGGCGTCGCTCACTTCCAGGATCATCTGCTGCTCGAGGCTTTGGAGCCTGACCTGGTTCTGGTTCAAGTCCATCTGCGCATACGCCAAATCCGCCTTTGTCAAAAGGCTGCTCAGCGGAACGGAAAGCGTCAGCCCGACCGTCCAGTTCTTATAGAGAAGCTTTAGCGCATCGCGCAGGGAGCCCGTGGCACTGCCCTTTTCCGTACCGACTATCACGCCGGATAACGGGTTATCGCCCTGGTAGAGCACCCGGTCGCCGCTGATCCCCGGACTCCAGTAAGAGAACTGCAAATCCAGGGCCGGAAGCATCTGGTTCCGAGCCACGCTCAAGTTGAGCTGCTTGGTCTCGATATTCTTTTGGATGACCTTGAGGTCCGGTCTGCGATCCATGGCCTGCTTCAAGGCCTCTTCCAGGGAAATCCTGACCTCTTTGAAATCAGGCTTGTCCTGCGGCACGATCTTTTTCTGCCGGACATCGCCTTCCGCGGCGATATTGATCAGCGACTTGAGCATTTCTTGGGTCCGCGTGATCAGGGCTTCGGCTTGGATCATATCCGCTTCCCTTTGGGCCACAACGGCCTCGGCGTTCAGGATCTCGATGGGCGCGAGCTTTCCGAATTCCACTTCTTTCTTGTTTTTCGCTAAAAGGTCGCGGCCGAGCAGGAGGGACTGCTGCTTCACATTGTAGTTTTCGACGGCATAGACCAGATTCCAGTAGGCTTCCTGGACCAGATAGACGGTATCGATCAGTGTGTTCTTGAGCTGGCTGTCGGAAATCTCCACGTTGTTTTCGGCCAGGAGGATCTGCCGGCGGCTGACCGTGGGGCCAAAATTCTTGAGCAATGGCTGGGTGAAATCCAGGCGGAGCGTGCTTCCGTAGCGGGGGTTAATGAGCTGGAAGGGCTGGTTGGTGTCGGATTTGTAGCTCGAGAGAGACAGGGAAAAATTCCCGCCCGTGGGGACCAACTCGACTATGGACAGGCCGTAATCCGACATTTTGCTGATGTTGGTGCCCGCGCCCTGGATCCACCAATAAGACGGATTTTCCTGGCGCTGGCTGCCGAAGTTCAGCTGAAACTGGGGCAGAAAGATTTCCTTGGCCTTGGTCAAGGAGATATCGGCCAGCTCGGGATTCATGATCTCGATCTTTACGTTGAGGTTATTCTTGAGGGCCTTGGCAATGCAGTCCTCAAGCGTCAGGTTCAGGACCTGATTGTCCTGGGCCAAGGCCGGGCGAATGAAAATCCCAGCGGCCAACAGCAAGATTAATAAAATTTTTTTCTTCATGTCGCTCCTCCTGGAGTGAAAATTCCTTTTTGGTGAAACAGACATTTTATCAAATTGCAGTGCTAAAAATAACTAGAAAAAAACAAGCCCATCTCTACATACGAATTCGAACAAGATAAGGTTTCCAAAAATCGTTCTCATATGGCCGGGCGAGGGACTCACCCCGAGCCTCCGCTTGACTTTCGGGAGCAAGTCGACTATTAGTCAGGAGATGAAAAAAGCTCCGCAAGGCGTGCGGATCATCCTCTTTCTTCTCTTCTCCCTAACACTTGCTTATTTCGTGCAGTTCTATCACCGGGCGACGTCCTTGACGATCCTCCATCACTCCTCCACGCTTCAGCTGGCTGCTGTCCTTGTCTCGGCCGGGCTCGCTTTCTTTCTCCTCGTCAGTCTTTGGACGCTCTTCTCCGCTCTTCTCACAAAATCCTGCTTCCTTCCCTACAAAGAAGCCTTGGCCCGTGACTTCCCCACATTCTGGCCTCTCCTCTTTCTTGCCTGCGCGCCTCTTGCGCTCATTCATTACCTGACATCTGACGACCTTCGGACCCGTCTATTTCTCTTTCTGTTGGCCCTGCTCTTTGCCATCGCCTACCTTAAAGCCGTCCGGATCCTTCACCTGGGCCGGGAAAGACAAACCACCTGGACGCGGATTTCCCAAAAATTTATGGACCTGCCTCTCCCCAAAAAGCTTCTTCTGCTCTTCCTGACGGCCCTGCTGGTCTATAACGCAAGCGCCCTGGTCATGACATCAAAGGGGATCATGTTTTCCGGCGACGAGCCGCACTATCTCCTCATGACCTACAGCCTTCTTCATGACGGGGATTTGGACCTGACGAATAATTATGCCCAGAAGGACTATCAACGATACACGGCTCCTGGAGTCGTTCTCCGCTCCCACGCCGTCCCCGGTATCAAACTCAACAGCCATTATTCCTTTCATTCTCCGGGCGTTTCCTTTCTGATGCTTCCCTTCTATGCCTTGGGCGCGCTGTTCGGAGCGAAGCCCCTTCCTTTTTTCATCCGGCTGGGCATGAGCCTCTTCGGCGCCCTGCTGGGAATCCAGATGTATCTCTATGCCCGGCAGGAATGGCAGAAGGAAAAGTTGGCGTTAGGGCTGTGGTTTTTATTCAGCTTCACCTCCCCCGTCCTCTTCTACTCGATTCATGTGTATCCGGAAATCATCGTTTGCCTCTTTTCGCTCGTTGTCTTCCGACTCCTCCGCTTTTCTCCCGATTTCTCCAAACTGCGGCTCCTGCTCTGCGGATTCCTTCTCTCATCGTTTATCTGGTTCCATGCCCTGAAGTACCTGGCCATCCTGGGACCGCTGTTGCTTTACGGGCTCTGGATTCTCTTCAAAAAGCAGAAGGGCCGGGGCCTTGCCTATTTCCTGGCCTTTCCGGTGTTGATATCCGCCCTCTACCTGGCTTTTCAGTATTCGCTTTACGGCTCCTTGAACCCGACGTCCGTATCCTGGCAAGGGGCGATGGACGGGCAACAAACCTTAAATTTTTTCAAAGAAATATTGACTGGCATCCCACTTCGCTACCGCTGGGAAACCCTGGCCGGGTATTTTCTGGACCAGAGAGACGGGCTTCTTTTTTACGCGCCCATTTACTTTTTCGCCCTGCTCGGCTTGGCAGAGATGGTCCGGAGAAAAGGGAGGAGTCTTCTTCTGCTTTTGTTGATCACGGCGCCCTACGTCCTCCTTTCAGCTTCGCTTACCCAGAGAACCGGATACGCCCCCCAGGCCAGGCCCTTGGCGGCAGTCATATGGGGAATGGCCATCTTGCTCGGATATTTTCTGGCCAACAACGCGAAGAAAATATTTTCCTGCTTCTTGAATTTTGGCATCGCTGTGAGCCTGATCTTTGTTTGGGTCCTCCTCCAATACCCGCTGGCGCTTTATCAGGAGACTACTTACGGAACGACGGAACGGGGCGGAGATTTCTTCTACCGCCTCAGCAACCTGCATTTTTCCCTGACGAACTGGCTGCCTTCCTATATTAAGGTTGAAGAATGGCGGTGGCTTCCGAATTTTATCTGGCTGGGGATTCTGGCCGTTTTTCTTGCGGCCTATTTAATTGCCCGAAAGCGCGACGAGCGGTTCCCCCTCCAAATTGACGTTCCCCTCAAGTTTTCCCGGCATCTGGTCTTGTCATTCTGCGGCCTAGCCGTTTTTTTCGCCTGGTTCGTCTTCTTTCCCCGAATCGTCCTGTATCCCCCTTCTAAGGCAGCTTTGCCGGCCGGGGACAAGCTCACCTTTTACGGGCTCTCCCGGGTCGCCCTGATGCGCGAGCCCGCCAAATTCTCGCTGCTCGAGGATAACCGAGATTATGATTTTTACTTCGCCTCGTGGAGAAAATTTCAAGAGCTCAAGGTTGAGTTCGGGTCGCTCGAGGGCGATTACAGCCTTCGCCTCCGCTTTTTCGACCAGCCTTTGATGGAAGAAAAAACTGCAAAGGAGATCCGCACGGTCGCTTTTGATTCCCCGCCGGCCTACCGCTGGAAAAATCTCAACCTGTACAAAATCTCGATCCACCTGGAAAGGCAATCGGACGTCAATACCGTCCTCAACCCTTATCTGTTCGCGATCCGGCCGGGTCGCTGAACATCGTAAACTTCATCAGCCGTTTTTTATGAAGCTTGAACTTGACCAATGTCTTGAGGATGGACAGCCCGTAAACGATGCTCCGGCCGAGGCCGATCTGCGACGCCTCGGGAAAATAGCGCGTCTCGATGGGGATTTCCCGGATGCGCATCTTGTGGAGAACGCCCTGGGCGATGATCTCGGAATCAAAAACAAAGTCATCGGAAATGGCCAGGAAATTGACGGTTTCCAAGTAGCGCCGGGAATAAGCCCGAAGCCCCGAATGGTATTCAGTCAGGTACATATAAAAGGTAGCATTCTCCAGAGCCGTCAGAAAAATGTTCGCCAGGTACTTCCACTTGGGCATGCCGCCTTCCAGGGGCCGGCCGCCCAGCATGCGCGATCCGAACACGGCGTCGCACTCTTCATTCAGGAGCGGCGTGACGAGCTGGGGAATGACTTTGGGGTCGTACTGATGGTCCGGATGGACCATGATCATGATTTCGCCGCCCAGCTTCAAGGCTTCGGCATAGCAGGTCTTCTGGTTTGCGCCATAGCCCATATTTTTATCATGGACAAAAATGCGCAGGCCCAATGTCTTGGCCAGCGCAACCGTCCCGTCGCCGCTGCAGTCATCGACAAGGAGGATCTCATCCACCCAGTCCCGGGGGATATCGTCAAGCGTCCGTTCGAGCGTCTTCTCGGCATTATAGGCGGGCATGACGACGATGACTTTTTTCGACCGCTTCGGTTTTTCGTTCAAGGAGTTAGCCTCACCATCTTTACGGTGCTTTACTTATACCACAAAGGAGCAGTTGTTCTCCACCCCTATGGTTCGACCTCCCGTTCCTTGAGAGGCGGACGAAGAATGAAAAAAAAGAATGGGTTTTCGAGCCGCCGGCCTACTATCCGTTCCGAAACCTGTATTTATACCAAATCAACTTTGCCTTTAAGAAAAAACCGGCTGGGAGCCTGGCCATCAACCCCTATTTTTTACAGATTGTCCCGTTGAAGAACTAGGCGTTGATGGACCGGGGCGAACGCGGGGATAAGCGTCGAGGTCCAAAGACAAGCCCGGCTTCTTCTCACTCTTGAGTTTTTCGAGCGCCAGGGCGCCGACCATGGCCGCATTGTCCGTGCATAATTTCGGGGATGGAATATAAAAATGCAGGCCGTCAGATATGGCCCATTTTTCAAACTCGGCCCGAAGCTTTCTGTTTCGGGCTACGCCGCCGCAGAGGATTAGGGACTTCGGGTTGAGGCGGTTCGCCGCCCGGGACATATTTTTGAGGAGCGCTCGGACAATGGCGCTTTCGAAGCTTGCTAAGAAATCCTTGAGTCTTGGGTGGTCCTTGGAAATGCTGTTGTCTTTGATAATCCTCAAGGCCGCCGTCTTGAGTCCGCTGAAGCTGAAATCGAGGCTGCGGTCGGTCATGCGCGGCAGGGCAAAATCGAATCGAGCCGGGTCTCCGTTCTCGGCCATTTTCTGGATCACCGGCCCTCCCGGATAGCCCAGCTCCAGGAACTTGGCGATTTTATCAAGGGCTTCGCCGGCCGCATCATCCCGCGTCCTGCCGATGAGCTCAAAGCGCAGCTTTTTCTTTAAGAAATAAAGCGATGTATGCCCTCCGGAAACGATCAGGGCCAAGACGGGAAAGGCAATGGCCCTGTGCTCAAGAAAGGCGCTTTCGATATGGGCCTGGACATGGTCGATCCCGATCAGGGGCTTTTTAAAATAATAGGCCAGGCCCTTGGCAAAGGACAGGCCGACGAGCAGAGACCCGATGAGGCCCGGCCCTTGCGTCACGGCGTAATAATCGATTTTCTCGAGCGGGACGCCGGCGCCGGTCAGGCTCTCGCGGACGATATAATCGATGGATTTCAAGTGCTGGCGCGAGGCGAGCTCTGGGACCACGCCGCCGTAAGGGGCATGGATTTCGTCCTGAGATAAGACGATATTGCTCAGGACGTCAAAATCGTCCTTCAGGACAGCCGCCGCCGTCTCATCGCAGGATGTCTCTATGGCCAAGAGGTACATCAGAGTTTCTTTAGCGGGGTCAAATTTTTCTTATAAGGCGGGTAAATAATTCCTCGCTCTGTGATAAAAGCCGAGATATAACGAGCCGGCGTTACGTCAAAGGCCGGGTTGCGGACCTGCGCGTCCGGCACCGTGATCAGCCTGCCGTTGATTTCTTTGACTTCCTGCACCGGCCTTTCCTCGATCGGAATCCGGCTGCCGTCGGCGAGCGAGAAGTCAAACGTGCTCAGCGGCGCCGCGACATAAAAAGCAATTTTATTCTCCTTGGCCAGGACGGCCACGGAATATGTCCCGATCTTGTTGGCCGCGTCGCCGTTGCGGGCGATCCTGTCTGCGCCCACGATGGCCAGGCTGATCTCTCCTTTTTGCATGAGCCAGCCCGCCATATTATCGGTGATGAGAAAATAGGGAATTCCGAGCTTCGAAAGCTCCCAGGCCGTGAGCCGTGCCCCCTGGAGAAAAGGCCTCGTCTCATCGACAAAGACCTTGATCTTTTTCCCGTCCTCGAATGCGGCGCGGATGACGCCCACGGCCGTTCCCCAGCCGGCCGTAGCCAACGCACCGGCATTGCAGTGCGTGAGGACTGCATCGGCGTCTTTGATCAGGGATTTGCCGAAAGAGCCGATTTTTTTATTGATTTCAATATCCTCGCGCTCGATGGCCAGCGCTTCTTCGATCAGCCTCTTTTGCCGGGCCGGCAGAGCCAAGCCTCGGTTTTCTTCATAGACCCGTCGCATCCTTTCCAATGCCCAGAAAAGGTTGCGGGCCGTCGGCCGCGTCGCCGCAAGCCTTTGATAGATCCGCGAGAATTCGTCATCGGCGCTCGATTCGGACGAAACCTTCAAGAAGCCAAGAGCAACGCCGAACGCCGCCGCCACGCCGATGGCCGGAGCGCCGCGGATGACCATTTTTTCGATGGCATCGGCGACGCTTTCATAATCGCGGCATTCCACGTAGACTTCTTCGCCGGGCAGTCGTCTCTGGTCGATCATGACGACCTTGTTGTCACGCCATTCAATCGTCGGCATCATATTGATTTTTCTCCGGGATCAAAGCTACACATTTGACAAAAATGTCAAATGTGTAGCTTTGATCCCGATCATCTTTTTTCCTCGCGACAAGTATAGCGGCAAAAGCGGAAAAAGGCAAAAATGCCGGGAATTTGACTTTGCGGCTTTTACGTCATTAAAATTAGGTTTAAACCAAGCAGACGTCCAAATGGATAAATTTCTATTCTCCCTTATGGGACTGTCATGAGCCTGGATCTGTCTCAGTGGATCAGCCTTCCCGCCGAAAAGGCCCCGGAAAATCTGAGCTCCAACGCCCAGGGACTGCCCGCAGAAGAAGCCGCGGCGCGGCTCAAAGCATACGGACCGAACCGGCTCAGGCCGAAAAAAAACGGCCTGATTTTCAAATCCAAAGACCTGTTTGTGGACGAGGCGACGCTGACCGGAGAGACCTTCCCTGTCGAAAAGAGCGCCGGGATCGTGCCTTGGGGGACTCCCCTGGCCCGAGTGACCAACGCCCTGTTCATGGGAACGTACGTGGTCAGCGGAGCGGGCAAGGCTCTTGTCATCGCCACAGGCCGATCAACCGAATTGGGCAAGATCTCGGACCGCTTGAAGCTCAGGCCGCCCTGGATGCAAAAGGGATCGACAACGAGAAGGTTCTGTTTTATGCCTACCTGGATTCCTTTTATGAATCGGGCTTTACCAACCCCATCGATGAGTCCATCCGAAAGGGCCGCTCGTTCGACCTTTCCTCGAGCAAGAAACTGGATAAGGATATGACCTTCTTGGGGCTTCTGGCATTCGCCGACCCCATCAAACCCGGGATCATCGCGACGATCGGGGAACTCAAGAAATCCGGCATTACCTTCAAGATCATCACGGGAGACAACGAGCTTGTCGCCAAAGAGGCGGCCAACATCGTGCTCCTTGAAAAAGACCTGGATGTCCTCGTCCGGGGAGTCCAGAACGGCAGGCGGACGTTTGCCAACAGGTTGAAATATGTCTTCATGGCGACAAGCGCGAATTTCGGAAACATGTTCAGCATGGCGGGTGCGTCGCTCTTCCTCCCGTTCCTTCCGCTCCTTCCCAAGCAGATCCTCCTGACGAACCTGCTGACGGACTTTCCGGAAATGAGCATCGCCGGCGACAGAGTGGACCGCGAAATGCTCACGCAACCAAGACGGTGGAATATCAAATTTATCTGCAATTTTATGTTGACTTTCGGCCCTCTGAGCTCCATCTTTGACTTTTTGACCTTCGGAATCCTGCTTCTCCTATTGCATGCTTCCCAGGGCCAGTTCCGGACAGGTTGGTTCATGGAATCCGTGATCTCGGCTTCGGTCATCGTCCTCGTTGTCCGTACACGCCGACCGTTCATCCGGAGCCGGCCGGGAAAATATCTCCTGTTGTCCACGCTTATTATCGCCGGTATCACGCTAGTCCTCCCCTCTCTGCCGGTCGCGGCGGCCTTTGGATTTCGGCCCGTCCCCGTTTTCTTTTTCCCGGCCCTGGGCGCTATTTTAATCCTTTACAGCTTGAGCGCCGAGATGGCCAAGAGAATATTTTATCGTCTGGCAAAATTTTAGGATGAAAATTAAAAGCCAAAAATTCAAGCGCCGGCTCCTCCGGGTCGGTCTTGCCCTGCTCGCACTCATTTCTTGTTATTATCTCATGGCCTATGCAGTATTGCCGGCCTACTTGAAGCATTACGAACACAATCCAGGCATGGAAGGGGCACCTAAAACGGCGGCCAAAGCCTGGGGGAAGCCCGGCGACCCGCTGAATGTGGCCCTTGTCGGGACGGAAGAGGAAGTCATCCGGGCGATGATCCGAGCGGGTTGGAAGCCAGCTTCCCGAAAGACTTTTCTTTCAGGGCTGAAAGTCGCAGGAACCGAACTCTTGAACCTTCCCTATCCTAATGCTCCCGTCAGCAATCTCTATTTCAGCAGGCGCAAACAGGACCTGGCTTTCGAACAGGTCGTGAAAAAGGGCCCCAGAAGTCGGCACCATATCCGCTTCTGGCGATCAGACCGCCTGGGTCAGAACGGCAAACCTCTCTGGATCGGCGCCGCGACATTTGACCGCAGCGTCGGCTTTAGTCGGCTGACGGGTCAGATCACTCACCACATCGCTCCCGATGTGGATGCCGAGAGGGACAAACTGATGGCGGACCTTCAGAAGGCTGGCCAGTTGGTCAAGCTCTTTCAAGCAACCGGCGTCGGGGCAACGATCAGGGCAACCAACGGAGAGGGAGATTGGTATTACACTGACGGTGAAGTGACGGTCGGTGTCCTTTCCGCCGGAAATGCTGTTCAGACGGCGCCACCCGAAGAGTTAGCCAGCCCACAGAAAATCAAGACCAAGAATTCAATCTGGAAAAGACTACAAGTTTTGTTCAAATTCTTCGAGAAATTTTGATCCCAAAAAAAAGCTTGACATTTTACATATTATATGTATAATATGTTTATCATATTTTACATGTAAAATGGTAGAAGAAAAAATCGTCACTGCGACAGATGCCGTTCGAAAATTTTCTGAGCTATTAAATTTCGTCAGATATAAGGGGGAAAATTACACGATAGTCAGGGGAGGAAAGCCTGTCGCTTCCCTCCGCCCCCTGGAAATGGCTACAGAATCCAGAACCCTTGAGAAATCTGAAACTAGGTTCCTTGAGGAACTTAGAAAGCTGCTGAAGAGCCTTCCCAAGCTCGGCGCCGAAGCCGAAAATTTCGAACGCGACGTCAAAAAAGTCCTGCAGTTCCAACCCTCCCTTCCTAAGAAGAGTCCATGGGAGTAATTTTCGACACTAGTATCCTTGCCGGCCTGGAGAGGACCTCCTCGAGCATAGAAAAATTCATCAAAGGAAGAGAAAACGAGCCTTTCGGGATCAGCATGATCACCGTTTCGGAGCTCTTGCACGCGGTCCATCGGGCGGATTCAGAAACGAGGCGCCAGCAGAGGGAGGCGTTTGTCGAAAGGATCATCGAGCTCTTTCCCATTTATCCATTCGACTCGAACGTATCGCGGGTCTACGCCAGGATTTGGGCCCAGCTCATCAAGAAAGGAATTGTGGTCGGCGCTCATGACCTCATGATCGCCTCGACCTGCCTGTCGCTCGAATTCTCCGTCCTCACGGCCGAAATCCGCGATTACAGAAAGATCGAGGGCCTCAAGATCGAAGAATTCCCGTCTTGACCCTCTTACTTCAGTGACATCTCGACCAGGCCGGCCAGCTTCAGGATCTGGAGATAGTTCATGATGCCCTGCACGGTCGATCTTCTCTGGGACTGGGCGTCGAGCAATTTCTGGATGTCCAAAACGCTGTGCTTGCCGTTGATGAGAAGCTGGAGTTCCGTGGAATTCGAAACTTCGCCGGCATAGGGATATTTGGCTTTTTCGGCGGTAGGAACCCCATCGATATATTTTCTATACCCTTGATAGCCTTCCGCGGTCACCTTGGCCGTTTGCCTGGGGACGATTTTGGCGGTCTTTTTCTCGAGGTCCGTCACAACGATTAACACGGGTTTTTGGCCGAGATTGCGGGCCACGGCCTCCATGTGGGCCTGTAGAGCCGCTAGCTCAGCATTCCCGACGGCATCCACTGTCTTCTTCATCTGGGCAATATAATTCCCGACCGCCGCCTTGTTCGTCGCCAGCTCGAGAATCGAATCGAGCGTGTCCTTTTCATTAATGACAACGCCTTCCACACCATTCCGCGCCGATTTGTAGGCACCCTCAAGGGTATCGGCTTTCGCGCCGTTCAGCGTTTCGAGGACCGCGACAGATTGATGCCCGAGGCGCCGCGTGGCATTGCTGGCTGTCTCGGCCGCGATCTTGATGGCCATGCTATCGTCGGCGTTGGCGATTGTGTAGGCGCCGGCCGCGCCGATCGCCGCCACCCGCTTCAGCTGGGTCGCGTCGGACTTATCGGGCAGATCCCCCGAAGTGTGATACCACCGGTCCGGCCAGGCGATCATCATAACGCCGGGGACCTGGACGCCCCAATCGTTAAAGACTTCGTGGTCCGAAGCTCCGTAATGGGTTTCGATGGAATAGTAAAACGGCTCGTCCGCACCGAAGGGGGCCACGATCCGGACCGGAACTTTATTGAACCCGCTCCGGTTCTGGATGCGCTCCCGGTTTCCCTCGCCGACATACCGGTAAAAGTTTTCCATGACATCGTTGATGTAGTGGGGGTTGCCGTACGTGGTCCTCATCAAGCACATGAAGGCCTGGTTCTTGCTAAGCCACTCGCCGACCATGTCCATGTTGATGTTGCACAGGGTCTTATCCATGATCGCCTTGTTGGCCTTGACCCAGAGGCTCGTCCCCGAGAACTCCGGCCCCCACAGGAAGCGGATCGTCCGCTTCGGTTTGGGCAGCCGTCCTTCCTGGATAAGCGTGTTCAGGACTCGGGCGACTTCCAGGATTCCCGCGCTTCCCGAGGTATTATCGTTGGCCCCGAACTTTGTGATCCCCTCAAAAAGATGGGCGGAGAAAATGATCTCGCCGGCATTGGGGTCCGACCCGGGGATGTAAGCGACAACGTTTTCCATCTTATATTTTTCTTGCTTGGATTCGACCTGGGCGTGAGCGGTGATTTTTTCGCCGGCCATCAGCCTCTGCTTGAGGATATCGCCTTCGCGGACGGGAAGCTGGAAACCGAACTTGGGTTTCGGCGGAGGCGGAGGAGGGGTTTGTTGCGCCCCAGGCGCTGCCGGGGCCCCGGGACCTCCGCGCTGGCCGCCCCGAAAACCTCCGACACCGGCCCAGCCCATTTGGAGCGGGTCAAAATAGGGCCGCGACATGCTGATCCCGATGACTCCCAAGGCACCCTTTTGCAGACAGGCAACATTGTGAACAGATCCAATGCTTCCTTCCGTTACGACGATCTTGCCTTCGACCTTGGCCGCATCGATTTCGGCGGGCGTTCCACGCCCGACCCAGACCAGCTCGCCCGCAGCGTCCGTCGGCGAGCTTCCGGAAGCGAGCATCGGAACCATATCTCTCATGGACGCCAATTTCTGGTGCCGCGGCGTGACTTCCCACAGCTCGCCCTTGATCCCGTCCCAGATTTCGCCGCCGGGAAAGGCAACCATCTCCACGCCCGCCAATCCGTATTGTTTCAGCCTCTTCATGATGGTCTGGGTTTCTAAAAACGGCCCTGCGTATTCATCTGACAGCCGGTCGCGGTTATAGCCGTTGATATCGATGATCGTGTCCAAGGCCGTCTCGCCCGAGGCCTCGCCGACGATCTCATCGATCTGCTCCTTGGGCAGCAGCGTCCAGTACAGCCAGGGCGTGTACTGGGCGGCGGCAATTCCAATGATGAGGGCAAGGCCCGCTATGAGAATAAGAACACTTCGCTTGTTCATCTTCTTCTCCCTCCTAAGAGATTATTCCCAGAAAAGGTCGGATCTATTATCTGCGGCATCCGGCCGTTTTTTGGGGCTGAAGCAAAAAATAGAACCGTCCCCATTTTTTCATTGGTCGGCGAACGGCTGCTCGATCGAGACGGCCTCCAGGCCGCCCAGAACACGGGCGCCGTCCTTCGTGACGACCATGCAGTCTTCGGTCCGAACTCCGAATTCTCCGTAGATGTATATTCCCGGCTCATTGCTGAAGGTCATGCCGGGTTCGAGCTTCAGGGTATTGCCCTTCACCAGGTAAGGATATTCATGTCCTTCGAGGCCGATGCCGTGGCCCACCCTGTGGGCGAAATATTTATAGCCTGGGCCGTAGCCGGCATCTTCGACGACCTTTCGGGCGGCGGCATCCACATCTTCGCATTTTACCCCGGGGCGCGCCGCCTTCAGCGCCGCGGCCTGGGCTTTTTTAACGATGTCCCAGACAGTGCGCTGTTTATCCGAGGGCTTGCCGAAAACAATGGTCCGCGTGACGTCGGACCGATAGCCTTGGATGCCGCAACCGCCGTCGACGACAATCGCATCGCCCTCTTCGAGCGCCCTGGGGAATCTTGAGCCGTGGGGAAAGGCCGTGGCCGCTCCAAACTGCGGCCCGCCGCCCCCGCTCGCCCCCATCTGGGAATGTGCGGCGCTGATGAGCCCGGATAAATCCCTCCGGCTCATGCCTTCCCGGAGCTGCTTGAATGCTTCCCGGTAGGCCAGCTTGGTGATTTTATTGGCCAGGTCCATGTAGGCGATTTCCTTCTCCGTTTTCGTGCCCCGACACTTTTCTGTGATCATTGCGCCATCCACGAGCTCGAGTCCGGGCGCATCCTGACGGATGCCGAAATAAACGAAGGCGCTGGTGGAAGGCCCTATCCCGAGGCGCCCGGTTCCGGCGCCGATGTCTTTCATAATACCCGCAATAAGCTTATACGGACTCTCGTGCTCTTCCCAGACGCGGATCTGCCGGCCGGGAGGGATAAGCTCCTTGGCCCGTTCCAGCTCGAAAGCCGGGCAGACCCAGACTGTGCTTCCCTGGCGGTTGATCAGCGCACCAAACGTCCGCTCGCTGGTTCCCCAACCGACCGTTGTGAAATAGACAAGGTTGGTGCTGCCGGTCAAAAACAGCCCATCCATTTTGTTGGCGGCCATCAATCCCCTGGCTTTCTCCAGCCGCGCTTCGTAATCTTCAGGCGCCAGAGGTTTGACCCCGGCCGCCAGGTTTTCGAGCTTCGCAGACGTCCCACCGCCAGCCTGGGAAAAAACATTTTTCGCGAAGCCCAATGATGCTAGAGAAAGGCCTCCGACCTTTAAAAAATCCCGGCGAGATGTCATGGCTCGACTCCTTTAAAGACGGTGTGGGATGGATCGACGAGGAAAGAAACCATCACAGAAAAATTCTTTTTGTACAATGCGTAAAGGTATATCACCAGCAAAACCTGATGTCAAATATATCAAGGGGCCGGCAAACATCCATTTTCCCGTGACATAGGATTATATGGGTGGCGCGGATGTTGCCCCGCAGACACTCTTGGAAGAGGACCCTTTGACAGGGTCCCCCTCCAACGGGCGGCGGGAATACCCGCCTGCCCTGCCACCCCTCCAAGGAGCATCCCCCCATGAATTCATCGCTAGATGCTCCATGGAAAGGAGGCAGAGAGCGAAGCGAGCGTTGGAGGGAAACCCGCACTAAGGGTTTCCCTCCAAGAGTGTCCGACAGGTCCCATAACTCCTATCACGGGAATAAAGAAACTTTCCCGGCGATCGGACCTGATCCCGAGGATTGACTTTTCTATCCGACTCAAGTACCTTGTATATGATTCAATTCAGACCCTACGTCCATTTGAAGCAACCCTTCGAAGGAGGCATAGATGCATATCGGATCACTCGGACTACCAGAGCTGCTTATTATCCTTTTGATCATCGTCATCATTTTTGGCGCCCGGAAGCTCCCGGAGCTTGGAAAATCCCTGGGAGAAGGAATCAAGAACTTCAAGAGCTCCATCGGCGGCAAAGATAAAGAGAAAGACAACCCTCCCGATAAGTCCCAACCCTCCCCCAAGGGCTGATGAAACGGACGATTGAGAAGCTCGCCCAGGAGCGCCGAGATAAAGAAGGACGGTTTGCCAAAAAACTTGAAGAGTTCCAGGAAGACCGCCAGTCCCTCGAGCGTCTCGAAGAACGCCTCAAAACCTTAACCTTCCCCGCCCTTTCCAAAAAAAGGGACCTTTTCGCTCCCAAAGCTAAACCCTCTCCCGCGGAATGGGAAGAACTCCGGGACATATTGGCCGGGACGATCGGCTGGACTAAAAAGATCACCTCCTCCTTCATGGACATTCTGAAGCTCCACGACGCCCTGACCGACGCCAAGGACAAAGAATGGGACGCCCTGGGCAACAATCACGTCGGGATGATCTTCAAGAGCATGGAATGGCGGGTGGATAAGCTCTCGGCGGAATACGAGGACGTCAAAATCCTGATGAAAATATTTTTGGCGCTCAAGGAGCAGTTGAACAAATTGACGGCGATCCTGGAAGAGAAGAAGATGCCCTCGCCCGCTCAAGTGGAGCAGATCGTGGAGGCCATCGAAGACGCGCGGTATACCGGTTTCGAAAACAGGTTCCGCGGCGACGAGGAGGAAATCGAAAAAGACCAGGAGCGCTATATCCCTTATTTTCGGAAGGGCGGAAAAGTCCTGGACCTGGGCTGCGGACGCGGCGAGTTTCTTGATCTCCTCCAGAAAAACGGGATCGAGGGCGCCGGCATCGACAGCAACAGCCAGATGGTCGATCGGTGCATCGACAAGGGCTTGGACTGCCGGAAAGGAGACATCCTGGAGCTCCTCGCGGACCGGCCGGACGCTTCCCTCGACGGCATCTTTTCTTCCCAGGTCATCGAACACCTGGCCCCGGCCTACCTGAGGAGGCTCGTCGACCTCTGCTATTTCAAGCTCGCCCCGTCGGGAGCCCTGGTTCTCGAGACCATCAATCCCACTTCCGTGTTCGCGCTCGTCCAGATTTATTACCTGGACCTTTCCCATCAAAGGCCCGTCCATCCTCAGACGCTTAAATTCCTGATGGAGAGCGCCGGCTTCGAACAGGTCCAGATTCAGTATTCCGCCGAGCTCGACGCCGACAAGCTGCAAAATCTGCCCGGCGCCGACGAGACGAGCAGCATCCTCAACCGGGATATCGACCGGCTCAACCAACTTCTCTATGCAGCGCCAAATTATGCCGCCATCGGAAGGAAGGTATGACCGTGCCCAACTACGCCGGCTTTGACCTCGGAGGAACCCAGCTCAAGTACGGGCTCACCGATGAATCGGGGAAGATTCTTTTCAAGGACAAGGCGCCGACGCCGACAAGCATCCGCGGGCTCATGGACCTCCTGGCATCGCTCTGGAATGACCTCCAAAAAAGGGCGCCGCAAAAAATCGAGGCCGCGGGGTTTGGCATACCGGGCATCTACAGTCTCAAGGAAAAGAAAATCTTCCAATCGCCCAACT
>Ga0315280_10003550_pt1 | contig 23846 bp, 24 predicted proteins | sample YL17G06_40_MG_FD_203697 | JGI IMG/M metagenome (GOLD analysis project Ga0315280, IMG submission 203697) | Sediment microbial communities from Yellowstone Lake, YNP, Wyoming, USA - YL17G06_40 | ecosystem: Environmental > Aquatic > Freshwater > Lake > Sediment | place: USA: Wyoming | collected... | reverse complement strand
ATCGTCCTCATCATCACACCCGAGGCGATGTGGGTTCGCGATTGGCTTCAACAACTACGCGGTGTGGGCTCTCCTGAAGAAGCCCGCCGTGAGCCGCAGCCCCTGAGCACAACAATGAGTGCCACCGAGGAGCCGACGAAGCCGGAACCTTTGAAGACCCGCGGATTATTGGAGAGAATCTCGCTTCCTCTGATTGTCTTCTTGGTTTTCGAAACCATAGCCATCGTCAACTCCTACTACAACTACCTATGGGGCGCGTGGAACTGGGTTATGATAGGCTGGGTTGTCTACACAGCCCTCGGCTTTGTTGCGGCAAAGTTCGTAGCTTGGCTCAACCACCTAGCGAGGAAACGCGTCAAGGCATAGTCCGACAGCCTAGTTGCGGGCGCGCGCTCAACGGCTCAGACTCCAGAGCGTTGACAAGGCTCTAGCGTTAAGTAAAGCCTCCGTAGATATCTACAGAGGCATGACTAGAGTGAACATGCGCCCGCTGCGAGCCGAAACGGCAAGGAGCGTCGTGGAGAAGATTCGTGCACTGGGAGAACAGGCCTCCTTCGGAAGGATCATGCTCGAACTTGCGAGTAGCGGCGCCGTCAAGTGGCACAGAACGCTTCGAAGGTACCTTGACCTGCTAGTCTTGGGCGGAGTGTTGGAGAGGCGGCTTCGAGATGTCGGTTCGGTAAACCCCCAGCAGCTGTACCGTGTCGTATCCGACAAGCCCAAGGTTCAAGCGGGACTCGCAGCCCTCGCCTTCCACGGATTGAACTGGGACGTCTCCGAGAATGACATGCGTAGAGTGGCGACCGATCTCGATGGTCTGGTCCGTTCCCGCAGGTTCGACTCGGGGTTAGTCGCGTCCCTTGAGGACTGCCTCGTCCACGAACTCAGGAGAGACGCCGAGGAGGGCACCGGGGGTGTGGAACTCATCGTTGCGCTGCTCTCGACCCGTCGTTTGGACCTGCCCTATCTGCTCAGACGTGCTGATGAGATGAGGGTCGGGATCACTCTCCGCCACTTGTTCATGAGCCTCCTCAGGACAATGAGCGTCAACAAAACTGATGAAGACGCCCAGGTCTTCTTAACGGTTCGAGAGCACTTCCTGAGGATTGTGAGGCAGTATGCGAAGGAGGGCTACCTCAGGCTTGTCGAGACCGATGGAGAGGGAGATCTTGGGCTCGACTTGGCGGAAGGTCTCACCGGAGGGCAGGTTATCAGACTAGCCGCAAAGCAACTGGGGGAAATCGGATAGTTGAAGAGGCCAGCCGACATACGCGTCTCTCCTAGCCAGTGGATAGGCGTTCTCAAGATCGTGTATCCCTACCTGCGCGACCGAGATGCGGGTGACCTCACACTGTTCGGTTCTCAAGCGATGTCGCTCTACATGAAGAGTCCGCTTCGTAGCAAAGACCTGGACCTTGTGACCGCTCAAGTGACGATGAAGCACGTAGAGAGCCTCGCCAGTCGGATGTCCGATGAGCATGGAGTTGAGGTGAGGAGCACCACGGCTCAAACGAGACTGTTTGGAAGGTAGGGGAATGAAAACATACTCGATCGAGCTGCGCCTCAACGGAAAACCGTTCATCATCGAGATCTTCGACGCGATTCTTGACGGGCGGTCGCCTTCGATCTTGACTTCCCACGTCCAGCCCTTGAATCGTTGGGGACTGAATCTCTGGGCGCCCACTCTCGAGACCGTGGTTGTGCTCCGGCTAGCGTTCAGACCTCCTGAGGGGATAACTCGACTCAATGCCATCCGCCTGAACCGCTTCATTCAGGAGAACAGAGGATCTCTCGATCTCGGGTTGATAGGCTCAATTGTCCATGACTGGCAGCTTGAGGACTGGATCGAACGCAATCTCGAGAGGCTCTACCGACTCAATAAGATTCGCATCCTGCACGACTCGAGCATCCTGCCTTCCATCGAAAAGAGACTGACACCGAAATAGACGGCTGGGGCGGAAAAGCCCCAACCAATGACTGCGTAGTCCGCTCTACTTGCGTCCGAGTGTCTTGAGCAGGTCGATGGCTCCGTTCAGCAGGAAGCCGGTGTCGTAGCCCGCGAGGACCGGATTATAGTTCATCTCCACCAGCTTCTTGGCCGGATAGAGTGTGCTGGTGGTCGAGACTGGAACACCCGCTTTTCTGGCTGCTTTGATCACCCGGTCGATCGCTTCGAGGGTCTTGGGGTGGTGTAAGCGGTCCGGCTCCTTGATGAGTCCGAGGCTTCCCGAGAGGTCGCTCGGACCGACGAAGATGGCGTCGATCCCCCTGACGCTCAGGATCTCGTCGATGTTGTTGACCGCCTCGGCAGTCTCGATCTGTGGGATGATCATGATCTCATCGTTCGCCGTCTTCAGGTAGTCTGGGTCGAAACGGGCGGCGCGTCTGGGGGCGATGCCCCTGATCCCCTCGGGCGGGTACTTGCAGTTTCGAACCGCGTTGATCGCCTCCTGCTTCGAGTTCACGAGAGGTATGAGGACACCATAAGCGCCAATATCGAGGACGCGCTTGATCAGGACCGGGTCGTTGTTCGCCACCCTGACAAACGGGACCGTATCCGAGCCGTTCATAGTCATCATCAGCGTCTGCGCGGTCTCAACGCTCAGCGGACCGTGCTCAAGATCGATCATAAAGAAGTCGAACCCAACCCTCGAGAGCATCTCGGTCACGTCCGGGTGTCCGATGCTTATCCAGATTCCGACGGCAGTCTTCCCCTCCTTGATCATAGCCTTGACTCGGTTCTTCAATTCGAGTCCCCCTGAGTCTTGTGGAGAAGTTCTAAGCATATTAATGGCTATTGCTCTATGCTCGTCCTCGTCTCTAGACCTAGGGCTTCTCCCCAAACACAATCTCGGAGGGCAACAGGTGTCCGGCTAGCATGAACTCGCGCCTCACGTTCTGGAACCCTAGCTCCTCAAGGTAAGACTTGATCAAAACCGGTCTGCACCCGCCGAGACAGGATGGCGATGCCTTGTAGATCCACTCGTAGACCTTCATGTTGGTGTACCAGCTCCCTCCCTTGCTCATGTTCACCAGCACCAATCGCCCCCCAGATCTCAGCACCCTCTTGAACTCCGAGAGAACCAGCGGAATCTCCGGCGTATCGATCAGGTCGAGCACATAGCTGCTGAATACGATATCGAACTTGTCGTCGCTGTATGGGAGTTTCCGGGCGTCCCCGAGTCGCAGATCGACCTTGTCACGAAGCCCCCGCCTCTCCAACCGCCTCTTCGCGTTCTCCAGCATCTTAGGCGAGATGTCGATCCCGCAGACCTCACCTTTCTCCCCAACGTTCTTCGCCAGTTCAAGCAAGACGTTGCCTGTTCCAAAACCAACCTCGAGGACGGCACTGCCCTGCTTGACATCAGCCAGATCCAGTCCCTTCATCCTCGACCCGCTTTCAAGCCATGCCACGTACCCGTAAAAGGCGCTGAAGAAGTCGTACAGCTCTCGAGCCCTTTCTGGGGTAATCGGGGCTCTTATCATGCGTTCCCTTCCACCTTGATTTTCTGTCAGAGATATTCTTTTCTAAGCCTTAGGACTTTTGAGAGGAGCTTCTAATCATCCTCGGTTAGCTAGGAGTTTTCTCGTCTCGCCGTGAGAGAATGAACCACGCCCACTCAGACGCAAGGCTAAATTTCTGCCAGCGGTATTGACATTACATAGGTTGGCGGGCATTAGAAATTGTCGCAACCCCTGTCTGTCCCGCTGCTCATTCCACTCGTCTCAGCGGCGATTCTTGGGCTGGTGCTGAGAAAAATCGGCCTGTCTCTGGTGGCAGGTTATATCCTAGCGGGAGTGCTCGTCGGCCCGGTGCTTAATCTAGTTGATCCAAGCTCCCCTGTGCTGACGTTCGTGAGCGAGTTGGGGATCACACTGATCTCGTTCGAGATCGGGCTGATGGTGCGGCTAGATTTCATGAGCAATGGAGGGCTCAGGATGCTGGCTGTCGTGCTAAGCGAGGTGACCTTGGTGTCCCTGCTCTCCTATGTTGCTGGGTCGCTGCTCCAGCTAAGCTGGGGCAATATCTTGGTCCTCATGCTCATAACCGTCAACACCAGTACCGCTGTGTGCTTCAGGATCATGGAGGAGAGAGGCTTCATGGACCGACCCACGCTGAACTTCACCTTCGGCGTGGGGACGGTCGAAGACATCATAGTATTGATCGGGCTCTCGGTCCTTCCGGTGGTCGCAACCGCAGGTAGGTCTCTTGTGGCGGGGCTTACGACAACACTACTCACGATAGTCGTATCGACCACGCTGATGCTCGTGTTCGGTTTGTCCGTGATAAGGCCTCTCCTGAACAGGTTTGTTGGTCGCGACCCGGAGGTATTCTTGACCATGATTCTCGCGATGGTGCTGGGTTACGCCTACATTGGTGGACTCATAGGAGTTTCGAGCGCCTTGGGAGCTTTCCTGGCTGGACTTGTCATGTCCACGCTGGACTACAGGGATCTTATCGCAGACAGAATGAGGCCCTTGAGGCGGTTTGCGTCGTTGATATTCTTCGCCTCTATAGGGGCTTCGCTTCCGTACTTGAGCGAAACATGGCTCGTTGCCGGTGCTCTCACGGTCTGCATAATGATAGTCGCGATGAAGTTCGTCGGGTTCAGCCTCTCCTCTTGGGTTTCTGGTCTAGACCTCGAGAAGTCCTTCAGGATCGGACTCTACATGATTGCCATCAGTGAGTTGGGGGTTATTGTCGCCAGGGAGGGGTTGAGGCTGGGCATCTCGTCGAAAGAGATGTACGTGATCTCAGCCCTGAGTCTTGTCATGTCGTCTATCCTCTCAGCCTCGGCTACCAAGTACGAGACCAGAATTTCGGGTCTACTTGCGTCGTCCTTCCCTATCGCCTTCAGATCGTACGTGGAGCGGCTGTCGCTCATCCTGAGGCGTGGCATAGTGGACAGGAGGGACAAGCTCGGCGAGATATCGAAAGAGTTCAAGACCCTGGTCAGACGCACGGCAATCATAGTCTGCGTGGGCTTCTTGGCGGCATTTGCGGTAAGACTTGCCTCCGATTACGTTCCGGTCTCCTTGGCCGACTACCTTAAGGCGGCTACCAGCGTCGTAGCCGTCGCGACGATCCTCTTGGTTATCTTGAACGCGAGGTTCTCTCTGAAGAGAATGATCCTCTTCGCTGTCCAGCAGCTGACTGGCGAGCGCTCCAGTGTGCTCGCGTCTGTGACTCTAAGCTTGATCTCCGCTCTCCTAACCCTTGTCTCCGTGTTGGTTCTCCTAGGGACAGCGTTCTTCTACGTTCAACCCCTGTTGACCATGCTATTCGGGTTTGCACCGACGGTATTGGTAATGTCCACGATAATGGTTGTTGTCCTGGTCATCTTCATCGGGAGGTCAGCCGAGCTGGTGCGAAGGCTTGAAAAGTTCTTCGGGGCGCAGGTGTAGCCTGTCCCGTCTGAACGTGTGATCCTTCTGGCTCTTGGTGGAAGACGTTAAGTTGACCAGCCAAGTAACTTGAACCAGTCAGAATGCTAGGAGGATAAAGATGACCAAGATGACAGACGCGAAGAGGACTGCGATCGATTGGGTCAACGCCAACGAGAAGAGGCTCTCGGACTTCCACCTGCTCATCTGGGGCTACGCTGAACCGGCTTGGCGGGAGTACAAGTCTGCGAGGGCGTACTGCGACCTCTTGAGGAAGGAGGGGTTCAAGGTCGTCGAGGGAACCGGCGACATGCCTACGGCCTTCCTCGCGACGTACGGCTCGGGGAGGCCGGTTCTGGGGGCGTACGCGGAGTACGACGCGGTGCCCGGCAACTCCCAGAAGGCTGTGCCGTACAGGGCTCCGAGGGACGGTCTCCACCCCTGGGCTGCGGGTCACACCGATCCCCACTCCGGGCTCGGGGTCGGTGCACTGGCAGGAGTTCTGGCGGCTAAGGAGGCTATGGATAGGCACGGCTTGAAGGGGACGCTGAAGTTCTTCGGCGAGCCGGCTGAGAAGGTGTGCGGCTCCAAGCCAGTCCACGCGGCGAAAGGCTACTACGACGGGTTTGACGCCTTCATAACCTACCATCCAGGGCGCGAGAACACAGTGTACTGGACCACCCACGCCGGAGCCTACTGGAGCGTGATCTTCACCTTCGAGTGCCTCGAGCCCGAGAGGTGGTTCCTACCGGGGATGGGTGGACACCCGCACATGGGGGGTAGATGTCCAGCCGCCATTGACGCGGTTTGCCTGATGTACACCACGACTAAGTACACGAAGGAAGCCATGCTCCCCCACAACGGCTACTGGACCCTGAACGAGTTCATCATGACCGCCGGACAGTGCACGTCCGACAACCTGCCGCCGCGCATAAGCCAGATCCAGTATGCGTGGCGCGTGCCGAGCCTAGCCCTGGCAGAGCGGATATGGAAGGTGTTGGAGAACAACGCCAAGCACGTGGCGGAGGTGACCTTCTGCAAGGTCTCGACCCGATGGGTCACGAAGACGCGCGTCGGTCTGCCGAACCACGCGATGGCTAATCTCACCTACCGGAACCTCGAGCTCGTCGGTCCGCCGGTGTACGGAGAAGAGTCGAAGAAGGTTGGTCGAGAGATACAGAAGAACCTGAGTTTGGAGCCGATGAAAGAGCCGTTCACCGAGGAGTGCCAGACCCTCAAGACACCGCAGGAGCACGAGGCTGAGATGCGAAGGATGCTCGAGCCCGGGCAGCTCCACTTCGGAGCCGACGACTACGTGGAGTACACATGGCACGCTCCAACCGTGAGGCTCTACACCGCGAAGGCTATTCTGAAGCCGGTACAGGACTTTGCGTACCCCGCCTGGGCGAGCCTCGCCATGACCGGCATACGGAGCACCATCGACCCGATGTGGCTCGTGGGCGGCAAGACGATAGGAGCCACGCTCGTCGACCTGCTGACAAACCCGTCCGAGCTGAAGAAGGCTCAGGACGAGTTCAGGGAGAGGACGGGTGGCGGCGTGGGAGGCTCGAAGTGGGTTGGACCGCTCCTGCCGCGCGACTTCGAGACTGTCGTGGACATGCGGTGGCCGGAGTATATCACCACCGTCCGCGGCGAGGAGTGGTGGATACCGACCCCCAAGAAGACGAAGTAAAGACTGAAAGCATCTCACCTTTTTCTCTACTCTCTTCTTTCAAAGCCAGATTTTGGTCGCTTGTGCACAAGGACGCACTTTTAAGGTCGTTGAGCGATAAATGGTGTACAACGAGGGTGGCGTTCTGATGAGCTACGTGTTTGTGTGGAGAGACTACCCTAAGTGTACGGGGTGCAGAAGATGCGAGATAGCCTGTTCGCTGCGGCACGAGGGCAAGATCTGGCCTGAAGCCTCAAGGATTCGGATCTTCATGCTCGTCCCCGGGGCTGAGATACCTATCCTCTGTTCTCAGTGCGACGACTATCCGTGCGTCGCCTCGTGCCCGTCAGAGGCTCTGTCCGTGGATAAGTCGACCAGCGCAGTCATCGTGGACAGGGGTAAGTGCACCAGCTGCGGCAGCTGCATCAAGGCTTGTCCTGGCGAAATTCCGTTTCTCCACCCGGGCGACAACAAGGCTGTGATCTGCAACCTCTGCAACGGCGACCCCGAGTGCGCCAAGGTCTGTCAGAAGGCTAAGTTTAATGCTCTAACGGCAGTCAGAGAGGTCCCGACCGACATATCGGCTCGATTCTATTCGAGGAAACTCTTCGCGCGGAAGCCCGAGGAGATCACCGCCGACGTGGCGGTCAACCTATACGGGGAGAAAGCGGAGGAGATGATGTAGATGCCCAGAGGCTATGCGGGAAAATTCCTTGACGTCGACCTCTCGTCGGGCAAGATGAGGGACACCGTCTTCGACGAGCAGATCCTGAAGGACTATGTGGGCGGTAGGGGACTCGCCGCGAAGATCCTGTGGGATCGGCTGGGGAGCAAGTGGGAGAAGGTCGACCCGCTTGGACCTGAGAACATATTCCTCGCCCTGACCGGCCCCCTGACAGGAATTCACCCCGGAGCTAGGGTGTGCGTCTCCGGCAAGTCTCCACAGAGCAACGGCATTATAGGCTCCACGTGCAGTGGCGAGTTCCCGACGGAGCTCAAGTGCGCCGGCTACGACGGGGTCATAGTCTCCGGCAGAGCCAGGAGCCCCGTCTACATCCTTGTTACGGACAACAAGGCAGAGATCAGGGACGCCAGCCACCTCTGGGGCAAAGGCGGCTTCGAGACTGTGAAGATTCTGACGAAGGAAGTGAGAGAGGAACTCAGGAGGAGGCAACCCGAGGTCGGAGCCTGGAGAGACCCTGGAATAATCTACATCGGTCAAACAGGCGAGAGCAGGGTCAGGGTCGCGGCGGTGATGCAGAAGCTAGTCCACGCAGCGGGATACGGAGGCTATGGGGCGGTCATGGGCTCGAAGATGCTGAAGGCTATAGTCGCGAAGGGTAGAGGTCCACTACCGGACGTTGCAAACCCACTGAGCGTCCGCCTGCTATGGAACGAGGCCGAGAATGCGCAGATGATTAACGACGGAAGGAGGCGTTGGGGGACGGGGTACGGAGGGTATGAGGTGAGCGCTAGGGCGAGCTCCGAGCCGGTCCGGAACTGGCAGGAGGAGTGGCACGACGAGAGGAGGTTCGGTGGCCCTATGTTCGACCTCAGGTACTGGGTGAAGCGGTACTGGAGCGATTTCAACTGCGCCACCGCGTGCATGAAGGTCGCCATGATCAAGACGGGACCCTACAAGGGCACCATAGACGATATGCCCGACTATGAGTTGCAGGCTTACTGTGGTCCGAACCTCGGCATCTTCGACCCGGGCGAGTGTATCTACATGTCGTACCTCATGGACGACCTCGGATACTCTGGAATAAACGGGCCGAACCTGCTCGCTTTTGCGGCGGAGCTCTACCAGAGAGGCATCCTGACCAAGAAAGACTTGGGGTTCGAGCTGAAGTGGGGCGACGTGAAGGCATTCGAGGCTCTCTCCCACAAGATAGTGAAGCGAGAGGGCATCGGAGATATCCTGGCTGAGGGGACCTACAGGGCGGCTAAGAAGATCTCGAAGGTGAAGGGCGTGGACGTGATGAAGTACGCTGTCCATGTCTTCGGCGTCGAGATCGGCGCCCACGGCACCCGGAGCGGCCTGGACATGAGACCAATCGGCTATGCCTGCGCGGTCCAGGGAGGAGACCACACCTCCTCAGTCTCCGACGCCTATCAGGAGATGAACATGGTCTTCTACGACTCAGCGGTCGTCTGTTCCTTCAGCACGAGTGCCAACCTCATATGGGAGTACTACAGGGCTGTCACAGGCTGGGATCTGACGATGGAGCGGTGGTGTGGTGTCCTAGGCCACAAGATCACCCACATCCAAAGGGCAGCTCTCCTTCTGGGTGGACCAGATGTCAAGTGGGACCCTGTAACCGACGGCGACAACCCACCTCGCTACTACGAGCCTCTCCCCTCGGGTCCACACAAGGGGAAGACCACGGACAAGAAGGTCGTCGAAGAGATGAAGCAGAACTACTACAAGGCAATCGGCTGGGACGAGAGAGGCGTCCCCAAATCAGACGTCCTCAAAGGACTTGGCTTGGAGGATGTGGACAGAGCGCTGAACAAGCTCAGGAAGTAGCGTTGACCCCACCTCCCCTCAGCATTTTTTTGACGTATAACACAACCCTTTTTCGAACGGCGCACACGCTATTCGTTGAGCAGGCTTGAAGGTCACGGTCAGAGCCTTCGGGGATCTGATCAAGATCCTCGGCAGCGAAATAGTGGTCGAGCTGGAGCCAGGCTCAAAGATCGAGGATCTGGCTCTCAAGCTCGGGGAGAAAGCAGGAAAACCCACAAGAGACCGCATCGGAGATCACGATCTGACAGGACCGGAATTCAACGTGCTGCTGAACGGGAGGAACATTCTGACACTAGAGGGGCTTATGACTCCCCTAAAACATGGCGACATCGTAGCCCTCTTCCCCCCACTTGTTGGAGGATAACAGCTCAACACATCTCAGAAATCACGCCACTCGTCTGCTTCGGAAAATCAAGAAGATGACCCACAAAAAAGGAAGAACTGGGAACTAGAAGACGGGCTGTCTCGTGTAGACCTCATTCGGATCTACGTGGTTCAGGGTTTCAGTCCTCGTGAGCGTGCCCGAAGCGACGTCGAGAACCGTCTTGTACAGCCTCTCACCCGCCTCCTCGATCGTTTCCTTGCCCTCTATCACCGTACCAGAGTAAAAGTCAAGGTTGAACCCGCCCATCTTGAGCGTCTTCGGATTGGCGCTGCACCAAACAAACGGCGCAATGACACTCCCCGTCTCATAGAAGACTTCGTCATTTCTCACGCCACCGCCCCCGAGCTGGTAGAGGACAACCTGCGCTCCAGCCGCAGCGTAGCCAAGGAAGATGGAGAAGGTCGAAGCCGAGTTATCTACGAAGTACAGTCCCCTCCCTCCGGGGCGCTCAGCGTACTTCAGCACACCCCGAATCGACATCGAGCCCGCCTTGTGAATGGCACCCAGCGACTTCTCTTCAAGGGTCGAGATACCAGCCTTTATGTTCGAGGGAACCGGGTTAACAGTCCTGATGTCCTCACCCGTCGACTTCGCCCGTTCCTCCATCTCGTGTGCCACCCTAAGGATGTCCTCAGACACCCTCCTATTCACTGCGCGCTTGGCTAGGACGTGCTCAGCCCCTATGATCTCCGTGGTCTCCCCGAAGAAGGCGGTTCCCCCAGCCTTGACAAGCTTGTCGTACAAGTACCCCACAGTCGGGTTGCCCACCATGCCAGAGGTCGGATCAGAATGCCCACACTTGACACCCACAGCCAAATGCTCCTCTGAACAGGGTTTGCGCCGCAGCTTGGATATCTCATAGACCATCTCTCGCGCAAGCCTCACCCCCTTGGAGACCAGGCTCAGAGTGTCGATGCCCTCAGGTTCGAGCACCTCGACTCTCTTCCCGGACTTCGCGATCTGTTCAGCCAAGACCTCAGGCAGAACCTCCGGAGAGTCCAGCCACTGGCTAGCACCGTCTATGATCACAGCCCCAACGTTCGGGTTCAGCGCCAGACCCACGTACAGCCGGGCGAAGGTCAATCTGTCCCCAGCTGGTCGCGGCAAGGGCCCCTGGCCGGTGAGGATCGTCTTGGTTCCGTAGACGGCGTGGCATATCTGATCGGCGACGTAGCCACCAGGGATAACCAGAACGTAGTTTCGAACCCCACACGAACCGTCCGGGCGTTCATACCCCAGAAAGGTCATCGTCTTCCCCCTTATTCAATTGTAACCCTGACGATAAGAGCTTTGGTCGAATGGGAGCGATTCCGCGAGAATACTGTGTCACTAGGTTTCGAGCTAGGGTGAGCATTGTTTTGGTTGGAGTTTGGATAGAGAGGTCTCAACATCATGGCAGGCAGATGGAAAGTGAGCCGTCGACCCTCACCTGCGGTCTTCCGTTCCAAAGAGCTGAAAGACTTCTTGAAGGAGCTGAGCCCTAACAACAATCGTAGAAGATGGGTTGCGGACATGGAGGACATCCTCAAAGAAAACATGTTTGCAGGAGAGCCGATACCGAAGAGGCCGATCCCCGCTCACTACGTCAGACGTTATGGTGTGAACAACCTGTACCGCTACGCGCACCCAAAAGGATACCGCTCTTGCTACATCCTCATCTACCAGGATGGGTTGGGCGTTTGCTCCCTGATAATCGACATCATGTCCCACTCTCAGTATGACCGAGTCTTCCATTACCGAGGAGGATAGTTATCGTACTCGAATGCCGGATTCGAGCAGAGCGCGGAGCTTGGGGTTATCAACTCCCGTGTAGATGACACGGTCACGATTGAACACTATCTTCCCTGAGGCTTCGAGGTACTCCAGAATGCGTTTGAAGGTCTGGTACTGGACCTTCTTTGGGAGGCTTCTCCAGAGCTCCATCCTCGTCAGGTACTCTTCTCCATCCAGAATCGCTTTCTCTACCATCATGATAGTGTTCAGCTGGGGCTCGTGAAGCACCTTCATGCGCCGTCTCAAATGTTGACTACGCGAGCAATTATATAAGCTTATACAATTAAAACCTGATATTCATGCCCTTCGAGGCGGTGACGAGAAAACCTCATGCCACTCTGTCATAAGAGATAGAGTGAAAAGAGGAAGGAGACATCCTCATCGTCAGACTCGACAAGGGGGCAAGATCATGATGAAGAAAGCCAAAAGCAGCATGGTCGAGAAAACCTTTGGAACTTGGAAGAGCGAGGCGGAAGGCATCGAGTATGTCAATCGACTTAGAAAAGGTTGGGCGAAGCGTGAGGAGCGATTAGGGATTACATAAGACTCCTACCGAAAGAAAAGAGCCTGAATACTGACCATCCACGAGGGGTCATTGTAACCCATCAGCTTTGATTCTTTGTCTCTCCTCCGTCTTTCAACACTACAGAGGATCCAGCGGGAATATGGGTCTCGGCACGTTCTTGAAGGTCAAGCCCCTGTAGCTCGGGCTTGTCGCTCCGGGTGTGTCCGCCTCGATTATCTTCTTGGCGATGCCCTCAAAGGCTGCCCTGTGTGCCTGAGCCGACTTGACCACCACGATCTTCCTCTCGGCTGGATCCACAGTTGCGGCTTTGTAGTAGTCGCGCTCCATTCCCACTCTCCCCTCGGAGACGATTATCTCTACGCCTCGGATCTTGAGCAGAGCCATCCGTCCCACACTAACCTCCCTCAGACCTTTCCCGGTTACTTGCTGCTTACCGACGCCACCGTGGCTCGGTCCCCTCAAAGCGTACACACCATCAGAGAGAGCCTTGACTCTCGTCTCGACCTTGAATGGCTTGTAGAACCGGGTGTCTATCTTGCCTCCGACCTCGAGCTTGATAACGCTCCCTACACCGGCCTTGAAAGCCTTGGAAACAGCGTCTGTATCACGCAGGGGCACGACTGCGTCCTCCGCTCCCTTTCTAAGCAGAGCCTCCAGGATCACGGTGTTGTCGCAGGGTCCACCTCCGCCCGAGTTGTCCGCTACGTCCACAAGCACGATGGGACCTTCGCTGGCTTTCATAGCTCGGTCTACCGCCTCATCCGGGGGGATCAGGGGGCGTAGCTTGATGAAGTCCCATCTGGCGTCCCAGACCATAGACGCGACCCTGTCAGCCATTTTCTCAGCCAGGGCGGGTTTGTTGTCGCTGATAGCTAGGATCGACGTGACGCACTCGGGTATGTCTGACCAGGCGAAACCCACGAAGACCGTGATGTCGAGCATGTCAGGCTCCTGTTCAAGCGCGACTACCTTCTTCATGATGTTTGCCAGGGGGAGCCGTTTCTCATTCCTAGGATTATAGGCCCACGTGCTCATTCCGAGGTTGGGTCCGAGCATTGGAAGCCTCTTGAGGCGCATCACGGGTTTCGCCTCTCCCCTCATCATAGCGGTGAGTAAGCGCCCAGCCTTGAGCCCCCTCTCGTAGAGGTCGATGTGCGGGTTAGACCTGTACCCAAGTATCGCGTCGGTCATCTGGACCTTCAAGTCGGTCATGTTAGCGTGGAGGTCCAGGACGCAAACCACGGGGACCTTGCTTCCAACGATGCCTCTGATCTCCTTGAGCAGCAGACCCTCGGCGTCAGGCGTGTTCTCAGCCATCATCGCGCCATGGAGGTCAAGCAGCAGTCCGTCGAGTCTGTCGGCTCTCCGAATCAGGCTAAGCATCCGATTCTTGGACCGTTTGTAGCTGTCCTGCGTGATGACGCCGGTTGCTCCCCACCACACCTTCGTGGTTGGCACAACCTCAAGACTAGACTCGCCTAAAGCCTCTAGGAAACCGCCTATGACCGTTCTCTTTCCCCTGTGATTCGAGAGGAGCTGTTCGCCGGATTCAACAACTGCGAAGTCGTCTCCAGGTCTCTCGATGCTGAAGACATTCGACTCGGCTCCGAACCCTCCAACGGCAATCCGTGGACTGCGTTGCATGAGCTAACTGTTCACAGGTCGTTCCCATATAGTTAACCCGCCCTAGTCAAGTCAAGCCATCAGAAACAGGTTCACACTCGTCCTTAGGACCTTGCCGGGGCGAGCTCACGGATATCGCTGAGGATCGGACCCCAGAGTGTTCATGAGAGGCTATCGGGTTTAATCCTCATCTTTAGTCTGCTTTATGGTGTCCGACGGAAGGCTGACAAAGTCAAAGCTGCGTGTTCACTCATTCCGTTCTTTGAAGCGTTTCAACACCTCTTTAGGAATCGGGTTGACATATTCTAGCCCAACACGCTTACAGAGCTGTTCAAAATCAGTGTCCGTGGTTATGATAGCCTTAGCTCCTTCCTGCAACGCGAAAGCGAGGTAGACGCAGTCGAACACGTCGTGCCTCAACTCCCTCGCCAGCCTGAAACTCTCAAGGATCGTCTGCCGCTGGAGACACGGGTAGCGTGGTCGATCGTACGCTCTAACAAAGTGCTCGACCGCTTCAAGACTCTCCCTTTCAGGGCACCCCCACCTTCTCGTCATAATCCAGAACGCCCTCACCGGGAGAATGTCCATGATAAGGGGGATGTACGCACCTCTCAGTCCCTCTTCAACGATAGGTGTCACATACTCGTTTCCGGGGTGGTCTCTCACCAGAAAAATGGCTAGAGCGTTAACGTCGAGCACTCTTCTCTCTTTGCCGGTCTCACTCGCCAAAAGTAGCCTCTCCCGAATCCAAGAACGCCTCCTTCCCCCACCTGCCTTTCTTTGACTTCACCCTGACCGGCGTCGAGAGAACGGGCTTTAGGAGCAAGATCCCTCTCTCTTCAACCAGCTCAAACTCGGTGCCGGACTTCAGACCCAGCTTCTCTCTTTCCTCGCTGGGAATCAGGACTCTGCCCCTATCATCCATCCTCGTTTTTCCCATGTCATATCGCCCACATTATCTTAGCTATTTTTGCCCACATAAACGTTTCCCAAAAATGGGCTATGACGAACCGTCAAGGGATCTGGAGCTCCGAAGGCAGCAACGAGGCTGCGGCACGCCCTCACGACGTATCAGGCCGAAAACCTGGTCCAGCGCTACCTTTTTCCTTCACGCGTCGACCTGTATATTTGAGAAAAGGACGCGAGACGGTGGCACGAGCAAATAGTCGGAGATAAGCTTTAATGTCTGATTACTGCCTAAAGTTCAGGTGAATCAGTTTTGAGTCTGACCGCAGAGGTTCGCGTCGGAAAGAAGTACGCCATCTACATACCTAAGGCTGTGGTCAAAGCGATTGGTCTAAGGGAAGGTGAGAGGGTTTTGCTAAGGGTCGCTGGAACCACGGTGGTCTTGGAAGGCCTAAAGGACCCCATCGAGCTAGCCCTCTCTGGGAAGAAGTTCGCATCGATAAAACCTGACCAAGTTGAGGCGATAAGCCTTGAAGAGCAGAGAAGACACGCTAAGAGTTCATCTTGACACGTCCTTCATCCTTCCCTCCCTAGGAATCGATGTCGGGAAAGAGGTGCCCAAAGCCCTGAAGGACCTTGCGGACGCTGAAGCCGAAATATACTACTCAAGCTTCAGCATCCTAGAATCGTTATGGGTGGCAGCGAGGGTCTCAACAGGCGCAACCTTTGACGGAGACAGCTTCAGCCTAGGCCTTAGAAGCATCATCGAGGGCGGCAGATACAGGAAGGTGGAGGAGGACTCCCAGGTGTTCAACGAGGCTTTAAGGCTGTACACTCTAGGTCACAAAGACGTGGTGGACAACATAATCTACGCAAGCTCCACACGCCTCAAGCTTAAGCTACTAACGCTGGACGATGAGCTTAGAGAGTTCATACGCGAAAGAGGACTCGAAGACAACCTCCTATCTCCAGACCAGATACTTCGGTAGCGGAGCGTTCAGAGTCCGCGGTCATTTCTTCCGGGAAGTATTCAATCTCCCATGTCAGTGAACTATCAGGACCTTCACGGCGTTCTGGCTCTTGTCGAGCAGCAATCTCATCGCCTCGTCGGCTCTCTCCTCTGGAAACCTGTGGGTGATCATCTTCGCGATGTTGACTCTGCCACTGCCGATCAGGGCGAGCGCGTCTTCGTAGTCTCTCGGAAACTCGGCGCCCCAGATCGTCGTGATTGTGCCCTCCTTGCTCATCATCTTGGCGACGTCTATCGTTACGCGCGGGTCCTCGAATATCCCCATCACGACTGATGTTCCGCCCTTCTTGAGCATGCCTAGGCTCTGCTGCACCGTTGCCTCTACGCCGACGCACTCAAAAGCGACATCCACGCCCAATCCGCCCGTCAGCTCCATCACCTTCCCGATAGGTTCCTCTCTCGTCGGGTCGATGACCTCGTCGGCACCCAGCTCCTTTGCGAGCCTCCTCCTGTAGTCTACCGTCTCGGTGACGATGATCCTTGTGAAGCCAGCGGTCCTGGCGACCTGGAGTAGCATCAAGCCTATTGGACCGGCTCCGAGGATGGCGGCGGTGTCCCCGAGCCTCACGTTTGACCGCTTCACCGCGTGGACGGTAACCGCGAGGGGTTCCATGCATGAAGCCTCGTCGTAGGAGACGTGGTCAGAAATCTTGAAGGCTCTATCCTCTCGCCCAGGGACGTGTTCTGTGAAGCCGCTCGGGAAGCGGGCTACCTCTTTCCCGGCCAACTTGTACTTCCAGGTGGTCGGGTTCAGGCAGTGGCTGAAGTCGCCTCTCATGCAGTAGAAGCACTCGCCACAAGCCCCACCGCCTCTAAGCAGGGCGACCCTGTCTCCTAACTTCACGTGTTTGACAGCACTCCCGACCTCGACCACATCTCCAGTCAGCTCGTGTCCGGTGCAGGCTGGGAGAGGAGCGTACGGGTGTAGCCCTTTGTAGACGTGCAGATCGCTGCCGCAGATTGAGCACGCCCTTACCCTCAGCATGATGTCGTGCGGGCGGAGGTCCGGCAGCTCAACATCTATCCACGAGAACTTGTAGGGCTCAACTACGATCGGGGTTCTCACTCTTCTGCCCATAACCATTCCTCGGAGGTTTGCATCGCAACTATAGGAAGGGAGTCTGAAGCAGGGGAAGGGCGCATAGGAAGCCCTTCACGCTTTCTTCCGGATCTTGCTCACTATTGCGTCGCCCATCTGCTGCGTGCTACTGCTTCCACCGAGATCAGGCGTCCTCACCTTACCCTCCGTGAGTACCGCATCCACAGCCTTGTCGATCCTCTTCCACGCCGCGCTCAGCCGCCTGTCCTTCCGCTTCGCGCCGATCCACTCAAGCAGCATCCCTACCGCTAGTATCACCGATATCGGGTTGGCGATCCTCTTCCCGGCTATGTCCGGGGCTGAGCCGTGTGTGGGCTCCGCGTATGCATAGTCATCACCGGCGTTCAGAGAGCCAGCCAGCCCCATCGACCCCTGAACTGCGCCCGCCTCGTCGGAGATAATGTCCCCGTACTGGTTCTGGGTGACAATAACGTCGTAGTGCTCGGGTCTCACGATCGCCCAGTAGCTCCAAGCGTCCACCCAGTTAACCTCCTGCTCGATCTCGGGGTAGCCCTTCCCAATCTCGTGGAAGATGTCGCGGAAGAAGGTGTCCCCCTGAATGATGGCGTACTTGTTGACGCAGGTGAGCCGCTTCTTCCCGTCCTCGGGAGCGCCGGGCTTCCCTTTGTACAACCCGGACTTAGCCATCTCGAACCCCTGCCTGATGATCCGCTCCGAGCCCTTCCGAGTTATCACGCTCACGTCGCAGACCAGCTCGTCAACCCCACCCCTCGACAGCTTCCCTCGGATCGGCACGTAGCGATCCTCGGTGTTCTCTCTAAGAATCACAAAGTCCACGTCCCCAGCCTTCTTGTGGGCGAGGAGGCTCTCGACGCCGGGACGAAGCCGAGCCGGTCGGATGTTCGCGTATAGGTCCAGCCCGAACCTCATCCAGAACACGGCGTTCGGCATGATCGTGTCAGCCCAAGGCAATCCCACAGGACCTTTGAAGATCCCATCCGCCTTCTTCAAAATCTCCATCGTCACCTCCGCGGGCCAAGACCTGTCTCGTGGTCTCCCAATACCGTCCCAGTACTTGGCGCCGAAGGGGTGGGGACCTAGGATCTCCAAGTCAAACCCATGTGTCTCAGACGCGGCTTTCAGAACCTTAACCGCCTCAGGAACGATCTCAGGCGCTATGCCGTCTCCTTCCCAGGCGAATATCTTGTACCTTCTAGGCATTTCACCATCTCCCAGTAGACTCAACATAATGTCTCGACCAGACATAAAAGCCTCAGCTCATAGAGAATAGCGTCTCCGACAAAGGTCGGCTTCCCAAGAGTTTGCAACGGAATTTCTGGATGCCATTCATCTTCCACCTGAGCCGCTCCTTGTTTCGTGTTACAATCCAAGACTTCATCTACATATGGAGATACAACGGAGTTCCCAAGGAGAAAATAATCTTGGATGCTGCGGAATGGGCGAGGGATGCTTCTAAGAAGAAAATCAGGGAGTACGCTGAGAGGTACCCAAAGACCGTCAAGGAAATTGTCGAGGATTTGGTCAGATGAGAGAAGACTTCGTGAACGAGGTCAGCAGGATTCAGCGAATCAAAAGAACGGATTTGATAGAGAAAGATCTAATTCTCCATCAGATGCTAGTCGACCTTTCAAAAAAACAGGTTCTTCGCCGAAACTCGCCGAACTTGCCAAAGACATCGAATTCAGCAGAAAGACGCGCAGAAGAGCGTCCAAGTTTCTGATCCCTCAAGCCAAGCACTGATAATACAGGTGTGCCCCTCGCGGGAAAAGCTATAGGCCGGGAAATTGCCACAGCGCTCCCCCCCAAGATGACCGTTATAAAGGCCAGAAATTCCGACAATTTTGACCATCATAGTGGTCAAGTTTATGTGACAACTTGACCGTTATAACAGTCAAGTCTAAAAACAGCTCGACCCCCATAGATTACAGCATTCTCAGAGGCGTGATTTCCAAGTTGGTAAGGACTCGCAACTCGAATACAGTTGAGGAGTCGGAACTGCTTAGAGTTCTGTACGTGCACAATCCCTGGTGGACGACCGGTCGAGTCCCTGAGGCAAAGGCTCCAGCCTTCAAAAGACAAGACTATCACAGGCTTCTCGAAACCCTTGACAGCCCCGAGATCGTAGCGGTCGTCGGTGCCAGAAGGGTAGGGAAGACCACGCTGATGTACCAGATGATCGAATCCATCTCATCGGGAAGGTGGGACCCGAGAGGGCGATGTACATATCCCTTGACGACCCATACCTGAAGATCACAGCCGAATCCCTGCGAGCGATCTTCGACCTGTATGCGAAGTACGTGTTGAAGAAGCCCCTCTCCGAACTGAAGGAACCCACATACTTCTTTCTGGACGAGGTTCAGTACCTGACCGGCTGGGATCTGGCGCTGAAAAGATGGTTTGACCTCGGGTACAGGGCGAAGTTCTACGTCTCGGGCTCCTCCAGCGTCAACATCCTCACAGGAGGCGCCGAATCCCTCGTGGGCAGGCTCAGCCCGCAGGTAGTATTCCCCATGAAGTTTCTCGAAACCGTAAGGTTCCACATGAAAGAAGAGGACTTCGAACAGCGCTTCAATCATGTAAACTGGAGACTGAGAGACGCGTTGCTGAAAGCCGTCCAAGACAGCGACGCAGCCGTGTTCTACTCCTCACTCAGGGAGAATGCAAACTTCTTGGCAAAGGACATCGACCACATTATCCTCTTCCTGCAGCAGTATCTACTCAAAGGCGGGTATCCTGAGGTCGTAGCCATGGAGGATCTGATGCACGCATCAGAGACACTTCGTAACTACCTTCATCTTACCATCTACAAGGACATCGTCAGAACTCTCAAGATCAGGGACCCCGTTGCCTTCGAGGAGCTCGTATACGTATTGGCGAAGGAATGCAGCCAGAGACTGAACTACTCGGAGCTCGCCCGCACCCTCGGCTTGAAGAGGGAGACCTTGAAGGCCTATCTCTACTATCTGAGAACAGCCTTCCTCGTCTCCGAGTCCGAATACTACAGCCGTAGCCGGATGAAACGGGTGCGCCGGGAGCGGAAGGTCTACATCAACGACCCTGGAGTACGAAACGTCGCGGTCGGAGCCCTCAACGAATACCTCCTGCGCAGCCCCGCAGAACTGGGAAGAGTAGCAGAAGCCACCGTCGCGGACCACTGCAAACGGCTGAAGTTAAACCTCGAACCAGCCTCAGAGACACAGCTCTTCTACTGGAAAAGCCAAGGATACGAGGTGGACATAGTCATGGAACTCCTCCAGAAACCCGTCCCGGTGGAGGTGAAGTACCGCGACGCCGTCGACGAGAGAGATCTGAGGGGATTAAGGGAGTTCGCCCGGAGCCTAAACCCGCCCCTCAGCATCGTCGTCACAAAGGAGAGACTCGACCTCGTGGAGAACACTGTCTTCATCCCCCTCTGGTTGTTCCTCCTCGCATGCTAGACGACGCCCTCCAAATGAACACAACAGGACTCCCAAAGCCCTCCCCATTTAGAGGTAGCTCGGTTTCGAAGGAAGAACAATCCAAGCCTAGGATAAAGCATCGAGAGTCGATTTTGAGCGCAGTCTATTCTCTAACCACGCATCAAAGTAGGGAGAGACTCAGTTTCACCTTTGACGATTTTGGGTTTCAAGCGTCTCTCGTCATGAGTCAGATATTTCTGGGTAGAAGCCCCAGTTCTTCTGTCCATACCCACCTATCGCTTTGCCACAATTGCAGCAGATGCAGACGCCTGTTCCCTGACCGCTTGGCTCATAGGCTTGTTCACTTTTGTCCCAGTCCAATACGTCATGCTTTCTGACTCGCACTGTCCATAGGGACTTCTTGCAATTCGGACACTTGGGTATAGGCAAATTCACTCACCTCTCATCCTCTTTCTCATCCTCATTCTCTTCCCAGAATATCCATCCATCGTCTCTATCACTCTCCACACCTCCGATGCCGCGCCTAACGCAACGCCCCAGAACATCGCCCATTTCTGCATCGACGAAAATACACGTATTACCCTCCACGATACGAAGTTCTGCCCCTAGCGGTCACAAACTTCACTCGAGTCCCATCCTCGGGGCAATTGAGTTCGAACGCCAATTTCACTTCTGTTCGGATCTTCAAAGGGCAACACCAAGGTTCTAGTATTCAAGAAAGACATTATGAAGCGCCCGCATTTTCCGGAAGACTCAGGGTTAAGGATCGGTCAACCAAAAAACCAGCTCATCTCCCCTATGGTTTGAGGCACCTTCGATCTCACACTTCGGGCACCGCCACACCGACTCTTGATACTCATTTTTGCCACGGGTCATCCTTCCTCCACAGTACGGACAATACATGGGATCAATCCCCACGTCAGCAGATTATCACGATCGAGGCCTTGGCCGTCTGCTACTAACTTAACTCTTACTCAAGTTGCTGGGCGTTGTTCAATCTTATTTTCCAGCCATGAAACAATGCTTTTGAAATCTTCATCCGAGATTAGAACCATCGATGGAAAGAAGAAGACAACCCGTCCTCTCGGGCTCTTGTCTGTAACGAACAGAAGACGCTCAAACAGTTCTTCGTCGACCGGAACGGGTTGTGAAGGAACGATGTGGGGCGATATTCTTACCCTGAATGGAAACGTAGTGAGTACGGGCTTCCCTTTCGCTCGTTTCACCCATCCTATGGGGGTATTTTCGTGGTACCAGCTGGAGGCCACGGTGTAGATTCCAGCGATAGCCTTCTGAGGATTTGTCGTGTAAAAGATCAGGAAATCATCTCTAGCTAACCTGCTTATCGTCTTTTGATATCGTTCCTCAACTCCCCAAACCAGTCTTTCCCTTACAATTTGCCAGTTCTCCGGGATTGTTATGCAGAGCCAATATCTCAAGCAAGAACACCTGTTGCCTAGGTACGAATCAGTCCTGCTGGACAGCCCTCCGTCTTCTTCGCGATCTCCAAACCCTTGATTCGTCTTCGGAAAGCTGGGCGCCTCGTATCGATAGACCATTCTCAATGATTTCGACTAGACAGGGATCTCCAACCCGAAAAGGAAAGTTCGAGTCCTCACTAACCTTCGTGGGAATATAGATCCAAATCCGCGTGTACTCCCTTCCTTTGCTCCTCGTCTTTCTGCCGATGACTGTTCCTACACCGGATCGCGTCACTTGATACACCGAATTAGTGTATCAACTGGCCGGCATTTGGCCGTATTCGATCACCATATTAGTGCACTAACTGGTTGCTCTAACCAGACTTCCCCCCGTAAACTCATCCTCTTCTAGGGCGTATTTTTCATTCACAACCAAACAAGCGGAAAGGATTATCTCGTGTTAATTCGAATAGGGCTAGATGAGAGCCGTTCAAGGTGTTTGACATGCCAAAATTCTGGTTGGTTGTTGGGACGGCTCAGAACTGGCAGACTGCCTTTGATCACGGAAACATCTGGGGTCTTAAAGAAACCCAAAAAGCCTTTTGGGACCGCCTAAACGAGGACGATTTCGTCATCTTCTATGCCACAGCCCCGGTTGGTGGACTAATTGGGTACGGCACTATTCGAACCAAGTTCAAACAGAATCGACCACTCTGGCCACTGGAAGTTCGCGAGAACAGGGTGATCTGGCCCCTCCGGTTTGAGTTCGATGTTGAGAAATGCTTGCCATATGAACGATGGCAAGATTCGAAGGTCGTCTCTGAGGTCGTGAAGCTCCGCGTTAGGGGAGGATTCCAACCTCTTGAAGATGATATGGGACAACAACTGTTGACTAGTCTTGCCTTAATTTCAGGAGAAAAGCCCCCCAAAACTCCTCCTCCGGGACCAGAAGTACCTTCAGGAGCTCCGTCCCACGATCTTCTGAAGAAGCAGATCCTCGAAGCTGGACGGTTGCAGCGGTTTCTCGCTGAAGAGGAATACTCGTTCGATATTGGCAAACTCGATGTTGTCTGGCGAAGAGTCCAGCTCTCCGTTCCTACTTACGTCTTTGAGATCCAAGTGGGCGGCGATCTGTATCATGCACTAACAAAATTGAAGCACGCGTACGACCTATGGAACAGCCGCATATTCCTGATTGGAGGAGAGGAAGACCAAGAGAAGGTGTATCAGCTACTATCAGGAAGTTTCCATGAGATTCAAGATCAGTTGAGGTTTGTTGACTGGCGGAGAGTTGAGGAGCTTCACTCACTCAAAAAGAAGTATCGGGATCTTGAGAAAGAGCTTGGGATCAGTTAGAATCTTTGAATCTGGAAGAACTGGCTGGCTGAGATACCTCATTTGACTGAGGGGGGTCGAATGATGGCTCTCGCACAGGATGTGAAGCGGAAGGCGTTTGATGCGGGTTTTGTGTGCGTCGGTGTTACGACACCTGAAGCGCTTCGCGACCTCCCCTATGGATGGGTCGGCAAGATGCGTAAGCTATGCTCGCCTGAGGACGAGATGTCGACCTGCAAATCGGTGGTGCTGTTGGGCTTCAACGCTTGGGACCGAGCCTTCAACCTCTCCGTCAATCCTCCCGATTGGCGGGGTTTCGGAATGCACCCTCCCACAGCTCGTCGTGAGCATTACCTGTTCTACTACGAGATCCTGAGGAACAGGGCGTGGATGGTCGTTGACTATCTCCGAAGGAGGGGTTTTGAGTCGGTTCACTCGCTCGGTATTCCCCTCAAGACGGCTGCTGTGAAGTGTGGTCTGGGGTGCCAGGGGAAGAACACTCTGTTAGTCACTCCCCAGTACGGACCGAGGGTGAGGCTGATCTCGGTGCTGACTGAGGCGGAGTTCGACGTGGACGAGCCGTTCAAGGAGGATCTATGCGGGGACTGTGAGAGGCGCATTCTTGCCTGTCCAACCAAGGCTATCGAGCCGTACAGGCTGAGGATCGAGCGCTGCATGACCTATTCTGCGGAGAGCCCCTGCTCACCAGACGTTCCCGATGACGTGAGGAGACTGGATAAGAAGCTCGTTCAGAGGCCGA
>Ga0315280_10003549_pt1 | contig 23849 bp, 18 predicted proteins | sample YL17G06_40_MG_FD_203697 | JGI IMG/M metagenome (GOLD analysis project Ga0315280, IMG submission 203697) | Sediment microbial communities from Yellowstone Lake, YNP, Wyoming, USA - YL17G06_40 | ecosystem: Environmental > Aquatic > Freshwater > Lake > Sediment | place: USA: Wyoming | collected... | reverse complement strand
GGAATTTTTTTACGGTCTGGAAGGAGATCGTCCTTCGGCCTGGAGATCAATACACCCTCCCTCCCAACACGCTCCATTGGTTCCAGGCTGGGGTTAAGGGCGCTGTCGTCTCAGAATTCTCCTCCACGAGCACGGATGAAAATGACATCTGGACCGACCCCAAAATCCAGCGTCTCCCAAAAATAGAGTAATCACGAGTCCCTGATGACTTCCAAACAGCGATTCATCGCCGCCCTCAAAAGAAGAATTCCCGACAGGCTCCCGGTGACGACCCACCACGTGATGAAATATTTTCTGGACAAATACATGGCCGGGATTTCAAACGATGAATTCTTTGATTTTTTTGGCCTCGACCCTATTCTTTGGGTCGGAGCGCAGAAGCCCGATGAATCGCTCGGGGAATACTTTGACCCGACCCAGGAGGAGGTCGATTATGTCGAGTCGCGGCGCATCTGCTCACCCAATTGGCGCATCGAAACCCAGCACATCCCGGGCCAGGAATATGAGACAACGCGGTATAACTTCATCACTCCCCGTAAGACTCTCTCAATGGTCCTTCAAAGCACGGGTTATACCAACTGGGTGACCGAGCGGCCGGTCAAAGAAAAACGAGATATCGATATCATCGCGGCCTATGCTCCGGCGGCCAAGTGCGATGTAGAGAAAGTCAACAAGCTGGCAGAAGAATACGGAGAACGCGGCCTCGTCCGCGGCAATATCCCAGCCTTCGACGTCTACGGGCAGCCCGGATGCTGGCAGGATGCGGCTTGCCTCTACGGCATCGAAAACCTCATCATGGCCACGTTCGATGACCCCCACTGGGTGCACGAATTGTTGAAGATTCTGCAAGCGAGGAAAGAAATCTTTGTCCGGTCGCTGGAAGGAGCCCGCTACGACCTCATCGAGCACGGCGGCGGCGATGCTTCCTCCACCGTCATCTCACCCAAGATATTTGAGGCGTTTGTCGCGCCCTGTGATGCCGAGCTTATCGAGCTGGCTCATGCGGCCGGCCAGCGGATCGTCTATCACACCTGCGGCGGCATGATGCCGATTCTTGAAAACATCGCGGCCATGAATCCCGATGCCATGGAGACGTTTACGCCTCCCGGAATGGGCGGGGATACGAACTTGCGTGAAGCCAAACGACGCATCGGCCGCCGGGTCGCGATGATCGGCGGGTTTGACCAGTTCCACTATTTCAAGGACTGCTCGGCCGAGGAGACGCGTAAGGCCGTCCGGCGCTGCTTTGAGGAGGCGGGCGATGGCGGAGGGTATGTTCTCTGCCCTTCCGACCATTTTTTTGACGCCGACCCGGAGCTTATCAAAGCTTACGCCGACGAAGCCCGCAAATGTGTCTATTAATATAACAGGGCCATTCAGGCGTCATGACGAGGCGCGGAGCGCCGAAGCAGAAATTTGACGATGCGAAATATTATAGAAATTGACGTTTCTTTGGAAGAAATAGAAGAGCGGCGGAGGCGCGTTGAGGCGGTCAAACGATTCAAGGAGCCCGACCGCGTGCCCGTCATCCCCGCTCTTGCCCACCGCTATCTCATTCCTAAAGTGAAGACAAAGTTCAGGGATTATTACTCCGACCCCGAGACCATGCTCCACACTCAAATTCTCGCCCAAAAATGGCTGATGGAAAACGTGCGCACGGATGCCCATTCCATCACCGGGCCGTGGGTCGGGGCCTGGACAGATTTCCAGAATTCCTTCGAAGCCGGAAGCCTCGGCTGTGAGATTATCTTTCCTGAAAATGACATTCCCTGGGTCGGTCCGGGCTGGGTGAGGACAGAGACAGACCTCAAGCAGCTTGAGAAGATGGATTTCATCCATACCGGCATCAATGCCAGACAAATTGAATACCGGAAGGCGATGATCGCCCAAGCCGAGAAATATCCGGTCAGGTTCAAAGGCGGGCCTGTTTTTTATCCAGGCGCCGAGGCCTCTTTGACGCACACATCAGACGGCCCTTTCGGCGTTGCCGGAGACTTGATGGGACAGACCGAAATATTCCTGGCCGTCGCCGAGCGGCCGGATTTCGTAAAGGAACTGTTGAGGATCGTCACCGACAAGCTCATCACTTATCTCGATTTCTGCTGGATGGAGGAGAAACTCCCTTGGCCGCGGGACTTCGCCTGGACAGATGACCTCGCCGTCTCTCTCTCCACAGAAACCTACGTTGAAGTCGTGCTGCCGTTCGAAAAGAGGCTCCGCTTCCATTTCGACGGCCGTCTGAGCCTCCACATGTGCGGCAAATCCGACCATCTCCTCGAAATCTTTCGAGACGACCTCAAAATCCATGAGTTCCAGGGATTTGGCTATGAAGTCGACCTCGGCCTCATCGCCTCCGTTATGGCCGGGAAAGTGGTCTTGTTGGGGAATGTCAACCCGATGCTCATCCATTCTGGAACGCCGGCTCAAGTGAGGGAGGCGACACGCAGAGTCATCGAGGTTCTCGCGCCGTTAAGGGGACTTATCATTCAGGACGGAAACAATATCCCGCCCGGCTCGCCTCTCTTGAATATCAACGCCATGATGGAAGCCGCGGAAATATATGGGCGATAGAGGGTGTAAGTAGAAAGAGCAAATCGTATAATCTGGCAGCCGCAACCTCCAGGTTATGCTCGACTCAGGCTAAAGCCTGAAGCTGCCAAGATGAAAAAGTTATTATTACGTTTACATGAAATGCCTGAATAAATAGGAAAAAGAGGAAAGGAAGGAACTAAGAAAGCGCGCTGGAGAGGAGGAGGGGAAGAAGAAAAAAAGGAAAAAAAGAAAAGAAGAAGAAAAAGAAAAAAATGATAGATCTGCCTTCTGACCAAATAGAAAAAAACAGGGAGTTCTTGAGGCGGCTCTGGAGCCTCGAGAATGAGGAGCGCCCCGGCTTTCTCATCAGTTATGTCGGTCCGCGCGTCAAGGGAGGAAAACCTGTGCGCTCGGCGCTTTATTCCACAGAAGGTAGAGACACAGTGCGCGACCGGCTTCAGAGCGCCGAAAAGTTTTTGAGCGCTCAGCTCGAGGAGATCGAACTCCAGCTCGAGCATAAAGGCGAATTCGTGCCCGCCCTCTGTCCCACGCTCGGTGTCATCGCCATCCCCTCGGCTTTCGGCTGCGAAGTGGTCTGGTGGGAAAACGACTTTCCCTCTGCCCGCCCGCTCATCGGCAACGACCCGATGAAGGTCTATGATCTTCCCCGGCCAGGCGTCAGGAACGGCGAGCTCGGCCGCATCCTGGATTACACGCGCTTCTTTATCGAAAAAACCGGCGGACGCTGCCCCATCCGGATGGCCGATATTCAGGGTCCGCTCGACAACGCCTCGCTGATCTTCGGGCACACCAATTTCCTCCAGGCCGTCATCACCCATCCGCGCGAAGTTCATCATCTTCTTCAGTTGATCACAGACCTGATCATCGAGTTCATCCGAGAGCAGCGGAGAATTGTCCGGAGCCTGGGCGCAGAGTTCGTCCCCAGCGATTTCCGGCCCTGGATGCCGGACGGGTTCGGCCTGGCTGTGGCCAACGATGCCGGTGTCCTGGTCTCGCCTGAAATTCACGATAAGTTCAGCGTTCCATATCTCAACCAAATCGCCGAGGCATTCGGCGGAGTTTATCTGCATTCGTGCGGAAACTGGCTGCATCTCCTGCCGAGTCTGGAAAAAGTCCGGAACCTGCGGGGCCTTGAATTCGGGGTGAGCGAAACGCCTTTCGAACCCGTGGCCAAGCGCTTCGGCGGGAAAGTTGTCCTCGCCTGCCGCGTGGGTCTCCACCGGAATATCAAGTTCAACGGGATGGCGGATTATGTCCGGAAGCTCCTCAAGGCAAAAAAGACCAACCACGGGCTGTTCATCAACGTCGATATCACCAACGGCCTCATCGATGAGTCCTGGCCGGAGACGGACCTCGATGAGATTTATCGGCTTGTTGGCGCAGAGTGAAATCAAATTTCATGAGATGGGTCCTGGCGCGGCGCGTCCCCGCACGTCCTCGCTTAAGACCCCCCCACCCGCCGCCATTCGCTGCGGGCGTTGCGGGGACTATCGCCGCGCCACCCATCTAAGGCATGAATTGTTTGCGATCACGGAATTTGGGATACTTTCTAGTGAGAAACAAATTTTGAAAGGGATAAAAAATGCCAAGAAAGAATTCTCCTTATAAGGCCCCGGGCGGGTTCGATTGGGTTGACCGCGCAAAAGATTGGCAAGTCGAGGACGAAACGCTTGTTCTTTCGCTTCTCACCGAATCTGGGAAAGAAGCGGTGATCAAATTCCGGGCGGAATATCCCGGTATTTGGCGCATCACCTTTTTTCCGCCCGGTCATCCCTTTGATTCCCAGAAACCGGTGGTAGCTCAGACCGTCCTGACAGCGATTCCACTCGAGGTGGAAAGAACAGAAAAAGGCCTGAAGGTAAGCGGCGCCGAGCTTGCGCTCGAAATCAACATCCGGCCGTGGACCATGCGATTTTTAGACGCAAACGGTCATGAAATCTTCAGCGAAAATCCGGGCGACGTCGATGGGTTAGGACGGCCCTTCATCTTCCCTCTCGGTTATGTTCAGAAAAAAGGCCAGGTCGTGCTGGTTACGGAGTCTTTCAAGTTGTGTCCCGGTGAGCATCTGTTCGGCCTCGGCGAAAAATTCACTCGCCTGGACAAAGCCGGCCAGCGCATTATCTCCTGGACTCGAGACGCCCTCGGCTCGACAAGCGAACGCTCGCACAAGAATATCCCTTTCCTGTGGAGCAGCCGCGGCTATGGGTTGATGCTCGACACGGGCGCGCGAATGACCTGGGACCTGGGGACGTCCTCCTGCCAGTCGGCGACGGTGATCGTGGAAAACTCAGTTTTGGATGCCTACTTGATTTACGGGCCATCACCGGCAAGGATCCTCGAAAATTACGCGAGCCTCACCGGCCGCGCGCCTGTTCCGCCCAAATGGACATTCGGGATATGGCTTTCCTCGGGAGGGACTTACCGGAACCAGGAAGACTTGGAGCGGCTCATCGCCGGCCTTGAGCGGCAGGAGATGCCCGCCGACGTCATTCACATCGACACCTGGTGGATGAGGCAGCGCAAATATTGTGATTTTCAGGTTGACCAAGAGGCTTTTCCCCGTTTTAAAGAATTAATCGAAAAAATCCATCTCCAAGGCCTTAAGGTTTCTCTCTGGGAGCATCCCTATATTTCCGGACAGAGCGAGCTTTTTGAAGAGGGAAAGGCGAAGGGCTATTTTTTGCGGCGTCCTGGCGGCGAAATTTACGTCATCGATTACGGGCTTTCCCTCGCTCCGAAGCCGGATGGCTTCGTCCGCCAAACGTCGCCTGTCGATTCATGGAATGCCCGTGCGGCTATCGTCGATTTTGTCAACCCCGAGGCGGCCGCCTGGTTTAAAGACCTACATCGTCCTCTGCTCAGGCTGGGAGTCGATGTCTTCAAGACAGACTTCGGCGAGGATATTCCGGCCGATGCTGTTTTCTTCAACGGCCAAACAGGCGCAACCATGCATAACCTCTATCCCCTGCTTTATAATCGCGCGGTGTTCGAGGTCATCCAAGAAGAGAAAGGCTATGGAGTCGTCTGGGCGAGAGCGGCGTTTGCCGGAAGCCAGCAATACCCGCTGGTCTGGTCGGGCGACCCGGCAGCAAATTTTGAGAGCCTCGCCTCGACCATTCGCGGCGGGCTTTCCGCCGGAATGTCGGGCCTCCCCTTTTGGTCAAACGACATCGGCGGCTACCGCGGGATGCCTTCGGCCGAGCTTTACGTCCGTTGGGCCCAATTCGGGCTCTTCTGCTCGCACAGCCGGATGCACGGCGACAGCCCTCGCGAGCCCTGGTTTTTTGGCCAGGAAGCAGCGGAGATTGTGCGGAAATACGCCCTTCTGCGCTATGAGCTCTTTCCTTATATTTATAGCGCCGCTTTCGAGGCGAGCCTCAGGGGACTGCCTGTTATCCGCGCCCTTCCCCTCGTCTTTCCCGATGATCCCAATGTCTATGATAAAGATTTCGAGTGCATGTTCGGGCCCTGGATACTCGTGGCGCCGATCATTGAGCCTGGTGGGAAACGAGACATTTACCTTCCTGAAGGCCGCTGGATAGATTACTGGTCGGGAAAGGCTCATGAAGGACCGAAAAACCTGAAGGTCGAGGTGCCTCTCCACACGCTGCCCCTTTTCATCCCCGGCGGCGCCATCCTCCCAAAGATGCAGCGGAGTTGGCGCATCCCAGAAGAGAGGGTTGACCCGCTGATTGCCGAAGTCTGGCCGCACGAAACATCCTCATATCATTTATACGAGGATGAAGGCGTCACGGAATTCAACTGCAGCCAAGATAAGAAAGAACTGGGTTTCGAGTGGTCGGGCCCTCTGCCGCGGCGGATTATCCTCCATTTCAAAGGAATCGCCAAGCCAAAGAAAATCACGATGACAACAAAAGAAGAGCCTGCCAAGATATTCGAATTGGAGGGGATTTTCCTGGACAGGACTTATGTGCTGGCCGTCCCTGAAACCAGCGGCGCCCGCCTGAAGCTTGAATTCTGAAAAGAGATTTATTCGTTCCACCGGCATTTAATCACTTTCTTGTCGGCACAAGGCGTTTAAGTTCCTCGAACCAGTTTTGGACGAGGATGATTTGCTGAAGTGTTCCTGTGTCAGCGGGCTTTTCCCCTTCCCGGATCATCAGAAACTTCCCGTCGGATGTGACATCGTAGGTGGGCCACCAATCGGCATCCAGATTTCCGCCGAACAACTCTTTTGGCGGCTTGGAACTGAATTGAGGGCCAGCTTGAATCTCCACAGCCATCAATTTGTCACCTTCCAAGTAATAGACTTCTCTTTCGTTGCGTGCCCACACAGGCTCCTTGCCTCCGTTGACTGAAATTCGTTGCGGCGCGCCGAGGTCCGGATAGGACCGGACATAGACCTCAAGTTGGCCTTTTAGATTAGAGTTGTAAGCAAGTCAGCGGCCGCTGGGTGAAACCATAGGGATGGACTCACTAAATTCTGTTTGAATCACGGGTGAAAGGCGGATAAACCAATAGTTGCGCTGCTCTCTGACTGCCGAAGTAAGCATTCCATTTTTATCGGCCCAAACCAGGGTTCGTTTGATTTCCAGTAGTGAGGTCAGCGTCGGTACATAAGCGATGGACCCGGAGTCGGAGAAGCTAAAATGGGCAGCTACCACCATAACTCTGTTCTATGACAGGTCCAGCGTCAGTGCCTCGAATAAGTTCAGCTTCGAGCTTGTTAATATCCCTGCGGAAAAGCTTGCCGACGGCGCTATAAACAAAATGTTTTCCATCCGGGGATAGGGTCAAGCTATTCGAGCGCCCATCTAAAATGTGCGAAGACGGAAGCGCTATCGAAAAGCGAGCGACGGAACGTTCAACTGGCACGGGTTTTTTCAGGCTCAAGACAACGAAGGCAGTCAGGCCAATGATGATCAGAGCGGCAGATACTAAAAGCTTCCTCAGGCTCAATTTTAGGGTTATCTCTCGAGGGATACGAGCCTTGCGCTTGGGAATAACGCGCTCTATAGATGACCTCGTATCTGCCGGCAAACACCGTGCCTCTTGCCAACTCTTTCCTGGGTCTTTGCAGTGTTTCGGTGTAGGGAATGGAGGCTTTTTCTTCGGGTTTAAGGCGTGCCGCACACTTCCCACAGTAAACCGTGTCCGAGGGGTTTTCAAAATGGCACGATGGGCACTTCATGACCCCCTTACTCCTTTTTCGGTTTCTCTAGGCAATGAATATCGAACAGCTAAAAAAATGTCAAATTTGCAGTTAGTGTGGCCCGCTAACGGCGATCAAGGCCAGCTATGAACATTCGGCTTGTGATTCGTTCTCTGAGTTGCTATGATTAAAACCGTGAAAATAAAAGATATCCTCGCAAAGATCAAGACGACAGAATCGCCTCTTGCCCGACAGCTCTTGATTGTCGGCTTGATCAGCCGCCTCCTGGAAGACAAAGGGAAGCCGGCGCCCATTATCATAGGCGGCTGTGCGCTTTCCTACTACAGTCGAGAAGTCTATTTCACATCGGATATTGACCTGGCCTATGCTGACAGGGAATCACTGGATAAAGTATTAAGAAGCCTTGATTTTAAAAAAAAGGGCCGTTATTGGGTCAGCAAAGACCTGGATATCGCGATCGAGGCCCCCGCCTCTCAGCTTGCCGGAGAAGACTCACCGAAGGAAATAGTGGAGCTCGGAGAAGGTCTCAGATGTCAAATTCTGGGCGTTGAAGACCTCATCATCGACCGGCTGAACGCCTGCAAACACTGGAAGTCTGAAATCGACTGTGAAATGGTAGAGTTGCTTGTTCGCAGGTACGGGCCAGAGCTCCAGTGGGGCTATTTGGAAAAAAAAGCCGCTCTCCCGGAAAACGATACGATGAGAGAGCTTGACATTCTTAAAAAGAAAATCAAAAGATGAAGGAAAGAATTCGGCCATATAGAAAAGATTCTGCTACGGAAGTCCTGCTTCTGAGGGACCGACTGGGAATGAAGAGATACCGAAAGCGCCTAAAAAGAAACCCCGAGGAAAAAGCAATTCTCCTCGAATTAGCCCTGAATAAAATCAGGAAAGCCGAGAAAAACAGCTTTCTTCCGATCGGTTTTCGCAAAAGGCGTGTGAAGCTCCTTCCTTAGAGGAATTTTTGCACAGGCTATAGGCTCTTGCCTACGCGGCCGTCGGAAGTGATGGAGATCTTTTCTTTGCCGTCCTGGCTTTCAAGAAAGGCCTCCCAGAGATTCCAGGTCGCTCCTATCTGCGGCGGCCAGTTATAGCCTTTGACATTCATCTTTGCTAAGCCCAATTCGGCGAGGCTATCCGTGTACTTCCCATGGTTCAGATAATAGGTCTTCTCTTTGTAATAGATCTGCCTAAGCGCCCACTTGGCCGCCTCCTCAGGCTTCATCACAAATACGTCCTTCCCTTCTCCCACATTCCTACCGGAAAACTGGACATTGCCCCACATCTCGGGATAGTGGATGTTGATGAGCCCGGTCGGAGCCCAGACCCAGTTGTCCTCGGGTAAAGGCTTTCCTGTTCTGGGGTCTATCATTTTGGCGTATGCACCATCCTTTACATCCATCCGATACTCGACGCGGGAGAAATCCACCCGCCACTGGTCGCCAGCAACAGGAGGCTTCTTTCCCGGCACGGCCTCCTTGAGCACGTCCAAGGGCATGGCGATCTCGACACTCCAGCGTCTGTCTTTATCGCCCGGCTTGTTGAGTGTCCCGTCCACATAGACTTTAGTTTTCAGGCCCTGAATATCCCAGGAATGGATAGCCGGACCGCCGTCGCGGTAAGGTTTGACGAGGAACAAATCCCACTCGGTGCCGAGGGCATTGATCTCCAACTCACAATAAAGGTGTGTGTCTCCGTCCGGGTCGATAAAGACCTCAAAATCATTATCGTAGAAGATGATCGAATCGCGCTTGGTGAGAGTCGCCCAGACATCCGGCTCTTCCAACTCAGCACCGATATAAAGGAAATTCTCATCCCAGAGCATTTTAGCGTAGGTCCGGAAGCGCGGCTTCGGCTTGCGCGAGCCTTCGATGTCCACAAAATCTTCTGTCCAGGCCGCCTTCTTCCAAGCCAGCTCATCTAATTTGCCATCGATGACGAGAGGGCTTCCCGCTCGATAACAAATATAATGCGGTAGGACAAAGGGGATTCCGGGCTCAGGAAAAATCTTGGGCTGGTCAGCCTGGATTGGGTTTCTCCCCAGGATAAGCAGGTCTGAGGCGTCCATAGCAAGCCCAAATGAAAGCGCCAGAATTGACGCAAAAAATATACACTTATTTTGCACCTTGCCCATACTTCCTCCTCAAAATTGCTCAAAATTGGTGACAGTCATCTCATTTCTCAATTTTCCATTATATAGTTATCTCAAAATTAGGAAAATAGTCGGTTGTCACCAATCTAATAATCACCAATCTTATAAGGGAGGAAAGACGTCTAAGCGTCAGTCAGCGGTTTTTCTATTTTGCCCGTTCCGGAAGAATATTGCCCAACTGCATAACAGGCGAAAAGTTGCCTCTGGCTCCGGCTTCGTCATTGGAATCTGAATAAATGGATTATGTCCAAAAAATTGGATTTCTGGGCCGAACAGCGTCGCGGCTCCTTCAGTTAATTATCTGATATTAAATAACTTAATCAGGACGTGCCCAAATGCGCATTTGGCATATAAATTGCTGTTATAGAATCGAGGCGAATCGATGAGACCTCGAATCTTCAAGATTCTCTCTTTCTCCCTGCCTTTGCTTTTGATGGTTCTCTGGGGAAACGCCAGGTCTCGGGCGACCATTTCCGGCCATTCTGCGAACGCGTTCGGCTCATCCCATCAACATAGAACTGTTTTCATCACGGAAAAGAAAAATCGGGCGCGCCGAAAAGCTTTGGAACCGCGAGCCAACGCGAGCAGAAAGACTTGGGCGCGGGTCTATGGCAGCGAAGGCAACGATAAAGCCAATTGCGTCAAGCAAACTAGAGACGGCGGCTATATCATCGCCGGCTTCGGGTTTTTCGGGACGGATGTCTGGTTGATCAAGCTTTCCCCGGACGGGAAAATCGAGTGGCAGCGAGCCTACGGGAAAGTCGGTCCGGATTGGGCATCTTCCATTCAGGAGACTCTCGACGGCGGGTTTATTGTCGCCGGATATACAATTTCGCCCGACTATCCAGGCTCGTGGGACAGGGATTATTTGGTTTTAAAGCTTGATGCGTGGGGAAATGTCGAGTGGCAGCGGGCGTATGGAGATATTTCAACTGATGACTGGGCCACGTCTGTTCAACAAACTGATGATGGTGGGTACATAGTCGCGGGGATCAGTCAACCCCTTGACGGCGGCGACAGTGATTATTGGATACTCCGGCTAAAAGCCTCGGGAGATATCGGGTGGCAGCGTAAGTACGGAGGGCCCAAAGATGATGACGCCGAGTCGATTGTCGCAACCGCCGATGGAGGCTTCATCGTCGCCGGCGACTCCTCGTCTTTCGGAGGCGATTTTTCCGATATCTGGCTCTTAAAGCTTGCCGGTAACGGCGATATCGAATGGCAGCGGGTTTACGGCGAGATCGGCACCGAATGGACAACGGGCATCCAACAGACGATGGATGGAGGTTACGTAGTGGCAGGATATTCATCGTCTTTCGATCCCGAGAGAGGCAATGCCTGGATTATGAAATTATTCCCCTCCGGTAATATCGAATGGCAGCGCCTCTACAGGAGAAGCGAAGGAGGAGGGGCCCACTCCGTCAAGCAGACAAGAGAAGGTGACTACATCGTCGCTGGGTTCGCGTACTATTCTTATGGAGAAGGAGGAGAGGATGCCTGGATTCTTAGGCTCGACGCTGCCGGTGAAGTGGAGTGGCAGCGCACGTATGGCGGGTTTTCATCCGACCGCATCTACACAATCGAACAAACAGATGACGGCGGTTTTATCGCCTCTGGTGAAACCTCGTCTCAACTTTGGCACGGGGACGCAGATTTCTTGATTTTGAAGATCGACCGGGATGGACTGATCGAGAGAGTCCCGGAGATCACGCGCACTTCAGAAGCTGAGGCCCTGGAGACCTTCGTTTTTCCACGCCCAACCTCTGTGGTCCCGCAAGAAACGAACCTCACGCCGCGGCTCACAGACCTCGTATCTCAAAACACGAATGCGCCGGATAGCCTCCTCTTCAGCCCGCCCCTGAATTTCTCCGGGGAAATGGTCATGAACCGGTCCCTTTCTCAGCGCGAATACATGCACGTCCTGAGATGGGAAGCCAACCCGAACAACGATGATTTGAGAGTGACGAAGTACAGGGTCTATAACCTTTACGCGGAAAAACCGTTGTTGGCCGAGGTCGATGCCCATAGTTTCCGCTACGAGGTTCGAAACATCTGGCCGGGCATCCGGTATGCTTATGCTGTCGTTGGAGTGACAAGCGACAATGAAGAAGGACTCCCGGCTATCTTGACACTGGAACAAACGGGAAAACTCCGATGAAGAAGCTCGCTCTTCTTGTGACGGCCGCCCTGTTACTTGCGGGTGTGGCCGAAGCGGCAGCGGTCAGGATAAAAATCAAGGCCGGCTATTTGTATCCTCAGGATGGGATTTTCCGGGATATCTACGGCGGAGGAATCACCTACGGTCTCGAGATGAGCACTGTCGTCTCCCGAAATTTTGAAATGTGGATCGAAGGCGGATATTTTTCAAAGACGGGCCGGCTCACCTATACCAAAGAAAAAACAACGCTGAGGATTGTTCCTGTCGGCGGAGGCATGAGATACCTGTTTTCCGCCGGCCACTGGAAATTTCAGGCGGGGCTGGGTCTGGACTATTTCTTTTTCAGGGAAGCGAACGTCCTCGGGACGGTCCTGGCGGGAAAATTGGGGCTGGCCGGGACGATCGGAAGCTACTTCGCTTTGAGTGAAAGAGTCCTGATCGATGCGTGGGTGCGCTATTCTTACTGTCAGATGAAGCCTGAAGACTTGAAGTTTAATGTCGGAGGGGCCGGAGCCGGCGTTGGACTTGCCTATCAATTTTAGCTGGGGGACGAGATTTGAGAGAGGGAAAACGCCTGAACACAAGGGAAGACCACGAATCATGAAAAAATTTTGGCCCCTATTTCTGCTCTTTACCTTTATCTCTCAGGCTGAGGCCATGAACATCAAGTTCCTGGGAGGCTTCGGTTTTTCTCATTATGCCGTGAAACCGGAACGATATCAGGGCATTGACTGGGATACGGGAAAATGGTTTCGGTATGAAGGGAGAGATAGACAGGGCATGGCGATCGGGGCCGGAGTGGAATTTCCTTTGCGCCGGCATTTGTCTCTTGAGGTGGACGTACTGTATTCGGAGAAGGGCGGCCTCTTTACCTTGCTTTCCGAGGACATCCCTTACGAGAAGCTCGAATACAAACTCGATGTCATCTCTGTCCCTTTGCTGCTCAAATTGAAATTTTTCCGCGAATCAGCGCCTTACCTTCTTGCTGGCGGCGAGCTCTCTTGTATCCTGGCACACAAAGGAAAAATGAGATACCGGTCGCCCTACTCTATCGATTATATAAGTTATGAATCTAATCTGAGAGACCTGACTAGATATATTGACTTTGCAGCGACCATTGGGGGCGGATTCGAGATCAAAATCGGGAAGGTCTGGGTTTTTGTCGAAGCGCGATATCTCCTGGGACTCTTCAACATTCTGACGGACGACAGCTATCCGCAGGATTCCTTCAAAACCAGGTCGGGACTCGTTCTCGTCGGTCTCAAAATATAGCGGATTTCCCTTCTCCAAAAATTAGATGACTATCACCATTTTAAACGGTATGTCTTCGCCGCCTCGACCATGGCCACGATGTTTTGAGGCGGAACGTTGGGCAGGATGTTGTGGATTTGCGTGAAGACAAAGCCTCCCCCTGGAGCAAATATCTCCACGCGGCGCCGGACATGCTCCTTGATCTCATCCTCCGTCCCCCGGGGAAGAACACGCTGCGTATCGCAGCCTCCTCCCCAGAAAGTCAGGTCTTTGCCAAATTCGCGCTTCAGTCTTTCCGGGTCCATTCCCCGCGCGCTTGTCTGGACAGGATTGATGATTTCAACGCCTATTTCGATGAGGTCGGGAAGGAGGTCCGCGACCGCGCCGCAGGAATGAAGGAAAAGGTGGAGGCCCGCCCTTTTCCGGACCCGTTCATAGATCAGCTTGTGGCGAGGCTTAAAAAAGCGGCGGTACATTTGAGGCGATATCTGAAGCGCAAGCTGCGTCCCCAAGTCATCTCCCATCTGGATGACCTGGACATACCCTTCGATCGCGTCCAAAAATTTCTCCAGGTTCTCAAGATGCATCTCGGTCAATTTGTCGAGCAGTGCTTCGACCTTTCTGGGATTTTCGACGAGGTCGACGAGAAACTGGTCGTTCCGGCACAGGTACTGTCCCCACTCCAGGAGATTGCCGCCGAAGGCCGCCATGATGGCCGATTCCGTGGTCTCGCAGAGGCGTTTGGCCCTTCGCCGGATCTCCATCAGATGCCCTTTGGTCAAGGGCTCGTGCCAGGGAGCTGTGGGAAAAGCCGACCAGGTCACTTTCCCCATAAGCTCAGGCAGGTTTTCGAGCGCCGAAAGGTCACGACCGTCCCAATCTTGGAGCGGAAAACATGTCTGGCTCAGATAAAAAGCGCCTTGGGGCATCGTGCCGATGACCGTGCCGTCTTCACTTCTGGCCAGCCACCCTCCCTCGCTATCAGGTTCAAATCTGGCGTAGGAGGGGATCTTGGCCGGCGAGCCGTCGGGGAGCGTGAAATCCTTCCAGTCCTCGCTGGCGGTCAGGAACGCCCGGCCCAGGTCGATGACATCGGCTTCGACATAGTCCAGGATCGGATCTTCGGGCAGGGCGAGCTGCTGGACGACATCATAGACATCGGTGGACCCGGCGGTGATGCCGAGGTATTTTTTCAATTGGCTGTAAGCCACGGCGGTGATGCCTGTGGAGCGCATGGCTCCGAGGTCGATCGGAACTTTATCCGGTTCGCGATGGCTGATGGCACAAAGGACCCGCTCCCGTCCGGTCACGATCGCCTCCCCTCACGTCTTATGTTCACTTAGTTTCATGATCTATTCTCTTTTGCGTTCCTTAGAGGTCGATACCAGGTGAAATAAAGAACAACTGAGAGAACAGCCGCGATGGATAGGCCTAATCTGGCCGCCTGAAACTTCCTGCCGACCAGGTACATCGTCGAGACCCAGAGAGAAAAGAGCCAGGGAATGCCCACCAGGACATTGAGCAAATCATTGCGGAAGGGAATCTCCTTCTTAAATTCGGGATGCAGAACCTTGACGCTTCTCGCCACCGGCCGCCAGAGACCCGCAGGCTGGACAACCATGAAAAAATCGATGAGCACTTTTTCATCCGTCGGAGGTGTGAGGTAAGAAACAACAACTGCGGCCAGAAGGCCGACGCCGGCGATGACGGGAAAATAGATGTATAGGGGAGCGTTCCCGAAAAAAGCGGCCTGGATGAGAGATGCGAGAATTCCCGCAGCCACTCCCGCGGTAAAACCCCAGCCGTTAAGCCTCCACCAGTACCAGCGCAAAAAATTGGGAAGAAGCACGCCGGCTCCGAGCGCAGCCATGATCCACTGGAAGATCTTGTGGATGGAAGTGGCTGTCCAGCCGATAAGGATTCCTGAGATGATCAAGAGGGAAGAAGAGAGATAGCCCGCAAACACAAGCTGCTTTGGGGAAGCGCCGGGGTTGAGATATTTCTTATAAATATCGACGACCAGGTAAGAAGCGCCGGCATTGACCGTCGAGTTGAATGTCGACATGAACGCCGCTAAAAGCGCCGCCAGCACGAGGCCTCGGACACCGATGGGGAGCACGCTTTTGATCACGGCCGGCATCACTTGCTCGGTGTCGCTCACGCCCATGAACCCGCTGAGAAAAAGGACGGCGAGGCCCATGGCCATCGGCCAGCGCAAAGTATGGAGGGCTCCCCAGAGGAGGCCAAGCTTAGAGGCGTCCCGCTCATTTCGCGCCGAGAGGAAACGCTGGAAATCGTAAAGCTGCTCTGGCCCGCCAAAACAGAGCAACAGGCCTTTGCTCACCCAGGCGATGGTTAAAGCACCAAAAAGGAAAAATTCCGTCTCCGCAAAAGCGGGGTCTTTCCAGTGGAGGGACATGCTGAACCAAGAGCCCGAGAGCTTCTCCGCAATAGCACCGAGGTCGACGTGGCGGAAACCAAGGTAAGCGATGATGACGGCGCCGAAGCTCATGATGACGGTCTGAACAAGCTCGGTTATAATCAAAGAACGGAATCCGCCAAAGACGATATAAATTCCGGTCAGGCCTAAGATCAGGGCGGCGCAAGCATTCCGGGAAAAGGGCAAATACTGCTCCCCGAATTTCCCCATCCCCACAGCATCATAAGCGAGGAAGCTCACGACTGTGATGACAGCCAGGGCGGCGTAGGCCGAGCGCGCCGACTGGCCTGCGGCGTCCTCGCCGAACCGCGTTTTCATCCATTCAGCGGCGGTCATCACCTTGGAGCGGTTGATCCACCGGCCCATGAAGGCGGCGAAAAAAATGGGAAGCGGAAACCCCCAGACCCATTGGTGCCACATGGCCTTCATCCCCAGGACACAGAGGAGTGAGACGATCCACATCGTCCCGGTGATATCCCAGTAAGAAGAAGAGCCGGAAGCGGCCAGCATCCACCAGCGCATCTTCCGTTCTCCGAGAAAATAGGAATCAACGCCGCGCGAGGCCAGCTTCTTGCTCAGGAACCCGATGCTGATCATGGCCGCGAGATAGGCGGCCACGATGAAAAGATCGATGGACCCCAACCCGGTCATTCCTGGCTCCTCGGCTCCACCATGGTTTTCTTAAATATACATTCTTTTCCGAAAATAGCAACTGAAAGAGCCTGGCGCTCCTCGCGATGAGTACGGGGATTATCGCAATTCTCATTCCAAGCCAAGTCTCAAATTCAGCATTAGATCACTCCTGAGCGGCTTCGGCCATAGCCGCAACATTTTGCGGTGGGACGTCGGCGAGAATGGCTTCATGACTCGGGCTAACGATAAGGTTCGGCCCCAGAATTTTCTTGATGCGGCGCACCTCGGCTTTCACGTCTTCGGGCGTCCCCCGATTGAGCACGCGCTGCGTGTCAACTCCTCCGAGGAAAGCTATTTTTCCCTTGAAGTCGCGCGCCAGGGTTTCTGCATCCATGTGCCGCGCCCTGGCCTGGAGCGGATGGAGGCAATTGACTCCAGCGTCGATCAGCCGGCCGATGACCCTGTGGATAGAGCCGCAAGAATGAAGGATGACTTGGTAGCCATGGCAGTGGCCCTGGTCGGTGAATTTTTGAAACCAGGGAAGGATGAACTCGTCAAACTGCGTCGGGCTCAGGATCAGGTCGAGCTGGGTGCCGAAGTCATTGCCGAAAAAGAACCCATCAATAAGATTGCGCGCGTGCTCGTAGAAGCGCTCGTTAGCCTCCAAGTAGAATCGGCAGACGCGCTCCGTCGCCGCATGAACCACAGCCGGGTTGGTGCACATCTTGACCAGGTAATTTTCCATCCCGAAGAGATCCATGATGTCATGGAAAAAGGGGCACCAAAATCCGCTGGCTCTGTAAACATCCCCGGCGCAGCGAAGCCTCGCGAGGCTTTCCTCGAAATCCAGATAATCGAGGTTAGGCCAGCCGAATTTCTCGATGTCTCGCGCAGTTTCACAATCGGCGAGAGGCCCGGCCTGGCCGTGGGACTTTTTCCCGACGCGCAAGTCAAAAAACCTCCTTCCATCCGGATGTCTGTAGGTGGAATCAAGCAACTGCGGCGAGATCCAGCGGAAGTCATCGCCTAACTTTTGCCGCAGCTCTTCTTCAGACTTCGTGCCGAAAAAGCGATGGAGGATAGGCCAGGTGTCCGGGTGCGGGTTTCCCAGCCAAAAACCGCAGCGCGGGGCAGATTTTCTGCTGATAATCGTCTGCACTATCTCGCGGCTGGTCATGGATATCAATCTTGGTTAGCGGCCGAGGCATTCCAAAATCTTCAGAAGCGCGGGAAATTGATTGTCCCAAGATGCCAGATTCCAGGGATAGCCTGGGGTTTCGACGGCAAGTTTTTTTAGAATTTCGTCCGCTTCGACTTCATCTCCGCTGAATTTTAAGGCGGCCCAGCGGGCCGAAGCGCTTTCAGGCCGGCGCGTCTTCCATTCTTCGAGCAGAGCCTTGGCCTCAGCCTCTTGGCCGAGCTTTTTCCAAGCCAGAGCGCCGACATAGTGGCCGGCTCCCCAGTTCGCCCTGAATTTCTCTGTGTCAGCACAGACAGCCGCATAAAACGTTTCTGCCTTTTTGCGGTCTCCCAATTTTTCATAAGCTGTGGCGACGAGATAATTTTCCATGCGCTCATCGGTATCAGAGGGCTCCCCCACTCCTAAATGCTCGGGCCATAATTTGGCTTTTTCAGCGGAGGCGATGGCCTTCTGTGGGTTTCCTTTGCCGATGAGTTCGCCGGCCTGATAGAGATTGGCTTGCCTGTAGAGGTCGCGGCCTTCCCAGGCTCCTTCGTAAGGCAGGACTGTGGTGCGGTCGAGGACATCGAGACATTCCACAAACTTGCCGTTGTGAAGCAGAGCTTTGGCGTAATCCATGGCCAGAGCGGGTTTTTCAGGATATTTTTTATAGATGGTCAGGGCGCTCTGAAGAGCCGCATCAAACTTCCCGTTCTTTTCGCAAAAATCGGTGAGAGCACGCCACGCCCGCCAGCTTCCTCGATCAAGCTCGATGGCTTTTTGAATGTCGCTCAGAGTCTTTTCGCGATTTTTTTCGGCGACGAACATCTTAGCGCGAGCTAAATAAAAAGGCGCCCAGTCTGGCTGGCCGGCCAATCCTGCGAACAGAGCTTTCGCTTCATCCTCTTTTCCGATATTCCATAAAATGAGGCCGAGATAATAAGACGTCTTCCAATGATCCATTTTAGAGGCGGCCCAGCGGAGCACCGGTATGGTTTCCAGCCGGAAAGGAAAAACGAGATAAGGAGAGGGATCTAAGGCTTTTTTAAGATGCTCGTCGCTTCTGACGGCCTCCTTTTCTCTGTAAAGGTAGGCCAGCCAGTAGTCGATGACCGGGTCGGGCGGAGACATTTCCAGAATCTGGCGCGCCTCTGACTCTAAAGCCAGGCGGACATAACTCAGCCCGAGCTCGAGGTAGGTCTCGTGAGCAAGCTCGCTCCGGATGAGGGAAGTGAACGCTTCGCGGTTTTTCGCGCTTGGCTCCAGAAGATAATTCTCAAACCGGGCGAAATGGCTCAAGGGGTCAATCTGGAGAATCTCCTGAAGGGCCTTTCGAGCTGCTTCTTTGTCATTCTGGAGACGAAACAAGATGGCCTGAAGCTGCCTGGCTTCCAAGTTGCACCTGTTATAATCCAGTGAGCGGGAGGCATATTCATTGGCCCTTGCCATGTTTTTCTCAAGCAAGCTGACCTCTGCTAACTGCGCATTGGCTGCCGACCGGAATTCCATCGACCGCGCCGCCCAGCTAAATCCGTCCTTAGCGTCAGCAAACTTCCGGAGTTCGCGGCTGATAACTCCATAGATAAAATTGGCGCCGGCATCATAGGCGTCGACGGCTAGGGCGCGGAGGGCATAATTCCGGGCTTTTTCATATTCGGCGCGCCGATAATAGAGCTCGGCGACTCGGGTCAAGGCCCGCACGTGACCCGGTTCTTTTTCGAGACATGATAAAAATTTGCTCATGGCTCCGGCATAGTTCCGCTGCTTGGCCAGTTCCTCGCCGGCCATAAAAAGGCCTTCAGCCGATGTCCAGTCAAAATCCTTGGGCGCGGTCACGGGACGGCTGAGCTTATGGCGTTCTTTATCGCCCGATGTCCACCTGAGTTTCTCTTTTCCCAGCTCAACAGCGACCTTTCCTTCTTTTCCGCCAAGGTCGATGTCCTGAATAAATGTTTCGAGCGGCCTTAAGGTTAAATGTCTGAGATAAACTTGCTCTTCGCCGACTCTGACAACCAAGTCATCAGCGAGGGTCTGCAGGGGACATATTCCCAGACGCAGCTTGTCTTTATCCCGGCTTGCATTTAGCGCAGCGAAAGGCGAGGCGGCGACTAATCCGCCGATGCCCTTGACCGGAAACCAAATCTCCCTCCAGCGCATGACGGACTGAGGGGCAAAATAGGCGTGCTTGAAAGGCGTCAAGCTGCTGTCGCCTCCGGCCTGGTTGTAAAGCAGCCCGGTCTGCGGTTCGGTGTATTGCTTGTTTTCCTTATCGGTCAGTAGATCCCTCCAGATCTCCCCGTCGCGGGCCAACGACCAGAGCCACAGCTTCATTCCGGGCTTATCACCGTAAAGCGCCCAGTGGCCGTAGCCGAAGCCCGACTCTTCCCAGTAGCCGCCGAAAAACTCGCCATATTCGCCGAGGATATGGTAGGACTTGCTGCCGCCGAAGTTGTTGTTCCGGTAATAGGAGAGATCCCGGCCGTTCTCGGCGTTCGGCCAGGCCGAGGCCTGGCCGCCGTGATCGATGTGACGAGTTCCGGGATAATAGTATTTCAGGTCCTCGCCCACATCCTCCGCCGCCGTCATCCAGTGATAAAGAGAATCATGGAGTGTCGTCGGGTTAAACCAGAAACATTCGGTCTCCAGATAGGCGGCGTCTTTAGGAAGGCGGATATTAACGCGCCAGTATGTCCGCGAAGGGAGGTCCATGGCGCCGACAATACAGCTCACGCTTCCGTCGTCGTTCTCTTTAAAAAGATAATCTACAGGCGTCGCCGTCGTAGGTGTATGGCCGATAATCCCGAAATTAAACTCGATTCCGCCCGATGTCCAGGGTCCGCGCAGAGCAATCTCGCGGAATTTGACGACCTGGTTCCAGTAGATAAAGGCGCGGTTTGCGGATTTCTCCACAGCCCCCCAGACTTTTCCTCCGATTTCTGGCGCCACGAGCACCTTGAGAAAAGGATTTTCCAGAGTGACCATCTTCCAGGCCTGGTCTCGGCCGGTCTGGCTGTAGCCATGAAACCGAAAATAGGGATAGATAGGGCCGATGAGAGGAACCGGGTCAGGGTCCGAGAAAGGATATGTTTTGAAAACCAGCTTTTCTTCTTTGACGGCGGCGTTTTGCCCGAAGGCGCCAACGCTAAGACAAAAAATGAAGGCCCAGAAATAAACTTTTCTCATGCCAACCTCCGCTCGGGGATGCTTCAGTATACAACGTCTGATAGTTTATCTCCAAACGACGCAGGAGTCGATGCTCTCCAAACCCCATTTCCAATTCTTGATGAAAGGCGGACGCCCGCCCCAGAAAAAGAAAAAGTGTTAAAGCTTGGCTTCAAAAATCTCAGGTTTCGTTGATGAGGCCGACTTCGCGCCACCGGCCTGTCTTTTCCAGGCGAATCGTTTTTATCTCGAAAGGCTTGAAGAGGAGATTGATAACGACGCCAGGCTCAATAAGCTTCAGGGTGGCTGCGGTCTCCCGCCCGATAGCTTCATGGAGCCGGATGATGAGGGCCTTTCCCTCCCATGACGGCTTGCAGGCGGTCATCCGGATATGCGACGGTTCGAGAGAAAAAAGGCCTGGGGTGCCGCTCTCTCTATCTCTGCGGCCAGACTGATTCTTTGCCTCAAGACTCCCAAAAGGAAGATGAGCCAAAGTCACGGGAGGAGCGCTCAGCCAGTCGGCCAGCCCGGCCAAAGACAGGCGGACTTTAGCGGAATCCCCGGCGCTTATAAGCAGACGGACGTCATGAACTCCCTGGTCCATATATTTTCGGACGGGAGACTTTCTCAGCTGAAATCCCCCTTCGTGGCAGTAGGCGGCGCTGCGAAGGATAGAAACGCGCAGCTCACCATCCGCAAAGTCGAGGCCGTGCTGTCCAGCGCCGATGACGGCCAACGCAGTCGGGCGGCCCTTGAGATTTCCTTCGATGAGCGCCCAGCGGCCGAAAACATGCTCCTCTCCGTCCGCAGGGCGTTCGATCGCTCCTCCGGGCACTTCACCAAGGACAGAGTCGCGGCGAAAAACAGTCGGCACAGTTAGCTTGAGCATTTTCCGCTCTTCATTCCAGTGGATGCGCAACCGGAATTCAACCACGGGCCAGGAGGGATAGCTGATGGTCTGGAGAACGATCCTGCTCTTGTTGTAAGTGAAAATAGATTCATTGACAGTGCGGACCGGCCCCTTCTGGATAACCTTCAGGCTGCCCCGCTCGAAGACGAAGCGGCCGACGATATCCCGGTAACGCCAGACTTCGGTTCCCCAGGAGTCCCCTTCGTCCTTGATGACCAAAGGTTCGAGGAGGGGACCGCCGAGGCAGGGCCTTCCGCCTCCGGCATCGAGAAAAGTTATAAGGCCACTGTTCCTATCGATTCTATATTTTAACTCGTGTTTAGGCGATGGCATCGCTTCAGCCCTCTTTCTCCCTTTAAACGCCTTGGCTTCAAAATGAGAACAGCCGACACCCGGAAGCTTGGCCATAAAACAGAGCTTCCGCCTCCAGCCGTTAAAAGGAAGCAGCGCTTCCGGCTGCTCTTCCTGGGAGGCGATTTCCCCACCGCCGAGCCCGAAAACGCGCAGGTGCCACTCCCCTTTCCAGAGCGGCCGGTAATCCACCATGGCTTCAACTTCCACCGGGACTTCGGCGAGCGAAGGATTGGCATTCAAGACTGTGATTGGAATAGCAGCGGAAGACGCGTCAGGGGAAGCATCCCAAATTCCGTGATGGAAACAGACTTCGATGGGTGGCGCGGCGCCAGTCCCCGCAACGCCCGCAGCTAATGGGGCAGGTGGGGAGATCTTTAGCGAGGACGGGCAGGGACGCGCCGTGACAGGCCCCCCTTCAGAAAACTGCTCGATAATCACGGAATTTGGGATGCTTCCCCCGCCAGCCAGCAAGCAGTTCAAAGATGCGGCAGCTCCGAGGCGCACTCCTCTCACAGCTGCCAATACCTTTCCATAAAGGTCGAGAGCATCCTGCTCGGCCGGCTCGGTGCATGAACCCGTCAAAATATCATGGAAATCGTTGAAGAGATGATCACGCCAGGCGTCCTGAATCTCCTCCCGTGGATATTCCTGTCCCGTCGTCCACCAGGAGGCTGCCCGCAGCGCCTCAGCTTGAACGAGCGCACCAAGGCTCTCCTGAGCCCGTCGCTTGACGCGCGCCAGAGATGTATAGCAGCCGGTGAAGACTCTCTGCAAATCGCCTGCCACAACAGGCGCTCTTCGCCCTTCCTTTTTCAGGGCTTCATAAAGCCTGTCTGGCGTGCTGTGGACAACCTCGACGCGCTTCTCTGTGGCGGCAAAGCGGTCAATTTTTTCAAGGTCTTCGCGGGTCGCTCCTCCACCGTGGTTGCCCAAGCCCCAGAACACGGGCACATCACGTTCGAGTTCGAGCGCAAGCTCCAACCCCTGCTCGAGCTTCTCTTCGATATTGTCGTGCTCGGTGTGATAGAGCCCCACAGCGATCCGCAATGTTAGGATTTCCGAACCGTCCACGCCGCGCCAGCGGTAGAGGTCTGAAGGCAAGCTGAGCTCATGGCTCTGCGGCCGCATATGAATATACATTTTGTAGCGGGCGAGCCGGAGGATTTGAGGCAGCCCTCCGCTGTGGCCGAAAGAATCAAAGTTGTAGGCCACTTGAGGTTTCACTCTAAACCTTTCCCAGAAGTAGCGTCTTCCCTCAGCGATTTGCCTGACCAGGGATTCAAGCCCGGGCATGTTGACATCAGGCTGGAGGTGCCAGCCTCCGCTCGCCGACCAGCGGCCTTCTTTGACCAGCCTCTGAATTTCTTGGAAAAGGGCGGGGTCATACCGCTCGACCCAACGATAGAGGATGGCTTCGTTGTGGTTGAAGATGAATTTTTTGTGCTCGCGCAGGAGAGCCGCCGCCGCGCGGAAAGTGGCGATGGCCTCTGCGGCGCCCTCTTCCCAGCGCCACTGCCAGACCGGGTCAAGGTGGGCGTTGCAGATAAGGTGGAGACGGAGCCGCCGCATCGTCAAACCTCATCTTTAGCCGGCAGGTTTTTGTACCAGGTAAAATAGAGAATAAGGCAAAGCAGGCCGGCCGCAGCCAGCCCGATAGAGAACTCCTTCCAGCGCCGGAGAAACATATAAAAAGGAATAAGCGCCAGAGAAAATTGAAAAACAGCGGTCAGGAGTCCATTGAGAGCGTCCAGCGAAGGCAACGGGTCTTTGACCGGGACGAGTCCGCGCCGCGCCGATTCTTTTCGCACCGGACCCCAAAATCCAAACGGCCGCACCCGGGCGTAAAAACGCAGCAAGACTTCCATGTCTGTTGGCTTTGTCAGGGCAGCCGTAATAAGAGTCGTCACCAAACAGAGCGACAT
>Ga0315280_10003548_pt1 | contig 23849 bp, 28 predicted proteins | sample YL17G06_40_MG_FD_203697 | JGI IMG/M metagenome (GOLD analysis project Ga0315280, IMG submission 203697) | Sediment microbial communities from Yellowstone Lake, YNP, Wyoming, USA - YL17G06_40 | ecosystem: Environmental > Aquatic > Freshwater > Lake > Sediment | place: USA: Wyoming | collected... | reverse complement strand
TGGGAAGGCATCAAGAAGGAGTTTGTAGAGAAAGCGTCAACCCCGTACCTGAAAGAATGGTTTGCCCCAAAGGCACTTTTCCAGCTGTTACTGTACCGTTCCTTTATCAGGAATTACGAATATGGAGATGTTCTGAAGGTCATCTTGTCACGGGCCGCTAGATCAGCTAGATTGACCACCCACTTCGATTTGGATTTTCCAAAGAAACCTCAAACTAGACCATATTTTTGTCACAAACACCAGAGGATTTGTAAGCCTACAGACGACGCGCTGATATTTCTTTCACGCTACAGCATAGACACCATCAAGAGAATCAAGGAATTCTCAAAGTTGAGAACAGATGCACCCGTGACAATAATTTGCGGTGATTCGCGAAGCGTTGATTTTCCGTCATTCGATGCAGTTGTGACCTCTCCTCCCTATGTAGGATTGATTGACTATCATGAGCAACACCGCTATGCGTACGAGCTACTGGGTTTGCCACAGAGAAGAGACTTGGAGATTGGCGCTGCGTCTAATGGAAACTCAAGAAAGGCTAGAGATGCGTATATCAAAGGTATTGGTGAGGTGTTTGTGAATGTGCGAAGAAGGATTAGGGACGACGGTGTTGTGGTCATAGTGGTTCATGACAAGCATAACCTATTCTCCGACATAGCCAACAAGATTGGATTCAGAACAGAGGATGTCTTGACCAGGAGTGTAAACCGCAGAACAGGCAGAAGGGCCGAAGATTTCTTTGAACAAGTTCTAATCTGGAGGGCTACATGATGATAATGCCTGAGACACGAATGAAAATAAAAGGATACTTGGAAGGTTTCATTCAAGGAATAATTCTGGAGCACAAAGAATCTAGTGATCTCAAAGCTACTGATTTGCGTCCTACAAAGACTTCGTCACCCGCCGGTGATATCAAACCATTCCACGAGGCTCTGCTTCCTCACGGGATACTACTCGTAAACGAATTCGAACGATCATTCTCAACAAAACTTGGTACGACCTTTGAGGAGTGTGCCAAACTTATTGCACAAGACCGTTTTGCGCAGGCTGAAAGAGGTTACAAATTGACAGGAAAAGTTTCTCTCAAAGCATTACGAACCATAGAGAGCATTATCAACGATCTGGGATCCAAGCGAATGAGGAGCTACCCTGAATTAATCCGAAAAGTCCTTAAGTCTTCTGGTGGCAAGTCGGTTGAAAGGACCCGCATAGCTGACCTATATCTTCGCGATAAAGAAGGCAATGAGATTTTTATGGAGATCAAAAGTCCTAAGCCTAACAAGGGACAATGCCTCGAAGTAACGGATAGATTGTTGCAAGTTCATGCCATTAGAAAACAGGGTCCTCCTAAGGTGAGAACCTTCTACGCGATGGCCTACAACCCTTATGGGGAGGACAAGTCTGCCTACAACCATAGCTTCACGTTGAACTATCTTGACCTTAAGAATCAAGTCTTGATCGGAAAGGAATTCTGGGAGCTCGTAGGTGGACCAGGCACGTTTGAAGAAGTTCTTAAGATCTACAGAGAAGTTGGACGAGAGAAAGGTCCGGATATGATAGACCAACTTGCTCTGGGTTACTAACTCTGGACGTTCTGTCCCAATTTGAATACGCCAAGAAGAGGCTTCAGGAAACGGAAATGGTCGACCTGCTCCTCTCAAAGCGAGACAAAAAAGGGAGATTTATCCCTGAATCGATCCATGAGGTTTGGTCTGGTTTCGACTTTGGGCAAAAAGAGAAGCCTTCGAGATGGATTACCCTCCTCGCCTTGAGAATAGTGAAGAGAATCACCTAATTTCGGCATGAGCATTTTAACAAAGGTTAAATTAAATCAGTTCAATAACGATAGTTAGGTGAATCTTGATGAAGATCCCGGATAATGTTAAGGCTGCTCTGAACGGGGCGCTCAAAAGCCGAAGAATTGTCGTTGGAACCGCCTCAAAGGCAGGCGTGCCGAATGCTGTTCCCATGGGCAACGTTCGCTTCTTGGACGACGAGACAATTATTCTCGTTGACAACTACTTCCTGAAGACCAGAAAGAACCTTGAGGAGAACCCGCAGGTTACCGTGTCGTTCTGGGACATGGAGGAGAAGGAGGGCAAGCTCGTCACCAAGGAGGGCTACCAGATCAAGGGGAAGGCCAAGATCGAGACTTCGGGGCCACTGTACGAGAAGATCAAGGCTGATGTCAAGGCGATGAACCCCAACCTGCCCGCAAAGGCGATAGTTCTGGTGAAGGTCGAAGAGATCTACGACGTGAAGTCCGGCCCCAACGCGGGTAAAAGGATTCAGTAGCCTGCTTGCGCAGCGACAACGGCCTTCTTTTTTCTGGAGCCTCCACTATAATCTTTATTTCTCTGTCTGACATTATAGAGGGCTATGAAAACTCTAGAGAACCTTATAAAAGCCTTCATAGGTGAGAGCCAGGCACGAAACAGGTATACGTTTTACGCAAGCGTTGCCAGGAAGGAGGGTTACGAGGCCATAGCAGCCATCTTCGAGGAGACTGCGCTGAACGAGATGGAGCACGCAGATACAGAGTTCAAACTCATCCAGAAGCTCAAGGGCAAGGAAGAGGAGCTGAAGGTGGAAGCCGCCGCCCCGTTGATGCTCGGCAAAACTGCAGAGAACCTTAAGGCAGCGATAGCTGGCGAGCACTATGAGACCACCGCGATGTACCCAGAGTTCGCGAAGGTAGCCGAAAAGGAGGGCCTCGACGAGGTGGCTGCACGGTTAAAGGCGATCGGCTCGGTAGAGTCTCACCACGAGGCACGCTATAAGAAACTGCTGGAACTGGTGGAAAAGGGCAAGTACTTCAAGAGGGACAAAGAGGTCACTTGGGTCTGCAGAAAGTGCGGCTACGTCTTCACCGGCAAGGAAGCGCCACTGAAATGCCCCTCCTGCGGGCATGAGCAGAGCTTCTACCAGAGACTTTGCGACGAGTACTGAGCCAAATACGGATCCCTATACGGGATCCCCGAATCATTTTTTACACAGATTGCCGCAGTATCAACTGATACTTATGGCCAAACCATCTGAAGAGTTTGTAAGGAGGTCCGGTCACCGGTTCAACCTGATTGTGAGGTCGCTCCCTCAGGATGAGGCATCCGCGATCCCCATGGATATCCTTCTAGAGAAACTTAGGAAGTTAGGATACAAGGAGGACCTCGATCAGCTCGCCATCGATGTCGGCGCCCTAGTAAAGCGGGGCGAACTCTCCTTCTCCATCGTTGCCGGCAGGGCGGTATACTGGGTGCTAGGAAAGGGGCTGCTCGAGACAAGGAAGAGAGCCCTGCTCATCAAGCTCCACAACATGGACCTGACGGAAGAGGACCTGAGGGTACTCGAGAGGTTGGCGCACAAGGGCAGATAAAAACGCGAACTTGCTTCGGGAAAACTTTATTAAAAAGCCCTATGAACCTTTTGGGATAGGTAATCAAAATGGTCACTGTTAAAGTTGATCTCGAGAAGTGTGATGGTGACGCCGTATGCGTATCCATCTGTCCTACCAGCGTCTTCGAGCTGAAGAATGACAAGTCGGTAGTCGTAAGGGAGCAGGACTGCATACTTTGCATGGCATGTGTGGCTCAGTGCGCGAAACAAGCCATCGAAGTTAAAGAGTAATAACGTCCCGTTTTATCCTCATTTCTTAATTTTTACCACTTTTTTATAGTACTCGCAGCTCTCTCTTAGCGGGCATGTCGTACACCTTGGTCCCACGGGTTTGCAGACCGTCTTTCCGAACCTCACGAAGAGGTCGTTTACCTCTATCCAATCCTCCTTGGGGAAGAACTCCCTCAGCCCCGCCTCCGTCTCCTCAGGCTCCTTTGTGTGGACTATGCCCAGCCTGTTGGCTATCCTGTGGATGTGGGTGTCCACCGGTATGGCGTCCTTCCTGAAGCCGTAGACCAGCACGCAGTTGGCGGTCTTCCTTCCCACCGACGGCAGCTTCAGCAGCTCCTCGAGTGTGTCTGGAACCCTCCCGCCGTACTGCTCCTTTATGATCCTCGCGACCTCTATGATCCTAGGGCTCTTGACGCGATAGAAGCCGACGCCCCTTATCAGCCCCATCACCTCATCCTGCCGGGCCCCCGCCAGCTCCTCGGCGCTCCGGAACCTCCTGAATAGCCTCTCCGTCGCCTCCGCGGTCCTCTCGTCCCTCGTCCTGTGTGAGAGGATCGTGCCTATGAGCACCTTGAACGGGTTCTCCGGGCCGTCGTCCCTGCTCATCTCCCCCAGCGTAGTCCAGGAGTCCTCCCCGAGCGCGCTCCTCACTGCGTTCAATATGGTTCGGGCGTCCATACCATGCACCAGCAAGTTTAATATCATTACTAACCTCAGCTATTATTTGTGGATGCCTAATGCCAGAAGACCTCACCAAGAAATGGCAGCCAGAAGAGAAGCCGTCAGTTCCAGATAAGATAAGGGAGCAGGTAGTTCCCCCCGAGCCCCTGAGACAGCGGCTCGAGCTCGCGAAGAGGAAACTGTCGCAAGAGATCCAGTCACTGGACAAGATCTCTAATAGGCTTGAGACGAAGGACAAGAACCTCTATCAGCAGTTGGTCAAGGCTTACGAGGAACACAATACGGCAAGGGCAACGTCGTTGGCGAACGAGATTGCCGAGCTGAGGAAGGTGGAAAGCAAGACGCAGTTCGGGAAGTACGCCCTCGAGAAGGCCTACACGAAGATCGAGGTGGCGAAGGACTTTGGGGACATCGCCGCGGCTATGGCTCCCATCAACCTGATTCTGAAGAACGTGAAGGGGACGCTGGCAGACTTCCTGCCCGCATCCAGTACCGCTCTGGGCGAGCTATCCAACATAATGTCAGAGACGATGGTCTCCTTCTCAAACATATTCGGTGACACCTCCCTGATGGCGCCCAACACCGAGGAGGCAGACAAGATCCTCAAGGAGGCTGCAACCGTCGCCGAGAACAGACTGAAGGACAAGCTTCCGCGGCTGGAAGATCTGGAACAGGGCATGAAACAATAACCGACCAAGGCCTCACGTGGTGACTATTACCTCTTTATCCGTAGTCATGATCGTATGTTCAGCCTGAGCTATGGTCTTCCCAGTCGCCTCCACCAGCACAGGGTACTCGTAGAGCGTCCTCTCCGCCTCGAGCTTTGCCAACCCGTGCCCGCCCATCTTGGAGGCCCACCTCCTCGCGAAGGGCAGGGTCTTGTACCTCTTATAGAGCTCGTCAAAGAACCTGCGGCTCTCTGGGTCCTTGGGGCCCTTCAGCTTCACTATGTGCAGTATGTTCCCCAGCGGCCCGTTCCTGACCTCTCCAACCGCTACGGGCAGGGTCACGAAGGGCTCGATGGCGTATACGGACCACTGCTGGAACCTGCCCCCTCCACCCACTTCTACGGCGCTCACATTGGGAATGCTCACCCCTGCGTGGATGGTGTACCGGGATATCTGGTGCCCGGTGAGGTTGCTTATGGGTTTGAACCCCCTTGACCTTATCGTCTTCTCCACGACAGATCCCACGTCCGAGATCTTACCCCCGATCGCCACCACCTGCAGAGCCCTCTCTAGGGCCTCATCGGCAACCCTTATCATGTCCTCGTACTCCGAGTCCACCGATACCGTTACGGCAGAGTCGGCGACGTACCCATCAATGTGTGCCCCCAGATCGATCTTGACGAGCGCCCCTGCCGGCACCACGGTGGTGTCGTCCGGCGGCGACGTGTAGTGCGCGCCGACGCTGTTTATGCCGACGTTGCACGGAAACGCTGGCTCTCCACCTAGCCTCCTGATCTCGCCCTCCACCCTCTCACAGATCTCGGACACCATGGCACCCTCGAATACGAAGGCCGGGGTCGTCTCCCTCACCGCCCTGACTATCTTGCCCGCCCTCAGCAGCTTATCCACCTCTTCTTCCGTAAGCATGGCTGTTGCCCTCCGCTCTGCCCAAACATCTCTATAATTGTTCGTTAAGCTTAAAAATAGATGTCTCCAAAATGAGTTAAGTGGTTTCCATGTGTGTTTTAGGTAAAGATCGGCTTATTGAGATGAATAAGAAATATAGAATACTTACTCCGTTCCAGGAATCCCAGCTTGATGGGGATGGCTACATTCTGACGGTAGGCGAGGACACGACGCTCCAGTACCTCGAGCACCAGAACGTAATCTCTAAAGAGATCGTGTTCACGCCGCCCGACTGCGTGGCCTACCTGACCGCAAAGAGCAAGTACGGAAGGATGGGTCTCTCCTTCCTGAACGCCGCGAAGGTGCACAGCGGCTTCTGCGGCCGCCTGGCTCTGGAGATAGTGAACCTGAGCAACGACAGGCACCCCATCACCATAAAGAAGGGCGACCACTTCATGCACATCGAGTTCATCAAGAGGGAGGGCGCGCCGTCCACCTATGACGGGGAGTACCAGTTCCAGTACATGACCAAAGGCGAGATAGACGCCTACCTGCCCATCCTCAAGAAGGCCATCCCCAACTTCGAGGCCCTCTCAAAGATCTGGCTGAGGAAGAAACTGAACCACCACTAAACGAATATGACACACGTAAAACTCCTCAAGTGTTCAAAATGTGGGGAGGAGCACGACCCCTCCGAGGGGTTCCTCCTCTGCCCCAAGAGGGACTACGGAAGACTCGACATCATCTACGACTATGAAAAAATAAAGGAGTTCCTCAGCAGAAGCATCCTTGAGGAGCGACGCGGCGGCATCTGGAAGTACCGCGAACTCCTGCCCGCCGAGGAGTCTCACGCCCCCAAGCTTGAGAGTGGAAGTGCCCCCCTCATAAAGGCACAGAGGCTCGGCGAATCTCTGAACTCCACAAACCTCTTCATCAAGGACGAGACCAGGGGTCCCACCGGGTCATTCAAGGACAGGAGCATGGTCGTGGGAGTCGCCAAGGCGGTGGAGCTGGGGTATACCTGTACCGTAACAGCGTCCTCGGGCAACGCAGCCGCTGCCCTCGCGGCCCACTCCGCCGCAGCCGGTCTGGAGTGCACAGCCTTCGTCTTGGAGTTCGCATCCACCAGCAAGATAGCCCAATTAATCAACTACGGCGCGAGGGTCATCAAGGTAAAGGGTTTAGGCAGGGAGGACCCGACGGTGAAGATGATGCTCGCAATCATGGACAAGTTCAATTGGTACCCCTGCCCCTCCTTTGGTCCCTTCAACCCGTACCAAGTGGAGGGGCCCAAGACCATGGCCTACGAGATGGTCGAGCAGATGGGCTGGAGGGTGCCAGACTGGGTCCTCGTCCCCTCGGGTGCCGGCTGCCTGATGGCTGGGCTCTGGAAGGGCTTCAGGGACTTCAAAGAGCTGGGTCTGACCGACCGTATGCCGAGGCTTGTGGTAGTCCAGAGCACGGGGAACGCCCCCATAGTCAGGGCATACGTTGCGGGAAGGGCGGGGCACGACATATCGCCGTGGGAGAAGCCCAATACCGTGGCTACAGGGCTCTCTGATCCATACCCCTGGGACGGCGATGCTGCTCTACAGGCGGTCAGGGAGACGGACGGCACATGCGTGGCGGTGCCCGACAAGCTGATACTGAAGGCACAGAGGCTCCTCGCCTCGAGGGAGGGGATCTTCGGGGAGCCTAGCGGGGTGGCTGGCGTCGCAGGTCTGATGAGCCTCCGCGATAGTGGGGTGATAGAGAAGACCGACTGCGTCGTGATTCCAATGACCGGGAGCGGTCTCAAGGATACGGGCGTGATAGAGAAAGAGGCCAAGAGGGTTCCTACGATAGAACCCATCCCTGAGCAGTTCGAAAAGTTACTAAGGCGCGACTAGCTTGGTGCTCAGGTACCTCGCCCCGTAGTCCACCAAGAATGTTAGGACCTTCTTCCCTTCACAAAGCTTGTACTTCCTCGCCATATTTATCGCTGCTAGGACGTTTGCCCCCGACGAGATACCGACGAAGAGCCCCTCGTCCCTGGCGAGCCTCTTTGCCCAGCTGATGGCGTCTCTGCTACTTACGAGCGCGGAGCCATCTATGAGGTGCCTATACTTTTTCACTATGTTGGGGATGAAGCCGTCGCCTATTCCCTCTATCTCGTGCGAACCTGAAGTGCCTTTTGCGAAGAACGGGCACTCCTCAGGCTCCATGGCAATTGCAATGGTCTTGGGGTTAACCTCCTTCAACCTCTTCGCCGTCCCGACGAGCGTCCCTCCAGTCCCTATCCCCGCGACGATGAGGTCCACCTTCCCTATCTGCTCCAGTACCTCCCTACCGGTGGTTTCGTAGTGCGCCTGCACGTTTGCCTCGTCGTCCCACTGGTCGAAGAAGTAGTATTTGTCGGGGTGCTCCTTGGCGAGCTTCACCGCAAGGTCCATGGACTTGTCCGCGTCGCTCTCGGAGCCCGGGGTGAACATGATCTCCGCCCCGTACGCCCTCATGATCTTCTTACGCTCCTCGCTCATCCCCTCCGGCATGACTATGGCTACCTTGTAGTCCATGTAGGCTCCTACCGAAGCGAAGGCGATACCGGTGTTTCCTGTCGTGGGTACGATCAGGGTCTGGCTCTTCCTCAGCCCCTTCTTCTCCGCCGCCCTGATCATGTACATGGCTATCCTGTCCTTGACGCTACCGCTGGGGTTCGTGAACTCGCACTTGGCCCAGATCTCGGCCTTCACGTCGGACGGGATAACCTTGGTCAGTCTCAAGACAGGGGTATTCCCTATCATCTCCAAGAAGTTCTTAGCGGTTTTCATCGTGTGCACCTCAAATGACGTAGTTTTTTGTGATTTGGGGGTAAATTAAGTTAACCTTACCCTCTTTCCTACTATCAACGCTAGGATCGCCTTTACAGCGTCCCCCGGAAGGAAGGGCAGAACCCCCAGCCAGAGCGCCATGATGAAGTCCCACGTCAGCCAGTACGCCAGCCAGACCCACCCGAGCCCGAACACGATCCCCGCGCACAGGAGCAGTGAGAGCACATCTGCATAGCGCCGCCCCTTCATTCTGTCGAGTAGAAAACCTGAACAGAACGTGCCGACCAGAAAGCCGAACAGGAATCCGCCTGTGGGACCCACAAGCGCAGCGTAGCCTGACATGCCCCTCGCGAAGACCGGCAGACCCACGAGGCCCATGACGAGGTAAATTATCTGACTCAGAACTGCCGACCTGCGGAGAGTGAGGACGCTCAGATACACGAAGAATGTCTGAAGCGTTAGCGGAACCGGGAAGAATGGGATAGATATCAGTCCGCCCACCGCCATCATCGCCGCAAAGACGGCCGACAGAGCCAGCTCCCTTGCCCTGCTGGGCCCTTTGGCTATCTCCGCCATGTCAGCCACATCGACTTTCCATCATAGTTAACTATATTTAAATTTTAGGTTAACAACTCTGAAACCCAGTTGCAGAAAGTGCGACTTAGCGAATAAGCTTTAAAACAGCGACTCGTATATTGGAGCAGAAGATAGAAATGCCTCCTCGTAACTCAACAACCCCTTTCATAAAATGGGCGGGAGGTAAAACTCAGATCCTTGATAAGCTGACCGAGTGCCTGCCTCCCAAATTTAATGTGTATTATGAGCCTTTCTTAGGAGGGGGAGCGCTTTTCTTTAGACTATACTCAAGGGGGAAGATTAGGCGCGCAATAATCTCTGACCTTAATAGAGACCTTATCAACTGCTATATAGTCATTAGAGACGAGCTTGACGCCTTAATGTCAAGATTAGATGACTATCAGAAGCATGTCGATCAGAAGGACTTCTTCTATGAGGTTGCTAGGCCGGCTTTCAATAAGATTAGACTCAATACAGGCCTTGAAAAGAATGTCGAGAAGGCCGCTCTGCTTATCTTCCTAAACAAGACCTGCTTTAATGGGCTTTACAGGGTCAATTCAAAAGGAGAGTTCAACGTTCCCTGGGGTCGGTATAAAGCTCCCAAACTCTACGATACAGAAAACTTGAAGGCAATCAAAAAGGCCCTAAATGATGGTGGAAAGATAGAGATTAAATGTGCCGACTATCGTGAAGTTGTAAAAAGTGCAGAAAAGGAGGATTTAATTTATTTTGACCCTCCTTACCAGCCTCTAAATCAGACATCATCATTTACTCAATATACCTCTGATGCCTTCTCCGACGAAGATCAACACAATCTTGCAAACACCTTCAAAGAACTCGATTCACGAGGTTGCTTTGTTATGCTAAGTAATTCGTATAGCCCGTTAATCGAGAAGCTGTACAAAGACTACATAACCAAGGGCTATCTCTCTGTGGCGATGGCGGCTAGGGCAATCTCTTGCATTGGAAATGGCAGAGGTCGAATTCCGGAGTACATCATATATAACTATCTGATTCCAAAATTAATAGTTGAGACGAAGATTTGATGAAAATCAGGGCGAATGCCTCCATAAACTATATCCAAATGCAAGAGGTTACTGCTGAGGACTATCTAAATTTCATAAAAAATCAGAAGGCAGTCACAATTGAAGACGCTGAAATTGCTATAGGGCATCCCCACAAGATAAAAGCGTTTCAGCCAAGTGACTTTCAATTAGAAACCACTTCCGTTTGGTCCTTCCCAGAAAGGGGTGACTGGGCTACACACAAAGGCGATTATAGAGGCAACTGGCCTCCCCAACTGGCCAGAAACCTGATCTTGAGGTACAGTAAGCCGAAAGAGTTGGTCTTAGACCAGATGTGTGGAGGAGGCACAACTCTTGTTGAGTGTAAACTTCTAGGACGGAGCGCCATCGGGATCGACATAAACAGAGACGCAATAATGTTGAGCTTGGACAGGCTTAACTTTGATTACAGGTCTTTGGATGAAGGTTATTCCTCACCAGAAATAAGGCTATATCATGGCGATGCTAGAAATATGAACCTGCTTGAGGATGAGAGCGTTGATCTAATAGCGACCCACCCTCCCTACGCCAACATCATACGCTATTCTAGAGGCAAGAGGATTGACGGTGATGTATCGAAAATGTCCATCAAAGAGTACATGCAAGGGATGCAAAGGATTGCCGAAGAGAGCTTTAGGGTTCTTAAACCAGGTCGGTTTTGCGCTATACTGATAGGCGACACCAGGAAGCATCGGCATTATATTCCAATAGCCTTCAGAGTCATGCAGGCGTTTCTGGAAGCCGGATTTATTCTGCGAGAGGATATAATCAAACAGCAGTGGAAAGTCCGTAAAAGCGGCGAACGTTGGACCGGATTAGCAAAAAATGCTGAAGAGTTGTGGATAGAAAAACCCGAGGGTAAGCGGTTTTGGACGGACTTTCTTCTCATTTTTCATGAACACTTGTTTGTTTTTAGGAAACCTAAGAGCGACGAGTCTCCAACTGCTTACGAGCACAGCATGAAGTGGTGGTAGAAATCAGGATTTATCTTCCGGTAAATGTGGCAGTGCTCACAACTTCAAATATGTCTGCACCATTTCTGAGCTTTTGGAAGAGTCTTAAGTTCATCGTTCCATTTGGATAGTTTGTCTTCTCTTGAATCATTATCAATTCAGTAACAACAAGTAGAAATTCAACAGAATATTCCCCGTAGTTATCCAACTCCTTGAATTGGGAAACGTGTTCTTGCGAAAAGATTTGGATTCTTGGAGGGAATTCCATACTAGGTCTTACTTTTAGGATTATGTTGTTAATTATGTGGTCGAGCAGTTTCATTGTTAGTTCCTTATTGCCCGTCAATTTCATGTAAAGGTCAATTATGAGGTGTATATGTTTGGGGGTTCTTACTCTCTTCTCTGGTTCTTGGTAATGGACCCTGAAGTCGTAATTAGACTTGATGCCTCTTGAAACTAGAATGCTAACATTACGAGAGGTAAAGTGAATTTGCTGATGTTCTGTACTCATGTGAAATCAGCAACCAGTTGTTTTGGAAAGTTATGTTGCTATTTATGGATAAAATACTATATTTAATACCTACCATAATGTCACGTTAATTGAGTCTAAAGAAAGATTCCTGCTACTACCTAAATCAGAAAAGCCGCCAGTAAAACTGCTTCTATCATGAGGATGATGCCCAGCACAATCAGCAGTATGCCAGTATCGGTTCGTTTTCGTCTAATGATTAAAATCTCTTTAAGAAACTGGAGCCCCAGAAGGGGTTTGAACCCTTGGCCAACGGTTTACAAAACCGTCGCTCTACCGGGCTGAGCTACTGGGGCATCCTTCTCACCTTACAGAAATTCGGTTTAAAAATATATCGCTATAGCGGCAACACCCTCGTCGTTATCAACATGTTGTATGCATTTTTAACATGTCTCCGCCGGCGTTAAAATACTTGCTCAGCCCCCCTGCTGTTATGGCGATCCGCAAAAAATTAATTTGGTTGCTATACCGACCAAAAATCAAATAATTTGGTAATCAAAGAAACCAAAATAGATATATTCTGGTGAGTATAGTAACCACATATGGCACGAATCGGGGAGCTGGTCGTCCAAAACCCGTGGTGGAAGTACGGAAGGGATTTTACTCTTCATGACGTGAACCTATCAAGAGGGAAGGGACCGGTCTTCTTTCGGAGGAGGGACTTTGAGCTCCTAAAGGAAGAGGTCTACGTCCTGAGGGGAAGCAGGCAGATAGGGAAGACAGTGTACCTCAAGGATAAGATAAGGCGGCTTATCGAGGGTGGGGTTGATCCTAGGAGGATTCTCTACCTCTCGTTTGACTTTTTCACCTCCCGGAGGGAGTTGAGGAATGCCTTGGGCTACTTCTTCGACACAAATCGGGATGCCAACGAGATATACCTCTTCATGGATGAGATAACGACATTGAGGGATTGGAACCTCGAGTTGAAGTACCTCTCCGATTCCGGTACTCTTAAGAGGGCCAAGACCGTCATCACTGGCTCAAGCGGGTCTTCTTTGAGGAAGGGAGAACTCGTGCCGGGGAGGCGGCTCGAAGGAAATGAATACCACCTGAGACCTCTCCCCTTCAGGGAGTTCGTAATGCAGAGTCTGGATCACCTTGCGGAACTCTCGGAGGATGCAGGGTTCCGCGCCTCACTGAGGCGGTTGGGGAAGGCCCTCAAGGACGTCACCATTGATCTTGGATGGGGCGTAGAGAAAATCCATGAGGCAGTCAGTAGGATCGTGCCGTTCAAGGAGGAACTGAGTTACTTTTTCAGGATTTACCTCGCTACTGGCGGGTTTCCCGCTGTTGTAAACAGTCACCTCAGGAGTTCGGCGGAAGGGAAGGGGCGCATCGAACCGGAACAGGCGGAGGTGTTTGTAAGGAGCGTGGTGGGGGACATGACCAAGCAAGGAAAGCAGGAGGGTTCTGTTCGCGAGATCCTGAAGATGGTAATTGAGAAGTACGGTACTAGGTACAGTTTCAGGAAGCTCGGAGGGGACGTGGGAATCACCCACGCTACGCTGGAGGAGTACCTATGGCTGTTGCAGGAGTCTTTTATCCTGAGGGTCTTGAACTCGTTCGATCTCCAGAACGAGAGAGTGAGGCACAAGGGTGATAAGAAGATTTTCTTCCAAGACCCTTTCATACTCTATTCGCTCGAAAGTTACTTGGCAGGGAAGGACATTAATGACGTAATCTTGGAAAGCTTGCAGGACGAGATGAGGATGGGGAGTATTGTAGAGGGCATCGTGTGCTCCCACTTGGAAGCCGCGGGAGAGGTGCCATTTCTGAAGGAGGTGGAGACGTTCCTTTGGTATTACTATGACCAGAGGCGGGAGTTAGATTTCGTAGTAAGGACCAATGGGGGGATGCTCGGGATCGAGGTCAAGTACCAAAACTCTGTCGGTACCGGTGATGTGCCTGCGGTTGGCCTGAAGAAGTGCTTGGTGCTCAGCAAAGAGGACTTCGTGAGGGAGGGCGACGCTCTGATAATACCGGTGGACCTGTTTCTGCCTCTCCTAGGCCCCTCCAAATCCAATCTCTAAATGGGATTGTCGCTTAGGGCGCTTTACCACCAAGATATTTTTCTGGCAAATGGCACCTGCTAGCAGACGGCGGCTTCGAGGACGTCTCGTCGGGACGTGAGTCCTCAACAATATGGCACCGTTTCCCCGCTCAGAAGGATTAAAATAGACGCTTGCAGTAAAAAACTTACGTTGCCGGGGTGGCTCAGCCTGGCTAGAGCGCCGGACTCATAATCTTAAAAGTGGACAGGCGCTCTACGATGGGACATCCGGAAATCGCGGGTTCGAATCCCGCCCCCGGCACTTAATACTTGCGATCCAGCCTTCTTACTCCCTTATCGGTGCCCAGGTACGCCGTGCGCGCCAGGTTGATGAACAGCCCTGCCTCAACTACGCCGGGTATCCTCTTCAGCACAAACTCCAAGGCCTGGGGGTCGTCTATCGCCCCGAAGTCTGCGTCTATTATGAAGTTCCCATTGTCTGTAATCAAAGGGCCGTCCTTCCTGTCCCCCCCATCCCTCAGCTTTGGCTTCCCTCCCAGTAAACTGATCCTCTTTGCTACGGTCTTCCTCGCGACCGGCAGCACCTCTATCGGGACCGACGTCTTGGTACCCAGTTTCTCCACGAGCTTCGACCCATCCGCTATAACGACAAACCTCTTTGCGGACGAGTCCACTATCTTCTCCCTCGTCAGTGCCGCTCCTCCTCCCTTTATGAGATTAAGCCTCTTGTCCAACTCATCCGTCCCGTCAACCGCCAAGTCCAAGACGGGGTGCTCGTCGAGGGTGGTCAGCCGAATCCCATTCGTGGTCGCAAGGTATGCAGACTGGTAAGATGTGGGCACGCCAAGAACCTTCAAGCCCTCTTTCTTTATTTTTTTACCCAATAACTCGATGAAAATGGCAACCGTTGAGCCGGTGCCCAAGCCAAGGATCTGGCCGTCCTTTACCTCCGCCAGAGCCGCCTCGGCCGCCCTCCTCTTGCCGGTGGCTGAAGTCATACCCACACCACATGATTAATGGTCTTGAGCATATAATTAAGCTTTAAAACAAAAAATGGGAAAAAGCTGGTGCTGCGGTCGCGTGTCGTTTTACTTTATGCCCATCCTCTGGCTCATCTTTACCATTATGAAGATCACGAATGCCACTATCAGGAATGTAATGAGGCTACCTATGAAGTGACCTACGCGGAAGGGGCCTACCGATATGGCCTCCCACACCACTCCCGGCGTTGCGAATTGAATGATTGGCATTATCAGGTCATTAACCAGTGCCTGAACCAGAGCACCTATATACAAACCAAGGATGAAGGCGACGGCCATTCCCATGACTTTATATGTTGAGATGAATGCTTTGAACTCGTTCATCATCCCTTTGGGCGGCGGGGGTGCGGGCTGTGCCGGTTTTGGCTCCAGTAGCATTCGTATGCTCTTCAGCTCATTTACTATCTCATCCTCTCTAGCCAAACAATCACCGAGCATCTCTCTGTTGTGCAAAATTTATAAGTTTTTTAACCAGCACGAACCGCAAAACCTGCTCTACCGTTTTAAGCGAACGCACTCCTCCACAAAGTTTAACTTTTCGCTCAACAATATCATATTCCGATCCATGATTCCCACAAAGATATTCTTCGTAAAAGGGGTCGGCGTACACAAAGAGCGGCTGGCCTCCTTCGAGCTTGCGCTCAGAGACGCTGGAATAGAGAAGTTCAACTTAGTTTACGTCTCGAGCATCTTCCCCCCCAACTGCCAGATGATCAGTAAGGAGGAGGGTCTGAAACAGCTGAGCCCGGGGCAGATCATCTTCTGTGTCATGGCCAGAAACGAGACGAACGAACCGAACAGGCTCGTATCCGCCGCCATCGGTCTCGCCGTCCCCCATGACAAAACCATATACGGCTACCTTGCGGAACACCACGCCTTCGGAGAGAAGGGGGAGCTAGCCGGCGAGTACGCCGAGGACCTGGCGGCCACGATGCTTGCCATGACCCTTGGTATCCCCTTCGATCCCAACCAGGCGTGGGAGGAGCGGGAGCAACTCTACAAGGCGAGCGGTCACATAATCAGAACAACGCACACGGCCCAATCCGCCGAGGGCAACAAGGACGGCTTGTGGACCAGCGTGATTGCGGCTGCCATCTTCATCTGAATAAACTGACTGTCAAAGGGAGGTGACCAAATGTCTGAGAGCCCTTTGAAGATTTTCGAGAGGCTCGATCCAGAACTTCTCAGGCTCGTCAAGAATACCAACGAGTTTGCCCTCGCTGACGGTGCCCTACCAAAGAAGTTTAAACTCCTCATCGCGATGGCGCTGGACGCGTCTCTGGGTTCCGTCCAGGGTGTAAAGGCGCTGGCTCAGGCAGCAATGCAAGCAGGCGCCACTAAAGAAGAACTCACGGAGGCGTTGAGAGTTGCCCAATACATCAGCGGGGCGGGGAGCGTCTACACAGCCGCGCACGCCTTTAGGGAATTATTCTAGCCAGAGCAGTTTGATGGTACGGCTCAAAGGTAACTTTAAATCGTTCTCGTTCAGCTCTGAAATCGGTGACGTTTATGGGGTTCTGTACCAGATGCGGTAAGCCGCTTCCCGAAGATGCATACTTCTGTCCCAACTGCGGCGTCAGGACGGTAAGAGGTGTAGAGGCAGGCGTTTCGATTCCGGTGGACGAGTGGAAAGAAGCATTCCATAAAGCCGGACAAGAGATGGAGAAAGCATTCTCAATGGCTGCTAGAGAGATGGAAACCGCCTTCAGAACTGCAAGAGACAACATTAGGGAATCTGCCGGTAGAAGATCAGTCGTCTGTCCGCAATGTGGAGAGAAGAATCTACGCGACGCCAGCTTCTGCCACAACTGCGGAAGGAAGCTAAAGTGAAAACCACCATTTTGAAGTTTGTGGGGAAGTGTCTTCGTGAAATTTGAGGAATTCCGAAGGGGGAGGGAGATCAGGTTCTCCGTGGACAAAAGGAGGTACACAATCGCAAGGCTCAGGGAACCTCTGCCTCTCTCTCAGAAAATATTCGCGATCGCTGTGGAAAAGGATTCAATCACCGCCGTCGCTCAGGAGGGTGCTGGGCTAGAACCATTAGAGGAGGAGAAGTTCTTCCGGCTGATAACCTTCGATGTCAAGCTGCCCTTCGATCTCTCAGGCTTCCTGTCCAATGTCTCGGCTCTCCTAGCCGCAGAGGGCATACCCATTTTTGCAATATCATCCTACTCGACAGACCACATACTGGTGAAGGAGGAGCTGTTGGGGAAGGCGCTCAAGGTCCTGAAGGAAGACGGATTTCTCCAGTCTTGATGCTGGTTGTATCGCATCATAAATGGAGCCCCAGAGGGGATTTGAACCCCTGACCAACGGTTTACGAAACCGTCGCTCTACCGGGCTGAGCCACTGGGGCATCACTGGTTCTAATAGAAAATACAGATAAATCCTTTTCCGCCCTCCAAAAATACTAAATCCCTCAAAACCCCAATACCATTAAGGGTGTCTGAATATGAAGGTATCACAGCTGGGCGAGAGGGGCATAATCGACCTCATCTGGTCTGTAATAAAGAAGGAGGGGGGTGCACAGAGCCTAAAGGATATGGTTCTCCCGCCCTCGGACGATGCCTCCGCGGTGAGGCTCGAGGACGGACGCTACCTCGTTCTCAAGACGGACATGTTCAACAGGCGGACCGACGCCCCAAAGGGCATGCGCCACCGCCAAATGGGTATGAAGGCGGTCACTATCAACATCAGTGATCTTGCTGCCAAGGGTGCGTGGCCGTTCGCATTCCTCTTCTCGCTCGGTCTCCCGAGGAACTACAAGCAGAATAATCTCCGATCCCTTGTATCGGGCATAAACGCCGCTGCGCTGGATTACGGAGCCCCAGTTCTGGGCGGTGACGTGGGCGAGGCAAAGGACTTGATCGTCGCCGGTTTCGCCGTCGGCTTCTCGAGGAACCTCGTGAAGCGGTCTGGCGCCTCTCCCGGCGATATCGTCGCCGTGACCGGTCCGTTCGGGGACACCGCCGCTGCCTACAAGATCCTGCTCAAAGGAATGAAGGCACCCCAACCGCTCAGAAAGACCCTTTGCAGGAGCGTCTACGAGCCAAAAGCGAGGCTTGAGGTCGGCATAGCCCTTGCGGAGTCCGGGTTAGTCACTTCGAGCATGGACTCCAGCGACGGGCTGGCCTTCACCTTAAACGAGCTGGCAAAATCAAGCGACGTTGGCTTTGTCATCGATAGCCTTCCAATATCCAAGCCTGCCAGGGATTTTGCCTCTCTTAACAAGCTTTCCCCCGAGGACCTTGCCCTATTTGGTGGCGAGGAGTACGAGATCGTCGTCACCGTGAAAAAGGGCGCGTGGGAAAGGGCTCTGGGAGCAGCAAGATATGTCGGGGGCGATCTGATAAGGATGGGGGAGGTCGTCTCCAAAAAGAAGGTGGTTCTGATCAAAGGCTCAAAAGAAACTCCGATCCCTACTAAGGGCTGGGAACACCTAAAATAAAATAACATAACGAGGCTCATAGCTTGAGGGTACTGATTATAGACGGCTACACGGATGAACCGGCAGGTCTCGGCGTCCCGCCCTACATCGACGTCTACCCGCGTTACATAGCTGGGGCGGTGTGGCGCCACGATCCGCACTCCGAGGTATTCTACATGACGATCGACGAGGCTAGGCGCAGTCCCCATAAAGTGAAAAGCGTGGCATCATCATCAGACCTCTCTGTGTTCGTTGCGGGTGTCACCGTTCCTGGCAAGTACCTCGGAGGTGCGCCTGCGACCGTCAAGGACGCCCTCTCTCTACCGCAACTCCTTCAATCAAAGCACACCGCCATATGCGGACCGGCGGTGCGGTTCGGCTTCGGTCACGGCGGTGGTAGCACGACAGTCATACCAAAGGGTCTCGAGTCCGTGTACAACTTCGTCATAACCGGCGACCCCGAGACCGTCATATACGACCTGCTGAGGAGGAACTTCGCACCCTCCACAGAGATGGACACCGTAAGGTCAAGCGAGAACGCCGTCAACGAGTTCGCCGCCCGGGGAGCGAGAATAATTCAACAGCACCCCAACTATCCCGCGGGGCTGATCTGCGAGATCGAGACCTTCCGGGGGTGCCCGAGGTCCCTGAGGGGCGGCTGCTCCTTCTGCACTGAGCCCCTCCACGGCACGCCGGACTACCGATCCGTGGCCGGCATCTCAAAGGAGGTCGAGGCTCTCTCCTCTGCGGGTGCTGTGAACTTCCGGCTCGGCAGGCAGCCCGACCTGCTCATATACGGCTCGGAGGACGATAACGAGACGCCAGAGCCCAACCCCCGCGCCATCAGGAGGCTCTTCTCATCCGTAAGGAAGGCAGCGCCGTCCCTGAAGGTGCTCCACATCGACAACGTGAACCCGGCGACGATATTCAACCACCCCGACGCCTCAGAGGAGGCCCTAAAGAAGATAGTGGAGTACCACACGCCCGGAGACGTGGCTGCGATGGGGGTGGAGTCCGTGGACGAGGAGGTGATCCGCAAGAACAACCTGAAAATCTACCCTGAAGGTGCCCTCTTTGCAATTGCGCTGATAAATGACATAGGACAGGAGAGGGGCGAGAACGGGCTACCCCACCTCCTGCCGGGGATAAACTTCGTCTACGGCCTGCCGGGGGAGACAAAGCACACCTTCGATGCAAACCTGGAGTTCATGAAGAAGGTGCTGGAGATGGGGCTCCTGGTCAGGCGGATAAACATGCGCCAGGTGATGGTCATGCCCTCCACGAGAATGGCGTCCGTGGGCGACCATCTCGTAAGAAAGCACAGATCCCTCTTCATAAAGCACAAGATGCGGATGCGCTCAGAGGTGGACGCCCCCATGCTGGCGAAAGTCGCGCCCACCTGGACGGTCCTGCGGGGCGTCAGGACAGAGCTGGTGGAGGGGAACATGACCTGGTCACGGCAGATAGGCTCGTATCCCATACTGGTCGGCATTCCACGGGTTATGCCTGTAGGGGTGTTCACGGATGCAGTAGTGACGTCCCACGGCCCACGTTCCGTGAGCGCGCTGCCCTTCCCCCTGAAGATCAACAGCCTCAGCATGAGGGAGATGGAGTCCATGCCGGGGATAGGCGCGAGGAGGGCGGCTAGCTTGGTGAGGTCGAGGCCGTTTCGAGGCGCGGAAGAACTGAGAAGAGGCATAGACGACCCGCAGATCCTTGACCCGCTGATCCCATTGACCGACTTCACATAACTTTTAATCCTCCCTTATCCTCTTAAATTAGGTATGGACGTCATCAAGAAGATCCTCCTCCCCGTCGACGGCTCGGACTACATGAAGAAGGAGGTTGAGTGGACCTGCAGCTTTGCAAAGACCTTCAGCGCGGAGGTAACCATTCTGCACGTCGTCGCGATGCCCATCTCATCGGACATAGGCGGGATCCCGGCGGCCTCAAAGCAGCTCGAGGAGGCGGGTACCAGGATCCTTGAGGACGCCAAGCAGATGGCAGAGGCGTACGGCCTGAAACCAAAGGTGGAGATGGACTTCTCTGTGGGCAACCCTGGCATGAGGATCGTGAAGAAGGCGGAGACCGAGGGAACGGACCTCATAATCATAGGCGCAAAGGGGAAGAGCAGGCTCAGGGAGATCCTGATGGGCAGCGTTGCAAACACCGTCGTTAATAATGCCCCTTGCCTCGTCCTCGTCGTGCACAACTGCTAGTTCTGTCTGCCGCACGTCGTCATTAATAAATAATCCAACCCTGTAGTGTACATCATGGATTTGCTTCAGGCCATAGTCCTCGCCCTGGTGCAGGGGCTCACGGAGTGGCTTCCGATCTCCAGCTCCGGCCACCTCGTAGTAGCCCAGAGGCTGATGGGTCTCTCAGTTCCGGTGGGGTTCGATGTCTTCTTGCACCTCGGGACGCTGGTCGCGGTTATCGTATTCTTCTGGAGGGACATCGTAAATATTCTGAGATCCCTTCTGACCTTCGATACAAAAAATGCCAACCTCAAACTGCTCGTATACATCATAATCGGGACCATCCCTACCGCTGTCATCGGCCTCATGTTCCTGCAATTCTTCGAGTCCCTCTTCTCGAGCGGGAGAGCCGTTGGGGTCGGCCTCCTCATAACCGGCGTCCTGCTCCTATCCTCGAAACTGAGAAACGGTAAGAAGAACCTGGGCTGGCTGAGTTCGCTGATCATGGGCATCTTTCAGGGAATCGCCATAGCGCCTGGCATATCAAGAAGCGGATCGACCATATCAGCCGGTCTGTTCAGCGGCGTCAACAAGGATGAGGTATTCAGGTACTCCTTCCTGCTTTCTATACCGGCGATACTCGGGGCGACCGTTCTTGAGTATAAGGGGTTGGCCCTCTCTGATTTGGGACTATACACCGTTGTCGGGGCTGCCATAGCAGCAGTCGTTGGTTACATAGCGATAAAGATCGTTCTCAAAATGCTGTTGTCTGAGAGATTCTACCTATTTGCAATCTACTGTTTCCTTGCAGGGATATTGGTCCTGTTATTTCTCGTTTAACAGTGAACCACTCGAAACCGACGGGTCAAGTCCTGTAAAGAATATAAACATGCGAGAGTAATGCGAGAGAGGTAAGGCTACACAAAGCTCGGAGTTGAACTATAATGGCCAAGGTGTTATCCGTCGTAGATGTTGACCTGTGCGTAGGTTGCCAGTGCTGTATATTTGCCTGCAACAGGAGGTTTGCCGAGGCAGGCGTTGCGAGATCTGCCATACACGTCCAATCCGCGGGCGGGATCGAGCGTGGCTTCATTGTTAAGGTGTGCAGGGCCTGCCAAGCCCCTCAATGTTTCAAGGTCTGCCCGACTGGTGCCATATCCAAGAGGAGGGGCGGGGGAGTCACGCTTGACTACACAAAGTGCATCGCATGTGGCAACTGCGTAAAAGGTTGCATAATAGGGGCGGTACAGTGGGATGAAACAATAGACAAGCCGATTATTTGCGTCTACTGCGGATACTGCGCCTCCTACTGCCCGTACGGGGTGTTACGCCTTGAGGAGATCGAGGAGGTAGAGATCTGATGGACGCCAACGCGATCTCAAAGGTCCTTTACATTGATCTCAGCAGGAGGAGGTACTGGACAGAGGAGCGGCCCGAACTCTTTGAGGAGTCCCTTGGTGGCGCAGGTGTCGGTATCCGGCTGCTGAGTGAGGAATGTCCTCCCGGCGCCGATCCACTCGGTTCAGAGAATCCCATCGTATTCTCCATAGGGTACTTCGACGGCGTCTTCCCGCTGGGATCAAAGGCTATAGCCATGTTCAAGTCACCCCTTACTGGCAACCTGGGCGAGAGCCATGGAGGAGGCAGGTTCGCCGTGGCCCAAAGGATGGCCGGGTATGGCGCAATCGTGATAAAAGGGAAGAGCGAGGGTCCTGTGTACTTGGTCATAACGAACGAGGATGTGAAGATAAGAGACGCATCCAGTCTTTGGGCGATTGGTAGCTCCACCGTCGGCAGGATAATCAGGGAGAATGAGGTTGGCGCCGGGCTTAGGTCCATAATAAGGATAGGCAAGGCAGGGGAGAGGCTCGTCTCCTACGCTGGAGTCGTGACAGAGACCTACAGGCACTTCGGCAGGCTCGGGCTTGGCGCCGTCTTTGGCAGCAAGAAGCTCAAGGCCGTAATGATCTCCGGCAGGGACAGCCTGACCTTCAAGAACCCTAGGCTTTACAGGGAGCTCTACGACGAGCTCTTCAAGACTCTCACGAAATCCCCTCTCATGAAAAAGTACCATGAACTTGGTACACCCATGAACGTCCTTCCCCTTAATGCCACTAAGACCCTTCCGTCCAAGAACCTACAACTTGCCCAATTCGGGGGCGCCGAGGTCCTCTCCGGCGAGGCCATACTGGAGAAGTATCTGGGCAGGAGGACGGCGTGCGCTCACTGCCCTGTGAGCTGCATCCACATAGCCGCGCTCAGGGTGCCCTACGAGTCCGAGCCATACTTCTACAAAACGAAGATGATCTCCTATGACTATGAGCCAATCTACGCCCTCGGGTCCATGCTCGACATAAGATCGGTGGAGGGCTACCTCAAGCTTATGGACACAGTGGAGGAGCTGGGCCTCGACGCGATGAGCACGGGCGTCGCCCTCTCTTGGGCGACCGAGGCCATGGAGAGGGGGCTGATAGGCCTGACCGAGACCGCAGGCGTCTCTCTCAAGTGGGGGGACTACAAGGCGTACATTGAGGCGGCCGAGAGGATAGTCTCTCAGAGGAACGAGTTCTACGGTGCCCTTGCTAAGGGGGTCGAGTACGCCTCCTCCAAGTACGGCGGTAAGGATTTTGCGCTGGCCTTCGGCGGGAATGAGATGCCCGGGTACCACACCGGTCTGGCCTCGCACCTCGGCCACCTCGTGGGCGCCAGGCACAGCCACCTCGACAACGCAGGCTACTCCATCGACCAGAAGATGAATGCGGAGGGGAAGAGACCAGTTCCAACAGAGGCGGCGAGGCTCATCTTCGAGGAGGAGTGCTGGCGGCAGGTCCTCTCGAGCCTCGTTGTATGCTTCTTCGCTAGAGGGGTCTATACCCCAGAGATGGTCAGCAGGTGCTTCACGGCCTTTGGGAAGAACCTCACCCCAGAGGATCTGAGGAGGAAGGGGGAGAGAATACTCAAGGAGAAGTACGCCTTCAAATTCAGGGAGGGGTTCTCCTTCGACCGCCTGAGGATCCCAAAGAGGATAACGGAGATCCCCACACCCCAAGGGATGGTAAAAGAGGAGGAGTTGTGGGAAGGGGTAAGGGCCTACGAGAGGCTGGTTAAGGGTTGATTAAAATCATACCTATGGGGGAAGTCCCTCACAGGCTTCTGTCCGATCTTGTCCCTGAGCTCAGGAGCGTCTACGGCGCTTTGATAGACGACATCTCCATATCCATCGGCTCGAAGATCGAGGTTCCTCAGGAAGCCTTTGTGCCCGAGAGGGAACAATACCGTTCCGATATCATCATCGATCTCATGGAAAGGCAGATGGCCGAGCACGCCAGAATATTAGTCATAACTGATGTGGACATTTTCTTCCC
>Ga0315280_10003547_pt1 | contig 23849 bp, 15 predicted proteins | sample YL17G06_40_MG_FD_203697 | JGI IMG/M metagenome (GOLD analysis project Ga0315280, IMG submission 203697) | Sediment microbial communities from Yellowstone Lake, YNP, Wyoming, USA - YL17G06_40 | ecosystem: Environmental > Aquatic > Freshwater > Lake > Sediment | place: USA: Wyoming | collected... | reverse complement strand
CTTTCTTAGTGGGGAGGGTTAGATGACGCACTGGAATGTGGCCCAGCCGCCCTCGGCTGGGAGTGGGCGCAGCGTGCTGCGCCCCTACAAGTCTGCCGGCGATCCCCACTTTCCGAGGTCATACCCCTTTCTCGCCATCCGCGCTTTCGCCGCGGCCGAGTCGGTCTCCTGTGAGGCGCAGGAGAGATATGCGGCGCGGCAGAATCTGCCAATAAAGGGTAACTGCATGTCGCTCCGGGACAAAATCGTGTCGCGCGAGCAGGCGGCGCGCATCATCGCCGATCTGCGCGCCCGCGGCCAGCGCATCGTCTTCACCAATGGCTGCTTCGACCTGCTGCACGCCGGCCACGCCCTCTACCTGGAGCAGGCGCGGGCGCTGGGCGATTGCCTCATCGTCGGCTTGAACAGCGATGAATCCGTGAGCGCGATCAAGGGCGCCGCGCGGCCGATCGTTAACGAGACCGAGCGCGCGCAATTGCTCGCCGCGCTCGCCAGCGTCGACCTGGTCATCATCTTTTCCGAGCCGACCTCGGAGGCGCTGCTCGACCTGCTGCGGCCCGAGGTTTTCGTCAAGGGCGGCGATTACACCCGCGCAACGATGAACCAGGAGGAGAAAGACTTCGTCGAATCCTACGGCGGCGAGGTGCACCTCATCCCCGCGCTGCCCGAAAGTTCCACCAGCCGTATCATCGAGCGCATCGTAACGGCGCACGGGCAATCGCATACACCCAGGACTTCGGAGGATGGCTGACGCCGCGTCGGTGGCGCATGGGGCCGGCGTGGGGAATGCGGCGATGAATCGCGCTTTCTGAAAGCGGGGCTGAAGCCGCGCACTCCAAGAGACAAGGCCCCGCATGGTCAACAAGAGCGATGACACGGGTTACCCGCCCCTGCTGGAGAGTTCGCGAATGGTGGGGGGTGCTTGTAACCCTCGCCGTCGGGTTTGCATTGCTCACGACCGGCTGCGCGCGGAAGCCGCCGCGCCTGGTTGCTCTCGTCCGCGCCCGCGACGCCGCCGAGGCGACAAACAATCCCACCTACCGCTTGTCTCTGTTGACGGGCGTTGGGGTTGAGTGGCTACGGCTGGACCGGCGGGAGGGCGGCGCGATCCTGCGCGATGTGTTGGAGATGGCGCAGCGAGCCGACGCCCACATGGACGCGCGGGCCGACGCGGTCGAGCGGTCGGCTGCCGCGCTCGCGGAAGCGGATCCCGCGCACGCGGTGCCCATCCTGCTCGATGGTTGGCAGCGGCTGGACCGCATCGACCCGCGAAGCGATGCGCGTTACCCGCTCCTGGCCGCGCTGGCCTCGCGTGACGTCAAGCGAGCGCTGCGCCTGGCCAATCGCTTGCCAGGGGCTGAACGCGCACTCGCCCTCGCCCACATCGCCCGCGCCATCGCTGGCGCCGACGCCAAACGGGCAACCGAACTGATGGCCTCTGCTATCTCGGCGCCGTCACCGATCGCTAGTGAAAGCGACCGCTGGTGGGCGGAGGTTGCGGTCGCAGCAGCAGCGAAAGATCCGACCGCAGCCGTCACCCTGGCCGGAGACCACGTCAGCGAACCCCGTCTGCGCGCGCGGGTGCTGTTCGCGGCGGTGGAGGCGGTGACCGCCAAAGATCAGTCCGCAGCGCGAAGGCTCATCGCCGCCGAGGGGCGACCGGACATTCAGGTCTGGGGGTGGATGGGATTGGCCCATGCCTCGCGCGGGGGGCAGCGAGAGGCGGCATGTCAAGACGCCCAGCGGGCGCTGAGGGATGAGTGGGCGGCGGCGATGCTGCCGAAGTGGCTGCCCGAAGCGCTCCGCGACTTGGGCGTCCGCGTCGTGCGTACGACCATGCGTCCGCACATTTCCCGCAGCGTCCGGTTCTCGCTTGTCGCTCAGTGGAGCCTGTTCGCGGCGCTCGAAAGCGAGTCCTCGAGCAAAGGTTACCCAGGCCCCGCCGAGCGGGCGGCGCGCTATCTCGCATCGGCGGAGGAATGGACGTCGAAGCCGCCGCGCGACGCGGAGCTGGGGATGGTGATGGCCGCCGCCAGTTACGTTGACCCCGCGAAGGCGCTGCGGATACATGAAGCACTGCTCAGGCGGGCGCCGGCGACGCACATGGAAGCGGCGCCTTGGGTGGCGCTTACCGGGACGGCTCATCTGATTGCGCGCGTTGATCCGGCGGCCGCGAAGCGGATGCTCGCGCGCGAGCCGGCGGAACTGCGCCGGCTGGTTTCGCCCTCGACACAACTCGCGACCATAGGCGAGCGGTTGGTTCTGATCGGCGAGCCGAAACGAGCGACAGCGATGCTGGCCGACGCGCAGCGCGCGCTCGAAGCGCAGAAGTTGGACGCGCGAAGGCATCGCAACGACGGGGCCAGGCAGCGTCATCTGTGGGAGTCCATGCGCTGGGTTGCCATCGGCCTGGCGGAGGTCGGAAAGCCGGAGCAGGCGCTGCGAGCCGCCGATGAGATTCGTGACCGGGGCAAAGCGGCTGAGACATACCTGGCGATCGCGCAGATACTCGGCGGCGCGCGGCCGAAGCGACCTGACCGCTTTGAGGCCGTCAAGCGAGCAGCGGTGTGGCTCGATGGCATGACCGAGCCCCAAGCGCCATTGCTGCCATGGACGCCGAGTGCGCAAGCGAACCTGCGCTTCGGGCCGCCGGTCGGGCCGACGAGAGGAAGGGAGCCATGATGCGCCTGAAGTCCATAACCGCGATTTCGATGATCGTCGTCGCTGTGTCGCTGGCCTACCTCGGCCTGTGCCCGCCGGCGCGCGATCGGGTTCAATCTGCGGCCAGGGCTATGGACTTTCACGCCGATCTGCAAGCGCAAGCCCGCGCGCGCCCGAATGACCCCGACGTCTGGTTGGCGCTTGCTGGCACCGGGGTCGCCCGCGAATGCGACATGACGGCATACCGCCGCCTTGTCCGCCTCAGGCCGAAATGGGACGTACCCTATCTGGCACTCGCAGCGTCACTGGTATGGAACGCGCCAAGCGGCCGCTCAGCCGAATACGCCTTTCTTTACGCACGGCCTGTCAAGCGCAGTGTCCTAACCCCCGAACAACAGGCGAAGCTCAGCCGGGCTCGTGCCGCGTTCGAGACCGCGCGGCGGCTGGACCCGGAAAACGCTGCGCCGGACTACCTGCTTGCATACATCGCGCTCGCTCAGCACCGCGACTCGGAGGCCCTTGCGCTGCTGCGGTCGGCGCTCAGCAAACCTGGATGGAGCCTTGCCGAGAGAGAACGCGGCATCGCGTACTATGAGGCCGACCGTCGAGCGATGCCCGACGCTGAGGCCGGCATCTTTTCCAGCGTGACAACATATTGGTTGATGCCGGCGGCGCCGCTGCGTGAGCTGGCCAGGATCGCTGAGGGCATGGCGGTCACCGCCCAACGACGCGGGGACGCCGAGCGCGCCATACTACTGCGCGAATCCATGATGCACCTCGGCCGGCTGGTGATGGCGCACGGGTACACCTTGATTCACGTGCTATGCGGCATGGCGGTGTCGCAGATCGTCACCAGCGATAAGCTCACTCCCCAGGAGAGAGCACTTGCCGTCAGGGGCCTTCGCGAGCCGACTCCCGGCGCGAGCGACGCCGTGCACGAACGGTGGTATCGGACGCTGAGGAAAGCGAGGGAGGCAAAGGCCGCGGCCTATCTGCGCGCGCATGGCCGCGCCGATCTCGCCGACGAGATTGTGGCTTTCGAGGCGCGGCATGACGCGTGGACCAGGAACCTACGCCGCGTGTTCGACAAAGACGACCGCAACATGGATCGTTTTGTCATGCTCACGGCCCAACTCAGGCAGGCTAGCGTCGCCGGCGGCGCAGCGTTGGGCCTGCTGATCCTGTGGGGTCTAGCATGGGTGGGATTGACGGCGTTGGGCGCGAGATCAGCCGCCGTGACGTGGCCGAGGTGGGCGTGGTGCGTTGTCGTGGCGGTATGCACTGCGGTCGCGGTTGCCCTGTCGCGAGTCGTTCCCGGGATGTCTGAATGGTCAACCTTCCAGGGATACTCGGAGGAGGCTGCGGCGCAGCGCTGGGGCGGCGCGATCGCTATCGTGGTGCTGCCGTTGCTTATCGTCTCCTGCCTGGTCGTGACCTGGCGGGTGCGGCGCCGTGTGCCGAGAGAGCGGCGCCCCGGTTTCGGGCGGCAGTATGTGGGCACGCTCGGCGCGGTGTTGCTGCCGGTGACGGCGCTGGCGCTCCTTGGCTGCGCTACGGTTTCGGTGCCGACAATCCAGGTTGCCAAGCGCCTAACGCGCGAGCACAAGGTCGCCATCTATCAAGGCGAGCTCGCGAGCCTGGGCCTCAAGCCGCCGGCTGGGCCGACGAGAGGAAGGGAGCCATGATGCGCCTGAAGTCCATAACCGCGATTTCGATGATCGTCGTCGCTGTGTCGCTGGCCTACCTCGGCCTGTGCCCGCCGGCGCGCGACCGGGTGCAGTCTGCGGCAAGGGCTATGGACTTTCCCGCCGATCTGCGAGCGCAGGCTCGCGCGCGCCCAGATGACCCGCAAGTCTGGCTGGCGCTGGCGGCTGCGTCGGTTCACGGGCCGGGACCGGCTGGCGGTCTTGAGCCATTCAAGCGGCTGTTCAAGTTGAGACCGCGATGGGCTGCACCTTATCTCGTGCTTGGCGCCGCCATGGCACGGCGCGTGCCGCTGACGCGGCCAAAGGAACTTGCAGTCCTGCGCCTGCCGGTGCATGAGAAGTCACGGCGCCTGACTGCTCATGAGCGCGACGCGCTTCGACGCGCACAGGAGGCGCTGCGCAAGGCCATGGTTCTAGATCCCGACGATGCGGCGCCGGATTATCTCCTGGCATACCTAGCGCTTGCCGAACGCCGAGACCAGGATGCGTATGCGCTACTCGCGTCAGGCTTACGCAAGCCGGACTGGAGCATCGGCGAGCGCGAGGTCAGCATAGCAGCCTACCGCGTGGCCGCCCGCGAGATGCCTGCGCTTGAGGCGGGCATGGAGGCTAGCGCAGCATGGGATTGGTTGATCGGCGAGCCAGTGCGGCAGGTTGCTAGGGTGACGATGGGCATGGCACGGCTCGCCCGCCAACGAGGCGATGACGAGCGGGCGATTCGCCTGAGCAGTTCGGTGATGCACCTCGGCGAGATCATGATGGCGGGGGGCTACACGCTGATTGAGGTGCTGGTTGGCAAGGCCGTGTGGGCCATCGGCTATAGTCAACTGCTGACGCGTGAGGAAAGAACCGCGGCGATTGGGCTCCTGCGCCAACCGAAAAGGGGAGAAAGTGCCGCTAAGTATCGCCAGTGGACACAGGCGAGGGGTCGCCTAATTCGCGCGCGCGTGGCAGCCTACCTGCGCGAGCATGGACACGACAATCTTGCCAAACGGCTGCTCGCGTTGGGCGATGAGACGGAGCGGTGGAGCCGCGACCTACGGCCGAAGTTCGAGCCCCACATGGATAGGACGAGCAACTTGTTCATGCTGACGGCTGTTCTCCGCCAGGCGCTGATAGGTGCAAGCGGTTCATCAGGCTTACTAATCGTGTGCGGCCTGGCTTATCTCATCCTGGTGTCGCTGCACAGGCGACCAGTGCCAATCACCTGGGCGCGCTGGAAATGGGCACTGCTCGTCTTGTCATGCGCCGGGATCGCCTTTCTGGTATCCCTGGGAACGAATCGGTGGCGGGTGTGGGCCAGTGACGACGGCTCGCTCGCCTGCTGGGGCGGGACCCTAGCAACCATAGGTCTGCCGCTATTGCTCTTGGCCGGCCTAGCGGTGATCTGGCGCGTGCGGCGGCGCGTGCCGAGGGAGCAGCGCCCCGGTTTCGGGCGGCAGTATGTCGGGACGCTGATGGCGCTGCTGCTGCCGGTGACGGCGCTGGCGCTCCTTGGCTGCGCGGCGGTTTCGGTGCCGACGATCAAGGTCGCCAAGCGCATGACGCGCGAGCACAAGGTCGCCATCTATCAAGGCGAGCTCGCCAGCCTGGGGCTCAAGCCACCGGTCATCAGGTAGTGTGTTGGTCACGAAGGGGATGGTGCAGCTTCCGCCGTGCGAGCGATGCGACATGCCGACGAGGAAAAACGCTGCGCGAGGAGCAATAGAGATCAGTGCTGTCTTGCAGTGTTGTTGCCTGGCGACGCCTGATGCGGCCTGGCCGCATTCCGGAGCGGCGCTAGCGCCGCCGGCGTCGCTCCGGAGACGAGGCCTGAGTGCGGCTGCGCCGCACTTCCGGAGCGGCGCACCGCGCCGCCGGCCTCGTCCGGCGGTGACCCTCACCCCGCCTCTCCCTTGAAGGGAGAGGGGTCGGGCCAGGTTCCTCCTCTCCCTGCCAGGGCAACTTCGCCCGCCGAAGCTGGGCTTCGATGCCCGCGAAGGCGGGAGAGGACGGCTAAGCTCCGACGCAGTCGGAGCCGCCGTGGCGGCCTTCAGGCCTAGCCATTGAGGTGAGGGTGAAATGTAACAACAGATGTGCAAGAAAGCACTAGGCCAAGCCGGGATGGCGGCCCCTCGGGCCTAGCCACCTTCGGCCTAGCCACTTGGCCGCTCCGGAACGCGCGGAAGGCGCGTCACATGATGTCACCAGAACGCCCGAGCGAGACAAACACAGCCGGGGGCGGCTGTGCCACGCGTGCCCTGGAAAGTCTCGTGCGCGCGGCGACCCAATGGGCCCTGTACGGCAGGGAGCATCCCATCTCGCGTCAGGCTTGCGACGAGGCGGCGCAGGCGATCGCCGCCATGATGGCGGCTAGGCAGGCGTCGCCTGCCGCCGTGGCGGCCGAAAGCCTGACCACCGTCCGCCCGCAATTCAGCCTCGTTGTAACCGACTCCGGCCTGGCCGCTGGCGACGAGCCGCTGCCCGATCGCGCTGCGCTGCGCCAGTTGCGTGACAACCTCCACCGCCGACAGATCGCGGCCGTGATGTTCAGCCCCGGCCTGGTCGCCGACGAGGTTCTGGCGCTAATCAGCCTTCTCGCTACCGACCCGGTCGAGCTGGCGAACGCGGGCGGCGCGCGCCTGGCGCTGATGGACAACGCCTGCCAGCATATTGACATCGCCGAGGTTGATTACAGCCGCTACGTTCCCGAGTCGCAGGCGCGGTGGCTCTCGTCGTTTAGCGGCGGGCCCGGCTCGATCAGCAACTCGGTGCAGAGCCTGGTGAGCGTATGCATCGAGATCCCCGGCGATCGGCTGCACATCGCCGACAAGGGCGCCATGGCCGAGCGCGGCGTGCCCATGCCGTTCCCCGTGCCGATCATGCTTCCGACCGATGGCAAGCAGGACTTCGACGGCGCCGCGCTGCGCGAGCAGCTCGCCGCGCTGCAAGGCGTCTCGCCCGACGACTACCTCGCGGTCGGGCTGGCATGGCTCATCCAGGCCAGCGGCGAGGCGGTAATGGATGCGCCGCCGCGCGACCGCAAAGCCTGGCGCGAGACCGTCAAGCACCGCATCGCCGAACTCGACCTTGGCTTGCAAGCCCGCATCTTCCGCGCCCCCCGCCAGGCGGCCAGCGCCGGCCCCGATGCCCTGGCCGCGCTGGCCGCCGATCGCTCGCCGGAGCAGATCGCCGATCTTATCGTCGCCCGCCCCGCGGCGGTGGTGGGGGAGCCGTCGGCGCTGTTGGAGCGCATCCTGCGGCGCACCCTCTGTGACCAGCGCAAGCTCCTGGCGGTCGAGCCATTACTGCGCCAGCGCTTGATGCAGCGAGGCATGAGCCAGGACAGCTTCCGTAACGTCGTCGGCCTGCTGCTCGACCAGATCGCCACTGACCTGGCGATGCATGTCGAAGGCACCGCGCAGTGGCTGGGCGACTTCGATCATGCGCCGCCGACGCAGGAAGGCGGGGCCGAGGAGTGGCCCGATCTGGTCGCTACCATCTCGGACGAGGCGGTTGCCCAGGCGCGCGCGCGGGTGCTGCTCGCCGTTCTGCCCTATCCGCACGATGCGGGCCGCTACCTCGACCTGGTCAGTTTCATGGAGGCGTGCGTGGCGGCGCGGTGCGCCGCTCCGGAATGCGGCCAAGCGGCTAGCCCGAAGGTGGCTAGGCCCGAGGGGCCGCCATCCCGGCTTGGCCTAGGGACCGCCACGGCGGCAGGCGAAGTGGCTAGGCCGAAGGCCGCCACGGCGGCACGCGAAGCCTGCCTAGCCGCGGCGTCAGTGGAGCGCCTAGCCGCCGGCGTCGCTGGCGACGCTCTGGAATGGCGCGCAGCCCCATCAAAGGACGCCGTTGCCCTCGATATCATCGAGGCGTTGGCGCAGGAGACAGACAGCAGCGACGTGGTGCGCGCTAACATCGCCACCGCGGCCTTGCAGCGGCTGGCCACGCCGCAAGTCGCCGCGGCGATGAAGAGCGCCCTGGCCCAGGCGCCCCCGGAGCAGCGCCCCAGGTTCATCACCATTATCGGCAAGATGGGCAACGAGTGCGCCGATATTCTGCTGGCGCAGGCCGAGCGCGCGGACGACCCGCAGCTGCGCGCGCTCGCGGTGCGGGCGCTGGCCGATGCCGGCGAGCGCGGGGCGGCGGAGATTCGCCACCTGCTGGCGCACGGCCCGCTGGATCAAGTGATATTCGCCGCGACGGCGCTTATCGAGGGCGGAGCAGAGCGCTTCCTGAGGCTCCTCGCGGCGGGGTTTGATCACCGCCAGCCGTTGGTGCGCACGGGCCTGGCTGAGCGCCTGGCTGGCGTGGGCGGGTTGGTCAGCGAGCAGCTTCTGATCCGCGCAATGTATGACGAGGATCTGGGCGTGCAGTGCCGCGCCGCGCAGAGCCTGGGCGAGATGCGCGCGGCGGGGGCGGTGCACGCGCTGGGGCTGGCGGCGCGGAAAGGCGCGCTGCATGGCCGCGTCTTCGAGGTGCGCAAGGCGGCAGTGCAGGCGCTGGGCAAGATCGCCGCGCCCGATGCCGTGCCGGCGTTGAGAGAAATCCTGCGCCGCCGCAGCCTGCTGTTCCGCGAGCGCGCGGAGGAGTTAAGCGCCATGGCCGCCGCCGCGCTCGCGGCCATCCCCGGGCCCGAGGCGCGCCAGGCCTTGCAGGAACACGCGCGCCCGCGCGGCGATGCCGACCGAGCGGCGGGCGAGGCGCCCGCAGGTGTTGCGCGGGCGGCGCACTCCGGGGAGATGAAATGACCGCCCTCATGCGACCGCCGCAACCGAGGAACTATAGAGTGTTTGGCGTTAGCGGAGGGCCGCTGATGCCCAAACACCGTTCCGGACGAGGTTCTTTATGAGCGCGCCGAAGCCCATGAGTCATTCCGATAATGCAAGAACCTCGATAGGAGTGACCGAAGCGCCACCCATAGACTCGTCAGCCCCGACGCGAGAGCTGATACAGGACGTCGTCAACGCCCTGACCAAGGCGATGAAGAACGTCACCTTCTACCCCGCGGAGCACCCGATGGTGGCCGAGATGACCGCGCAGGCCGTGCAGGCGGTGCAACGGGTGGTGCAGCGCGGCGAGTGCTTCGTGAAATTCGTCGGCGGCAACGTGGTGCTCGAGGACAAGCCGTTGTTCGACCTGCCGGGATCGATCGGCAGCCTCGTCGGCGCCTGCCACAACCGGGCGATCGACGCCGTCGCGTTCTCGCCCGGCGTCAAGGCGAACGAGGTCAGCGAGCTGGTCAAGGTCTTGACCACCGACGCGGCCGAGGTGCGCGCGCAGGGGGGCGCGGCGGCGATTCTGCGGCGGCGCGGGGTGACCCACGTGTCGGTCGACGCGCTGTGCGCTCTCGCCGAGGGCACGGGCAAGGAGCAGTCGCTGTCCCCGGTGCGCGAGACTTATGCCGGGGCGCTCGACGTCATGCGCAGCGCGGTCTCGCGCGCCCGCACCGGCACGCCCCTCAACGTCGAAGGCGCCGAGCACACCGTCGATCGCCTGATCGATTGCATCTTGCACGAGCAGTCGGCCATGCTCGGCTTGGTCTCGGTCAAGAACTACGACGAGTACACCTTCACCCACGCCCTGCACATCTGCATCTTGTGCCTGGGTCTCGGCCATGCTATCGGTCTGTCCACCGACCGGCTCAAGGAGCTCGGGGTGGCAGCGCTGCTGCACGACGTGGGCAAGGTGTTTGTGCCCCTGGAGATCTTGCGCAAGCCGGAGAAGCTGAGTCCCGAGGAATTCGAGGCCATCGCGCGCCATCCCATCGACGGCGCGCTCATCCTGTTCCGTCAGGAGCGCGCACCGGCCGTCGCCCCGGTGGTCGCCTTCGAGCACCATATCCAGTGCAACGGCACCGGCTACCCCCACGTTGAGGGGCGCTGGGACCTGAACCTCTACAGCCTCATGGTCAGCATCGCCGATGTCTATGACGCCTTGACCACCGAGCGCCCCTACCGCCCCCCGCTGTCGCCCAATCGCGCGCTCGAGATCATGCACACCTCCGAGCGCGAGCAGTTCGACGAGCGGCTGCTGGTGCGCTTCACGGCCATGCTCGGCGAGTACCCCTCGGGCACCCTGGTGCGCTTGAGCAATGGCGATCTAGCGATCGCCTCGCGCTGCAATCCCGACGACGCCTCCCGTCCCTTCGTCCACGTCATCGTCGATGACGGCGAGCGCGGCACCCTCGCCCGCGAGGAGACCGACCTCGCCGCGCGTGACAGCCACGGCCAGTATCGCCTTAGCATCGAGCAAGTGCTCGACCCGGCGGCGGAGAACATCGCGGTTCCCGATCTGCTGGGCACGCTCGCGCAGCCGTAGGGGCGCATGGCGATGCCCCCGCGCGAGCGCGCCGCGCGCGCGACCTCCGTGGGGTCGCGAGACCCCGCGCGCTCATGGAGCGCGCCCGCCGAAGGTTCGCCGTAGGGGCGCATGGCGATGCCCCCCTATAAGACGCCTGCCGCGGGCCGCAAAAGCAAAAGGCCCCCGCGGCAAGCGAGGGCCTTGATAAGTCGTGCCACCGCCAGGCGAACCTAAACCGCCTCCCCCAATTCGCCGTAGCGACTCAGGTCCCACCGGTTGCGCCGGTCCAGCAACTGGTTAACCTCGGGGGACGAATCCTGCGGCGCGACGCCAAAGCACTTGTGGCACTTGATCTTAACTGAGCGCTCCAGATAGCGGGGGAGCTCCCCTATCGGGGCGCCGCAACTCGAGCAGCGCACCTTTATACTACCTCCTGCCATGTGACGGATATTCCACATCGGCATATAGATATGTAACATTTTCCACCATTAAATAAACCTCCGAAAGGGGCTCTGGCCGACGAAATTTCAACAGGAGCGTGAGCGTCCCGGCGTGGCGCCTTCCCCAAAGCCCTCGCAGTCGAGACGGTGCGACCGGGGCCAGCCTTTCGACTGTGCTCACGGCCAGCGCGCGGGGCCGGCCCAGGCGGCGGGCAGACACAGATGGCAGCGTCCCGCCCGGCTGGGCGGCGCACTCCATTGACCACAGAGGGACAGCCGCCCCCGGGGTGGAATTCAAATCGTAAGGGTGCTTTCGGGCGGCTGGCATTTTGGGCGACGACGGATGCGCCTTGGAGGCGGTGACCCGTCCGGCGCACTGGGCGCGGGGTAGCTTATCCTGTTTACCCTGAGCCTGTCGAAGGGTCGGAGGGTCGGAGGGTCGAAGGGAGCGTAGTCCGGCGGCGCCTGAAGGCGGCTGCGCCGCACTTCCGGAGTGGCTAGGTCTCCCGACCGCCACGGCGGCCCGAAGGGCCTAGCCGCGCGCGTCCCGCGCGCCGGGCGACGCCAGACGCGGCTTCGCCGCGTTCCGGAGCGGCGCACCGTGCCGCCGGCGTCGCTCCGGAGACGAGGCCGGGCCTCGTCCGGCCGCTCCGGCTCGTGCTTCGTAGCGAGGGCTACTTCGCAGAGTAGCAAACGCGGCTAGGCCGCGTCAACGGCTGACCCCGCGGTTTCGCGGCTCGCCTGCGGCGAGTGAACCCGCCGAAGGCGGCTAGACGTCAGCGCTTGCCCGCCTCGGGCGGGAGGCCGCGCCCAAGGGCCGTCTTCGCCGGTCAACCATCAGGCCCGGGCAGCAAGGAGGTTCAGCATGACGACTGACACGGCTTGGCTGCGTTCCGGAGCGTCGCGCGGCGGCGCCAAGGTGAGGGTAGCTATAATCGCGCTGGTCATTCTGGCGACGGCGGCATGGGCCGCGGGCGCAGCCGAGACTCTCAACGAGATGCTCGGCTACCGGCCGGATCAGAAGCTGCTGATCGTCAATGGCGACGACGCCGGCATGTGCCACAGCGCCAACATGGCGGTCATCGATTGCATGGAGCACGGGTTGATGACCACCTCGACCATCATGGTTCCGTGCCCGTGGTTCAAGGAAATCGCCAGGTATGCCAAGGAGCACCCGGACAAAGACTTCGGGGTGCATATCGATCACACCTCGGAATGGAGCGTCTATCGCTGGGGGCCGGTGGCGGGCAAGGCAGCGGTGCCGGGACTGGTTGACGCCGAGGGATACCTGTGGCCGGACGACGAGCCGGTGTGGGCGCATGCGACGGCGGACGAGGCGGAGAAGGAAGCGCGCGCGCAGATCGACCGCGCGCTGGCCTTTGGCGTCGACGTCACGCACATTGACTCGCACATGGGGGCAATGCAGCTCAACCCCGCATACCTGGAGCGCTACATCAAGCTGGCGCGCGAGTACGATCTGCCGATGCGCGGCGGGCCGCGCGCGATGCGGACCGCGGTGCCCCAGCTTGCCGAAGCCTTCGCCAAGGCGCAGCAGCTGGGCATCATCATCACCGATGAGCTGATCCACAACATGCGCCAGCAGGGCGAGCCGATCGACGTTTTCTGGAAGCGGATCCTGCGCAGCCTCCAGCCCGGCGTCACCGAGCTCTACATCCACGCCAACCTGCCGACCGACGAGGCCAAGGCCATCACCGGTTCGTGGAAGGATCGCGCCGAAGAATACCGCTTGTTTACCACCGACCCTGAGGTGCGCCAGATCATCAAGGACGAAAAGATCGTCCTCATCGGCTACCGGCAGTTGCGCGACTTGCAGCGCGCGCGACGCAAAGCGGCGGCGGTCGCGGGCGCCAAGTGACGGCGGCGGGAGGCGCGGACGCAGGGCTGGCCGCGGGCGTCGCGGCCCGCGGGGCGCCGGCGCGGCGGGGCGAGCGCGACCTCCTCTGGTGACTGCCGCGGTTCTCACGCATGTGGTCAATACGCGCTAAGCTGGCGGTGATGATGATTCTGGCGCTGGCGCCGCCAATGGCGGTGCTGTCGCTGGGCACGACGCGCCTGATGCTGACCACGCTTCAGCGCCAGGCCGATGTCACCCTCGACTATGCCGCGGAGCAGAACGTCGTCGCCATCAACCGCGACCTCACCAGCCTGCGCACGCTCGTCGAGCAGCGCACCGAGCAGTTGGAGCGCGCGGTCGGCGCCGCGGTGGCCGATGGCGCGGTCGGCGACCTGATCGCGCGCGCCGACTACGCCGCAGCCGGTGAGCGTCTGGTCTCGGCTCTGGAGCCCTCCCACGCCAGCATGATCACGGTGCTCGACGCGCGCGCGGTTACCGTCGCGCGCGCCACCAGCCCCAAGGCCTTCGGCGATCGCTTGCTCTGGCTTCAGCCCCGCAATGCCGCGGGCTATGTGACCGACCTGCGGCCGCGCGCGCGTGCCGCCCTTGCCGGCCGAACCACCTCGGGTGTGATCGTGCTCTCGCCCGCCGCGCTGGAGGCCGAGCGGGTGACGCCGGGCGCGGCCGTCGCCGGCCTGACCAAGCCCGGCGATCGCCTGAGCGACCAGGCCTGGATTCTGCTCGCCACTGGCCGCGAGACCGAGGAACGGGGGCTGGCGATGGCCGCGCTCCTGCCGCTGCGCGACACTGGCGGCGCGGTGCGCGGGGTCGCGATCGCCGCCAGGCTCGCGAACCGCGATGCCGAGCTGGCCAACACTTATCACCGCCTGACCGGGCGCTGGATGGCGATGTGCCTGGACCGCACGACCGTCGTTGGTGACCTGCCGACGGACCGTCGGACCGTGATAGGGGAGATTCTGGCGCGCGACTTCCTGTCGCCGGTCCTGGCGCAGGGCAAGCGCCGCTGGATTGCGCGCTTGGCATCGACGGGCATCGACTTGAACGCCGCCGCCAGGCCGATGCGCGACATCAACGGCGTGGTGGTGGGCGCCGAGGTGGCCGCGTCACCCCTGACCGAGACCCAGATGGTGGTCGATCGCATACGCGCCGATGCCGCGCGCCTGGAGACGCGCAGCCTGGTTTGGCTGCTGGTATGGCTCGCGGTCGGCAGCGGCGTGGCGCTGCTCTTCGCCGGTCTCGCGGCGCGGCTGATCCTGACGCCGATTCGCGAGCTCCAGGTCGGTGCGCGCCGCATCGGCGAGGGCGATTTCTCGTATCGCCTGCGCGTGCGCAGCCGCGACGAGCTCGAACAGCTCGCGCGCGAGTTCAACCAGATGGCCGAGCACCTCGAGCGCGCCCGCGACCAGGAGCGCCTCGCCCTGATCGGCCATATGGCGAGCGGCATCGCGCACGATATCCGCAACGCCCTCACCAGCATCCGCGGCTATGCCCCGCTGCTCGCGGAGGAAGACTTGCCCCCCGACCAGCGCCGCGAATTCGCCGCCATCCTGGTGGAGTCAACGCAGCGCATCGCCGACATGGCGCGCGACCTGTTGGAGTTCGCCAGCGGTGAGCAGACCAAGCTCGAACTGCGCGCCATGAGCGTCGATGAGTACCTGGAAGAGATCCGCCCCCAGCTTGAGCGCGAGCTGCGCGGCTCTAACCTGACCCTGGCGCTCGACCTCAACTGTCCCGCGCCGGCGCGCATCGACCCCGCCCGCATGAACCGCGTCATCTTCAACCTCGTCTCCAATGCGCGCGATGCCATGGCGACGATGGCCGCCCCGCAGGCGGCGCACCGCCTTGCCATCGCCAGTCGCTGCCCGACGCGGCCTGGCCGCGTTCCGGAGCGCGCGCCGAGCGCGCCAGGCTATGCCGAGATCCACTGCTCCGACACCGGCCCCGGCATTCCGCCCGAGATGGAGGGCCGCCTCTTCCAGCCCTTCACCAGCTTCGGCAAGGACCACGGCACCGGCCTGGGGCTGGCCATCTGCAAGCAGGTGGTCGAGGCGCACGGGGGCACGATCGAGGCGCGCTCTCCGGCGGACGAGGGCCCGGGCAATCGCGGCGGGGGAGGCGGGGGGCCGGGCGCCACTTTCGTCGTGCGCCTGCCGATCGTCGCCCCGGGCCCTGAAGACAAAGCGCCGGGGACGCAGTAACGCGGACCCCGGCGCTGACCTCGCACTCGTATTCTCTTGAACGCGGCTGTCGGCTCCGGCAGGCAACCGCACGCAGGCGGCGCACCGCCCGCTAGAACTCCCACCTCACGCTGCCCATCACGCGGCGGCCGATTTCGTCGCCCTCGACATACTCCTGATGGTTGTCAACGAGGTTGAAGAAAGCGATGCCGGCCTCGATGCCGCGGCCGACGCGCTTGCCGATATAGCCGTTGACGAGCAGGTAGGGCCCGGCGCTGAGCCCCCCGGCGCTGGTCTTATCACGGTAGTTGAGCAGCAGGCTGCCGTTGAGCCCGCGCTCGGGCTCGGATAGGGTCAGGCCGAGGTTGGCCTTGTGGCGCGGCGAGCCGAAGGCGACATCGGGGCGGTCGCGCTCGATGACCGGGTCACAGTCGAGCTGCTGATAGGTATAGTTGGCGAAGGTGGACAAGCTGGGCGACACGACGTGGCGCACCTCGAACTCCACCCCCGTTGCGTGCGCGCCGCCGAGGTTGTTGAACACCTGGATCGGCGGCGGGCCAGCGATCTGCTCGACGTGGATCAGGCTGTTCAAGCGGTTGTAGTAAACTGCAACATCGGCGCTCGTCTTGGGTGACACCCGCACCCGGTACTCCAGGTCGTAGGAGGTGATGCCTTCGTTGTCCAGGTCGGGGTTGCCGAAGAGTCGGGCGAATGGGATCGACAGGTAGGACTCCAGGAAGCTGGGGCTGCGAAACGCGCTCGCTGCCGACAGGCGCAGGGTCTGATCCCGCGTCAGCTCATGCATGATCGTCGCGCGCCCGGAGGGGCGACCCCCCGTCAGCGGATTCTGATCGTAGCGCCCGCTCAACACCACCTTTGTCTTTTGCGAGGCGCGGTAGCTGTCCTCCGCGTATATGGCCCAGAGATTCTGCTGCTGGGGCGCGAACAGTTCCAGACCGCCCGGGCGCAACTGCTTGTTGCGGAAGCTGCCGCCGTAGAGGAGCCTATGCCGATGCAGGTTATGCGACTTCAACGCCTCGATGTCATAGAGGTCGGCGTCGATCCGCGCGGTGGCGGGGAAACCCGACTGGTCGTAGCGCACCCGGGTGCCGTTCCAGTACGCGCGCACATTGAGCTCATCGGTGCGGTAATCCGCCAGGACGTACATCTGCTGCTCGTGCCAGAACTTGTGGTTGCCGGTCAGGTCGAGCAGCAGCAGGTTATACCCGTCGCTCTGGCCCGCCGCGACAGTCCAGTTGGCGCCCGCGCGATCCGCCCACTGCGTGGTCAGGGTGGCCTTGGTCACCTGGCCGGCCTTGCGATTGTCCACCAGCGGTGATTGGACGGAAGGTGTAAACGGCGTCCACTGACCGACCTCCTCATGCGCCGCGGTCACTTTGTAACTTACGCGCGACCGCGGCACCTGGCCGCCGTAGATGGCATTGACGCGCCACGTGCCGCGCGTGCCGTATTGAGCCGTTGCGAGCACACCTTGGGAGTCGGCCGCCGAACGGGTGATGATATTGATGACCCCGAGCAGGGCATTGGCGCCCCACAGCGACGACAGGGGGCCGCGAATGACCTCGATGCGCTCGATGTCCTCCAGCGCCACCGGCAGCTCGTACCAGTTGGTGCTGGCGTAGAAATCGTTGTACGCGGTGCGACCATCGATCAGCACCAGCACCTTGTTGGCCATGACGTGGGCGAAGCCGCGGATGCTCACGTCCCAGTTGGCGCCGGTATTCTGCTGCACGTCCACCCCCGGCGCCATGCGCAGGATGTCGGGAATGCTGATGGCGCCAGAGTTGAGAATCTGCTCGCGGGTAATGACGGTCACGCTCGCCGGCGCCTGCGTCACCAGCTCCTCGGTGCGCGAGGCGCTGATAACCACTGGTATCTGCTCAAACAGCAGCAGCTCCGGCGAGCCCACCGTGGCCGCCGGCGACGCAACTGGCTCTGGCGCCGCTTCGTCAACCGGCGCGGCGGGGCTTCCCGCGGCCTCGGCAAGCACGCCCGGCGCCGCGGCCGCCGAGATTACAGCGCAAGCAATAAGCACACGGAACCACAGCTCGCTGCGCGTCATTGTCATAGCCTCCCATGAGCGATATACGCCGTGGCGTGGCGCGAGCGGGCGTGCGCTCCATGAACGCGCACCGGAGCACGCGATCTCATAAAGAGCCTGCCCTGAGTGGCTAGGCCCAAAGGGCCGCCACGGCGGTCGCGAGAGCGACCTAGCCGCATGCCGAAAGGTCGCGCCCGACCCGCACGCCACGGTGCTCTCGCGCCTGCGCGATCGCCGGCTGACACCGGCCGTCAGGCGAGCGAGAACCGTTCCCATGTTCCACAAACCGGCCTGGCCTTCACATGCAATGGGGGCAGCGCGAAGCTAGCCGCGCGGCCGAAAGGTCCGCTCTTCGGCCCGGCAGCGCTCCCGTGGCTTCACCTCAGGCGCACCAGCCTCGGCGCCAGACCAGCCCGGGTCGCGGAAGGACTGCCCGCGCGCGCCAGCGAAATACGCCCCGGAGCCTCGGTTAGCCGCAGGGTTGCTGCGCCTTAACGCACTGGGCCGCTTCCATCGGGACAAGCGGTCGAAGGGTGGGTTCAATTGAGACGACGAGTCGTGATTGGCATCATGGTGGTGATCGTCGCGCTGTGGATCCTCGCGTCGGTCCTGCCCAACCTCTACCTCAACTGGCTGTGGTTTGGCGAGGTCAATTATCGCCAGATCTTCTGGGGGGTGCTGCTGACGCGGATCAACCTTGGCCTCCTCTTCGGCCTGGGGTTCTTCGTGCTAGTCATGGCCAACGCGTGGCTGGCGCGCCGCCTCGCGCCCGCCACCTCGTGGTACGAGGCCGAGAGCCGCTTTCGCCGCCAGGCGGCCGAGCTCTTCGAGCAATATGTCAGCCGCTATCTTCTGCTGGCGCTGGCCGGGTTCACGCTGCTGGTCGCGTATGGCGTCGGCGTCGGCGCCGCCAACCAATGGCAGAGGTACCTGTGGTTCACCCACGCCACGCCCTTCAACATCGCCGACCCCATCTTCCACCGCGACCTCAGCTTCTACGTCTTCAAGGTTCCTTTTCTGGCCTACATCTGGCAATGGTTCTACATCACGCTCTTCATGGTGCTCATCGTCGCGGCGGCGGTGCATTACCTGGACAAGGCGATTCGCGTGCTCGGCGGCGTGCCCGCGTTTGCGCCCCACGTCAAGTCGCACCTGTCGGTCATCATCGGCATCATCCTGCTCGCCAAGGCGGTGGGCTACCAGTTCGACGCCTGGAACCTGCTCTACTCGCCGCGCGGCGTCATCTTCGGCGTCAGCTACGCCGACTTCCACGCGCAGCTGCCGGCCTATCACGTGCTGATGGTGATCGCGGCGCTGTGCGCCATCGCGGTGCTGGTCAATCTACACTTCCGCGGGCTGTGGCTGCCGATCGTGGCCATCGCGTTCCTCATCACGAGTTCGCTGCTGGCCAACGTCATCTACCCCGCGGCGATCCAGCGTTTCCAGGTGCAGCCCAACGAGCTGCTCAAAGAGCGTCCCTACATCCAGCACACGATTGATTTCACTCGCCGCGCCTACCAGCTCGATAAGATCCAGGAACATGATGTGCGCCAGTTGGTGCGGCTCGATCCCGCGGAGCTCGCGGCGCAGCCCGGAGTGGTGCAGAACATCCGGCTGTGGGACTGGAGCCCGCTGCTCCAGACCTACCGCAAGCTCCAGGAGCTGCGGCCGTACTACCAGTTCCTCGACGTCGACCTCGATCGCTACACGATCAATGGCGATTACCGCCAGGTGATGCTGTCGCCGCGCGAGCTGGCGCCCACCCAGGTGCCGGGGCAAACGTGGCAGAACCTGCATCTCTATTACACCCACGGCTACGGCCTGGTGCTCTCGCCGGTCAACCGCGTCACGCCCGAGGGCCTGCCGGTGATGCTCATCAGCGACCTGCCCACGCGCTCCGTGATCCCGGAGATCAAGATCAAGCACCCGGAGCTCTACTTCAGTGAATCCGACGTCCAGTACAGCATAGTTCACACCGGCCGCGGCGCCAAGGAGGTTGACTACCCCGACCCCCGCTCCGATCGCACCATCTACACCAGCTACGCCGGCCGCGCCGGCATCTCGCTCGCCACCAGCCTCGCCCGCACCGCCGCCACGCTGCGCTTCGGCCAGATCAACATCCTGGTCTCGGGGTCGCTGTCGCGCGAGAGCAAGCTCTTGATCAATCGCAACGTCAAGGATCGCGCGCGCCTGATCGCGCCCTTCCTCGAGTACGATAACGACCCCTACCTCGTGATCCGCGACGACGGCAGCCTGTTCTGGATTCACGACGCCTATACCACCACCGATCGCTATCCCTATTCCCAGCCCGCGCCGGGCGGTATCCGCGTCAACTACGTCCGCAACGCCGTCAAGGTCGTCACCGACGCCTACAACGGCACGGTCACGCTCTACGTTTCGGATGCCGAGGATCCGATCATCCGCACCTACGCCGCCGCCTTCCCCGGGGCATTCCAGCCCTTCAGCCAGATGCCTGACGACCTGCGCCGCCACCTGCGCTGGCCCGAGGGCCTGTTCATGCTCCAGACGACCATGTACTCCACCTATCATATGACCGATCCCCAGATCTTCTACAACAAGGAGGACAAGTGGGACGTCGCTCGCCAATCGGCGATGAAGGAAATGGAGAACCGGCCGGGCGCTGAACCCTCGTTGATTCCGCCCTACTACATCGTCACCCGCCTGCCGGAGCAGGACCGCACCGAGTTCATCCTCATGCGGCCCTACACCCCGGTCGGCAAGCCCAACATGATCGCCTGGCTCTGCGCCCGCGCCGACGCGCCGCACTACGGCGAGCTGGTCGTCTATCGTTTCCCCCGCGACCAGACTGTGTTCGGCCCCACCCTGGTCGAGGCGCGCATCGAGCAGAACACCGACATCAGCGCCGCCCTCACCCTGTGGCGCAGCAAGGGCTCCGACGTTATCCGCGGCAACCTGCTGGTGATTCCGGTGGGCAAATCGCTGCTCTACGTCGAGCCGCTGTTCCTGCGCGCCCAGGACAGCGAGCTGCCCGAGCTCAAGCGCGTCATCGTCGCCGTCGGCCAGGTCGAGGGCGACGCCATCGTGGTCATGCGCGAGACGCTGGAGGGGGCGCTCAGTGCTGCGCTGGGCGGCCGGGTCGCAACCGGCGAAGCTCCCGCAGCCGCGCCCGGAGCCGCCCCTGCCGGCGCCCGGGCCGCTCCGGCGTTGGCGCTAAGCGAATCGCAGCAGCGGCTCATCACGTCAGCCGTCGATCATTACGCCAAGGCGCAAGCGCGTCTGCGCGCGGGCGACTGGGCCGGCTACGGCCAGGAGCAGGCGGCCCTGGAGCGCGACCTGAAGGCGCTGCAAGCGAAGTAATCAGGCCGGTGACCGCCACCGGGGGTTCACACTCGGACGGCGCCGTCGTCGCCGGCGCGATGGTTGCCGCCTCGGGCGCGGTTATGCCGGCGGGAATCACCATGATCAAAGCGGCCTTCTTCGATCTCGGCGATACGCTTTGTGATTACCAGGCGGCGGCGCAAGTGGCGATCGGCAGCGCGTGCGAGTACGCCGTAACCCACGCTCCGGCCCTGACCGCCGGCGGCCTGCGCGAGGCGTACCTGCGCGACGTGCGCCATGCCGAGGAGGAGGCGCGCCGCTGGGTCGCGAGTCGCTTCGGTTCAAGCAGCGGCGTTGACGATCAAAGCTATCGCTTGTGGCAGCGCGCGCTAGAGAAGTGCGGCGTCGCCAATCCCATCCTCGCGCACGCCGTGGCGCTGCATTACCAGTTGGCGCGCATGCGCGCGCTGCGGCTCTTCCCCGATGCGCTGCCGGCGCTGCAAGCCCTGCAAGGGCGGGTGCGCGTCGGCGTCATCGCCGAGGGCAGCCCCGGCATCGTCAACGAGGAGCTGGGGCTGCTCGAATTGCGAGGCCTGCTGACAACCGTGGTCGTCGAGGGCGAAGCCGGCTTCGCCAAGCGCGACGCGCAGCTTTTTCTTCATGCGCTGCGCGAGGCCGCATGCCAGCCGGCGCAGGCAGCGCACGTCGGCGACTCGCTGCAATACGACGTTGCCCCTGCGCGCCAGGCGGGCCTGATGACGGTGTGGGTCAATCGCTCCGGCGGCGTCGCCGACGGCGCGGACGCTCCCGACCGCACCGTGTCGAGCTTGCAGCCGGTGCCGGACTTGCTGCTGGGCCGGCCGTGATCCACGACCTCGCCGCTGCAGCCGGGCTGCCGGTCTCGCTGGGCGTCGCTAGCGACGCTCCGGAATGGGGCGCAGCCCCATCAGACGACGAGACCTGCCGCCTGCTCTTCGCCGCGCCGCTCGCCGCGATCGCGCCCGCGACCCGCCCCGCCGACCAACTGCGCCAGGTCTATCGCGATCCCGCTGCCGTCGATCGGGCGGCGTCTCAGGGCCTCTACTTCATGTATGACGGCGTGGCGCTGCCCGAGCATCGCGCCGCCATCGCCCGCGCCGGCCTGCGTTACGACCTGACCTTGCTGCGCCGCGCCACCGTGGGCGACGAGCCGGTCAAGACCCTCGGCCATTACCACGACCTCGCCCCCGACGGGCTGCCCTACCCGGAGCTCTATCAGGTGGTCTTCGGCGTCGCTTACTTCGTGCTGCAACTGGCGCACGAACGACTTCCTCTGGCGCCGCGCCGAGACAATGTGACACAGTCGCCCCCCGGGCTACGAAGCCTCGGCGAAGTAGGCTCGGCTGTGTCCCTCCCGTGCTATCAGGTGCAGCGCGTCGTCGTGGTGGAAGCGCGAGCAGGCGACGTGGTGCTGATGCCGCCGGGCTGGGGTCATGTCAGCGTCAATGCCGGCGACACGCCGCTGGTGATGTGCAACTGGATCGCCGACGCGTGCAAGGCCGTGGCCGAGCCTTACCTGGAGCGCCGGGGCGCAGCGTGGCACGCGGTGCGGCAGCAAGGGCGGCTCTCGATGTCGCCGAATCGCGCTTACCGCGTCGTTCTTCCGATGGTCGCGAAGCGCGCAACGCCGCGGCCGCCGCTCGCGCTGCCCCGCGGACCGATCTACGCGCAAGGCAGCGCGAACCTTGACGACCTGCGGCCATTGGTCGAGCCCGCGTCGTTCAACTGGCCCGCCGAGCCGTAGCCACTGGCGCTTCTGCACAAGCCCCGACAGGAACTGTCATTCCAGCGGGGAACCTATGGGGATTGGCGGCGGCGGCGACTGCAGGCTTGGTGGAGGCCATCTTGAAAATCATCACCCCGGGCGAAGGCGAGACGTTCGACATCGAGCTGGAGGAGAGCCTGCTCGCCAAGAACCGCGAGCTGGCGGCAGCCAATCGCCGTCGGCTCGACGAGCGCGGCATCAAGGGATTCGACGTCATGGGTGCGGTCGGCTCGGGCAAGACCTCGCTTATCGGCCGACTGATCGAGCACTTGCACGGGCATCGCGTTGGCGTCCTGGCCGGCGACCTGACGACCACTATCGACGCCGACCGCCTGGCCAAGCGCGGCGCGGTGGCGGTGGTGCAAATCAACACCGGCAAGGAATGCCACCTCGATGCCAATGTCGTCGCCAAGGGGCTCGACGAGGTGCTGCGCCACGACATTGACGTCATCTTCATTGAAAACGTCGGCAACCTCATCTGTCCCGCCGAGTTCCCCCTCGGATCGCACGTGCGGTTGGTGGTGGTCTCGGTCACCGAGGGGCCGTACATGATGCGTAAGCACCCCTACATCTTTCGCGAGGCGCAGATCGCGGTCATCAACAAGTTTGACCTGGCGGTGGTGGTCGGCGCTGACCTCGAGCAGTTGCGCCGCGACGCCCTCGCGGCGAACCCGAAGCTGGACGTGATTACGACCGATTGCCTCAGCGGCGAGGGCATACCACAGGTCGCCGCAGCGCTGGGGCTGTAGGCGGAGCGGTGGCTGTCGGGTGGCGCGCGGGACGCGCGCTCCGGAAGTGCGGCGCAGCCGCACTCAGGCGCCGCTGCTTTTGCCGGTCTCCACCGCGGGTATGATGTTGGTGGCGATCTCAGCGGGCGGCGAGGACGGTGACGCCGCGGGCCACGCTTCGCGTCGCTCCGGAGACGAGGCGGGGCCTCGTCCGGCCGCGCTTGCCGGCGCGGGGCTAACCATGCACGAACTCTCGTTGGCGATGCAGATCCAGCAGACGGTGCTCAAAGCCGCGCTCGAGCACGAGGTGCAGGCGGTGGTCGAGGTTGACATCGACATCGGCAAGCTAAGCCTGTTCAACCCCGACCAGGTCGAGTTTTGGCTGCACCAGTTGTTCCTCGATACGGTTGCGGAGCACGCCGAGATCAGCGTCGCCGCCATCTCGCCGACGGTGAAGTGCGCGGATTGCGGCTACGAGGGCGCGGGTGAGGTGCCCACCGATTCGGGGTTCCACATCTTCATGCCGGCGCTGCGCTGCCCGCGCTGCGAGTCATCGAACATCGCGGTCGAGGGCGGCCGCGACGTCGTGATCAAGAACCTGCGCGTCGCCAAAGCCGCCCCCGGCGGCGGCGCCCACGCCTGAAGCGTTGGGCCGGGAATCTGGGTCGAGAGCCGCCAAACGGGTGTGACCTTTCTCGGTGGGTGGCGTCTATGTGGGAGCCGCGTCTCGCGGCGATCCGGATCGCCCGGGGGCGCCGCGCTTGGCGCGGCCCGGGCGGCTAAGCAGGCTTCGCCTGCCGCCGTGGCGGCGCC
>Ga0315280_10003546_pt1 | contig 23865 bp, 29 predicted proteins | sample YL17G06_40_MG_FD_203697 | JGI IMG/M metagenome (GOLD analysis project Ga0315280, IMG submission 203697) | Sediment microbial communities from Yellowstone Lake, YNP, Wyoming, USA - YL17G06_40 | ecosystem: Environmental > Aquatic > Freshwater > Lake > Sediment | place: USA: Wyoming | collected... | reverse complement strand
TCCTGTCCACCGCCGTGAATCAAAGGGTCCAATGCAGTTCCCTTCCTCACGTACAATGCGCCGACGCCTTTCGGTCCATGAAATTTGTGAGAGGCTATCGAGAGTAAGTCCACGTGAGCTTTCTTGACGTCTATAGGAATCTTCCCAGTCGCTTGAACAGCGTCTGTGTGAAATCGCACGCGCTTCTCTTGCGCAATCTCGCCTATGGACTCAATGTTCTGGATTGTTCCAATCTCGTTGTTCGCATGCTGAATAGTGATTAGAATCGTCTCTTTCGTAACCGCTTTCTCTAGTTCAGAAAGATCAACCAACCCGTATCTATCAACTGGCACATAGGTAACGTGGAAGCCCGTTGTCTCAAGGTATGTGCATGTTTCAATTACGGCAGGATGCTCGATCGGGCTAGTTATAATATGCGTTCCTTTCGATCGATTCTTAAACGCAATTCCCTTTATTGCTATGTTATCGGATTCAGTTCCACCCGCTGTGAAGATTATCTCTTCCCTTTCAGCTCCAATAAGTTTCGCAATATTCGCTCGAGCAGTCTCCATCGCATTGTATGCTTCTCTTCCAAAAACGTGTAAGCTGGAAGCGTTGCCGAAATACTGAGTGAAGTAAGGCAGCATCGCCTCTACCACCGCTGGATCAACTGGTGTGGTTGCAGCATGATCCATGTAGATCCTTTTGACAGCGTCCTTGTCGCCACTTGACTTTGACATCATGCTCCGTCACTTCGAAAGAATCATAACGGCGTTATGTCTGGCAGTTCCCACATATATTAATTATTTCGTGCTCAGACCGACCGTTGATCTGTAGATACTGAAGTGCTGAGATACGTTTCAGCATCACAGTGAATATTCTCCAATCGATTCCGTCTGGTTCTGCGTATTTCTCATATTTGTAGAAAACCGAGAGTCAAGACAGGGATCTCTTGGTACTCTGGCCCGTTCACTTAACATATGCTGTGTTTGATGTGTTTTCAAGAATTGGTGACTTGCATCGGGGAGTTCTGATAAGTTGTCCGGTTTGCTGATGGTTATTTGAGTTACACATTTACTCACCTCACTGGCTTTTAGGTCCAAGTTAAGCAAGTTTCACCATTGCGCTTGAGAACGGTTAAGACGGTTCAGCAGAGATACAGGTCAAACGAAGACTTCCTTGGATTACTTGAGCAGTTTCGCTGTATGCTCAACGACTGTCTCCGAATAGGATTGGCTGAGAATGCTACCAGCCTGAAGTTCCTATCCTTGAAGGCGTATAGACAGCTTTCAGGCTATGACGTGATGAGTTACTATAAGCTCTGTGCCATCAGCAGGGCCGTAGGCATCCTGAGAAACTACAGGAAGGCGAAGCGACGGGGACATCACGTAGCGGAACCTTACGCGCGACGGCCGCAACTCGTCACATGCTACGGGTTCAAAATTATCGATGGAAAACTTCAAGTTCCATTCAAGCCACGTAGACCTATCTCCATTCCGTTGAACAAACATACCTTAGACGTGTTGTCGAAGCCAAATCAAACAATTCGATCAATCACCCTAACCACCAGCATGATGGGAATCGCTTATTCGAAAGAAACCACCTCAACCGAGCCGGTTGGACTCGTAGGCATAGACAACAACCTAGACAATGTCACCCTGGTGGACTCGAAAGGCAACGTAGAACGATATAGTCTGCAGAAGGCGATGTGGATCAAGTCAAAGTATCGAGAAATCAAATCGCATTTTACTAGAAACGATGTTCGAATCAGGCGAAGAATCTCCCGCAAGTACGGTGAGAAGCAACGTGATAGGATATCACATCTTCACCATGACGTTTCCAAGCACATTGTCGAAGATGCCAAGGCAAAACGGTTTGGAATTGTGATGGAGAAACTTACTGGATTGCGGAGACTCTACCGTAAAGGCAACGGTCAAGGCCGTTTCTATCGTGACCGACTTAATTCGTGGAGTTTCCGGGAACTTCAACGTCAAATCGAATACAAAGCCCATTGGGAAGGTGTCCCAGTCCTTTATGTGCCAGCAAGAAACACTTCAAGAAAGTGTTCGATATGTGGGTTAAGCATGAAACCCGAAGAGAACCGAACCCTGAAGTGTCCAACGCATGGCATAGTAGACCGCGATGTAAACGCGGCTAGAAACATTTTAACGAGAGGCCTGAGGTTCAGGCCAGTCGCGCTTCCAGTTGAAGCGATGGTAACGGCATCCATGCCCCATGGCATGGGAATCCGCAGAGTCGATGGAAGCGAGATAAGTTGACGACCAAACCCCGACAACTTATCAGAACCAATCGGGGCAACCTTAATAGGGGAATCTTTCAAGATAGGGGCAATCTATTCGTGTTCGAAGGGAACATGCTTTGAAGTTTGTCTCAGTGTCGATCGCGTTTATGTTTGGTCTGACGATGCTTACTATCGGGCTCTACACGAATCAGATGGCTGTCCTTCTAGACCTTTTGAGATCATTTGTTCCAATACTGCCTTGAGACGGAGAACTGTAGACGTTGAAAGCTGGCGAGGTTCAACGACGTTTTCGTTTCCAGTATTGGCCGTTCAGATACTTGGTTCAGCTGTTCTTCTTTTTTGCACTTAACGCATTGATCCTGAGTCGTGTATTCCTGTATATGACGCCTTTGCGGTTCAGCCTTCCCTTGCCTGTATTGATCAGTATGAACTCTCCATCGAGCACAACTGGAGGAGTGCTTGATGTGATACAAGTTATGTTTGGAAGAACTGAATTTCCATGGATAGCGCTGGGAGTTGTCTTCATCATCGGAGCCATTCTTGGGCGGGTCTTCTGTGGATGGGCTTGTCCTATGGGTTTCGTTCAGGAACTGATCATCGACGCTCGTGGAAAGAAGATTGATGTTTCCCCTAGAACGCACAAACCAGCAAAATCACTGAAATTCATACTTCTCGCCGGAACACTCATCATAAGCGGGAGTCTCGCCTTATCTCTTTACCTAGGCGTAGGTGAAGACTACAGGAACGCACTAGGCGTTTTCGCACAAGGTCCATTCATGATCATCTCGCCTGACGGAACACTTTTTGGAACTGTTCCATGGATTATCGGAAGAGCGCAAGAGATATTCTTCGGCCCGACTCCGGTGAACGTCACAACCGAAATGATCTATGGTTGGTTCCAGTCGATTACGGCACAACTAGCCATTAAACTAGTTCTCCTTGCAGTGGTCTTCATAGGTGCGTACAGCATACCATGGTTCTGGTGCAGGTACCTATGTCCTGTCGGAGCGTTGATGGGGATTTTCAGTCGTTTCAGTCTACTTGGCATGAGCAGAAACCCATTGAAATGTGAAAAGTGTCCTCATTGCGAGAAGAAATGCCCTACGCAGATTCCAATTCTTGATCTGCCTTGGGAGAAATTCAACGATCAGGAATGTATTCTCTGCATGGAATGCGTCGACGCCTGTCCTCACGGTGCCCTGAAACCGAAATTCGCATAGACAAAACAGAGTTCAAAAATGGCGATGTTAACAGCCTTCATATGTGGATGCTCAAGAAAAATCTCGAAGAACTGGGGTTTTAGACGTTAGACTTTCTTTTTCGGAAAGAAAAAGATTAAGCCTTATCCTTCGACCTTATTGGAACTCGAAACAACATGAACCTCTACGACGTTATCATAATCGGTGGTGGCCCAGCTGGACTTGCCGCTGGGATCTACACGAGACGAGCTAAGTTATCTTCACTGCTTCTGGAGAAGACGATTCTGGGAGGGCAAGTTGCAGCAGCCGATATAATCGAGAATTATCCTGGCATTCCAGAGATTACCGGTTATGAATTGTCAAAGAGACTTCACGAACAGGCTGAGAAGTTTGGACTGGAAATCCGATACGCTGAGGTTACAGGAATACGAGTGGAAGGCGATAAGAAGATCGTTTTGACGAACGACGGGAAATACGAGGGAAAGGCTGTAATCATCGCATCTGGCGCCGAACCAGGTCGCCTGAACGTGAAGGGAGAGAAAGAATTCATTGGAAAAGGCGTCTCGTATTGCGCTACATGCGATGGACCATTTTTCACTGGAAAAGAGGTGCTTGTTATTGGTGGAGGGGATTCAGCAGTTACGGAAGCACTTTTTCTCAGCAAAGCTGCTAGTAGGGTACACATAGTGCATAGAAGGGACAAGTTGAGAGCTGAAAAGATCAACGAGGAAAAGGCTAGAGCCAATCGCACGATAGACTTTATCTGGAACACGGTCGTGCAAGAGATTGCAGGAACAAACGTGGTGGAAAGGGTCCTCCTGAAAGATGTTAAGACTGGTCAGATACGCGAATTCAAAGTCGATGGAGTATTCGTTTACGTCGGTAGAAAACCTAACACCGAATTCGTGGATCTGGATAAGGCCCCCGCTGGCTACATCAAGACAAGTAATGCCTATGAGACATCGGTCAAAGGGATATTTGCTGCGGGTGACTGTACATCGCCACTTTGGAAACAGATCGTGACGGCCATAGGCGAGGGTGCCAAGGCTGCCATGTCCGCTGAAAGATATCTTGAGGGCTTAATCTAAACTGGATTAATTCTCATTCTTGCTTTGACAAGTCTCGAGAGCGTAAGATTAATGGTTACTGCGATAAAGGAAAACCAGACTGCGAGAGGATTGAAAGGTAAAGTTGTATGTCTCGTCTCTGGGGGCATTGACTCCCCAGTGGCAACTTGGCTTCTTGCCAGAATCGGCTACGTCCCAGTCTTTGTGTACTTTGATAACAATCCACTTTCAGACGAAACTACAAAACGTAGGGCTCTCGAGAGTATGGCCAAGGTGATGAAACACTGGCCTAACGAGACGACGCATGTCTACATAATACCGCATGGAGAGGATCTTATGGATGTTATAATGAAGTGCCCGAGAAAGCTAACGTGTATTCTGTGTCGGAGAATCATGTTGAGAGTTGCAGAGAGAATTGCAAATGTTGAAGGTGCACGGGCTATAGTGACAGGAGAGATCCTTGGAGAGCACGCAAGCCAGACGCTTTACAATCTTGCTTCGATAAACTCCGCAACCACCTTACCGATTCTTCGACCCCTCATCGGTATGAACAAGGTTGAGGTTGAAAAGATCGCACGTGAAATAGGTACATTTGATATCTCTACCAAACCGGCCTCTTGTTGTCGAGCCGCTCCAAAACAACCCCGTACTAAAGCTAGGATTGAGGAGGTCACCTCGGCTGACAGTCGATTAGACATAGAGTCCATGATAGAGCGAGCCTTGAAAAACCTTAAGATCGAAACTATCGGTTCGTCTAACGCTTATCTTCATTCTGGGGTTCAATAGGCATCCACTTGAGGATCATCACTTTTTACAGGCATGTGACGCATCGGTAGTCGGTCTGAGTGGTTAGCCGGTTATCAATCAAGTTACTTATAAGTCCGATAACACCGTTATAGAAATACGAATCATACAGCGTGAGCCATAATGCGGCCACCTTGCGAGATTGTCGTTAAGTACGTTCTTCCAGCCTTTCGATCTTTGGTTGCTCGCGAGCTCATAGAGAAGCATGATTATTCACAAGTTGCTGCCGCGGAGAAGTTGTCTACGACCCAAGCTGCCATAAGCCAATACCTTTACAGCAAGCGCGGGAGGAGGATGGTAAAGCAGTTCGAAAACCTTCCAGCAGTTCGAAATGTGGCAAGGAAGGTTGCTTCAGGGATGGCGGATGGAAGTCTTTCACCTATAGACGCTATGATGAAGCTGTGCGAACTCTGTACAGTTCTTCGGACAAAAGATCTTGTTTGTGATATGCACAGGTACGCCCTTTCTCTGCCTCAAGTATGCAACGCCTGCACTTGAAACATGAAGCACCAATAGCAACCGCGCATATTCTACATTTCACCGGTCCCAAACTTCCCAGTATCATTTGCTTCAATAAGCGGTTTCAAGTTATCTCAAAGCAGATTTATAGGTTGTTTCAACTCTAGTTGTTTCGAAGCCGGGGTGGCCGAATGGTTCAGGCGGCGGGCTGCAGAATGAGTATCTGTGGCTATGCCGACACCCGCAGTATGGTAACCTACTTTGGTGGGACGCTGAGATGGGTTCAATTCCCATCCCCGGCTCCACTACTTGAAGTCTGGAGCCTAGACAGTTTCCTCCCTTCCGGCTTTAAAAAGCGCCAGGACAAGATCTTTGGCGTCAAGCATGGTGGAGGATCAAGACAAGCGACTTGAAGCCGTATACATGTTCAAGAAGCGGCTAGAGAATGCTCAAAAGAGATTACTTCGTGACCGCGGGATTCACCAAGAGAACAAGCAAAAGATACTCGAATTCATAAAGCACCTGAAGAGCAAAGGTCGCAGCGACCCAACCCAGATAAAATACCTCATCAGGTTGACGAGACTAGCATCAATGCTAGGTAAAGAATTCTCGAAATGCAACAAACGCGATATCCAAGAACTCGTAGAACATATTAGAACCAAACAAGACTGGAGTGACAACACAAAAGAAGCTTACAAGATTGCCCTGAAAGTATTCTTTCCTTGGTTACGTGGATGAACCAAAAGTCACATTCAGGGCTTCAAGGGTGGAGAATGATTGAGACCCCTGACGCCCAGCGTGGCACCAAGAAAGAGAGGAAACTAAACCTCTGTCAACCGTGGGCACCTCTTACCCGTGATGGGTTCGGCGCCCGATTACAAGACCCACCAGTCCCACAACGATCACTCCGACAATGACGACGCCGAGAATCGGTGTCATCGTAGGAAGCACGCTGTGATATACTGGCATTCCCGGAATCGGCAACGGCATTCTTCTTTCACCCCCTTATGCATCAATCACGATTATGACTGACACGTGGCAACTTAAATATCCAGAATACGTTTATCAAAGGTGATTCTCAAGATTGAGAAACGTCCACCTTGTTTATTCAAGACGAAGCCAGAAAGAAAGCAGTCTTGCAGACATTGGCTGATGATTGTTCCATCGCTATCCTTAGAGCTACCATGGATAAGGCTCGTTCAGCAATGGACCTTGTTCGGGAATTCACGTTTCCATCGAGTACGGTGTATCGACGGATCAATGAACTCCTGGATCTTAAGCTATTGGCGGTTGAGAAGATCGTGGTGACAGATGATGGCAAGAAGTTCAGTCTTTACAGGAGTGTAGTGAAGGAGATACATGCCGAGTATAGGCTTGGAAAGGTTGAGGTTACTCTCTTGCTGAATGAAGATGTTGCGAGTAAGTTATTGAGACTATGGGATTCTATGAGGCTGCGAAAATGATTGCTTTCAACGGTCTTATGCTCTTCGCAAGTGAAGCCATGATAATTGTTTTGGGAGTTCTAATTATTTATGCGAGTGTAAGAGCTTATCGTAGGGCGAAGGGTAAGTCGATGCTTGCTCTGTCGATTGGACTCTCAATCATGATCATAGGATCGTTGGTTGAAGAAGTCTTCTTGGCAGTACTAGGATACCCAATAATTGAAGCTCACATCGTGGAGAATTTCTTACTTGCCACGGGTCTACTGGTCATCGTGTATTCATTGTATGGGATCCGCGGCTAGATTTTCCAGGAAATAGATTGTACGAGAGGAGGTGATTGGTTGTCGGAATATCCTTTGAAGATTCTGGAGAAACTCGATCCAGAACTTCTCAAACTCGTTGAAAATACCAGTAAGCTCGCTCTCGCTGATGGTGCCCTGCCGAAGAAGTTTAAGCTTCTGATCGCGATGGCTCTGGATGCGTCTCAGGGAGCGGTTCAAGGTGTAAAGTCGTTAGCTCAAGCGGCAAGACAGGCTGGAGCTACGAAAGAAGAGATTACAGAAGCGTTGAGAGTTGCCCAATATGTCTGTGGGGTAGGCAGCGTCTACACAGCCGCACAAGCTCTCAAAGAATTATACTAGACTAAACGATTATCAAGGCGATACTCGATGATAGATATTTCATCATATAACGAATCAAACAACGGTTAGTTTCGAACAGGAGAATTTCGAGGAAGGTTCTGATCGTCCTAGAAGTGTCAAAACAATCACCTTCTCGGTACCAATGAATAAGTTCATCAGAATAATTGATGATGTCGACGAGAGTTTTCTTATCACAGATTCATGGCAGAGAGTTCAGAAAAGGATAACCTCGAGCGGTTAACATTTTCGTTTAGGATTTCTAGGATCTGTACTTGGTTTCTGTTAATCCTGGAACGTGCTTGGTATTGTTCGCTTAACTCCAAGCGTTCAATATCTCCTCGTTACTCAGAATAGGCATCAGCTTTCCCATGTTGGCCAACGACCTAAGATGGGCATCTCTGTCGCCGGAAGAGACAGCTTCCTTGGCTATCACAGGCACGAAACCCAAGTTCAGAGCATGTCTAGCGGAGCTCTCCACACCCATCTCCGTCGCTATGCCAGTGAACACGAGCGAAGACAAAGAAGCGTTCCTCGCCATGTATTCGAAGTTCGTCCCCACGAATATGCTGGCCGTATTCTTGTTCAAGACCACATCACCTTTCTGTGGATAGACTTCCTTCATTATATCGCCCGGCTCAAACCTCTTTCCCCTCCACATGAACAAACGAGCCTTTGACTCAAACTCTTCCGGGAGAGGTGTTATTTTGGTGTAGAAGATGTGAATTCTCTTCATCCTTGCAGCATCCATCAACTCGCGTACTTTTCTCAAGAAATCTTCTCTATTAAATATCGAGGCGACCAGCGCTTCCTGCACATCCCACACTATGAGAGCAGTCCGTGTAGGCGATAGGTAGTCTTTCAGTTGAGATAACATGAGCAATTTCTCTGTAGGTTCAAATGATTAAACATTTCCGCTTTGACTATTGCTTCATGTTGATCATTGCTAGGGGCCAGTCATGTTCTTGGGCTCGTCCGTGGAGAAAGCCGTGGGAACTGCATATAGGTAGATTGTATGAATGCTGTACTCGTCACGGAATGTATCCTCAATAATAGGTCGCCATCCAGACATTGAGAAGTCGTGACTTACTATTCTTGTGCCTGGCAAGGCTTCCTTTTCCAATTTAGGTCTCAGCTTCTCGTTCGTGAAATTGTTAAGGTAGACGGCTATGACGTTAGCTTTTGAAAGATCCGCCTCGAAGAAATCCTTATTGATTATCCTTATCCTCTCTTGAAGATTCACTTTTGCAACCTGTTGAAGCGCTTTCCTGTAGATGTCTTCACTGATTTCATACCCAATGTCTTCTTTGGCTCCGAAACTTTCCACAGCCGCTATTAGGATTCGACCATCTCCACATCCCAAGTCATAGACGACGTCACCAGACCTAACGTCAGCCAGCTCAAGCATCCTTTTGACAACATCTTCTGGTGAAGATACGTATGGAACAGAGCTCAAGACCACATCGTTCCTCCCATTAGGTGAGCCATTCCTTCCGTCTCTTTCGTCAAGAAATCATCGAGTCATTGCTCTCTCGAAAATTGGTATCGCCAACGTCATTGTCACAAGCGAGTACAGTACAAGGATCAGCAAGTCCTTTCCTATTACACTCAGCCCAGCGCTAAGTATTATCACTTTCCTCAGCGCATAACGTACTGTTAAACAACAGACATAGCTGAAACTCTCATTAAGTGCGCTTCAATAGTTTGGTAAGGGCTTTACGACCGAACACTTCTTCATGGATAGCCAAAATTCCCAGCAGTTTTTCTTCCCATTCTCTTTGAGACTCCTTGATTCTTTTTGACAGTTTCCCCTGAGCTTCTTTGCCCTGTCTCGTAAGCTCGTAATACACCCTACCTGACGACTCATCTTTTCTGGATCTTATCACTCCTCTACGTTCCATGCGACGCAGGAATGGATAGATCGTCCCATAACTCATCCTGATGTGCCCTCGACTCATTTTGTTGAGACGAACAGCCAGTTCGTATCCGTATGCTGGACCGTCTTTCATGACCAAGAAGAACATGATTTCATAGGGCGCAACGCCAAATCCTTTCGGCACGCTTCATCCCACGAGATTATATCATATGGTTGTATCGTATCGATATATTTAAATATACGGGTCCTCTGTATCAGCGATATAATATCGAATCGATATACGCTAATATGGAAGTGAGAAACGGGATAATGGCTGGGCTTTCGTTTGACTCGGTCTCCAACTTGGTCTATTTAGCATCGAATGATGAAGACCGACATCGAGGTTGATTTGATTTCATGGATAGAGCGAAAGCGGTCATAGTTACTCAGGATCTAACGAAGCGATTCAAGGATTTTACGGCGGTCGATCACATAAACCTAGAGGTCATGGAAGGAGAGATCTTCGGTTTCCTCGGACCAAACGGAGCAGGGAAATCAACTGCCATAAGAATGTTGACTACTCTTTCTGAACCGAGCGAGGGAACGGCTAAGGTAGCAGGCTACGATATCAGAAGTCAATCAGATGAAGTTAGGAAGAGGATCGGGTTGGTGGCTGAGAAACTCATTCTCTACCCACGACTCACTGCAGTTGAGAATTTGATGTTTTTCGGTCGACTATACGGGTTGAATGGAAGCTACTTGCGGCAAAGGATAGATGACTTGCTGAGAATGGTCCGCTTAGAGGCTTTCAAGAACATGCCTATAGGCGGCTACTCAAGTGGGATGAGACAACGCGTAAACATCATGCGTGGCCTTCTCCATGATCCAGACATACTTTTTCTAGATGAACCCACAGCTCTTCTCGATCCGCAGAGTATACAGTTTGTTCATGACCTCGTCAGGGAGTTGAACGAAGATGGAAAGACCATTATTATGACAACCCACATCATGGAGGAAGCCGACCAATTATCGCATAGAATCGGCATAATCGATCATGGCAAGATGATTGCGGTAGACACTCCCGCTGGATTGAAGAGCAAAAATGGTTCAGAAAGCCTGTTGGAAGTCTTCTTGAAGCTTACTGGAAAGGAGCTTAGAGACACAGCTTCTAAGAAAATACCTATGGGAATGATGAGGAGACCGGTTTAAGTTGAGAAATAGATTTCTCCAAAACATACAAACGACCCTTCTGGTAACACAGAAAGACTTACTGGACTTTTGGAAAGCCAAGATGCTTGTCGCAACTTTCATGATAATGCCAATTCTATTCATGTCCATGTTTGGTTTCATGTTTCCTCAGACGGGAGCAAGCAACCCCTTTTCAGGAAAGGTATCAACACCTTTCAAGAATGCGCCAATGGGCATAGTTCTAGAGGATCAGGGACCATTTGCACTACAGGTCGCAGATCAATTCAGAGAAATGTCTTCTTCGACAGGTCTTTTCAAAGTGCAGAATTTCGCAAGCTTTGAATCTGCTAGAGAACAAATTGTGTCAGGTAGCCTCAAGGGAGTAGTTGTAATCCCAGTAGGTTTCACTGAAGCTTTCAATTCGCATCGACAAGCAACGGTCATAATTACAGTGGATGATACGAATCCTCAGATGGCTTCCATTATCTACAGCGAAGCCGCATCAATATTTAAGGCGATATCAGATGGTTTGTCCATATCCCTCATAGCCAATATGGACAATCATGCCGATCCGTCCTTTGTTTCGAAACCAATAAGCGTCGAACATAGAAACCTAGTCGGTAGCACCACTAACACATTCCAGTTCCTAGCGCCAGGCTTCATCGCGTTGACGGCGGTGATGGGTGTGCTATCAGGTTTGGGTGCTGCTATATCAAGGGAGAAAGAACAAGGCACAATGGATGGCCTGATGGTGGCCCCAGTATCTAGGTATTCAATTGTTGTTGGAAAGATTCTGGCTCAAACGGTTAGAGGACTGATACAGGGTTTCATGATCCTCATAATATCTATGTTTCTATTCGGCGTAAGAGTGTATGGAAACCCCTTCTTGATGATATTGGTCATGCTTCTTGGAGTAGCCAGCTTCTCTGGTATAGGAATAATAGTTACTTCCATGGCGGCGGAGCAAGAGACCGCGCAGATGATGATGATGCTCTTACAGTTTCCAATGATGTTTCTGTGTGGCATTGTATTTCCAATCGAGCAGCTGCCATACTGGCTGCAGGCAGTTGGAAAACTCTTACCACTGTACTATGCTGCTGATGCACTCAGAAAGATCATGGTTCTCAATGCAAGTCTCAACCAAGTAATTTTTGACATTGTCGTGCTAGGGATCTACTCCGGGGTAACTATGGGTGTTGCTATGCCCATCTTCAGGAAAGTTATGAAAAGATGATTTTCCCAAGAAAAACTTGGTGATCAATGATTAAATTGTTTTGTCAGACCGTGAGTCTCAATCGCATAATTCAAATCTACTCACTACTAGCGCATTACGGAAGCAGATTCTACATCACATCGTAACCGATTTGTATTTGTGTTTTAGACATTTCTCCACGATCTTTGGAGTTGGCTGGTACACTCCATAAGACAGAGCCAATCGTGTAAGAGTTCTCGGAGACTCACTTCGATAGAAATCGCAGCCTACACATTCACTTGGAAAATCTCTACAGCAGGTTTCAGGCTTCTTATTATTGTATTCTTTAAGAGATACCCTATTCCTTAGGCGGACTAGGCGTACCAGGAAACCGCGCACCTTCACCAAGGTGCTCCCAGCAGACCCGATCGTCAATATGGTGTAGTCAGGCACTCAGATAAACTGTTCGAGTCACCGTATCCTAGGCAACCCTGAACATTGGCAGATCATTGGCCCACGCTGAAAGATTGAATCAATAGGCAAGGCCAGAGAACACTTCTTGTCGATACTCTATGCCTGAAAAACTAAACGATGGAGTTAAGGTTTACATGTTGTTTAAGATTACATGTTGCGACGACGTTCCCTATATTTATGGTAATGCAACGTGCGGTGTTGAGAAACTCGCAAAGCGTCTCTATGAGAAGCTTGGGTTAAAGCATCAAAGATCAAGTGAATTCAAGGATAAAAGCAGTGTATTGACTCAGAGACTGATCCAATCGTCTAAATTGGTCTCTGGCAATATCTACAGTACCATCGTTGAAGATTCGGTGCATATGCTAGAGGTTGCCTACAATATGGACAGTATGAGGAAGAAGGCGCGGGTATAGCACGGGTAACCTCTTGGGTCGTCTCTTGAGGTTCCCTTGCAACATGCTGTGGAGCGGGTTCAGCATACTGTGATCTGGGTTGACGATACTGTAGATACGTCGGTTGGCGATATGCTTGCACCCGAGGAGCCAGAGCATATACTTCTTGATTTGTTGGTTGATACGCAAGTTGCACAGGGTATTGTCTTCTCGGGAAGCGATACTTCCACTTTGATATGACGCCATGCTGCGGACAGTACCGTCTGTTTCCCGGCAGCAAAGAGAGAAATGTTCCACACTTTGGACATCTATACGTTTCCTGTGACGAAAGTGGATAATTATGGGGCCGATACTCGTACAAAACCTTTGCACCGCTCAATCGTGAATAGGAATTGAAGTACGATGTTTCCAAAACGTGGATAATTGATTTTGTTCATCACTTTCAAGCATCGATCTGCAACAACTTTTGCTTAAAAACAATTTGCACCAATGGTGAATCTAATCGTGGATAGTCTTCATTCCGTCCGCGAAAATATTCTAGAAAACCAGAAGAACCGCTAAACAGCAGTGGTATTGAATTTCTTTTCTTTCCTCTTCGACTACGTGAACCATCTGTTATAGCCACACTCGACTGAACGCCTACTGGTCTTGCCTAATATTTCCAGTGCGAATAGTCTTCAATACCGGTGTTTTGACCGCCAAAATTTCTCCTGTCAAGCCATAAACATACTTTTTGCCTCTAAGCAATGAAACTATAGCTGCGACCATCGCTAAGCCAGCGTTGAAATAGAATGCGATATTCAGAGCTGCCATAAAGGCTGGTGCTATCGCGTTTGGGAACCAAGTCGTTCCCGTCAAGACATCAACTGTCTTGCTGTCCAACGACGTGATCAAATCATGTGGTAACTGGTTTAGAACTGTCCGCATAGGGTTGTACCCTAGAAAAGCTGCAAAAAGCGCTCCTGTAGGTGGAATCTTATCGAATACTGGAACAAGTTGCGTGGCTTTCGCAGCAACCAATGCAGACGCGATAGAGTGTGGCAAGGCATTTGATAGAGCCACCAACACGACTGTGAACAACATACACAATCCAATCGTTGACCCAGCATTTTGAAGGGTACTCCTCATTCCAGCAGCGGCTCCCCGATGTTCAGGAGGGACAGAGTTCATGACGGAAGCTGTATTTGGTGACGTGAATAGGCCCATGCCCGTTCCTTCAGCAAAAATTGCAAGCCCGAATGTCGTATAATCAAAATTGTATGGAAACATAGTTAGAACCACGAATACAAAAGCGGAAATGGTCATGCCCAGAGTCGAGAAAACCCGCGCTCCGTATCTATCGGAAAGCCATCCGCTTATCGGACCCACTATTAAGAAACCAGCTGTCAATGGAAGCATATAGATACCAGCCCAGAACGGCGTGTCCTCGTATGCAACCCCATGCAGAGGCAACCATATCGCTTGAAGCAGAATCACCAGCATCAAAGTCACACCTCCCCTTGCTATAGATGCGAGAAAATTCGCGAAATTTCCTGCCGCAAACGCCCTTCGCTTAAACAATTCAAGTCTAAACATTGGATCCTCCACCCGCATCTCAATGAATGGAAAGGCCGCGAGCATACCCAGCGAAACCAAAAGGCCGATAACAACATAGGGGTTAGCCCACCCCATCGGAGAGTTGTTGTATGGGAGGAGCCCATATGTGATTGCTATCAATAATATTGTCAGACCAGCACCGAATGTGATATTTCCCCAGACATCGATCTTTTGATTCTTTCTAATAACTGCCAGCTCCTTGAGCTTCCAGTAAGACCAGACAGTGCCGAAGAGTCCAAACGGCACGCTGATCAGAAAGATATACCGCCAGTCATAAACCGCCAACACTCCTCCGAGAACGAGGCCAAGAAAACCGCCAACGAGCCATGCAACTTGATTTATGCCAAGCGCTTTACCTCTCTCATTCGGAGGAAACGCGTCTGTTATTATCGCTGCACTGTTGGAGAAGAGAAACGCGCCACCTACAGCCTGAATTATCCTGAATATGATAAGCTCCAGCGCACCTGCATCACCTGTACCTGGCGTCAGGTACAATAGTAGCGAGCCTACCGTGTATATCGCGAACCCCAGGTTATACAATCTCACTCTGCCATACATGTCCGATATCCGTCCAAACGTAACTAACAACGTCGCAGTCACAATGCTATAGCCAAACAGCATCCACAACAGGTACTGGAACGAACTAAGCGGATCAATATTGATGCCTCGAAAAATGGCGGGTAACGCAATGAGGACTATGTTGATGTCTATTGACGCCATCAAGACCCCAAGCGTCGTGTTCGAAAGTACAACCCATTTGTACTCGGGCATCAACGTGGCCTCTGAAGCCATTTCGTTACAGCAGCGCCATAAATAAATAGTTCGATTAACGAAATATTCATGAATCGAAATATTTGAAGGAGAGTTTATTGCAGTCTATATCTGAACAGTGCGCTCGTGAAGTTCTAGAAGTCGTCCCACTGGTCATGCGTGTGATTCGCAGTCAATTCAGAAAATATGGAGCGCCCGAGTTATCCGTTCCACAATTTCGGACGCTTCATTTCTTGAGCCAACATAGAGGAGCGTCACTGTCGGAAGTCGCCGAGTACATTGGATTAATGCTACCTTCAATGTCGGCGTTGATAGATGGACTTGTGACACGCAATTTTGCAGTACGACGAACCAGCCCAAACGACAGAAGGCGTATGACATTGACGCTCACAGAACGTGGACAGGCGACTCTACGCTCAGCACGTAAAGCGACGCAGACGTACCTAGCAGAAGAGCTTAACCGTCTTACCCAAGCAGACCGTGCTACAATCATCAAAGCAATGCAAGCCCTGAGACCGATTTTCACTGAGAAGGCAACGTAATGTCTGCGACGCTGCGTGGAGGAGAGTCGGTCCTTCAAACGCACTCTCTTACGAGACGTTTCGGCCCGTTTACCGCGGTTGACGAGCTAACAATATCAGTGGAACCCGGCGAGATATTTGGATTGGTTGGGCCGAATGGCGCAGGAAAGACAACCGTAATCAAAATGTTGACTACGCTTCTACCGCCCACTTCTGGGAATGCTTCCGTAGCCGGCTACGACATTGTACGACATTCCGGCAAGGTTAGACAGGTCATAGGCTATGTACCACAGCTGATTTCAGCTGACGGATCGCTCAGCGGGTACGAGAACCTGCTAATCTTCGCAAAACTTTACGGAATCTCTCGGGCCGAACGTGAACGACGCATTCGCGAGACATTGAACTTTGTGGGCCTTGCTGAAGTAGCTGACAAACTAGTTCGAAACTATTCGGGGGGTATGATTCGACGTTTAGAGATCGCCCAATCCGTTTTGCATAGGCCAAGAGTGTTGTTTCTTGATGAACCTACCGTAGGGTTAGACCCAGTGGCCCGAAAGGCTGTGTGGGAGCATATTCAACGGCTTCGCGCTGATTATGACACGACCATCTTCTTCACCACACATTACATGGATGAGGCTGACATGATGTGTAGTAGGGTAGCGATTATGCATCTTGGGAAAGTAGCTGCCATGGGTACGCCTATACAGCTCAAGGCATCGATAGGTGGCAGCGACGCGACGCTTGATGACGTGTTCTCACATTATACAGACTATGAGATAGAGTCCGGAGGCGGTTACAAAGAGGCATCGAGAACAAGGCGCGCGGCGCAGAGGCTGGGTTGAATTGCAGCGCATAGCTCACTTGTTCACTAACATTACCAACTATGCTGGTCAAACGCTTACGATAGCTGAACTTGAGGCGCGGAAACTTCATCACGATTGGACTGAGCTGATCACTCGCGCCGCCCAGCCAGCTCTTTGGCTGCTCATATTTGGAGAGGTGTTAGCACGCATTAAAGCTATACCCACGGGTGAATTGCCCTATCTAGATTTCATGACACCAGGCATCCTAGCCCAGAGTGTGCTCTTCATAGCAATCTTCTACGGCATAGCCGTGATATGGGAACGCGACTTAGGTATCCTGCATAAGTTATTGGCCGCTCCAATACCACGTCCGGCTTTGGTTTTGGGCAAAGCTCTATCCGCGGGAGAGCGGGGGCTCGCTCAGGCTGGAATCGTTTACTTGCTGGCGTTTGCGTTAGGCGTCAGGTTGAATGGAAACCTGTTTGCGCTGATCGGTGTATTGGTCGTCGTAATTCTCGGTTCGGCGCTCTTCTCCACATTCTCATTGATCATAGCTTGCATCGTCAAGACCCGTGAGCGCTTCATGGGAATCGGTCAGTTGCTAACAATGCCGCTATTCTTCGCGAGCAACGCAATATACCCCATATCAATCATGCCTGCTTGGTTACAGGGAATTTCGGAGATCAACCCATTGACGTACGAAGTGGATGCATTACGAGGACTGATGGTAATAGGCGGGGTTAGCATCTACAGTGTAGGAGTAGACCTAGCAGTTTTGTTTTCAGCCACAATATTTCTGGTCATGGTGGCCGCGCGACTCTATCCGAGAATTGTCATCTAGCTAATATCAGTTAGCGAAAAAAAGGGGTGTATAGCCTAATTGCTAAGGCGTCTATAAGGATAGAGAACACCGTTGCCACAGCTAACCTTAAGCAAATGATAGACCTCAACTCTATCGTTCGCTTGTTTCCTTGGGTCAAATATCAACCCGAAGTTTTTCCCGGCCTTGTTTACAAGTTGAAAGAACCTAAGACTGCAACTCTCATATTCAGTTCTGGAAAAATGGTATGCACAGGAGGTAAGTCTGAGAAACTGGCGAAGCAAGCAATAATGAAGGTTGTTGATGAGTTAAGAAAGAAAAAGATCGTGACAACCGAGAAGCTTGACATTGAGATACAGAACATAGTCGCTTCAGGAGAACTTGATGGAACTATAGATCTGGACAAAGCAGCATACTCGCTAGAAAAGACTCTGTATGAACCAGAACAGTTTCCAGGTATCATCCACCGTATGAGTGAACCAAAAGTTGTAATTCTCCTCTTCTCAACTGGAAAGTTTGTATGTGTAGGAGCAAAGAAAGAAGAAGAAATTCCTCGTGCCATATCCAAACTTCAGGAAACTCTCGAAGAGAAAGAACTCATCCACTACACAAAGCCATCATCTCAGGCGTAGCCTCAACATTGTAGTGTCCATCTTCCACTAATTTCCTTTGTCTCTTATCTATTACGAGCTTGAGATTGAAAAACTACTTTGTGAACTTTGTCATCCTTGTGCCGCAAACAGGGCAGACGGCTCTCAGCATCGCTCTACCCTTGGATGTAGTATCTCTCTTCACATCAGCATCATTTACTGTAACCTTCTTCTTACACTTCATGCAGAATATTTCTACCATGCAACATTGCCTCGGTTTCCCGAAAGGCAGTTCAACATGCATAATAACTTTTTCAAAAGATGAGGAAAAAATTGGGATTTCTAAAATCGGACGAGCGATGGCGCCTTCTTAGGGAGACGTGGAAATAGGCAGCTGTTCTGTCGGAGATGCTTCCACGGGTGCTGGAGCCACAGCAGGCAAAACTTGAGGTGTAGGAGATCGATGTGCAGTTTTCTCTTTCGGCCTCTTCACAGTTTTCCTCTTCACTTTCTTTTTAACCGCTTTCTTCTTTGCTTTCTTTGGCAAAGGTGAATTTCACTCTCACTACTACACTATCGCAACTTGAAATGCTATAACATTTTCGAGGCTCTTTTGATAGAATTCTATCAATGTCCTTTGTTTTTTTTCTATCTGGTGAAATCGTTGAGGCCGAGAGCACTACACACCTCAGGGCATCATGTCTTGACGGAGTCTCCCTTTCTCCACTATCACGTGTCCGTCAATAGTCATCGTAGCGTTGGTCAAGACCCCGGGGAAGAAGAACTTGGTTTTGTTCATGCCGCCGAAGTCTTCGTTGTTTCCAAGCCAGATTGTAATTGCTCCGGCAGAGTTGCTGTCTTGCAGGAACCCTTTTCGAATCTTAGGGTTAACTCCTATGCCTACCCTTCCGACACGGTTCTTGTCTCCATCGGCTTTCTCATAGACTGAACTGAATGACTCTGCCGAAGTTTTCGCTGAATACTTCACCAACTGGCCGCTCTTGAACTCCCAGCGTATTCCGCTCACCCATCTTCCCATGTATGGAGACGGCCGATCGAAAGCGACAACGCCTTCAACTGAGGTCTCGTCGGGAGCCACAACAATATTGCCCCCGGGAACGTTTGCTATGTTCCAACCCTTATCGAGGTCATCTGAATCGAGAACACAGTCCTCTGCTACGGGATCACGCTCCGCGAGGCGAAGAGACAGGTCAGTTCCGCTTGGAGCGGTGATTCTGATTTGACCCTTACCCTCAAGTGACGGCTTGATCCTTGCAATGCTGTTCTTTAGGATTGAGAAGTCCATCGATGATGCTGTGAGTAACATTTGTTGCCAGGACTGGAAAGACAATTTGTAGGCGCGAGCCTGCTCAACACTTGCGTAACCAAACGCGAGACGCACCCCCTTCAGTCTGATTCGTTCAGCTCTTTCATACCATTCGCTGTTGTATGCGGTTGCCGCAATATACTTGGAGCGGGTCTTCCAGATTCTTTGCAAATCGGCTGGACCGGGAATGAATACGTAACTATTCGCCTTCTCAAGGGCAGCCCATTCGTGTTCGCCAACCTTTCCCAGCTTCTCTCCTTCGAGGCTATCAAAGCAACGCCAAAACGTCTCTTCATGTTCCATCAACAGCAATGGTCGGGCTCCTAGTTCGCGCAAGTTAAAGATGAAGGCGCTAGCGATCGGAAGCCCATGATCCCAAGTTTCAACAATAACATTGTCACCTGGCTGAACTCCAAGGGTATTTGTAATGACATTCTTCGCCAAACTATCATAACGAGACATCATGCAATCCCAACAAAGCTTTCGCTAGCGAGATTATAATACCTTCCCATGTCTCTTTCTCTTGATCTCCGTTCTGGCAATTTCACGTTCTTTTTTTGAATGCTCCCAACAAAGTATTTCATGTTACCGAGGCAGAGCATCTTCAAGAGATGAAAGGGGCCTGGGGATTCTTGAGATCAGTCTTCACTAGAGTCTCTGAACAGGGTGGGACATACATGCTCGTGGTTTCTGGAAAACTTGGTCTGTTCTTTGTTGATGTCCCCAAACTTTGAAACCACTATACGAGTCATTCCAAATCGCAAATCCCATTCTATGATGGTGGTGGCAGTCTATTCCCGTCCGCGCAACTTTATAGTCTGAAATCTAAGAAAAGGTTTCGTAAATCCTAATCCAGTAAGGGTCTGACCATGGGAATAGACTCACCGCACTTAGAGCAGCTAGATTGCTCTGTTACAAAGATCCTCACAATGTCAAAGCCACGCCGTTTGACGAGAAGGTTTTCACATCTCGGACAGTATGTATTCTCATATCTGTGTCCAGGAATGTTGCCGATGTAGACATATCGGACACCCATCTCCCTCGATATCTTGTGGGCTTTCTCAAGGGCTTGGACCGATGTAGGATTTCTATCGATCATCTGATAGGTGGGATAGAATTGTGTGAAATGTAAAGGCGTGTCCGGGCCAGCTTCCTTCAAGTGTCGGCTTGCAACGTCTCTGATGGTAGGTTCATCATCATTCACATCTGGAATCATTAGAAATACAACTTCAACATGTAGCCCCAATTTCTTTGCTTCGCCAATGTTCCTCCAGACAACATCCACATCAGCCCCGCAATATTTCTTCACGGCTTCACCGCTGCCTTTGACATCGAACTTTATCGCATCCATTCCAGCACGTTTTAGCAGCGAGAGAACCTCAGCAGTCATGTATCCATTCGATACATACGTGTTGTACAACCCTTTTCGTCGAGCTAGCGGGAAGAGGTCGAGGCTGTACTCAAGCAGCAGCGTTGGTTCATTGAATGAGATCGAGGTTCCTTGACATTTCTCGGTAAACGTCAAATTGACAAGCTTCTCTGGACTTATGTAGTTGGCATCCAATGGATGCGGCTCATACTTACTGATGTCCCAATTCTGACACCAAGGGCATGTGAAATTACAGCTCCAAGTTCCGACGGTGAGGGCGTGGCTGCCTGGCCAGAAATGAAAGAAAGGCTTCTTTTCAATTGGGTTCGCGGATAATGAAGTGATGTCGCCATATACGACTGTATAGAGTTCTCCCCGAATATTCATTCGAGTCTTGCAGAATCCCACTCGTTCAGGCGAGACTACGCATCGTCTTTCACAAACACCACATCTGACCTTATTCTCGTCAAGTTTCTGCCACAATGCTGCTCGATGCACGTTCTTCAACGTAATCAGGGGGTCTGAGTTCGTTTTTGTCACCATCAATTACGTCTCAGGCTTTCACATGCCAACAACCCGATGTTGCCAACGTGGACGTTTCTAAGGTGTCTTTTCGCCGCTCTGAGACAGTTTTCCAATTGAGATCTTGATGTGAAGGGCATGTCGCTCATATAGAAAACATCGATTGAAATCAATGTTATGTGTTGAGAAACTGGAGAGGCGATGCGGTTTAGCTTTCGCCGGGTATTTCACCGTTACTCTGATTGTTTTATCTGTGATACAGAATCTCAATTCAACGCTGTAACTTTCACATGTTCAGAGACAGAGAACTTGAGCTATGCTCGGCAAGAAAGAAAGTGGCTACTGAACTGAGGAAACTCTTTCGCTCTTCCTACGATTTAGGTGATATAATCTGGTCTTTTTCGGCCACTTTTGTACTCGAATTCAAGTTGACGAACGCTTTCTGAAAATGAGCGGTCTCGGGCCATCGCGGCGTCCAGTTGTTTCTGGAGCAGACTCCCCTCATGTCGTAGACCCTCCAGATCAACCTCTACACCGGCAATGGCGTTGAGCTTGGATAGAAGCTGATGCGCAGTTCGAGCATCTACACCGCTAATATATGCAGGAACATGCCCCCATAGACTTAACGCGAGGATGCCGCGTCTCCCACACTCACTCATAATAAGACTATGAATACCGCTTGGACCAGCGTAATCGGTGGGCTCAATACCATGCAGCTTCATTTCATTCACCAGTTCCAGACTCGTCGCAACCCCTGAGACAAGAGGGTCAACTGTGTGAGGAATCCGATCGATCAAGCCTCCCAGCAAGCATATGCGATGCACAGTTCCCAAGTGGAGAGCTTGAAATATCGATTCAACGTATCTGGGCCAATTTGTATGCGGCTCCTCGCCCACAAGTATGAGCAGGTCCCGAAGATTTTTCTTGCTCTTCCAAGCGTACAATTCGTTTTGCGGAAGCTGGTACTCTTTGATCAATCCCTTTTCAATGTTGATGAACGGACGCTGAATAGCAAAGTCATAGAACGGAGTTGAGTCTATTTCACCCACTTTATCTGCCTTCAGTTTATCTCTCAAATACATTGCAGCGTAAGTAGCTACTCGTTTTGCATCTGGCCATCCACCAAAAGCTATTACCATATTGAAACTTTCTAGATCTATCTTCCGCGTTAGATGTAGATCGCCTGGTTCTGGAGACCTAAACATATTTGATCTACTCTTCAATGCGAATTCAAGGCTGAAAAACCTCTCGAAATATCTGTATCGGATCGATTTGCTGAATTGAGACAGCTTTGGAACTTGGGGTTTCAGGGATAAGTGATGGGGCACTTACAAATGTGAACGCCTGTTACGTTCTGCCGAGAATCTGGTCAAATAATTCGTCGCATAATATCTTTGACGCTATCTCGACCTTTAGGTGAGTTGATGCTTTTGCAGGGTCAGACGCTTGCCATGCAACTTCTATCACCTTCTTTGCCAGTTCCGGAGGCAGATAGAAGAGCCCTGATTTGGCCTGTTTGTCCAACTTCTCTCCAGACACATTCGGACTTCGAATTATTGGAGCTGCGCATAACAGATCCTTCATGCGCCCTGCAATGCAGATAACCTCAGCCAATGGATGGCCTTCAGCCATCTGCCAAGCCAAGAGGTCGTTCGACGAGGGCTCCAGAAGACTCTGAGCATACGCTACCTGATCATCTTGGTATCCATGACTATACAGAAGATCAGTGACCTCATAATCTTTTACAGCAATCGCGATTAAGTATAGAATATTTCGAGTATATTCAGGAGCAAGTCGATGCTTTTCCTCAACTCTAGAAAGTGCAGGTGGAGTCTGGAAAATGTAGTACTCCAATGAGCCATGCAAGACCGAGTGGCCAACCTCGTGCCTAACAGTCCCCGTGGCAACAAGATCGTTTAGGTGGTTCAATTTATCCATCCAAAAGCCGATCCGAGGTATGCCGCGCCATGCATCGTGTATAGCCGGAAAATCGCTATCAAAGTCGTCAAAGACTCCAAGACGCATCTTTTCTCCTGAAAGGAAATCTCTAAACAAGGAGCTATTCTCAAAGACGAATGCATCGACGAGTTCAACTTCACGAGGTCGCAGTCGTTCGTAAGTTTCATTCATATTATCAAGAATTGATTTGATCTGCTCTTCTCGAACGTCGCCAAACTTCGAAACCACTATTCGAGTCATCCCAAATCGCAAATCCCAATTCTATGCTGCTGCTAGCGGCTCGCCTCTCTTGATCAATCGAAATTCATCTCTACCAAGCCCAACCTCCTCCTTGATCTCTTTCAGTGCTCTTGTGAGGGGTTGGTCGCCCTTTTCGATGTAGCCGCTAACTCGAGCCCATCTACCACGATAGGTACCAACACGGCTACTTCTTCGCATGATTAGTATCCTGCCTCCATGCTGCAAGAATGACGTAACGACTTCTCGTTCCTCCATCATTTATGATCACACTATAGTCCTATGCAGCGCTCTCCCGGTTTTTCGGACCCGATCGAAACAAGTTTCGAAAGTGTAGGTCATCCATATCAGTACGCAGGCGAATAATCTCCCTTCAACGGAACAAAAAGGACACTTCC
>Ga0315280_10003544_pt1 | contig 23867 bp, 34 predicted proteins | sample YL17G06_40_MG_FD_203697 | JGI IMG/M metagenome (GOLD analysis project Ga0315280, IMG submission 203697) | Sediment microbial communities from Yellowstone Lake, YNP, Wyoming, USA - YL17G06_40 | ecosystem: Environmental > Aquatic > Freshwater > Lake > Sediment | place: USA: Wyoming | collected... | reverse complement strand
TCCCACAGCGGTTCATTACCCTTCGCCGCTGCACTTTCAGCCCGCCTATGCGCAATACTGCGGCCCGGATTCCTGCCCACGAAGCGCGTTTGTCGCGCAGCAGGTGATGAGCCTGCCCATGAGCGCTGATCTTGGCGAGGCAGACCAGGGCAGAGTGACTTCGGCGCTGCTGGCGCAGGTTGGCGCGCGAGATCGGCAGGCGCATGCATCGCCTGATTGCAGCAATCTCGTCCTGCCGGCGTCTGAACCGGGGCGCTGCTCGTAGGTAGGACATGAGCCTTCGCGCCAACGCCCTGGCCAATTTCGGTGGCCAGTTCTTCGCTGCGGCGCTGGTACTTGTGCTGGCGCCTGCGTACATCGACGCGCTCGGTCTGGAAGCCTGGGGTTTGGTTGGAATCCTGGCGATGTTGAGCGTGTGGTTCAACCTGCTCGACGTAGGCCTCACACCTGCGATTTCACGCGAACTCGCCGCCCGAGGCCAGGGCAATGCCGCTGCGGCTCGCGCAGCTGCCGGGCTGGTGCGCTGCGTCGAATGGATCTACCTGGCTGTTGTGATCAGCGTCATCTCGGTGGTTGCGCTGGCGGCCTCAAGCGTGGCCACCGGCTGGCTGAACCTTTCGGTGCTGCAGGCCGGCCCGGCCGGCCAGGCGCTGATGCTGATTGGTGTTGTCGTTGGGCTGCGGCTGTACGAGAACATCTACCGCGCTGTCCTTACCGGACTCGAAGAACTCCTGGTGCTGAACCTCCTGTCCAGCGTCTTCGCGCTGCTGCGTTGGGGAGGAGGGCTCGCATTCATCCTCACCTTCGGCCCGCCGAACGTGGTCGATTTATTCGCCTGGCAGGCGGCGGTCTCGGCGCTGTCGTTGTTGGTCTTCGCAATTGTTGGCCACCGGCACCTGCGGGCGGCAGTGGGCAGCGCGCGTGCCGACTTCGCAGCGCTCAAACGGATCCGCGGTTTCGCCGCTGGTATTGCGGCGACCTCCGCGCTCGGGGTGCTTCTGACCCAGGTGGACAAGATCCTGCTGAGTCGAATGTTGCCGCTCGCCGACTTCGGCGGATACGTGCTGGCCGCGTCGCTGGTGGACGCGCTGTCGCTGCTCGCCGCACCTCTGTACGCCGCCCTGACACCGCGCTTCGTGCGTCTGTACGAAGCGCATGACACGCAGGCGTTGGCGGCGCTGTACCTGCAGGCCACGCAACTGCTCGCGGTACTGCTCATGCCTTGCGCCTTGCTGCTTGTGGTGCACGCTGAAGGCGTCATCCGGGCATGGTCTGGCGACGCTGCACTCGCATCCCGAATTGCACCCCTCGTCGCTGTCCTGGCGCTGGGCCGCATGATCAATGCGTCGATGCAGTTGCCGGCGGCCTTGCAATTCGGCGCCGGTTGGACGTCGCTGGGTGCCAAGACAAACCTCGTCGCGGTGCTGTTCCTGGTGCCGCTGATCCTGCTGACCGTGCCGATCTATGGGGCACTGGGCTACGCCTGGTGCTGGGTGGCGCTGAACATCGGCTACCTCGCCGTGACCACATTCGTGCTGCACCGGCGCCTGCTGCCCCAGGTTCGCAATCGCTGGCTGCGTGACGCTGTGTTGCTGCCGGCGGCAATGGCGCTGGGCTGGATGATCACCGCGCGCTGGCTGGTCGACATGCCGGACGGGCGTCTTGCGCTGGCAATGGTGCTGGTGGCCGTGCTCGTCACCGGGATTGTTGTTGTCGCTTGCGTGTCACCGGCGGCCCGCGCGTTCGCGCGCAAGCAGCTCTTGTCCTGATCGCCGTTCAACATGCCAGACCCAACCAAAGTGACGATTGCGATTCCGACCTTTCGGCGGCCCGAAATGCTGCGCCGGGCGCTGGAAAGCGTCGTACGCCAGAACTACGCGCCACTGGAAGTCATCGTTGCCGACAACGCGACCGAAGGTGATGCCGTGGCGTCGGTGATCGCTTCATTCCACGGCCGAATCGAGGACCTGCGATATGTACGCCACGAGCAGAACATCGGCGCCCTCGACAATTTCATGTTCTGTCTGACGCAGGCCAGCGGCGACTATTTCATGTGGCTCGCCGATGACGATGAACTAGCCGCTGACAGCATCGCGGCACTCGCCCGCCCGCTGGATGAGGACCCGACGATCGTGACGGTGGTACCGCATTGGCGCCTTAAGCGCAGCCCGGAAGCCGGCTGGGTCGTCGAGCAGCGAGCGTACGAATCGCACTCGCCGTTGGTGCGCGCGCTGCGCTACGTCTGGCGTGCGAATGACGCGTTCTACTACGGCCTGCATCGCCGCAGGGAACTGCTCACTTGCCGCTTTCCGAACTTCGTGTGGCCGAACGCGGGCGTGCTGGCCGATACGGCTTATCCGTACTTGATGCGACTTGTTCTCACCGGCCGGGTCGTCGCGGTGCGCGAACCGTGGGTCGAGTGGATCAACCATGCGTACACCGAGAAGTCGTACGCGAATCCGGTGCCGTTTGTCCTATACGCGCCCAAGCACGTCCTGCGCCGCATCAACATGCACGTCAACTACCTCGGCCAGATCGGCCGTGCCCTCGGATGGCTGGCGCCGATCATCGTTGCGCCGGTATCCATCGCAAGCATCGTGACTGAGCTTGCGAGCGGTTTGTGGCGGAAGGTGCTCCGATCGTTCGGGGTGCAGGTTGAGGCGGTCAAGCCCGCCGGCAAACGGTGAGGCCCAGAACGTGTGCGGTCTAGTTGTCACCGTCAGCCCGCGTCGTCCCCTGCCTGCCTCGTGCATACTGGCGATGAACGACCGCCTACGTCATCGCGGGCCCGACGACGAAGGTTACCTATTCGCCGACAGTGGCGGAGTTCACCTGATTGGCGGCAGCGACACCCCGCCTGCGGTGTTCGACACCGACACCGCGTCACGGCCGCGAGGCCAGGTTGCACAACGCGGCGACCTTGAGGCAGGCGTGTCGATGGGTCACCGGCGCCTGGCGATCGTTGACCTGTCGCCGCAGGGGCACCAGCCGATGCGATTGGGTGCGCTGCACATCGTCTTCAACGGCGAGATCTACGATCATGTAGAGCGCCGCGCCGAGCTCGAGGCGCTGGGTTGGCTCTTCACATCGAGCAGCGACACCGAGGTGTTGCTGGCGGCTCTCGCGCAATGGGGAGTCGACGCATTGCGTCGTATCAACGGCATGTGGGCGCTTGCGGTGTATGACGCCAATCGCCGAAGACTCACGGTAAGCCGCGACCGCTATGGTGTCAAGCCGCTTTATTGGTGGCAAGGCGCCGATGGCGAGCTTGCCTTCGCCTCCGAAATAAAGGCGCTGCTAGCGCATCCTCGCATCGCCCGGTCCGCCGATTTCCAGGCGTGCGCACGTTTCGTCGACGATGGGCCAGACGCTTGGGCTGAGTCGACTGTCTTCACCGGCATCCGCCGGTTCCCAGCGGGCCACTGGGCCGAAATCGACGTCGATCGGCCCGCGGTGCTCGCGCCCCAGCGCTATTGGTCGCCGTCGGCGGCTGACCCGGCGACCTTGGCCACGCCATTTGCCGCCCGCCGTGCTGATGCCCTGGCGGAGGAATACCGGTCAATACTGGAGAGCGCGGTCAACCTGCGCATGCGCACGGACGTGCGCTTCGGTACCGCCCTCTCAGGCGGCCTGGACAGCTCTCAGATTGCGACGATGGTCAACGTCGAACTGCGGCGGCGCGGTGTCCAGGAGAAGCAGGAGGTATTCTCGAGCGTTTACTGCGGCACGCATCTTGCCGCCCCGGCATTTCTGGCTGCTTTGCGCAGCGCCGACGAGAGCAGCTTCATCCGCTCCGTGGTCACCCGACTGGACGTGCGATCGAACACGATCGAGCCGGACTGGCACCATATTCCTGCGGCGCACGAACGCATGATCTGGGCACTGGACACGCCGCCGGCCAATACGCTGATGTCGAGCTGGCACACCTATGCGCTCGTGGCGCGGCGTGACGTGATCGTCACTCTGGACGGTCAGGGCGCGGACGAGCAACTCGCCGGGTACAGCCGCTACCTGCGCAATTGGCTCACACATGCGGGCAGCGCCGCAGCCTTGGCGCAAGCGCGGCTGCTGCTACGCAACACTCGCGGTTGCGGTGCGGCCATCGGGGTTGGCCTGGCGGCGCACGCGTTGCGTCGGTTGGCCGGCACACGCAGCGTCGCGGCGGTGGCGCGACGTCTGGGCATGGGCGGCGACCCTTCCCTTTCGCTACCCGAGATTCTCAATCGCGACTTCGCTTCGCATCTGCAGAATCTGTTGCACTACGGCGACCAGTCTGCCATGGCATGGTCGGTTGAGTCGCGCATGCCGTTTTTGGATTGGCGACTTGTTCAGTTCCTGGCCGCCGTTCCCAGTGCCTACAAGATCCATGACGGCTGGACCAAGTGGCTCGCGCGGCACGCGATGCGCAACACGCTGCCCGACGCCGTGGTATGGCGGCGCGACAAGATCGGCTGGGCGATTCCTGAGCCGGCTTGGTTCGGGCCTGGGGCCCCACTCGCGCAATGGCTGGCTCGCCAAATTGACGCCAGCGCCTTTGCTGGCGAGGTCGCAGCCTACGCCGGAGTCGACCGCCGTCGCGCGCCGCTCGCTGTGCGGTTGCGGTTATTGAACCTGGCCACATGGCATCGCCTTTTTTTTGAGGAGCCAGGTACGCCTGGCCGGTCGCTCGGTCGCGATGTGCCTGACGAGGCGATTGCATGAAGTCCGCCAAGCGCGTTGTCCATGTCACGACGGTGCATCCGCGCGACGACATCCGCATCTTCCACAAGGAGTGCGTGTCGCTTGCCCATGCCGGCTATGACGTGATGCAGGTGGTGGGCGACGGCCGCGGCGACGCGGTCGTCGACGGCGTGGCCATCGTCGATGTTGGCGTTGCGCCGGCGAGCCGCTTGGCGCGAATGCGCTTCCAGCCGCGGCGGGCCCTCGAAGCCGTGCGTCGGCTGCGACCGGCGCTGGTGCATTTCCACGATCCCGAACTGTTACCGGTGGGCGCGCAACTCGCCCGCGAAGGGCTGCCGGTGATCTACGACGCGCATGAGGACGTGCCCCGGCAGATCCTCACCAAACAGTGGATCGAACCAGGCTTGCGGCGCCTCACATCGTGGTGTTTCGAGCGCTACGAGAACCGGCAAGTGCGTCTGCTCACCGCCGTCGTAGCAGCCACACCCCACATCGCCGCGCGCTTCGCTCGGGTCGCCGCACGCAGCGTCAACGTGGGGAACTATCCGTTCCTCGACGAACTCGCGCCGCCCGCGGCCCCGACCCCGCGCGAGCGCGTCGTGTGCTATGTCGGTGGCATCATGCGCACGCGCGGCGTGTTCGAGATGCTGCGGGCTGTTGAGCGCGTGCAGGGCGTGCGATTGCTGCTCGCCGGCAGCTTTGAGGACGATGCGCTTGAGCAGACGCTGCGCGCCGAACCCGGCTGGGCGCTAGTGGACTACCTCGGCCACCTCGGCCGCGACCAAGTGCGCAGCGTCTTGGCGCGCGCCAGTGCCGGCTTGGTCACGCTGCTGCCCATGCCGAGCTACGTCGATTCGCTGCCGATCAAGATGTTCGAGTACATGTCGGCCGAGCTGCCGGTCATCGCGTCGGACTTTCCACTGTGGCGCGACATCGTCATGCGCGAGGCCTGCGGCGTGTGCGTCGACCCTGCCGACCCGCAGGCGATTGCCGAAGCGATCCGCGCCATCGTAGATGCGCCCGACCGAGCGCAGGCCATGGGCCGGGCCGGCCGCGCCGCCGTGTTGGAGCAGTACAACTGGCCGCAGGCCGAGCGAGAGTTGCTCGCCCTTTACCGCGCGCTGCTACCGTGAACATCCTGCTCATCAACCACTACGCCGGCAGCCCGGCGCTGGGCATGGAGTACCGGCCCTACTACCTGGCCCGTGAATGGGTGCGCGCCGGGCACCGAGTGCAGATACTGGCGGCTGACTTCTCACACGTGCGGGCGCATCAACCGGCCGCGGGTGACGAACTCATCGCCGGCATCCACTACCGCTGGTACGCCACAAGGGCGTATCAGGGCAACGGCCTGGGCCGCGTGCGCAACATCTGGACCTTCCTGCGCGCTGTGTGGGCCGATACATCGCGCCTGGTGGCGGCGTTCCGGCCCGACGTGGTGATCGCCTCCAGCACCTACCCGTTCGACATCTGGGTCGCGCGGCGCCTGGCGCGCCAGGCCGGTGCCAAGCTGGTGTTCGAGGTGCATGACCTGTGGCCGCTGAGCCTGATCGAACTCTCGGGCATGTCGCGCTGGCACCCCTTTGCGCTGCTGTGCCAGGCCGCCGAAGGTGCCGCCTATCGCGACGCCGACGCGGTGGTGAGCATGTTGCCCAAAGTGCAGGGACACATGGCCGGCCGCGGGCTGGACTTGCGCAAGCTGCATCTCGTGCCCAACGGCATCGCGCTCGACGAATGGGAGGGCGAAGCACCTTCGCTGCGTGATGACGTGGCGCAGGCGCTGGCGGCGGCGCACGCCGCCGGGCGCAAGGTGGTGGGCTATGCAGGATCGATGGGCCTGCCCAATGCGCTGGACACCTTGCTCGACGCCGCGACCTTGTTGCAGCACGAGCCTGTGCAGGTGGTGCTGGTGGGCAGCGGCCATGAACAGGCTCGGCTCGCACAACGGGCAGCGGCCGAGGGCCTGGCCAACGTGCAGTTCCTGCCGCCCATTCCGAAGGCGCAGGTGCCGTCGTTCCTGGCCGGCGTGGACATCGCCTACATCGGCTGGCAGCGCCAGCCGATGTATCGCTTCGGCATCGCGCCCAACAAGCTGATGGACTACATGATGGCGGGCGTACCGGTGCTGCATTCGGTCGAGGCCGGCAACGACCCGGTGGCGCAGGCCGACTGCGGCTTGACAGTGGCACCCGAGTCGGCCGAGGAGGTGGCGCAGGGGCTGCGTCGATTGGCTGCACTTTCCGCAGAAGAGCGGCGTGCGATGGGCGCGCGCGGGCGGGCTTTCGTGCTCGCCCATCACACCTACCCGGTGCTGGCGCGGCGCTTTCTGGAGGCGATTGCATGAAGGCTGAACCTACAATCGGTGCATCAGCGCATCGCGGCACTTCGCCCTGCGTTGTAGCCGATGCGCAGCAGAAGCACCGCGTGACACTCCACTGACGTTTCAAGGAAGACGCGAGCGCCATGCAGCAGCCCTTTCTCCCGTTCGCACTGCCCGACATCGGCGAAGACGAGATCGCCGAAGTGGTGGATACCCTTCGCTCAGGCTGGGTCACCACCGGCCCGAAAGCGAAACGCTTCGAAGGCGACTTCAGTGCGTTCCTGGGTGACCCCAGCCTGCATTCGCTGGCGGTGAACTCGGCAACCGCCGGCCTGCACCTCACCCTTGAGGCGTTGGGCATCGGCCCCGGCGATGAAGTCATCACCACCACACACACCTTCACTGCCACCGCCGAAGTGGTGCGATACCTTGGCGCTGACGTCGTGCTTGTCGACATCGATCCGCATACCTTGTGCATCGACATCGATGCGGTCGAGGCGGCGATCTCGCCCCGCACGCGGGCCGTGATTCCGGTTCACTTCGGTGGTCTGGCGGCTGACATGACACGGCTCCTGGCGCTTGCGCAGCGGCACGGCCTGAAAGTGGTGGAGGACGCCGCGCACGCGCTGCCCACCACTTGCGGCGGGGAGCTGATCGGCACGCTGGGCAGCGACGCCGCGGTGTTCAGCTTCTATGCCAACAAGACCATCACCACGGGTGAAGGCGGCATGGTCGTGACGCGCAGCGAAGCGCTTGCGCAGCGCATGAAGACGATGCGCCTGCACGGCATGAGCCGCGATGCATTCGACCGTTTCACGTCCAAGGTGCCGAGTTGGTACTACGAAATCGTGGCGCCGGGGTTCAAGTACAACCTGACCGACATCGCCGCGGCGATCGGCATCCACCAGCTCAAGCGCGCCCACGCGTTCCAGCAAAGGCGCGCTGCTGTTGCAGCGTGGTACGGGCAGGCGCTCGCGGGGCTGCCGCTGCTGCTGCCTCCTCAGCCGCCTTGGGGGGAGGTGCATTCATGGCATCTCTACGTGGTGCGCCTGGGCGACGCAGCACCGATTGCGCGCGACGCGTTCATCGAGAAGCTCTTCGCCGCAGGCATCGGCTGCAGCGTGCACTACATTCCGCTGCACCTGCAGCCTTACTGGCGCGAGCGCTATGCGTTGAGCGCAGCGCAGTTTCCGCACAGCCAGCGTGCGTTCGAGCGCTGCGTCAGCCTGCCGATCTACCCGCGCATGACCCAGCAAGACGTGCAGCGCGTCGCTGCGGCGGCACGCGCGGCGCTGCCGCTGTGATGCTGTGGCATGGCCAAACGAGCGTTGGACATTTTGGCTTCTGCCGTCGGCCTGCTGCTGCTGGCGCCGCTGCTGCTGTTGATCGCAGTCGCGATCAAGCTCGATTCGCCCGGCCCGGTTTTCTTCCGCCAGGCGCGGGTGGGCCGCCACGGCCAAGTGTTTCGTATTTTCAAGTTCCGCACCATGAGGCCACAGGAGAGTGAATACGGCACCCAGCTCACACTCGCGGATGACCCACGCATCACCCGCGTCGGTGCCTGGCTGCGCCGCTCCAAGCTCGACGAGCTGGCGCAATTGATCGATGTCTTGCGCGGCACGATGAGCCTGGTCGGCCCACGCCCCGAAGTGCCTCGCTACGTGGCGCTGTACCCGGCCGAACTGCGCAGCAAGGTTCTATCGGTGCGGCCGGGCATCACCGATCCGGCGTCGATCGCGTACCGCGATGAAGCGCGGCTGCTTCGCGCCGCAGCCGACCCGCAGCGCGAGTACATCGATGTCGTCATGCCCGCCAAGCTGCGCCATGCCGAGCAGTACGTCGACAACATGTCGATGGCCACCGATCTGCGCCTGATCATCGCGACGCTCAAGGCACTGCTCTGGCGCCGAACGCCGTGACCGAAGCGACATGAACCCGAATCCGACCGTTTGGCACCGTCTGGACCGCGCGCTCGCGCGAGTCCGCCCCTACCGACAGCCGATTTCGATGCTGATCGACGCCCTGGTGGTTGCCGCTGCCTGGAACGCGACCTACCTGTTTCGGCTTGGCTTCGAGCGCTGGATCAGTGCCCGGCCGGCGTACGACCTGTGGGTGATGCTGGGTGTCGTCGCCACTTATCTCGTCGTGTTTGCGTTGGCGCGAATCCCGCGCGGCATGTGGCGCTTCTCGGGGTTCAAGGAAGTCACGCGCTTGACCGTCGCCTGCCTCGCAGCCGGCGCCCTGTGCACAGTCGTGATCTTGATGGCCCAGTTGAGCCAGGTGCCGCGTGCGTTGCTCGCGCTGCACCCGTTCGTCGTGTTGATCGGCCTGTGCATGGTGCGCGTGGCGTATCGAATGGTCTATGAACACACCAGGGCGAAGATTACCGGCAGCGACGCCGAAGTGCGCCGTGCCATCGTCATGGGTGCCGGCGCGGCCGCCGAGCGGCTGCTCGCCTCGATCCACCAGCAGGGCTGGATCGTGCTCGGGCTGCTCGACGACGACCCCGCCAAGCGCGGCGCGCGAATCGGCGGCGTGCCGGTACTGGGCAATCTGGCAGATGTGGCGCGCCCCGAAATTCACGCGGGCGCCACTCACGTTGTCGTGGCGTTGCCCGGCGCCACCGCCGCACAACGCCGCAACGCGATCGAAAAGGCCGCCGCCACCGGGCTGCCGGTGCTGACCGTACCTTCAATGAGCGAGCTGCTCGACGGCAGTGCGCGCATCGAGCGTGTGCGCAGCATCGAGCCCGAAGATCTGCTCGGCCGTGAGCCGGTGCGGCTGGATGAAGCGGGCATCGCCGAGATGATCTCCGGCAAGGTGGTGCTCATCACCGGCGCCGGTGGCTCGATCGGCTCGGAGCTGTGCCGCCAAGTCGCGCGCTACGGGCCGGCGCGCATCGTGTTGTACGAACTGAGCGAATTCGCGCTGTACCAGATCGACGAGCAGCTTGCGGAACTCCACCCCAAGCTGCCGCGCGTGGCGCTGATCGGCGACGTGAAGAACCTTGCGCACTTGCGCGATACGTTCACGGCGCAACGCCCGCAGGTGATCTTCCATGCCGCGGCGTTCAAGCATGTGCCCCTGATGGAAGAGCACAACGCCTGGGCTGCGCTGCAGAACAACACACTGGGCACATGGAACGTCGCGAGCACGGCGGCGCAGACCGGTGCGCAGCGCGTGGTGCTGATCTCCACCGACAAGGCGGTGAACCCCGGCAACGTGATGGGTGCAAGCAAACGCGCCGCCGAGATGGTGCTTTCGCAACTGGCAACCCAGGGCCTGGCGACACAATTCGCCGCGGTGCGCTTCGGCAACGTGCTCGGCTCGAGCGGCAGCGTGATCCCGAAGTTCAAGGCGCAGATCGCCAAGGGCGGGCCGATCACCGTGACCCACCCCGACATGACGCGCTATTTCATGACGATTCCCGAAGCCGTGCGCCTGGTGCTGCAGGCTGCGGCATTGGCGCAGAGCGGCCAGGTGTATGTGCTCGACATGGGCGAGCCGGTGAAGATCGTGCAACTCGCCCGCGACCTGATCCGCCTGTCGGGCCATCGTGAAGACGAGATCGGCATCGTCTATAGCGGCATGCGCCCGGGCGAGAAGCTTTTCGAGGAGTTGCTGGCCGATGCCGACCAGACTCTCGCGTCACGGCACCCGCGCCTGCGCATTGCCCAGTTGCGGGAGCACGCCGACGGCGAATGGCTGGCTCGATTGCTCGAGTGGTTCAATGACGCGCAACAACCCGGGAATCCGGAGCAACTGCGGCGCAAGTTGCACGAGCTTGTTCAGGAGTACCGGCCGCGGTAACTCAGGCGCACACAGGGCGTCACGAGTTGGCCTCGGCGGCGCCGGCGCCGTAGAATTCACTGACACTGAGAACGACGCCATGCCAGACACCGTAGCTGAACTCGCGCAACGCGGTCGCGCCTTGGACGCGAAGGATCGTGAGCGCCTTGTCGACTTGCTTCTCGACTCTCTCGCGGAGTCTCCTGACCCGGCTATCGAAGAGGCTTGGCGACTTGAAATCCGACGCAGAGTCGCGGCGTATGAGCGAGGCGAAGCTGTTCTGTACGACGCGGACGAAGTCATGGCTGAGGCCAAGCGGCTTGTGCCGTGAAGCGACTACGTCTTGAGTCCAGCGCCAGAGCCGAGCTGCTTCACGAGACGAAGTACTACGAAACAACCCGTCGCTTCCCCTTTTCCGCCGTGTATCGCGAAGAGCCTGCCGAGATCGTGGTCTACGCCATCCGTCCCGACGCCAAAGAGCCCGGCTATTGGCTGCCCAGAACGAGGTGATGCCCAACCCTTCTTTCAAGCGGACAGCCACTGGCGTATTGGTGTCTGCCGCTTAACTCAAGCGATCGACCACCGCCGTCCCAGGGGCAGCAGCGCTATCTGCTGAACAACAACCACTTCGGCGCCTTGAAGCGCACGATGCTGCAGTAAAGCACCGAGTAACCCGCCATGAACAGCAACAGGAACGCGCCCAGGATCGGGGTGCTGTTCCACCACAGCACGGCTGGGATGACGGAACTCAGGCACAGCGCCCACAGGTAGGGTGAAGTCATCGAGTTGCGCGCCGTCTGCCGGCGTTGCTCGGTCGATCCATTGTTCCAACGGATCAGACGGCGATGAATCAGCGTGTGCAGGTGGATGCCATCGGGTGTGCCCACGGCTACCCCACGCACGACCTTGCGCCGGTAGATCGTGAAGATCGTCTCGAAGATCGGGTAGGCGCACACCAGCAGCGGAAACATCGGCGACACGCTGGCGTTGCGATTCAACAGCAGGATGCTCACCTCGGCGAGCAAGAAGCCGAGCAGGTAAGCGCCACCGTCGCCCATGAAGATCAGGCCCGCCGGGAAGTTCAAGATGAAGAACCCGATCACGGCGCCGGCCACTGCGAATGCAATCGTCTGCATCACGATGTCGCCTGCCTGACCCGCCACGTACGCCAGCGCCAGCAGCATGATCAGCACGCACATCGAAGCCAGGCCGTTGAAACCGTCGATGATGTTGACCGAGTGCGCAACCCCGGTGACGGAGAAGATGGTCAACGCCACGGCAAACGGAACCATCGCGATCAGCGTGTCGACCCCGGGGATATCGGTGCGCACGATCACGTTGCCGAGAAACCAGATTGCCAGGCCCGCCGACACCGCTGTTGCGAGCAGGCGCCGGCGAGCCGATACGGTCTTCGTCAGGTCTTCCGCCAGGCCCGCGACGAACGCCGGCATGCCACAGGCGACAAGCAGCCACAGCACAGGAGCGGACTCAAGGGAATTCCATTGCAGGTAGCAGCCGCTGGCGGCCAACGCGGCGAGCATGCCAACGCCGCCGATACGGGGTACTGGCCGGCTGTGAAATTTCTGCGGGCCGGTGGTGTCGAAGTCGGACGACAGGCGTGCGTGGGCGGGCGCAGATCGCACGACGGCCAGGGTGACGATGAGCGACGTGAGGAAACTCAGGATCAAGGCGCTCATGGGGTACGGCGAGTCAGTCGGGGGGAAGAGCGTAGCACTGGCCTTCGAGCGGCTATGCGTTCAACAAGCCTTGGGGCATCGCCCCCGTTGCGACTGGAACACCATGGTGATTCTCATGCCAATCGTGAATGACCAAGTTTGTCCTAAAACGTGCTCGCTTACCGTTTCGACCCGCCAACTCTAGCGTCAATCCAGGACCTGGGCATCCCTAATTGAGAGGAGAGGCGCGTATTCAAATCACTGAACCTCGCAGGGAATGGGCGGAACACACCGACGAACAACAACCCTTCGGGCGTGAATCAGGGCAAATACGTAGCCTCACGATGTCGCTGCGGTCAAACACCGCCATCACCAAGCCTCCTGGCCGGCCGGCCGTGCGTTGTCCCAAAGGGCGAGGTCGGCGGGCGGCGGTGCCTTCGGGTCACACTGGGCAATCAAGTCGACCAACCTGTGGCGACGCCGCGGTGCCAGAGTGATCCGGCCATCGGGCGTGCAATCCAAGGTCATCGATTGACCTGCCTTGAAGCCCAATTCCTTGAGCACTGCCGGCGGCAGCGCCAGGACCGTGCTGTTGCCGTATTTGCGAAGTACCACTTCCATGACTGCCACCGCCTGCAGCAAAACGCTGTTGAACGGATTTTACGTATCAGCGGGGTGGTCGCCAAAGCGCACCGGCACCGACTGCACCGGCAACGACCTCGCTTCCCTGCACCAGCAGGTGCGGCAGGCGCTCAACCGAGTACCTTGACCCATGCGCACCGTTGTCACTGCCGAGTGTTTGCCGCCCTCAGGTGCTCGGTCATGCGGGTTTGCCACCCCGGCTCAGTGGCGCGCCAGCGGGCAACCACGTCGGCTGGCAAGCGCAGAGAGATGAGTTGTCGCGGGTTGACGGAGCGGGGGCGTCCACCCTTCTTCACCACCGCGCGCGCAAGCATTTCATCGGAGAATTGCGGCAGCTGCTTGTACTCCGCTGGCTTGATGCGATGCCGATCAACTCGAGCCAGATCAGACTTTGAGCTAGGGCGCGAGGCAGGTTTGCTCACGGTCACTGGACTTTCGAAGTCACGGCCGCACTGCCAATGCAGTTGTCCTTGACAAGAATACTATCGGCGCATCTGCTTTCGCTGGAAGGATGGCATCGCGCGCGACGTGGAGATCGTGGACTATCACTGACCCTGGCGGGTCGGCATTCAATGGAGAGACCTGATGAGCATCGCACGCAGTGAACTGAAGCAGGCAAGCTTCAAGGCCATCACCACCGGCCGCAAGCTGGACCCGGTGCACCCTGGCTCTGTGCTGCTCTCCGACTTCATCGAACCGATGGCAATCACGCGCTACCGCGTGGCCAAGGCCATCGGCGTGCAGCAGCGGCGCATCGACGAAATCTGCGCCGGCGAGCGTGGCATCACGGCCGACACCGCGGTGCGGCTGGGCCTGGCGTTTGGCATCGAGCCGCAGTTCTGGCTCAACCTGCAGGCACAGTACGACATCGAGGTGATCCAACGCGAGCAGGGAAAGCAACTCGCAGAGGCAGTTCACGCGCTGCCCGCCTAGACTCGTGGCCGCTCACGGCGAACGGTTGATGCCGGGTCTGGCGTTGCCAGACATGGCCTGCCTGTTCGCGCGGGCCGAATGCAGGCGCAGAGGCGCTCACGCGCGCCGAAGCTCTTCGCGAATCGTCTTGCGAACGACCCCCTCGATGGCCTCGGCCAGGATCGCCTGCTTCAGCGCCTCGTTGATCAGCGTCTGGTAGCCACGGGCGCCGGCCTTCGTTTTGAAGTGTTCAATCACCGTGCCGTCGAGGAAAATGTTCACGCGCTGCTTCTTTGGCAGCACCGCGCCGCCCGGGCCACGCTTGCGCAGCACCAGCGTGCCGGCGGCGATGTCTGCGCGGCGCAGCGGCGCGTCGTTGCGCTTGTCAGGTGAGGTTTTCACGGTAGATGGCTTGCTCATGTCGGTCTGCCTTTCGCATCGAAATGATGCGGATGTGGTCCGCTGTTTCCGCCGTCACGACCACGACAAGCATGTCGCCCAGCGGCCCCAGAGTCACGAATCGTTCCTCGCTGTAGTCGAATCGTTTGTCTTCGAACGTTACCGGCCAAGTGCGGGGCGCGCAAGCCTGGTGCAAAGTCACGGCAGAGGCCGCACCGCCGCCCTGCCAATGCAGTGGTACGCAATCCCCAACGTTTGAGGTGAGCCGCCGCTGGCGGCCGCAGGCCGGAAGCGGCGGGCTCGACCGAATGGTTGGGCGTCTTCGGCGCTATGGACCAAGGGGAATTTGAGTTGTACAATAACCTGTACTTCAAGGGAGTGTTCCTATGGACGCCATTACTTACTCTGCAGCACGCGCGAACCTTGCCAGCACCATGGACAGAGTGTGCAACGACCATGAGACTCTGATCATTACTCGCAATGGTGCACAGTCGGTCGTGATGCTTTCGCTGGAAGATTTCAAAGCTCTTGAAGAAACAGCGTATCTGCTGAGGAACCCGACCAATGCCAAGCGTCTGTTGGCCGCCGCTGGCCAGTTGAATGCCGGCAAAGGTGTTGAGCGGAAGCTGACCAAGTGAAGCTTGTCTTCGCGGATGACGCGAGGGACGACTACCTCTACTGGCAGAAACAAGACAAGCGCATGGTTGAGCGAATTAACAAGCTGATTCGCGAGACGCAACGCCAGCCATTCGCCGGGGTTGGCAAGCCTGAGCCGCTGAAGCACGCCCTATCTGGATATTGGTCGCGCCGAATCACCGAAGAACACCGCATGGTCTACAAGGTCGAAGGTAACGCACTGCTGCTGGCGCAGCTGCGTTACCACTATTGAGCGCCCCCCGGCCGACGACATACGTCGTCCGCCCCGCGAGGGGGTCAAGGAAACTTGGGGCGGCCCGGCGTTTCCTTGTGAGACGCCCAACGCCACCATCACCGCCGGCTCAGACAGGCAACGCCCATCAAGCACCACCGGCGTGCGCAGGGCCGCCTTGATAGCCTGGAAGTCGGGCGTGCTGAACTCCTCCCACTCAGTGACGATGGCGGCCTGCACCTTGTCGCCGGTGCCCACCGGCACCGTGCTCTTGTCGATCACGGCCTTGCAGTCCGTCATCAGCCGGCCGATGTTGCGCGCCGCCGCCAGCACGTATGCAGGTCGGCCGAGCCGTCTTCGTCGGTCGGCGTTCCCACCGCAATGAACTGCTGCGTGCCGTCATGGCACCGGCGGCGTGACACCGTCAGTACACATCGTCGTGACCACCCACATCGAGCGGCACGATCTCGTGCTCCGTCACCAGCAGGTGCAGCGTGATGCGGTACGAGAGATTGATCGACACCGAGTGCACGCCCCGCAGGCGCCCGCCGAGCTCATGCAGTCGCAGCGACGGGTGGTGCGGGTTGGCCTGAAGCAGCGTGAGCGTCTTTTCGTAGGGACGGGCCAGGTCCGGGTGGCGCTTCAGGAAACGCGCGGCGATGCGCGTGTAGCGCTCCGTGAAGATGAGCCTGTACGGCATCGCGGTGCGCCAACGGGGGCGGCGCTGTCGATTAGCGAACCTCGCGCTTGGCCGACCTGCGTGGCCTGGCCTTGACGCCAGGCGTGGCCGCCGTTTTCGCGCCGGCAATCATCGTCAGCAAGCGCGCCACATGCTTCGCGGGCGACTCCGCCGCGAACCGCCCTGCAGCAATGTCATCGCGGCTCTCGGCGAGCGCGGCCTCCAGTTCGCACTCGCGCAGGTGCTGGTAATGCTCCAACTCCATGACCACGTAGCGCTCGGCGCCGCGCACCGACACCACAGCCTCGGTGCGGCCGCCGGCAAGTGAGGCTTCGATGGCCGCGATGCCGCGGGTCTTCAAGTCGTTGGCGGTGATGTGGGCCATGCCGGGCGTCCTCCGCATTTCACGAATCGCATTATATACAACACGGTGTATCGTGTTATCTGGGGTGCGCCGGATCGCATGCCGCGACGGCCGCAAGTCAACGCCGCGGTACTGTCACGGCCGAGCCATCACCGCCACCCTGCAAACGACCTCGTCGAACGAAAGAGCCGCAGCCGCCTGATGCAGTTGTACTCGAGCCCCAACGCGACCATCACTGCCGGCTCAGGCAGGCTACGCCCATCAATCACCACCGGCGTGCGCGTGGCCAGCGTCGCGTTGGCCGCGTACTGGGTGAACTCAGCGCTGCGCCGGTGCATCGCCAGCACAAGGGTTGCTTGCGCCAGGCCATCCTGATTGACGCTGTCCATTACGGCAAAGAATGAAAATATTCTAGCCACCTTATGTGTGTATAGCTAGAATATTGACATTATGGCCAAGAAGACCGCCCCCCTGATGCCCGCGACCGACGAGCTCTTGCAGCGGTTCGGCGAGCGGCTGCGTCTGGCGCGCCGGCGCCGACGCCTGTCGTCCAAGCAGGTGGCCGAGCGCGCTGGCATGGCACCGATGACATTGCGCAGCCTGGAGCGTGGCGGGTCGGGCGTCACCATCGGTGCCTACCTGGCCGTCATGCAGGTGCTCGGCATCGAGAGCGATCTCGACATGCTCGGGCAGGCGGACCCACTGGGCCGGGAGTTGCAGGACTCCAGGTTGCCGGCGGGCCGCACCGCAGTGGCAGTGAGCAGGGCCGGCGTCAAGCCGCAGGTCAAGCTGCGCGCGCCGAAAAAGTTTGATAGCCCGCCCGTGCCGGTGAAGCGAGCCAGGCGCCGCGCAGGCGTGCGGCAATCCGGCACACCCGTGCCGACCGTGCGTCAACGTGCGCAGCCAACTGACGAAGCGAGCGCGTGGATGGGCGACAGCGGTTTCACCAGTTCCCGCGCCCTGGCTGAGCTGATCAAGCCGAAAGCACCGCTGCCGAAGAAGCGGCGCGGCTGACGACATGGCCACGCGCATGCGCACTGGCACCCGCACGATAGCGGTCTATGCCGACTGGGAGGGGCTATCCACTCCACTTCGTCTTGGCTTGTTGCAGGCTCGGCACGGGGCTGGGCGCGAAGTGTTCGAGTTCGAGTTCGACAGGCTCGCGCTCGATGACCGCGCGTGCGCCAACCTGCAACTCGACCTGAGGCTGGGTCTCTACGCAGGTCGTCAGCACCCGCCACAGGGCCGCGGAACCTTTGGCCTCTTCGCCGACGCGAGCCCGGATCGTTGGGGAAGGCTGCTCATGCGCCGCCGGCTGGAGCGTGAGCAAAGGGCTGGGATCACGGCCAAGGGCGTGCGCCTGGTCGAGTCGGACTATCTGCTTGGCGTGCATGACGCCTTCCGGGTCGGTGCGCTGCGGTTTCGCCTCGACGATGCCGGTGACTTTCTGGACAACCGGCACGACCTTGCCGCGCCGCCATTTGTTCAACTGCGCAAACTCGAGGCCGCCAGCCTGGGGCTTGAGCGTGACGAGGACAACACCGCTGCACAGGGCGATGACTGGCTGCGCATGCTGATCGCGCCTGGCGGATCGCTGGGTGGCGCGCGACCCAAGGCCAGCGTGGTCGATCCCGACGGCCACCTTTGGATCGCCAAGTTTCCCAGCGTGCACGACGAGCACGACATGGGTGCCTGGGAACTGGTGGTGCAGACGCTGGCGCGCGGTTGCGGGCTGCGAGTCTGCGACAGTTTGGCGCGCCGGTTCGCCAACCCGCACCACACTTTTCTCGTGAAGCGATTTGATCGCACGCCTGCCGGCCGGCGGCTGCATTTCGCGTCGGCGATGACACTCACCGGACGCCAGGACGGTGACGACGCTTCAACAGGCGCGAGCTACCTTGAGATCGCGCGAGTCCTGATCGATCACGGCGCGCAAACCGGCGCCGATCTTCGCGAGCTGTGGTCGCGGATCGTTTTCAACCTGCTGGTTTCCAACACCGACGACCATCTGCGAAATCATGGCTTCATCCTGGTGCCCGGCAAGGGGTGGCGTCTTGCGCCGGTCTTCGACATGAATCCGGACCCGAACGCGCATGGACTGAAACTGAACATCAGCCAGACCGACAATGCAATCGACCTCGATCTCGCTCGGGCCGTGGCACCGTACTTCCGCGTCTCCGTTCGCGATGCCGACGCGATCATCGGCAACTGCCTGAGGGTCGTGCGTCAGTGGCGAAAGATCGCTGCACACCTTGGGCTGCCGACCCGGGAGCAAAACGCCATGGCTGCGGCCTTTCGGTTGGCGTCAGTGTCGAAGGGGTTGCAAACACGCGGCTGATGTTGCGGGCTGCTACCGGCACGTGCTGCAGGTCGGCCGCGCTGTCTTCGTCGGACGTCCAGCGTCAAGCGAGCACTTTCAAACCGTGCTTCTCAACCACGGCCAGCAGCTTGAGCGCCATACCGCTCGGCCGCTTCGTGCCGGCTTCCCATTTCTGAACCGTGGATTCACTGGTGTTCAGGTAACGCGCGAACACGGGCTGGCTCACGTGCGCCTGCTCGCGGATTCGCTTGATCTGCAGCGGTGCGATCACAGGCAACGCAGCAAGGCACGATTCATCGAAACCGCGCATCGTGGCCTTGTCGATGGTGCCGGCCCGGTGCAACCCCCGCGCCGCGCTGTGGATGGCCGCGAACGCATCGCTCTTGAACTTTGCCTTAGTCGCCATGACAGATCTCCAGTAGGTCGCCGTTGCGTGCCTTCTTGGCTGCCCTGGTGAACCAAGCGGTCTTGAAGACTCGCGAAAGCGACTTCGCCGACATGCCTGAATATAGCACCTGGTGCTAGCTCACCGGACGCCAGGACGGTGACGACGCTTCAACAGGCGCGAGCTACCTTGAGATCGCGCGAGCCCTGATCGATCACGGCGCGCAGACCAACGCCGATCTTCGGGAGCTGTGGTCGCGGATCGTTTTCAACCTGCTGGTTTCCAACGCCGACGACCATCCGCGAAATCATGGCTTCATCCTGGTGCCCGGCAAGGGGTGGCGTCTGGCGCCGGCCTTTGACATGAATCCGGTCCCGAACGCCCATGGACTGAAACTGAACATCAGCCAGAACGACAATGCAATCGACCTCGATCTCGCTCGGGCCGTGGCATCGTACTTTCGCGTCTCCGTTCGTGATGCCGAGGCGATCATCGGCAACTGCCTGAGGGTCGTGCGTCAGTGGCGAAAGATCGCTGCACACCTTGGGGTGCCGACCCGGGAGCAAAACGCCATGGCTGCGGCCTTTCGTTTGGCACATGAAGCCGGGCAGAGGCCAAGTCGTCGTCTCCCCGGCCATTGAAGCTCGAAGCCGGACCGGGCTTTCCCAGTCGCAATTCGCCGCGCTGCTTGGCGTGTCAGTGCGCACGATTCAAGGTTTGTCAATTACGGACGCACGTCATATCGTCGGGTTGGTGCCGCGGCTTGAATGCCAGACGGAGACGACCTCCAGCCGCTTTCCGCGTACGCGGTAGTAGATCCAGTAGCGGATTCGATCGACATGAAAGCGCCGCACGTCGGTTGAACTTGCGTCCGTGACTTCGCCACCCATGCCCGGCTGCTCGACGAGAAGGGCGAAGGCCGCTTCGAGATCCCTGCGCACGGCTCCTGGTGCGGCCGGACGGTTGGCCGCCCACCACCCGGCAATGCGGTCTACTTCTGCGGCCGCGCGGCGCGAGATAAACAGTTCAAGCGCCACCGCTATCCGTGGCGGCGCAGGAGCTTGAACAAGTCGTCGCCTGAAATCATCTCGCCTCGGTCGGCCTCGGCGAGGCCGGCTTCGAGCTCAGCCAGTTCTTCGGGCGACAGCCGGGGCGCCTCGTCAGCGTCTCGGGTGAGGACGAAAACATCCGTCCCATCGGCAATAGTCGAGTCATCGAAGACAACTTTGCCGGAAACGACGGTGCCAGTTGTTATGCGCATGGGGAGATATTACTCCGGCTTGGGGGCAGGCCCAGGGGGCAGTCAGCCGACTTCAGCAGGCCGAGCTTCTCGGCGCGATCCAGGTTGTCGATCGCCGGCCCCACGGTCTCGACCAGGAAGGCAAGGCGCAGCGCCGCAGTCACAGCACCACACCTGTGGCCAACGCAGCCGCATGAATGGGCTGCAGTTTGGTGCCGGGCTCGAGCAACAGCACATCGACGCGACGCCCGCCGAGCAGACGCACTGCATGTGCCGCCAAGCGAGCGGCCAGCCAGACCGGGCGCTGCAATGGCCGCGGCAATCGCACCAGCAGATCCACGTCGCCACCGCGTTGGTTATCGTCGGCGCGCGAGCCAAACAGCAGCACCTCGCAATCGGCACCAACTTCATGCGAGAAATGTGCCCTCAGTGCGACACGTTGTTCGGTCGACAATCGCATGCCGCGAGTTTAGCCTGCCAGTCGTGGCGTGGCACAGTGCTCGTCCGGCCAATACAGTAGTACTCGAGCCCGAGCGCCGCCTTCATCGTCGGCCCATGCAGATAACGCCCATCAAACACCACCGGCGTGCGCAGGGCCGCCTTGATAGGCTCGAAGTCGGGCCTGCGGAACTCCTCCCCTGCATTCGCCCGTTCTCTCCGCCTCTGCACCCCGTTCGCCCATCGAAGGGCAGTGCGGGGAAACCGATGCGCGTGGCCAGCATCGCTTTGGCGGCGTACTTGGCGAACTCGGCGCTGCGCCGGTCTATCACCAGCACGCGGTCATGGTTGCGCACGAAGGCCGCGCACAGCGGGCGCATCAGCAGCGTCGCGCGCTCCGTAATTCAAAGAGCGTCATCAGTCGCCCAATGGCGTCATCAATGACTTCCTGCGGCGCTCGCTCGACCTTCTTCGCCCTGCGCGTGGCCAGGTCCATCATCCGCATCTTGTTCACAAGGGCAATCCCCTGCGTTTTGCAACCCGCGCCTGTCAGAGAAACAGCGAAACCGGCAAAGCGAGAGAACTCACCGCCCTGCGTGATCGGCGCGACAACGGCGTCACCGAGCCGATTGACGTCGCGAGTGGTGAGCACAAGTGCCGGGCGCGCGTCACCGCGCATCTCGTGGCCTTCCACGGGGTCCAGGCGCACCCTCACGATGTCGCCGCGGTCGAACACCGCCATCACCAAGCCTCCTGGCCGGCTGGCCGTGCGTTGTCCCAAAGGGCGAGGTCGGCGGGCGGCGGTGCCTTCGGGTCACACTGGGCAATCAAGTCGACCAACCTGTGGCGGCGCCTCGGTGCCAGAGTGATTTGACCATCGGGCCTGAAATCCAAGGTCATCGATTGACCTGCCTTGAGGCCCAGGTCCTTGAGCACTGCCGGCGGCAGCGCCAGGACCGTGCTGTTGCCGCATTTGCGAAGTACCACTTCCATGACTGCCACTGCCTTCAGTGAAACACTGTTGAACGGATTCTGCGTATCGGCGGGGTGGTCGTCAAACCGCAGCGGCAGCTACTGCACCGGAAACGACCTCGCTTCCCTGCACCAGCAGGTGCGGCAAGCGCTCAACCGGGCACCTTGACCCATGTGCACGCTCTTGATGCGTTATGGGCTGCCACCCTGTGGTGACCTTGCGACCGCGTCCCGGTGGCGGATACTCGGCCGCCGGCGTCGCTGCGATGCAAGGCGACTGGCAAGCAACCAGACGGGTCTTGCGCAACATGGTGCCCAGCGCGGTTGCGGACGCCCCCGCAGTTGTCTTCGCCAAGAAAGCGAAACCACCGTGCTCGGTGTCGTGATGGCACTGACCACATCCGACTTTTTCAAGGAGCTATGACCATGAAGTGCCCGAGCTGCGGAGCGGCAAAGCTGGTGCATGCCACCCGCGACTTGCCATACACCTACAAAGGCGAGTCAACCGTTCTGCCCCAGGTGACCGGGGACTTTTGCCCTGCATGCGGCGAACACGTTCTGGGTGCTGCGCAATCGCGTCGAACAATGACTTTGATGCGTGAGTTCACCAAACAGGTCAACGCGTCGATTGTCGACCCAGAGTTCATTGTGAGCGTGCGCAAGAAACTCGACCTTGACCAGCGCGAAGCCGCCGAAATTTTCGGCGGCGGCGTCAACGCGTTCTCGCGTTATGAAAACGGCAAGACCAAGCCGCCGCTGGCGCTGGTGAAGCTGCTCAAGGTGCTGGATCGCCATCCTGACCTCTTGGCAGAAATACGAGGCAGGTGAGCCACCAAAAGACCAGGGCGCCAATCGGCCAACCTGCGCGCTGCGCGAAAGAGCCGCAGCCGCCTGATGCAGTTGGACTCGAGCCCAAACGCCACCATCCCCGCCGGCTCATACAAATTGCGCCCATCAAACACCACCGGCGTGCGCAGCGCCGCCTTGATGGCTTCGAAGTCGGGCGTGCGGAACTCCTACCACTCGGTGACGATGGTCAACGCGTCGGCGCCCTGCAGCGCCTCGGCAGCCGAGCCCGCGATCACCAGGCCGGGCACGTCGGCCAGCACGCGCGCGGCCTCCTTGCCGGCCACCGCGGCGCCTTCCTTCAGGAACTCGGGGTTCGAGACCACCGCAAAATCCATCTTCAGGCCGCTCGGGTGCGTCTTGCCGGCTTCCCATTTCTGAATCGTGGACTCGCTGGTGTTCAGGTAGCGCGCGAACATGGGCTGGCTGACGTGTGCCAGCACGACGTCAAAACGTTGATGTGACGCCGAGACAGATGGCGCGTATCGTTGCCGCATGAACAAGACCATCGCCAGCGCCAAACCCAGCCCAAAGCCCCGCGTCAAGGCAAAGCTCCTGGCGACTTCTGCCAGACGCTCCGCGCCGGCCGCCAAGCCAAAGCGCGATAGGGTCGCAGGCCTCAGCGTCGGAGATGGCTCGGCAGTTGTGAGGGCCAAGACGCTGCGCCTGAGGCCCGAGTTTGAAGTTGGTCTCGGCATCCTGAAGAATGTTCTTCGCAAACCCATCAACAAGATGGTGAACGAGGCCGTGGGCGAGCACATCGAAAAGCGTGCCGCTGAAGTCGAGGCAGACCTGTACGGTGTGCTCGAAAAGCTCAAGGCCTACAAGCGTGCCGACCGAAAGTTCGCGTCCGCTCGCGCGCAGTTCGTCGAGGCGGAAGCCCGCTACGGCGCGGATGACCTGGTGGAGGGTGTCGTTCAGTGCGAGCGTCCAGCGTGACGCAGAAAAGCGCGTCATTCCCATGGTTGCAACCGCGAAGGCCTGGCACAAGGTCGTCATGACCCAACGCCGCCATCACCACCGGCTCATACAAATAGCGCCCATCAAACACCACCGGCGTGCGCAGGGCCGCCTTGATAGCCTCGAAGTCGGGCGTGCGGAACTCCTCCCCTGCATTCGCCCGTTCGCTCCGCCGCCGCACCCCGTTCGCCCATCGAAGGGCAGTGCGGCGAAACCGATGCGCGTGGCCGGCATCGCATTGGCAGCCTACTGGATGAACTCGGCGCTGCGCCGGTCCATCACCAGCACGCGGTCATGGTTGCGCACGAAGGGAGCGTACAGCGAGCGCATCAGCAGCGCCGCGCGTTCGTCGTCGGCACCGATGACCACGCGCTCCG
>Ga0315280_10003543_pt1 | contig 23875 bp, 21 predicted proteins | sample YL17G06_40_MG_FD_203697 | JGI IMG/M metagenome (GOLD analysis project Ga0315280, IMG submission 203697) | Sediment microbial communities from Yellowstone Lake, YNP, Wyoming, USA - YL17G06_40 | ecosystem: Environmental > Aquatic > Freshwater > Lake > Sediment | place: USA: Wyoming | collected... | reverse complement strand
GGTCCTTGAAATGTTAGAAGCAGGAGCAGAAAGAATAGGCGCCTCTTCAAGCGTGCAGATAATAAACGAGTTCCGAGCGGAACGATTAAATGACAACGGAAACGGTCGCCAGAACGGATAAATATATCCCTTGCAAGTTGCATTATAAAAAGGTCCGCGCAGCGGTAGATTTGCCGGCTCTAAGTGAACTATTTGCCGGTCGAGAATCGCCATCGATTCTGGGCGGCAATATAGCAAAGGCGGAGGCGGATGGATTCAGCTACTGGGCTGCCGAACCAAAAGAGGTATTCGAGTTCCACGCCGGACAAAAAGACCCTTTCGGGAAATTGCAAAAAGCTCTGGCAAAGTACAGACCTGTGAAAGATTTCGAGGTGGATTCCCGCTGGAGTTTACCCCGTACAACGATACGGGGCGGGAATGACAGGGAGGGCGAGAATGATTTGCCAAAAGGGATTTTTCGAGGCGGATGGATGGGATATTTTAGCTACGACCTCGGTCGATATATTGAGCCAACTGCATTTGGGGGGCAGGAGCTGATAGCAGATGACCTTAAGATGCCTTTGATTCGACTGGGTTTCTACGACAGAGTAATTGCCTACGACCATATTGAAGGAGCTATTTGGTTAATCGCTTTGCAGTTGCCAGACGATTCTCAAAGGCCGGAGGAAAAATTAGCTGCTCTGGAACAAGTGTTAGCCGAATCCCGGAAGATTTGCGTACCTCCGCCTTACTCTTGGATGGTTGACATTGACAACATAGATTTTTCACAAATCAGGTCCAATATGGATAAAGACTACTATCTACGGATGGTCGAAAAAATAAAGCGATATATCTATGATGGTGATGTTTATCAAATCAACTTCTCGCAGCGATTTGAATGTGTTTACAGAGCCAATCCGATAACCCTTTTCCACTGGCAGAACCGGCATAACCCGAGTGGTTACGCTGCATATATCGACGGCGGAGGTTTTCACATCGTAAGTGCCTCGCCTGAAATGTTTATCACGATTCAGGACCGCATCATAAAAACTAAGCCGATAAAAGGCACTCGGCCACACCTTAACGAAACAGGACATCCGCAGGCAAAACAAATTAACGCGAAAAATTTCGATGAACTACTCGATAGCGAAAAAGAGCAGGCGGAACTCAATATGATAATCGACCTTGAGCGCAACGACGTAGCTAAAATCTGCGAACCTGGCACTCGATGTGTAATTCAGCCGAGAACAATCGAAACCTATCCGACTGTCTTTCACGCTGTAGCGACCGTAGGCGGACGTCTTCGCAACGATATTACGTTCTGCGCCGTTCTAAAGGCGATGTTCCCCGGCGGCTCCATCACCGGGGCCCCAAAAATCCGGGTGATGGAAATTATAAACGAAACCGAGCCGACAGATAGAGGAGTTTATACCGGCAGTATCGGCTTTATCAGTATAGACGGCAGTGTGTGCTTGAATATTGCCATACGAACGATTATCATCGCCGAACAGAAGGCGTTTGTGCAAACCGGCGGCGGCATAGTCGCAGATTCCGACCCGCAAGCCGAATGGGAAGAGACAATCACAAAGGCAAGAGCTTTGTTAGCAGGGATAAGAGCAATACAAACCAGTGAACAGAAGAAACAGGGAGGATAAATTTGAAGCACTAAATCATAAATTCTAAATCCTAAACAAATTCAAATGACCAAATTTCAAAATCCAAAACGTTTTGAACATTTTAAATTTGATATTGTTTAGAATTTGGGGTTTAGAATTTGGGATTTCAGATTTACATCAGGTAAGATTGTGGAAAAGGTTTTTCTAAACGATAAGTTAGTCAATGCCGACAAGGCCTGCATATCGGTTACCGATAGCGGCTTTTTGTGGGGAGCGGGGCTTTTCGAGACGATGCGAAGTTATAATGGAGTTGTTTTCGGCCTCCGTGACCACCTGGATAGACTTTTCTTCAGCGCAAATAGTTTAGCGATAAGCCACTCATACACCAGAGAATATATCACCGATTCCATTTACAAGCTCCTGAAGGCAAATCAGTTGACCGACGCGCGCCTGCGACTGACACTGACCGGCGGCCCGATGGCCGAGCCGGATGAGAATCGCCGGCCCACTTTGCTCATCACCGCGGTGAAATTGGTGCCTTACCCGCCGGAATATTACAAAAACGGCGTTATGGTGATGCTGTGCCCCTTCAGGCAAAATCCCAGCGACCCAACTTATGGACATAAGACAACAAGCTATTTTTCGCGTATGATTGCGCTAAACCTGGCTCACAAAAAAAGAGTCGCCGAGGCGCTGTGGTTCACGGTGGATAATCGTTTGGCCGAGGGGTGTGTAAGCAATGTGTTCTTGGTCAAGGATTCTGTGCTTTATACTCCGCCGATTGCAACGCCGGTCCTCGCGGGGGTAACGAGAAAAACCATTTGCCAACTCGCACCGCAAAATTCGATTGAGTTTGTCGAGAAAGACCTTTATATATCCGACGTACTTGATGCCGATGAGATTCTCCTGACAAATGTAATTATGCAGATAATGCCGGTAACCAGCGTGGAAAAACATGCGGTAGGTGATGGCAGGGTCAGAGCAACGACCAAAAAATTACAAAAAGAGTTCGATGACTTTGTCCGAAGCGAGTGCCAGGCATCAAAGGGCACGTAAAATACGGAAAGCAGGCTCAGGGAGGACAAATGAAGATAAAAGATGTTGCAACGGCGATTGAAAAAACAGCTCCGCTCAAACTGGCGCAGAGTTGGGACAACGTGGGATTGCTTATTGGCAGCCCCCGGCAGGATGTAAAAAATATCTTACTGACCATTGATATAACCAAAAATGTGGTCGCTGAGGCAAGGAGACTTAAAACGGACCTGATTGTAAGTTACCATCCGGTAATCTGGGACGGCTTAAAGAAAATCACAACTGAGGGGCCAACGGGTGTTGTTTATGACCTGATTCGCTGCGGGATTGCTGTCTTTTCAATCCATACCGCTCTTGACTCAGCCACTGGCGGAGTAAATGACATGCTTGCAGAGATTGTCGGTATCCAGGATGGAAAGCCGATTGGCGACTATGTTGATACCGACCTCGGCGATATTTACAAACTTGTTGTCTTCGTCCCCATCAATGCGGCGGCGAAAGTTTCGAGGGCGGTTTTTGCAGCCGGTGCAGGCAAAATGGGAGACTACAGCCACTGTGGTTTCCAGACACAAGGGACAGGGACATTTTTGCCTTTGGAGGGTGCAAAACCGGCTATAGGCAAAAAAGGAAGATTAGAAAAAGTGCCTGAGGTAAGGTTCGAGACAATTGTGCCGGCGAAAAAACTTGATGACTGCATCGCGGCGATGAAAAAGGCACATCCTTACGAGATGCCGGCCTTCGATTGTCTAAAACTCTACAATCTACAGACTAAATTCGGTCTGGGCAGAATCGGCAGATTAGCCCGGCCTTCGCGGATAGACCAAATTGTCAAAAGAATAAAGAGATACACCGGTGCGCAGGCTGTCGGCATAATCGGGGACCAAAGACGGCTGGTGAAAACGGCTGCGGTTTGCGCAGGCTCGTGCGGTGAGATTATCAATTCGGTTATCGCTGCAAAGGCGGAGCTGTATGTCACCGGCGAACTCAAACATCATCAGGGGCTGGCTGCACAGGAGGCAGGTCTGACCTGCATCTGTTTGAGCCACACCGTCTCGGAACGGTTTATGCTAAAAAAGTTAGCCAGACAGTTGCAAAAACAATTAAGACAGGTAACAATCAGGATAAGCAAAAAAGATGTTGAACCATTTAGATGGAAAAATATATGACAGAAGAGCACGAACGAGCAACGAGTGACAAGCCACAAGAGACGAGCAATGAGCCGACAGTTGAGTCGGTCATTGAAGCGGTTTTATTTGCCAGTGATGAGCCGCTGTCGGCGGAGCGGCTGGCTAATATTGTTGAGACAGGCGTAAGGCAGGTCCGTCAGCATATCCAGGCTCTCAATGACAAATACCAGGCCAACAATAACGCCTTTCGGATAGAACAAATTGCCGGCGGCTATCAAATGCTTACCTTAAGTGCCTACAACCTCTGGCTGGGGAAACTGCTTAGCGCCCGCAGCGACAGCAAATTAAGTCCTGCGGCCCTCGAGACGCTTGCGGTAATTGCATATAAACAGCCGGTTATGCGGGCTGATATTGAGGCCATAAGGGGTGTCGCAGCAGGCGAGCTGATTCGAGGGCTGATGTATAAAGGGCTTGTGAAGATTGTTGGCCGGGCCGAAGTCCTCGGAAGGCCGATGCTATATGGCACGACAAAAAAGTTCCTCGAAATCTTCGGCCTCAATTCCCTCAAAGACCTCCCAAAGGTCGAAGAACTCAAAAAGCCAGATTGACACCCTCCTTTTGTTGTTGTGTGGAGCACAAGCTACTCCCATGACAGCTCGTTGGTGTCGCCACGAACGGCGTGGACGGGGCGGGGATGGTTCAGGTCGAAGACGAGCATATCCTCTTGCTTTTCGATGACGACAAAACTCTCATCTATTGAGCCATCGGATTTAATGACTTTATCGAGCGAAAGGTGTAAGTGCTTTGCGAGAAACTTATACATACCGGTGCGCTTTGAAAGTCCATAGTCGTGCCCCTCATCGGGAAGGTGAACATTCTCAACAGCAGATTCCACTCCATAGAGACGATAGATGTTGCGTATGTAAGGGAACTCGACATTCGGGACATTTTTTGTCCAGTCCTTGCCGTCTGAGATAAGTAATAGTGGCCTCGGTGCAGCGAGGCCGGCAATCTCGACGTTGCTGGTTTCATGCGTGTCGCTTTTGTGGATGGGCATACCGCTTTCGCAGTTGCACCCGCCAAAAAAATGCGCTGAAACCATTACTACCGGCACACAGACAGCGATGCGGTCGTCAACCGCTGTCAGCATAAACGACTGTGTTCCTCCGCCGGATGCGCCGGTGATAGCGATGCGTTTGGGGTCAACATATTTCAGCAAGGTAAGAAAATCGATAGCACGGATGCTGTTCCACAATTGCAATTTCAAGACCTTCGGACGATTATGCTGCCAGCCGGCGTTTTTCCAGTCGCCCCATCCCACCATATCGTAGGAAAAAACGACTGCGCCCATCCGTGCCAGTGTTGCACATCGTTTCTGCTGGTCCGGCCGAAATCGGCCATAGTCATTAGGGTCGCCCCAGTGGCCGTGTGGGCACAATACAGCGGCAAAAGGCCGATTGCCTTTTCGAGGACGATACAAGCTGCCTGTTACAAACACACCCGGCAGACTCTCAAACGCCACATTTTCAACCGTGTAGCCCTCGTATTTCCGTTTGCTGTGAATAATCGGATTCAAGGGGCATTTCTTTGGCATAGGTAATAGCTCCGCTCCTCGCAGAATGCCCTCGCGGATACATTTGGCCCGCTCTTTCCACTGGTCCAAATTGGAATAGCTTTTGGCAAATCGCTCAAGCTGCTCCTTCGCTGCCTCTTCGGTAAGGTAATTCCCCTGGCAGAGCTGCGGCTTTTTGCTATTCGGGTCCTGCGCAAAGATGTTGCTTGAAAATCCAAGTGCCGATATACCGATTACCAGCAATTTCAAATTTGAAATTTGAAATTTCATATTTACTCTCCACAGTTTTGTCCGCCGTAGGCGGATTTAGTTTCAAGTTTCTTTCTACCATTTTTCCAGCGGCTTCAATTCCACCTTCCTGACAACATTGTCATCCTTCCAGACCGGCGAGAGCAGAACCGCCAGCCGCACATTACCGCTTGTCTGAGATAATCGGACGATAAGCCGCTTTACGCCTCTATTGGTTTTCTGGGGCGGCTTCTGCTCGGCAGACTCAACTATAAACGTTGCGCCGTCAGGCGACAATACCCGTGCAATAAGTTCTCTGCCGTTTAGAGAAAGCTCCGCAACACCTTTTTCCTTTATATCGATTTTGGCGTCCGTTGTCATACCCCAGGTGACATCGCAGGGATTTTCTCTCTCGAACTCGTCCTGTACGAGCACCGCCTGCCGGCCCTCTACCATTGCAACGCCTCTCGTTACCTTTTTTGCAAATTTTTTGTAGGCGTCTGTCAAATCAACGAGGACAAATGGCTGCGATACCTCTGTTTGAATCTTTACAAAACTTGATTTTGCCAACGCGTTCTGATTTTCTCCATTTAGCAGGGGAACATTGTGGCTTTTCGAATTCAGACGGTAGTAAGACCACCGCTGGCCGCCGGTTCGCCCATCCCAGTAGCCGGGCATATCGTAGTTATCTGAGCCCAGGTCTCTTGCCCATCGCACACCCAGGGCATCAAGCTCGAAGCTGCCGAGGTCGAGATGTCCATGATTGACCTGATTGAAACCCGCCTTTACGCCTACGAACAGTGCATCAGGGTCATCCCAGGCGCTGCGGAACACAGCTACCTCAACCGGCCCACGGAAGTATTTTTCGAGGTCTTTTTCTTTCAGCATCTCTTGCGGCGGGGAAGCAATGTACCAAACTATATGCGGAGGGCTGGCGTCATAACGAGCTATCATATCGTGTTCAGACTTGGCATATAACGGATTGTTGAAAGTTCGGGCAAGCCATAGCATACAAGGCATAGGTCTTCTGGAGCTATTGTCTCCACAATCGGCGAAATTCAGATATAGCCCCGTCGGCCCGGTTGCGTAAATGACAAAATTTCCCGCCTGCGCCAGGCCATCTTGCAAAAGTCCAAACTGTTTTCCTAAAGCGGTCTGAAGTGCCGTCAGGCCGTAAGCAGTGTAGTGTGTGGCGTAGCTCCAATAGCCGGGCCCTTCGCCCCACGCACCATCAGGATTGTAACTATTGAGGGCTCGCGGCAGCGATGCAATCGCAGCGGGAATAATTTTCTCAGCATACTTTGGGTCGGATTCGGCAATCGCCAGCGAGCCGGCTATCATCCCGCCGTTGCAGACCTGGTTCCAGTTGTGCTCGCTTCTTGACCAGCCCTGCTTCTCGTACGCCGCAAGTCCCGGCTCAAGACCATTTTTTATTAGCCCGGCCTTAATCTTCTCTCGCGTATCCGCATCGAGATAACCGTACAACCAGTCATAACCGACACCGACCGCGTGTGACATCTCGGCGGTGTCAAGAAAGTGCGATGGATTCCAGTCGCTAAATGCACAGACGGTGAGCAGGTTCTCCACCGCTTTTTTGGCATACTTTTCTTCGCCAGTCCACCTGTAGGCAAGGCCGAGGGCATATACTCTATCGAGGCATTCTCTGCTGACGTGCAAAAGCCGGGGCCCAATCTTTTCATATTTGAGCATCGGCTTATCGAGACAAGAGTCTGCCTCCACCAGAACATCCTTAACGCACTTTTGCAGAACCTTATCCGTTGCATATCGTTGTTTAAGACTTTCCAGGTCTTTGTCCTTGAGCATTAACCGCGGATGATTTTTATCGAGCGTTGCAAGAATAGCAGAAGAATCGGTTACCACCTCTTTGGCCGATGTCAAATTCAGGAGGGCGTAGATTAGAATGACAAATAACACAACAATTCTACATCTGTTCATCATATTTTACCTCAGTTCATTAACTTCGGCTTTGCAACGGCACCTAATATTGTCCTGGTACCTGCCAGGAAATTATCAACTCTCAATTTGTGTTATGTAAAGAATAAATATGAATAATATTTGCCTTATTTGTGATAACTGCTGTTTATTTGACAGAGTTGCGCGAATCTCGTATGATTGCTACGAACTTGGTTTGGGGAAAAGTTATGGAAAGATTTATTTACAGAACGAAGTTAGAGACAGGAAGAGCGGCTGCGGCCCAAGCAGCAGAAGTTATCAAAAAGGTGATAGGAAAGAAGGGAGAGGCAAATATCATTCTGGCGACAGGAACGAGCCAGATTGAGATGCTCGAAAATCTGGTGCCCGCGGATGGCATCGACTGGCAGAAGGTGACAATGTTTCATCTGGATGAATACATCGGGTTGCCAGCCAACCATTTGGCCAGTTTCAGAAAGTATTTGAAGGAGCGATTTGTGGATAGACTGCCGGGCCTGAAGGCGGTGCATTTTGTTAATGGTGATGCCAACGACCCAAAACACGAGTGCCGCAGATTAGGGGCTATTATCGCCGCACACCCGATAGATGTAGCGCTGGTGGGAATCGGCGAAAATGGGCATTTAGCGTTTAATGACCCACCCGCAGATTTTCGAACAGAACAGCCCTTCATTATTGTAGAGTTGGACGAGAGGTGCAGAGGGCAGCAGCTGGGCGAAGGATGGTTTAAAACTTTAGAGCAGGTACCCCGGCAGGCTATCTCAATGAGCATCCGGCAGATTATGAAAAGCAAATGTATCATTGTCACCGTGCCGGAGAAACGCAAAGCCGAGGCGGTAAAAAATACGCTGGAAGGGCCGGTGACAAATATGTGTCCGGCATCGATATTGCAGAGGCATAAAAACTGCAAGATATTTATGGACGAAGATGCAGCGTCACTACTTTCATCAAAAGTAAAAGAGACTTAACCAATGAAAATTCCGGGATTGGTTGACCTGCAGGTCAATGGCTATAAAGGGGTGGACTTTTCCTGTGCCGCTCTAACGGAGGCAGATTTCATACGGGACTGCCGGCAATTGCTTGAAGCCGGAACAACTGCATTTTTGCCGACAATGATAACAAGCTTGCCGGAGGTTTATAAGCACAATTTAGCGATAATGGCAAGCGTGCTGGAGATGGAGGAGTTTCATGGCCGGTTGCCAGGTGTGCACCTTGAGGGACCTTTCATCTCGGCACAAGAGGGAGCATGTGGGGCGCATAATCCGCAGTGGACAACAGAACCGGATATAAACTATCTGGAACAGTTGATAGATTGGGCCGGCGGTAAAGTGAAACTCTTAACCATAGCAGCGGAATTAGAAGGGGCAGAGCAGTTGACCCGCTATGCGATAAGCCGGGGAATAGCAGTTTCGCTGGGCCATCAGATGGCTGATGAAAGGGCTTTACAGAACCTTGTGCATGCGGGCGCCAGGGCAATTACGCACCTCGGGAACGGCGTGCCAATGGTCCTGCACAGACACCACAATCCTATATGGGCCGCTCTGGCCGAAGACGGCCTTGTCGCAACGGTAATAACCGACGGCCATCATTTGCCGCCTTCGGTGCTGAAAACTATTATCAGGACAAAAGGTCCGCAGCGCTGCATTGTGATAAGTGATGCTTCATCGCTGGCCGGATTGCCGCCGGGCAGGTATGAAACATTAGGGCATAAGGTGATATTAGAAGAGACCGGACGACTATATGACCCGGCCACAGGATATATGGTCGGCTCATCAGCAACAATGCTGCAATGTATGAATCACTTAGCATCACTGAAGCCTGTCTCTATCGATGAGCTAATTGCGATGGGCTTTTATAACCCGCTAAAGCTAATCGGCCTTAGCCCGGAAGACGTGGCACGGGACGGAAACATATGGTTTGATGAAACGAAGCAGGTTTTTTACCTCGAAAAATAGGTCACAGAGAACAGAAATCAGAATGGGGGCGGGAAAAGCAATACTATCAAGTTTCTTTGTTAACGCGGCCTGTGAATTGCAGTAAAGGGCATTTCATAGCAAAAATCGCTACAGAAGGGGGATTTCTGCCATTTCCACAGGCCTACGCTTATATAAAAATGCCGTTAAACAGTCCGCTTAAACAATAAATATGCTATAATACTTTTACAGCTTTGCGAAAGACAAAAAAACACACAAAGAAAGAAGTTAAGAAATAAGGGGTTTTTGGACGAAATTTTGAAAAATGGGGTGGTTAGTGGTAGTAAAAAGTGTGATTTTATAGGACTTATTTGTTTTTAGGCTAAAAATGGGGATAAAAATTAGCAAAAATTTACGTTTTTTTGCATTTTTTTGCAAAAATGAACGTGTTTTGAGCAAAAATTGCAAGAAATTAACCGTTTTTGAACACTTTTTTTGCACTTCTTGACTTTGGGAGGAGATGGGTAACCTGCGAAAGAACGATTTTTTGAAAGGAGAAAAAAATGAAATTCGGTAATGCCTTCAAAATCGGTGTGGTGTGTTTCGTATTTGTATTGGCCTTGTACGATGGTACAGGTGCACAGATACCTGAACACGACATTACTGTTGGCCGCACAATCCACACGGACAAGCCCGTATGCTTGGTGTACCGAGACGATGGATTCTGGGTTACGCAGGCCATCACGGAGGACACACTCAGGCACTACAGTATGGACGGAACATTGCTCGCTGAGTACCAGTTGCCTGGGTCAGTGCAGCGGTATGGAGTTGCTTGGGATGGCGCTCACTGGTGGATAGGAGACAACAACTATGGGTCCGAGACCATTTACAAATGTGAGCTTAACGAGTCGGAGAAAAGATTAGAGCCGGTCAGGGCATACGCCTGGCCATATCTTGGTCCATCGGGGCTGGAGTGGGCACAAGGATACTTGTGGGTGTCCGATGATGCTACGGATATTATTTACCGCGTTTCGGTAGGCGATACGTCCTTTACAGCGATTGAGGATTGGTGTTCGACGAACCCGGAGCCGTGGGATCTTGCCTGGGATGGAACGAATATATGGTCCATCACCGGACCAGGCGGGGGATTTGACCCCGTACACGGCGAGCGTGAGATATACAAACACGATGCCGCCGGCAACATTATTGAGATATGGCATTATCCTCCTGCAGATGACCCAGGGCAGGGGTCATACGGAGGATTCGGCACGGGACTGGCCTTTGCGGGCAGCCAATTGTGGTACTGCGACACGGATAGAAACGAGATAATTGAGGGCATCCTCGAACCGGCCGAAAATTGGCAGATAGTTTACCAGACGGATTTTTCTTCAGACCCCGGCTGGATAACCAGCTGGCCTGACAGGTACGTATGGGACCCAGCCACCGGAACGTATTGCTTTTCCCATATCATGTACACATACTCATATGTTCCAATCGCTTACGACCCAACGCTAAAATACAAACTTGAGTTTGACATCAACCTTACGCAATGCGAATGGGGGTCTTATTTCAACTTAGGCTTGTGGGATGCGGATATGCTAACGAAAGGGCCGACCCATTGGCACGTGCGCTATCATCACGTGGATGAGGGTAATTCGGCATGTATAGTCTATTGGACGAACGATCTCAGTGGTGGTGGGGATTCACCAATAATGCCTTTTGCTCTCAACACATGGTACCATAACAAAGCAATTTACGACCCCACTTCCGATATGTTCACGCTTGAGATTACGCGGAAGGACGATGGCGTCCTGCTTGGTACATATACTTTAGCCGCTGTCGGAGAATTTCTGAATATCGAACGGCTCGGCATCAGCTGCACACAGTCTACATATGGAGATAGACTACAGGCGGGATGCATTGACAACGTCGTTCTGTCTGTTCCTGCCGTTGGGCCAGTAATACCTCCAATTGCCGAAGCCGGAGATGATATAGTTGCAGATGCCAATGAAGTAGTTACTCTGGACGGGAGCGGCTCTTCTGACCCCGATGGCCAGATTATTAAATATACCTGGAAGCGGCTGCCCGATGGAGTGATTATCTACTCAGGGAGTGACCCTACCTGCCAGACAAGGGCCTTAGGCCGGGTAGAAGAGGTTATAGAGTTAACCGTTACAGATAACTCTATGGCCACCGCAACCGATACGCTTAAAATCATCAGCCGAACCACACAGGACTTAAAAGACCAGCTTGCAGCACTGCAATCTCAAATAGAGCAACTGCAGCAGCAAAATCAACGGCAGCAAGATTTAATAGATAGAATCTGTGCCTGGCCGCCTATAAAACAGTGGCTGAGAAGAGCTATTAGATTAGGCGACCTCAATCAAGACGGCAAAGTAAATATGTCTGACTTTGCTCTACTTACAAAGGATTGGCTGCGCTAAGCAGATTCCAAGAACGTTGTGTGTCGTGCATCCCCAGGCTTTCTTGCAAAAGCAAGAATGGGGACGAAATGCCAGATACGAAGTGCCCGCCTTTTTACTTTACAGTAACACCCGGCTTTGTTAAAATCCTCCACGGACCGATGGTTGAATAATTAGGCGTTCCTACACGCAATCCGCCAGAGGCGGATAAATACGATATACGCAGGACGCAGGACGAAAAAATGGCTGGCAGGATAATTATAGATATTGAGCGGTGCAAGGGCTGCGGCTTGTGTGTAGCGGTATGCCCTAAAAACGGCATTGCCATCTCCAAAAAATCCAACAAAAGCGGCTATTTCCCTGCTGAAGCAGCTAACTCTGATTGCACCGGCTGTGCCGTGTGCGCCATAATCTGCCCGGATGTGGCAATCGAGGTACAGAAGGACGACTCCGGTAAAGACGAAATAGTTAGCCAGCAGGGCAGAAAAACCAAGCCGCGTTTAGTCAAAGAAAAAACATGACAGAGCGGATTTTAATGTGCGGTAATGAGGCCCTCGCAGAGGCGGCCATTATTGCCGGCTGCGATGCATATTTCGGCTATCCAATAACGCCGCAAAATGAAATCCCCGCCTATATGTCCCGAAGGATGCCTGAAGAAGGCCGGGTCTTTGTGCAAAGCGAGAGCGAATTAGCCGCCATAAATATGGTATTTGGCGCCTCGGCCACAGGCAAAAGAGCAATGACAAGCTCATCCAGCCCAGGCATCAGTTTGATGCAGGAGGGAATGAGTTATCTAGCGGGTGCGGAGCTGCCGGCGGTGGTCGTCAACGTAATGCGAGGCGGGCCAGGCCTGGGCAACATCTCACCATCACAAGGAGATTATTTCCAGGCCACCCGCGGCGGCGGACACGGCGACTATCACACCATCGTCTTCGGACCATCGAGCGTCCAGGAACTGGTCGATTGTATGCCGCTGGCGTTTGATTTAGCTGACCAGTATCGAATGACCGCAGTCGTCCTTGCCGATGGTATTCTGGGCCAGATGATGGAGCCGATCCGCCTTCCGTCTGGCCCGCCACGACGTTTTGACGGGGAAAAAAAGCCGCGGCGGAAACCTCCGCCTAAAGATTGGGCCTTGACCGGAGCCAAGGACAGACCCCAGAACATTGTCCGCTCGCTGTGGCTCGGTGAAGGAGTACTGGAAAAGCTAAACTATAAGTTAAAGGCCAAATATGAACAGGTCGAAAAGAGCGAAGTCCTTTGCGAACAATACAAGGTTGATGATGCCGACATCGTAGTTGTCGCTTATGGCATTGCCGCGAGAATCGTCCGCGGGGCGGTGCAAAAAGCAAGAGAGGGCGGAATCAAGATTGGCTGGATACGTCCCATTACTCTATGGCCGTTCCCAACAGAGCAAATTAGCAAAGCCGCTAACGAATTTCGACTCTTCCTGACCGTGGAGTTAAGCAATGGCCAAATGCTTGAAGATGTGAAACTGGCCGTTGCAGGAAAAGCACCGGTACTGTTTTATGGACGACCCGGCGGCGGCGTCCCGACCGTTGACGAGATTCTGGATAAAATCAGGCAATTGTCCATACCTCAAAAGAGGCCAGCGACAAAAAGAAGAATAAAAAAGCAATGAAAACCGTATTTAAGCGAACACCTACCATTAAAGATTACCCGACGCACTATTGTCCCGGCTGTGGGCACGGAATTGCTCATCGACTGATAGCGGAGGCAATCGATGAGCTAAATATACGCCATCGCACTATCGGCATAGCGCCTGTGGGGTGCGCGGTGCTGGCGTATAACTATTTTGATGTTGATATGGTCGAGGTGGCACACGGCAGAGCGCCGGCAGTAGCAACAGGAATGAAAAGGACCAACCCCGACAAGATAATCTTCTCCTACCAGGGCGATGGCGACCTGGCGGCGATTGGAACAGCCGAAATCATACACGCTGCCCACCGAGCTGAAAAAATAACGGTGATATTCATAAATAACGCCGTCTTTGGAATGACAGGCGGCCAGATGGCGCCTACAACTGTCTTAGGCCAGGTAACAGCGACAACGCCGCAGGGCCGAACCGCCGCAAGTGAGGGCTACCCGCTGCAAATATCCGAGCTGCTGGCAATACTGCCCGGGGCAATCTATGTTGAGCGCCGCGCCCTGAGCAGCCCCGGCCAAGTCCACAAGGCTAAAAAGGCAATCAAACACGCCTTCGAGCTGCAGGTTAACTCCGCACCGGGTCTGTCGCTTGTCGAATTACTCTCGCCCTGCCCCACTTATTGGCGGATGACCCCAGCCGAGGCAATGGACTGGATAGAAAAAGAAATGACAAAAGTATTCCCCTTGGGCTGTTTGAAAGACGTGAGCCGTGACCTGTGAGCTGAGACGCGAGATACCAGATGCGAAATACTAAATGCAAGTCTTATGAAGAGGTTATTATCGCTGGCTTCGGCGGCCAAGGAATTATATTGGCTGGGAAGCTGTTGGCCCAGGCGGCAATGAAGGCCGGCAAAGAGGTAACCTTTATGCCATCCTACGGCGCCGAGGTCCGCGGCGGAACCGCTAATTGTATGGTCGTCATCGCAGACGAGCCAATCGCCTGCCCCGTGGTTGGTAAGTGCGATTCGCTGATTGTAATGAACAATGCTTCATTGTATAAATTTGCTCCCTGCCTTAAAAATGGTGGATTACTGGTAATGAATAGCTCTTTGATCGACGCGACTCCTCAACTTGACGAAACAATCCAAGTATTAGCGGTGCCGGCTGATGAACTGGCGGTCAAGTTAGGCAGCCAAAAGGTCGCTAATATGGTGGCTCTGGGGGCGTACCTGCAAAAACGAGGACACCTTACGCCGGATGCAGCGGCTGCATCGTTACCAGATGTATTTCCCGAGAGATACCATAAAACACTGCCGCTAAACGCTGACGCTTTACGCCGGGGAGCCGAATTTACTAAGGCATATCGCTAGTCTAAAAAGCGTATGCCAGTAAAGAGCTTGCCTAAATAACGCCGATGAATTAAAATATGGATGATACGAAAAGGCTGGACTTAATTTGAGAACAGGAAGACAATTATGGCCAAGCAATCAAACAGTAGGCACCCGAGGGGAATTTGCAGTTTCTGCGGCCGGGCAGGAAGTCAGGCTGATACGCTCATAGAGGGTCCCAATAAAGTCTTTATTTGTCCGGAATGTGTCGAGCTTTGCCACGACATCATCCAGCAAAACCGCAGACGAGGCGGCAGGCCAAGTGTTGGTCCTAAAAAAATACCCACGCCCAAGGAGATAAAAGAATATCTGGACCAGTATGTAATCGGACAGGAACACGCCAAAAAATATCTCTCGGTGGCGGTACACAACCACTACAAACGACTTCTGCACAGCGATAGTGACAACGACGATGTTGAGATAGAGAAATCCAATATTCTTTTAATAGGTCCAACCGGTTCCGGCAAAACCCTGCTCGCCCGTACTCTTGCCCGCAAGCTGGAAGTGCCGTTTGCGATATGCGATGCAACCACCGTTACCGAGGCCGGGTACGTCGGCGAAGACGTTGAAAATTTTCTGCTGCGGCTGCTGCAAAACGCCGACTTCGACATCGAGGCCGCTCAGCGAGGCATCGTTTATATTGATGAAGTAGATAAGCTCCACAAGACGTTCCAGAATGTTTCAATCACCAGAGATGTCTCCGGCGAGGGCGTCCAGCAGGCGCTGTTAAAGATGCTCGAGGGGACTATTTCCAACGTGCCTCCCCAGGGAGGAAGAAAGCATCCGGAACAATCCTATATCCAGGTTGACACCACCCATATACTTTTTATATGCGGCGGGACGTTTGTGGGGCTGGAAAACATCATCAAAAAACGACTCGGGAAAAAATTGATTGGCTTCGACTCGGAACTATCCAGCCGAACCGACGAAAAGGCAGAGTACAGCAACATAATGGAGCAGGCCATACCGGAGGATATTATCGAGTTCGGGATGATTCCCGAATTTGTAGGCCGGCTGCCGGTAGCGGCTTCACTCTCGGCCCTCGACGAAGATGCGCTCGTGGATATATTAACCAAGCCGAAAAACGCCCTGTGCAAGCAGTATCAAAGACTATTTGAGATGGAAGATGCACAGCTTGAATTCACTGAAGACGCCCTGCGTGCACTGGCGAAGAAAGCCCTCAAACACGACACCGGCGCCAGAGCTCTACGGACGATAGCAGAACAATTGATGATCGATTTGATGTATCAACTGCCGGAGGAACCAAAGCCAGCCAAATATCTAATTACCCGTGACATTGTCGAAGGCAAAGCCAAATTGTTCTCAGCAAGGCAGCAGGTAAAAAGAGAATCGGCATAGGAAAAAAAGCCGTAGAAAGCTAAAAATTGAAAAACCATAGCATAAAATCAAAGGTTTGAAATTTTTACTTACGATTTTGCGTTTTTCATTTTTATCCGCCTGCGGCGGATTAAGCTTTTCGTTTATTTTTTAGTCCACCACTTCTACCTGCGAGAGGCCCGGCATCAGCAAGTTGTAAACCAGTATCACATCGCCATTATGTAAACGGATACATCCGCGTGAGCCGGCGGCGCCGATTTGGGTCGGTTCTTTTGTGCCGTGAAGAGCAAAACCGGTTCTGCCTTTGGCAACTCCTGAGATACCTTCAAGCCCTATCCATCTGGAGCCTAAAGGATAATCCGGGTCTTCAGGCTCGTATCTCCTTCCGGTATCCGGGTCGGTCCACGGCGGCTTTATCAGTTTGCCGCCCGGCTTGACGACCCAAAGTCCTGTCGGCGTTTCCCTTCCAGGCTTACCAAGACCGACGGCAAAACTTCGAACAAAAGTAGTCTGAAGATACAAATCCATCGTAAACATTGAACGATATATTCGCACGTGGAAGGGACCGTTGATGACTTTTATCGTTCCTCCAGCCTGGAGAACTTCGGGGCGACCGATGTTGTTAATCGCCATAAGAATCTCGTACGGCACCTTGAACTGCTCACCAATCGCTTTCAACTGGTCGCCCGTCTTGACCGTATAGCTGGAACAAAGGTTATCGTTGGGGAGGACCGTTCTGCCAAACAGCCATTTCTCAGCAAGCTCAGACAGCCGTTCTTTCACAAATGCTCGCTGCTGTACACTCATAGGCATCGCCAGCGCTTCATTGAGCTTATCACGGGCCTCTATAATCTTGCTGGGCTTTGCGCCGATTAGCGCCACAGCTTCGATGATAAGCTCACCCACCTTATCGTTAGGTTCACCAATCGGTATTGCCGGCAAGTTCGGTTCTGTCCGGGCTACTGGTTTTGGTTTGGGCATGGGCAGAGTCGTCCGGTTTGCTTCCGGCACACCGGTATCGGGCAAGACCACATTAGGTTCTTGCTCGCTCCTGCCGAAAGGACCAAGACTATAAACAAGAACAACTACCACAACGATAACAAGCAAGGCCGAGATAATGTATACCAAGCTTCTTTGCCCGCCGCGCGAGCCTAATGGATGACGAGCCATTTTATTCTCCTTTCCGGTTACTAAAATATATTATTCCCTCATCGGTCACCAGGAAATCTACCGGCTCATCACATTCTGTCACCGGTATCGAGTCAACCAACTGCTCTGCAAAAGCAAAACCGCATCGGGGAGCTTTAAGTTCCTTGTTAGTGAAAAACCTATCGTAATAGGAGCCGCCGCGCCCAAGCCGATTGCCGTTCCTGTCAAAGCCCAGCGCCGGCGTAACCACCAAACCAATCTCCTCGAAAGGAACCGGCACGCCCCCTATCGGATTTCGCAGCCCCGAAGCTTCGGTCGAGAAACCCGTTTCCAGTGAGTTTATTCGCACCGGAATCATATGCCGTTGCTGCCAGGAAATCTTCGGCACCGCCACTATCTTTCCGAGCTGCCAGGCCCAAAGTATGGCCTCCGAAGTATCTGCCTCGTGCGGAAGGGATAGATACATCATCAGCACCGACGCATTTTGAAATTCCGGTGTCGAAATCAGATTCTGGCACGCCCGCCGGCTCTTTTCGCTCCTTTGCTGCGGCGGTATGGCAAGCAACCAGTTCTGCAGCTTGCGGCGCAACTCTGTCTTGTCCATCTACTTATCCTTTTTTTCGACCCCCGCTTCTGTTTTCCGACAGGAAGACGCGGGGCTTTCGACAGATTTGCTATTTTCTATCAAGGTTTGCAGCTTTTGTAAATAATAGTTAATGTTTTTTTCAAACCCGATGTCCTTCGGCATATAATATTTCTTATGGGGCCCGGGGAGATACTCCTGCGGAACGAAACTATCCTTAAAATCGTGCGGATACTTATAATCAACTCCGTAACCCATTTTTTTCGCAGCCGGATAGTGACTATCTTTGAGATGCTTCGGCACCGCTTTAATCGGCTCACTTTTAACATCAGCCACAGCTTTCCAGATTGCACAGGCCGAGGCATTTGATTTTGGCGCACAGGCGACATATAAAGCCGCCTGCGCCAGCGCCAGTTGGGCCTCCGGCAGGCCGACAAACTCAGATATCTGGACGGCCGCAGCAGCCAGGACCGTCGCCATCGGGTCGGCATTACCCACATCTTCGGTCGCACAAACCGCAATCCGCCGGGCAATAAAACGCGGGTCCTCACCACCGGCTATCATCCGTGCAAGCCAATAAACAGTTGCATCAGGGTCGCTGCCCCGCATACTCTTTTGCAAAGCGCTCGCAAGGTCGTAGTGCGTATCGCCCGTGCCATCATAGTCAATCGTCTTTTGTTGTATCGACTCCTTTGCAACTTCGAGGTTAAATTTTATTTTTACCCCGCGCTTTCGGGCAGCCTGCGACAGCACGCCTATCTCCAGGGCCGTCATCGCCTTTCTGGCATCACCATCACACATCACCGCCAGAAACTTCAGTGCGTGCTCGTCTGCTTCGATATCAAATTTACCCAGCCCTCGTTCGGTATCGCTGATTGCCATCTTCAGTAATTGCAGGATGTCTTCTTCGCTTAGCGGCTCAAAATGAAATACGGTGCTGCGGGAAATCAACGGCGAATTGACCGAAAAGAAAGGGTTCTCCGTAGTGGCGCCTATGAGAATTAAAACCCCCGATTCGACATCATCTAACAGCACATCCTGCTGTGCACGGTTGAACCGATGAATGTCATCGATAAAAAGTACGGTCCGTGCCCCCGTGACAGCTAATCTATCACGGGCGGAGGCAATTATCTGACGAATATCACCAACGGTAGCAGCAGGGGCACTAACATAATAGAATTTGGCCTTAGTGTAATTCGCAATCACCATTGCCAGCGAGGTCTTGCCCACGCCGGGTGGGCCGTAAAATATCAAGCTGCTGAGCCGGTCGGCCTCAAGCATTCTCGTCAGCAGTTTATCGGACCCGAGAATGTGCCTTTGTCCGATAAACTCATCGAGATTTCTCGGCCTCATCCGCACCGCCAGCGGTGCCGCTGAGTCTATATTGGCCTTCTCAAACTGGCTAAACAGCTTCTTATCGTTCCTATCCTGATGCATCTGGCGTATTATACGCAGGATGCGTAAAGCTGTCGAAACTTTATTACCTGCAAGCTCTTGTAGCGGTCTTCTGCGTGTTTTTCCCCTTGAATTTGCAAAAAAATCAAAAAAATTCATTTTTTATTTGATTTGGATACGACATACCTTTATATTTGTGCAAACTTATTAAAAATCTACTGATGGGCTCTTTCGTACGCTCAGGAAGAGCAACAGTGGAAAAAGTGAGTGAATGTATGCCTAATAAGGCATTAAAAAGGTACCTTTTTGAAAGGAGTTAGTTATGGTAAAGAAGTTATTAGTAATGCTTGTAGTAGTGGGTCTGTTCAGCACAGTTGCTCTGGCATTAGACCCGATGGGGCCGCCGACAGCCGGGCTGAAACAAGGGCAGTTCAATGGCAGCCTTGAGTATTCGTACAGCGATATGAACCTCAGGGCAGAGGGGTCCGACCTCAAAAACGTGAGAATGAATAAGGGGTATGCCAACCTCGGATATGGCATTGCGGACAACTGGGAGGCATTTATACGCTTAGGTGGAGCAGAGGCTGACTTCAAAGATGATGGGTTCGAATACAACGGCGACATCGGCTTTGCCTATGGTTTTGGCACCAAGGCGACAATTTGGGAACAAAGCCCCGAGCTCAAGTGGGGCGGCCTGTTCCAAATGAGCTGGGCCGACCTTAGTGGAACAGCAAAGTACCCTAAAGAAGACGTTGACCTTTACGCTCGCGAAATCCAAATTGGGGTAGGGCCAACCTGGACACCGACAAAGGGCCTTTCGATTTATGGCGGCCCGCTCGTGCACTTCCTTCACGCCGATTGGAACAATACAGACTCCGTGGATATGACTGAGGCCAACAGTTTTGGTGGCTGGATAGGCGCACAGGTCGAAGTCACGGAGAACCTTCCGGTCTGCGTTGAGTGGCAGTATACAGGCGACGCCGATGCTTTTGGTGCGAACATCATCTGCAGATTTTAGCCCAAATTGAGCCTATTGCTTGTTGTTTGTCAGAGTTAGAATGTACAGAAAAGGCTGGTTGTAAAAACCAGCCTTTTTTTATTGGCTCCCTCCGGTTCGTAAAAAAATCTAAAAAAATTTATTTTTTTATTTGATTCTGATACAACACACCCGTATATTTGTGCAAACTTGTTAAAAACCTGCTAACGGACTCTTACGCACGCCTACGGAAGGGCGGCAGCGGAAAGAGTGAATGTATGCCTCAATAAGGCATTAAAAAGGTACCTTTTTGAAAGGAGTTAGTTATGGAAAAGAAGTTGTTAGTAGTGCTTGTGGTAGTGGGTCTGTGCAGCACGGCTGCCTTGGCATTAGACCCGATGGGGCCGCCGACAGCCGGGCTAAAGCAGGGACAGTTCAGCGCCGGCCTCGATTATGCTTACAGTGTAGGGGACTTCAAACACGATGGTGACTACACGTGGTGGATTTCTCCTCCTGCTGGTCCTTCTGGTACCGTAAGCGAAAAGTTTGGTCTCAAAGATGGCAAGATGCATAAGGCCTACTTCAATCTCGGATACGGCGTTATGGACAATGTGGAGGCATTTGTGCGTCTGGGCGGAGCCACTCGGGAAATTAAACGTGAAGCACACGAGGGAACCTCCGGCCCTGTAGACGATACCTTATTCGATAGCGATACCGGCTTTGCCATCGGTTTTGGCGGCAAGGCGACAGTTTGGGAACCAAGCCCTGAACTCAAGGTAGGTTTCTTGGCTCAAGCAAGCTGGGCAAATGTTGACTACAGTGTAACGTATTCAGGCATAACGTCTGGCGGCTATGATTGGATTGTGCCGACGGAAGGAGACATTAGCTTCTGGGAAATGCAATTCGCATTAGGGGCAACTTACAAACTGTCCGATAAGTTCTCAGTTTATGGCGGGCCATTCTACTACATCTTCAATGGCGATTATGACTTCAAAGGCACGGGCGTCTTTGACCCACGTGGAGATGATGGTGGCCCTGTGGACATGACTCTAAAAGGCTCATACGATGTCAAGCAGGACTCAGAGTTTGGCGGCTACCTCGGCGCACAGATTGCTGTTACAGACAACGTTGCCTGGAACGCTGAATGTCAGGCCACCGGTGATGCTATTGCACTTGGGACGGGTATAGTCTGGAAGTTTTAACCACAAGCAGAATGTGAATTTGTTTACTATTTTTACGTAAGTATGTAGAAAAGGCCGGCTTCTTAAAGCCGGCCTTTTTGTTGGCCATTTATTTGAAGCGATATTTACCGGATGAATCGACGCTAAGCAGTTCTGTCAGCCATAAATCTTGCTGTTTCAATTAAGGCATCTTTAGCATCACTATCCTTAAATTGTGCCAATGCCTGGATTGCTCTGGCGGCAAACTCGTCCGCCCGTGTGCGCGCATACTCCAAACTGCCGTAACGATTCAGTATCTCCGCCAGCGCCTCTTTACTTGCCCCGGCAGTAGTTAATTTACTTTTAATTTCGGTTATATCTGTTTCCTGTGCCGTTTTTAGAAAGTGTATTACGGCCAAAGTCGGCTTGTTTTTATCAACGTCGCTGCCGAGCGTTTTGCCCGTCTTACTTTCATCGCCAATTATATCGAGTAAATCATCGGTAATCTGGAATGCGATGCCGGCATTCAACCCGAAATCAGCTAATGACCGGGCCTCGCTCTCACTTGCACGGGCCAGAAGGCCGCCAAGATAACAACAGCAGCTAAAAAGAGCGGCACTTTTTTCCGTGATTATCTCTAAATATTGCGCCTCACTTAGCTGCCAGTTCTGCCTTTGAGCTACCTGTCTGAGTTCGCCTTCGCAGACCCGAACCGCAGCGGCAGCAATTACTCTGGCAATCCAGGGTTCTAAATCGGCGCACATCTTTAAGACCCGGCCTAACAAAAAATCACCGAGCAGCACAGCGGACTGGTTACCCCAAAGACTATTTACTGTGGGCAGTCCCCGCCGGGTCTTGCCTTCATCTATAACATCATCGTGCAACAGCGTAGCATTGTGAATCATTTCAATGACCGCTGCCACACGAATGTGCTCGCTTGTAATCCTGCCGCAGGAAGCACCGGCAAGTAAAACCAGCCCGGGTCGGAGCATTTTGCCGCCACGAGTCCCGACAAGTCGGGGTTCAAGCAGCCGGTTAACCTCCTCCGTTTGCGCCGTCTCAACCAACTGTTTTGTAACCAGCTTTTTGACCTGGCCTAATTGACCATCGATTAGTCTAAAGGCAGGGACCCCGCTATGCAGGTTCTTCCCGGACATGTCTGTATTTGTCGGTAACTGAATAGTACTTAGCGCAGATGCCATTGACTTTCCCCTACTCTACTTTTCCTTGCCGTGGGCGTATTCGAAGAATCTTTTCCGCAGTAATTTGGTGATAGACCCGGGCATACCGTCACCTACAACCCTGCCGTCTATTTCGACAACGCCAATAACCTCGGCAGCGGTGCCCGTGAGGAAAAACTCATCGCAGATATATAAATCGAATCTTGTCAGATTTTTTTCAACTACTTCGATATTTTCTTTTTTTGCCAGCCGGATGACGACAGCGCGTGTTATTCCTTCCAGCGCACCGGCCTCAACGGGGGGCACATAAATCACACCATTTCTTACAATAAAAACATTGTCGCCCGTTGCCTCGGCAACATATCCTTCGTGGTTATACATAATAGCTTCAGGCACGTTGCTATCCAGTGCCTCAATCTTGGCCAGGATGTTGTTGAGATAGTTCAAGCTCTTGGCCTGAGGCGGAATCGCCAGCGGGTGATTGCGAACTGTCGTCGCACTGATTACCTTCATCCCTGTTTCATAAAGCTCTTCCGGATAAAGCTGAATGTTGTCGGCTATAATAAATACCGTACTGCTTTCACAGACAAAGGGATTCAACCCTAAATTTCCGACACCACGTGTAACCACCAGCCGAACATATCCGTCAATAACACCGTTGGCTTCGACTGTTTTTTCAATTGCATTGACCAGCTTGCTTTGACTTATAGGGACCTCAAGGCGAATCGCTTTAGCCGATTGATAAAGCCGCCTGATGTGGGCCTCCAGCTCGAATATCTTTCCGCTGTAAACGCGAATGCCCTCAAAGACCCCATCACCATAAAGCAACCCGTGGTCGAAAACCGATATTTTAGCATCTGCCTCATCAACGAGCTTGCCGTCAAGCCAAATTTTTAGTGCCATAAAATATCCTCGTATATCATATTGTGAATATAACTTAAATCACGAACTCAAGTTTTTTATTTTGCCATCGGCCAGTGTTATTATCCGCCCGGCTTTTCGTGCAATCCTTTCATCATGGGTTACCATTATAATCGACTGGCCGGCCCTATTCAATTTCTCAAAAACCTCTAATATACCGTTTCCTGTCGCAGAGTCAAGATTTCCTGTCGGCTCATCGGCCAAAAGCAGTCTCGGCTCATTCATTAAAGCCCTGCCGATAGCCACCCTTTGTCTTTCTCCGCCCGAGAGCTGATACGGCTTATGATTTGCCCGCTCAAGTAAACCAAGCTCGGCAAGTAAGTCTGCCGCTCGTT
>Ga0315280_10003542_pt1 | contig 23878 bp, 19 predicted proteins | sample YL17G06_40_MG_FD_203697 | JGI IMG/M metagenome (GOLD analysis project Ga0315280, IMG submission 203697) | Sediment microbial communities from Yellowstone Lake, YNP, Wyoming, USA - YL17G06_40 | ecosystem: Environmental > Aquatic > Freshwater > Lake > Sediment | place: USA: Wyoming | collected... | reverse complement strand
ATATAATAATCAATTGACTTCTTGAGGATGTGGCCGCCATGAGTGCTCATCGGCAGTTCAACGACGCTATTTACGACCAGTTCGCACGCGTGGGCAGGGCCGTAGCCAGCCCAAAGCGGATCGAACTGCTCGACCTGCTTTGCCAGGGGCCACGGAGCGTGGAATCGCTCGCGGCTTTGACGGGCCTCTCCGAGGCCAATGCCTCACAGCACCTCAAGGTGTTGCGCGGAGCGCGGTTAGTGGAGGCTGAGAAATCGGGTGTGCGGGTGATTTACCGCTTGAGCGGACAGGTGGTGGCCGACTTCATCCGCAGTCTTCGTACCGTAGCAGAAACCCGCTTGGCGGAGGTAGAGCAGACGGTTCGGACTCTTTTGAAAGGCGGCCACGGCTTTGAGCGGGTGGACAGGGAGGAGTTGCTCCGCCGCGTTCGGGACGGAGAAGCGATGGTCCTCGACGTGCGACCCGTCGAGGAGTTTCGCGCCGGTCATTTGCCGCGGGCAGTCTCGATACCACTTGAAGACTTGCCCGGCCGTCTGGGTGAGCTGCCGAAGGACCGGGAGATCGTGGCGTATTGCCGCGGGCCGTACTGCGTTCTCGCAATTGAGGCGGTGGAATCCCTCAAGAACGCGGGGTTTCGCGCTGTGCGGCTGGATATGAGCATTTGGGACTGGAAGGCGAGGGGGTTCCCGGTCGAGACAAGCACTTCACTTTCGCAAGAGGAGGTGCGCAATGCGGTCGATTAACCTTACTCGGTTGACGATAGGCACCCTCGTCATTCTGGGGTTGCTTTTCTGGACACCCGTTGCGTATTTCGCCGGGGCAATGATGATCTTCGCTGGGGCGACCAATGTGTGTCTTCTTGAACGACTTTTCGCCAGACTTCTGGGCGCTTCGACTTCATGCTCACCGGCGCGCAGCCAAAACCCAGGGCTAAGCGATCGAGAAAGCAGCAAAGCATTGAAACTCGGGCTGGTTCTCTCGAACAACGATCCCGAAACCGCCTTCAATGCCCTGCGCCTGGCGAATTTCTCGAAAGCCCAGGGTGATGAAGTCACGGTTTTCCTTCTCGGAAAAGGTGTAGAACTTGACCAGATCAAGAGTGAGAAACTCGACGTGCGCGGACAGGCCGAAGCGCTGCTGAAGGCTGGAGGGCGCATCGCTGCTTGCGGCACGTGCCTGCGGCTAAGGGGCATGGAGGCGTCGGAGGTGTGTCCTCTCTCAACCATGAAGGACCTGTACGAGTTGCTTAGAGAATCTGACCGGGTTGTCAGCTTCTAGGTTCAGAACTCCTCGGTTACGGAGAACACAAACAATGCGTCGCATTTATCTTGACTACAACGCCAGCACTCCCATCGCCCCAGAAGTCGTGGAGGCGATGAGCGGTTCTCTGAAAGAGAACTTTGGCAACCCATCGAGTTCCCATTGGGCGGGAAAGCCAGCACGGGTAGCAGTGACGCAGGCACGCGAGCAGGTTGCTGCGCTGCTGCGGGCCTCGCCGGAGGAAATTGTGCTGACCAGCGGCGGGAGCGAAGCGAATAACCACGCCATTAAGGGGGTGTTCTTCGCCCTGCGGTGGCGCGGCCATCACGTCATCACCACGCGAGTCGAGCACCCATCCGTCCTTCAGCCCTGCCGCTTTCTGGAGACGCTGGGCGCCGAAGTGACATATCTTCCGGTGGACAGCACGGGCAGGGTCGATCCAGACGACATCCGTAAGGCGATCACCGGCCAAACCATCTTGATTTCGGTGATGCACGCCAACAACGAAGTGGGAACGATCCAGCCGATTGCCGAAATCGCACGTCTTGCCCACGAGCATGGTGCGTTGTTCCACACCGACGCAGCCCAGACCGTGGGCAAGATGAGCACACGGGTTGACGAGCTTGGCGTTGACCTGCTGTCGATCGCGGGGCACAAGTTCCATGCACCCAAAGGAGTCGGAGCACTGTATATTCGGCAGGGTGTCGCGCTTGAATCCCTCATCCACGGCGCGGGGCATGAAGGGGGCCGTCGCGCGGGAACGGAAAACGTTCTTCTCGATGTCGGCTTGGGAGCCGCGTGCGAACTAGCGCAGGCTCGGATCGGGAGGATGTCGGACGTGCGGCGACTCCGCGACCTGCTCTGGGCACGCTTGCTGGAATCGTTCGGCGACCAAGTGGTTCTCAACGGGCATCCTGAACATCGGTTGCCCAATACGCTGAACGTCTCCTTTGTCGGCAAGGTGGGGACCGACATTCTCTCGAAGTTGCCCGATGTGGCCGCATCGACCGGCTCGGCGTGCCACGATGGGGCCGTAGAACTCTCGCCGGTCCTCCGGGCAATGGGGATTCCGCCGAGCGTCGGCATGGGGGCCATTCGCTTCAGTTTGGGGATCGACACGACCTCGAAGGAAATTGAGCGGGTCGTGGGTCGCTTGAGGGAAGTGATGGGCTATGCCCACGAAGGGTGCGCGAAGACGGAAGAAGAAGACGAGTTCGTGCTCGACTATAGCATCTGACAGGCCACGCCGATTGGCAGGAGTGATATTCATCTTCGAGATTATCGAGCAAGATGATTCATGCCCCACAAGAAGACTTTCGGAAATATCGTCGAGACGACATTTAACACACCGCTGGTCAAGCTCAACCGGGTCGTCCCGCCCGGTCATGCGACGGTGCTGCTGAAGCTGGAGTTCTTCAATCCGCTGTCCAGCGTCAAAGACCGGATCGGCCGCGCAATGATCGAGGCGGCTGAAGAGTCGGGCACCCTCACCAAGGGAACCCACATCATCGAGGCGACCAGCGGTAACGCGGGCATCGCCTTGGCCTTTGTCGCGGCGGCACGAGGCTATGACCTCACGCTGACGATGCCCGAGTCGATGAGCGTGGAACGGCGTGCTCTTCTGAAAATACTGGGAGCGAAGCTGGTACTCACCCCGGCGGCAGCCGGCATGAAAGGAGCCATCCTCCGGGCACAAGAACTGGCCGCTTCCACGCCCAACAGTTTTATTCCCCAGCAGTTCGACAATCCTGCGAACCCCGATATTCACGAGCGGACGACCGGCCGGGAGATTTGGGAAGACACCGGGGGCCGAGTGGACTTGATCGTCACAGGGGTGGGCACGGGCGGGACGATCACCGGCGTGACCCGCTACATCCGCAGCAAGAATCCCCATTTCCGAGCAATTGCCGTGGAGCCGGCGGATTCACCGCTGATTTCGGGAGGCAAGCCGGGGCCGCACCAAATCCAGGGGATTGGGGCAGGCTTCATTCCTAAGAACCTCGACACCACCCTGCTTAGCGGCGTCGAGACAGTGACCAACGAGGAAGCTCTTACCTGGGCGAGGCGTCTTGCGCGCGAGGAGGGGATTCTGGGTGGCATCAGCACAGGGGCCAACGTTGCCGCTGCCGTCCGTGTGGCGGGCAGGCCGGAGAACCGCGGCAAAGTAATTGTCACGGTGGCGGCCAGTTGCGGCGAACGGTATCTCTCCACGGCGCTGTTCGAGGAATGGCCGGGCTGAGCGGCCTCCGCTTCGCCGGCCTTACTGCCCTCCAGTGCAGCCCCCAAAGAAAGCGGGCAGTTCAACGGAATGAAAACCTCACAAGATACACAGAATGGGATGCCTCTTCGTGCAGCAGTGTGTGGAGTTCAGCGAATCATGCGAGCCTGTCGATTATTGCGATAACGACGAATTCAGGACACAGCGGAGCCCACGTGTCATGTTCAGGCACGCATTTGCATTCGTCTACGCGCTCTTTGCGGCAAGCGGTATGGCGGTTGCCAACGAGTCACCGGCCCCAGCCAGCCAGCAAGCGGAAATTGGCGATGCCGTTTGGGGAGGTGAAGAGAAGCCCGGGACGACTTCACAGTCTCCAACTCCAGCGAGCGCTGCCACCGAACCTTATGGAGAAGAACTGGGCCCATCTCCCATTTCTTCTATGCCCGCTTCCCCATCGCAATCCGAATCTGAAACAACGCCACCGGACCCGGCGGGCGATGGGGCGACGCAATCTGCCAAGAGGCCGCCACCGAATCCCTACAAGGGAGTCTTCTACGATAACGACTTTAGCTACCTCGACGATCCTGCCAACGAGTATTGCTACCTCGGCGACTTTATGAAACGCCGGCGGTTGTGGGATTCCTTGATGCTCGACGTAGGCGGCGAGTACCGGCTGCGGCAGCACAATGAGCACATCCTCACGCGCAACAACAACTTTCTCTTGCAGCGGACGCGGGTTTACGGGGACCTTCACGTGGACGATTGGTTTCGCACGTACATCGAAGCCATCGACGCCACGAGCGCATGGGAGGACCTCCCGCCGCGCCCCACGGAAGAAAACCGCTTCGACGCCTTGAATCTGTTCGGCGACGCGAGGATTATCAGTGGCGGCCGTGGAGACGTTTGGCTCCGTGCCGGCCGGCAGGAGCTGCTCTATGGTGCGCAGCGATTGATTTCGCCCCTGGATTGGTCCAACACGCGTCGGACCTTCGACGGCGTCAAGCTTTTCTGGCGCGGTGAGAGTTGGGACGCCGATGCCTTTTGGACCCGACCCGTTCCGGCTTCACAACACCTGAACAATGACCATAATTTTGATCACCCCGACCCGCACGAGGAATTCTACGGCCTGTACATGACTCGCAAGGACTGGAAGAACCATAAGCTCGATCTCTACTACCTGAGACTCGCCAAGTACGATGGTCTCGTTCCTTTCCAGAACCACACCTTGGGAAGCAGGTGGGAGGGAAAGCACGATGCGTGGCTATGGGAAATCGAAGGCGGCTATCAGTTCGGAGACTACGGAGTCCGGGACCACTCGGCCGGGTTTTACACATTAGGCGCTGGGCGGAGACTGGCCGACGTCGGCTGGAGTCCCGTCCTCTGGGTCTATTACGATTGGGCATCCGGTGACCGCGACCCGGCCGATAGCGTCCACGGGACCTTCAACCAATTGTTCCCATTGGGTCACAAGTACCTGGGCTGGATGGACATCGTGGGTCGGCAGAACATCGAGGATTGGAACTTCCAACTGACTCTAAGCCCGCGCCCGACCGTGGAGTTCGTCCTCTGGTGGCACGTCTTTCACCTCCAGCAAGCGCGTGACGCGCTCTATGACGCAAGCGGCACCGCCATTCGTCAAGACCCGACCGGCGCAGCGGGCAGGGACGTGGGGAACGAGGCTGACTTGGCCCTCCGCTGGACTTTCGCACCCCGTGGAGACGTGCTGTTTGGCTATTCGCACCTGTTTCCAGGCAGGTTCCTTTTGGACACCCCCGGCGGAGCAAGCGGGCGCGACTTCTACTACACGCAGTTCAGTCTGAGGCTCTGACGGCCGGCTGGCCTGGGACTTGTTGGCCTAGACTACCGCGATCGCGGTCATCCTGGGGGCGCCTTAGGTCGTCGCAGAGCCGGGCCGGGAAGGCGGCTAGCGCCCCCTTTTCTTTCGCCTTGCCGTCTGTTAGGTTCCCTAATGCTGAAATCAGCGCATCTTATGGGCCGCTCCCGATGCGGAAGCGACGCCATAAGTTGTTGGCTGAATGCGAGTTGCCGTTGATCGTGGGAGCGGATGCCACGTCGGCGCGGCGATGAGGAAGCTGCAGGATTCCGTCCAGCATTAGCAGATTCAAACGTCTCGATGTCTTGGAGGAATGCGGCCCGGCCTGCTTGCGGGCACGACCGGTCGGCCGCGCGAGCACCAGAGGGAGTTCCAATGGATTATCAGAAGTTCGTGCAGGATCAAATCGCCCAGATCCGCCAGACCGTAGGCAGCGGCCTGGCGATCAATGCCCTCAGTGGCGGCGTCGATAGCTCGGTCGTCACGGTCCTGGGGCACCGCGCCCTGGGCGACCGCCTGAAGACCGTCTTCATCGACAATGCCCTGATGCGCGAGGGTGAGCCCGACCGGGTCGTCGAGACCTTCGCCGACATGTGCATCCCCGTCCAACGGGTGGATTCGCGGGCGGAGTTTCTCGGCGCGCTGAAGGGGCTAACCGATCCCGAGCAGAAGCGCCAGGCAATCACCGACACGTTCTACCGCAAGGTCTTCGGCGATCTCGTGCGCAGCAGCGGGGCCCGTTTTCTGTTCCACGGCACGATCCTGACCGACATCGAGGAGACGGTGGCCGGGATCAAGCGCCAGCACAATATCCTCGCCCAGATCGGGATCGATCCGGAGAAGGAATACGGGTACCAGGTCGTGGAGCCGCTCAAGGAGCTCCGCAAGGACGGGGTGCGCGAGGTGGCCAAGGTGCTCGGCCTGCCGCCCAAGGTCACCCAGCGGATCCCCTTCCCCGGGCCGGCGCTGGCCACGCGGATCGTCGGCGAAGTGACGGAGGCCCGGCTGGTGACCGTGCGTGCCGCCACCGCAATCGTCGAGGAGGAACTGGGCGACACCGGCGTTTTCCAGTACTTGGCGGTCCTCTTGAGCGACAAGGCCACCGGCATCCGCAACGGGAAGCGGGAGTTTGGGGAGATTATCGTCGTGCGCTGCGTGGACAGCGTGGACGCGCGGCAAGCCACCGCGGTCGAGCTTCCCTGGGCGAAGCTCCGCCGGATCTCCGAGCGGATCACGGCGATCCCCGGCGTGAACCGCTGCCTGTACGACCTGACGCCCAAGCCGCCGGCCACGATCGAATACGTGTGATTGAAGGACACAGACGTTGGGTGCCATGTCCACGCTGGCGTGGACATGCCTTGCCACGAGCACGGCGACGCAAGCGTCGCCATGGCACCCGCGCGACAGACGCAACGACTAGCTATTCCGGGAGACCAACAACGTGCCCAAGCGTGACGACATCCACAAGGTGATGATCATCGGTTCCGGTCCGATCGTGATCGGCCAGGCGTGCGAGTTCGACTATTCCGGCACGCAGGCGTGCAAGGCCCTGCGGCGCCTGGGCTACAAGATCGTGCTGGTGAATTCCAACCCGGCCACCATCATGACCGACCCCGGCATGGCCGACGCGACCTACATCGAGCCGCTCACCTTGGACTCCGTGGCCGAGATCATCGAGAAGGAAAAGCCCGACGCCCTCTTGCCTAATCTCGGCGGCCAGACCGGGCTGAACCTGGCGGCGGAGCTGGCCCGCAGCGGCGTGCTCCAGAAGCACGGAGTGCGCGTGATCGGCGTCCAGATCGATGCCATCGAGCGGGGCGAAGACCGCGAGGCCTTCAAACGGACCATGAGCCAGTTGGGCATCGACATGCCGCGGAGCGAGATCGCCCGCAGCGTCGAAGAGGCCGAGAAGATCGTGGAGCGGATCGGGCTGCCGGCGGTCATCCGCCCTGCGTACACGCTGGGCGGCACCGGCGGCGGACTGGTCTACAACATGGAGGAGTTCCGCACCGTGGCCGCCCGCGGACTGGCCGCGAGCCTGGTCGGCCAGATCCTCGTCGAGGAATCGGTCCTCGGCTGGGAAGAGCTGGAGCTGGAAGTCGTGCGCGACGCCAAGAACCAGATGATCACCGTCTGCTTCATCGAGAACGTGGACGCGATGGGCATCCACACCGGCGACTCGTTCTGCACGGCCCCCATGCTCACCATCGCCCCCGAGCTTCAGGTCAAGCTGCAAAAGCACTCCTACGACATCGTCGAGGCGATCCAGGTGATCGGCGGCACCAACATCCAGTTCGCCCACGACCCGAAGACCGGGCGCGTGGTGGTCATCGAGATCAACCCGCGCACCTCGCGGTCGTCGGCCCTGGCCTCGAAGGCGACGGGCTTCCCGATTGCCTACGTCTCCTCGCTCCTGGCCGGCGGGCTCACCATGGACGAGATCCCCTACTGGCGCGACGGCACACTGGAGAAGTACACGCCGTCGGGCGATTACGTGGTGGTCAAGTTCGCCCGCTGGGCCTTCGAGAAGTTCCCCGACAGCGAGGACAAGCTTGGGACGCAGATGCGCGCCGTGGGCGAGGTGATGAGCCTCGGCAAGACCTACAAGGAGGCGTTGCAGAAGTCGATCCGCTCCCTGGAGAACGGCCGCCACGGGCTCGGGTTTGCGAAGGACTTCCACAAGCGGTCGCTGGACGACTTGATGGCCATGCTCGCGCACGCGACCAGCGAGCGGCAGTTCGTCATGTACGAGGCCCTCCGCAAAGGGGCCGACGTGGAAAAGCTCTACGAGCGGACCTACATCAAGCCCTGGTTCATCCAGCAGATGAAGGAGCTGGTCGAGCTGGAGGAGGAAATCCTCAAGCACAAGGGCGGTCAACTGCCCGACGACCTGCTCGCCCGGGCCAAGAAGGACGGGTTCGCCGACAAGTACCTCGCCAAGCTGCTGGGAGTGTCCGAGACGGAGATTCGCAATCGCCGCAAGGCCCTGGGCGTGGTGCAGGGCTGGCATCCGGTGCCGGTCAGCGGCGTGGAGAAGGCCGCCTACTACTACTCCACGTACAACGCCCCGGACGCGACGCCCGTGACCGACCGGCCCAAGGTGATGGTGCTGGGCGGCGGGCCGAACCGCATCGGCCAGGGGATCGAGTTCGACTACTGCTGCGTCCACGCGGCCTTCATCCTGCGCGACGAAGGCTACGAGTCGATCATGGTCAACTGCAACCCCGAGACGGTCTCCACCGACTACGACACCTCGAACAAGCTCTATTTCGAGCCGCTCACGGTCGAAGACGTCCTGGGGATCTACGAGAAAGAGAAGCCCGTCGGGGTGATCGTACAGTTCGGCGGGCAGACGCCGTTGAATATCGCCAGCGAGCTGGCCGCCGCGGGAGTGAAGATCCTCGGCACCACGCCCGACACCATCGAGCTGGCCGAAGACCGCGACCGCTTCCGCCAGATGATGAAGAAGCTGGGCATCCCGCAGCCCGACTCGGGTATGGCCAGCAACCTCGACGAGGCCCTCCAAATCGCCAAGGAAATCGGCTACCCGCTCATGGTGCGGCCGTCGTTCGTGCTCGGCGGGCGCGGCATGGAGGTGGTTCACGACGAGCACATGCTCAAGCACTACGTCGCCGCGGCGGTGGACGTCTCGCCGGAGCGGCCGATCCTCATCGACCGCTTCCTGGACAACGCCATCGAAGTTGAGGCCGACGCCATCTCCGACGGCCAGGACGCCTTTGTCCCCGCCGTGATGGAGCATATCGAGCTGGCGGGCATCCACTCCGGCGACTCGGCCTGCGTGATCCCGCCGATCAGCATCCCGCCCAAGCACCTCGACACGCTTTACGAGTACACGCGGCGGATCGCCGTCGAGTTGGGCGTGGTGGGCCTGATGAACATCCAGTACGCCATCCACCGCGACGTGGTCTACATCCTGGAGGCCAACCCGCGGGCCTCGCGGACCGTGCCGCTGGTGTCCAAGGTCTGCGCGATCCCCATGGCCCGCATCGGCACTCAGCTCATGCTCGGCAGGAAGCTGGCGGAGCTGGGCCTCAAGAAGCGGCCCATCCCGCACTTCGGCGTCAAGGAAGCTGTGTTCCCGTTCAACATGTACCACGAGGTGGACCCGGTCCTCGGGCCGGAGATGCGATCCACGGGCGAGGTGCTCGGGCTGGCGAGCTCGTTTGGGCTGGCCTTCTTCAAAGCGGAGCAAGCGGCGCAGCCGCCGCTGCCCAAGGAGGGGACGGTGCTGATCACGGTCGCCGATCGCGACAAGTCGGCGGTGGTGGACGTGGCCCGGCGTTTTGCGGAGCTGGGCTTCCGCATCAAGACGACCCAGGGCACCTGCGCCTTCCTGGCGGAGCGCGGCATCCAGACGGAGCCCATCCTGAAGCTCCACGAAGGCCGGCCGAACATCGTGGACGCGATGACCAACCGCGAGATCCAGTTAGTCATCAACACGCCCCGGGGCAAGATGAGCCGAGCCGATGACGCCTACGTGCGCAAGACCGCGATCAAATACAAGATTCCTTACATCACGACGATGGCCGCGGCGATTGCGGCCGCCAAGGGGATTCACGCCTTCCACAACGGCCGCGGCCAGGTGAAGAGCCTGCAAAGCTACCACGCGGACATCGGGTGAAACGTTGGCGCCGCCGCGGTATGCGGCACTGGCAGAACGGGCCGTCGCCAGGTAGAATTCAGATGTGAACCTCGCTTTGCAGGTTGCGTCGTAGACTGCATGGAAACGCTCGCGGAGGCGAACGCATGACGAGAGTTGTTGACGGGCTTCTGACGATCTTCCGAGGGTTGGCGCGAAGGCAGCGGCGGGAGTTTCTCAAGGAGCTTCTCGGCTCGGGACTGCTCACGGAGGACGAACGGGACGTTGCGGTCATCGAGTCGCGACGCGGCGGGCCAACGCGGCCCTTGAAGGAGTCCGTCACTTCCATGCTGCGGAAAGGGCGTTTGCGTTGAGTGATCTTCGCCTGCCGACATCGCAGGGATGCTTATCGATAGTGTCCCGAAATCAGTCGAGCTGCTCTTCGACCATGTAGATGCTCCCCTCCTTGACCGCCAGGTAGCGAAACCGCGTCGGGCCGACGAAGCGCAGAGGCTCGCCGCGGGGCATCCAGATCGCGTCGTACTGGTGCGACGCCTCTTTGTCCTCGACGACGGTACACGTCTTCTTTCCCTTCACTGCCGCGTAGACAGGATAGCGCCCGTCGGGAGTGAACGTCAGGTAGCCCACCATGTCGTAACGCGGCTTGCGGTTCCCGTCGGCGACGACGAAGGACCATCGGCCGCTGCGGGCCACGTAGGCCAGGTGCCTGCCGCTCGGGCTGAACACCAGCGTGCCGCCGCCGATGCGGTCGAAGAACCGCGGCGGCTGCTCGTCGCGCCCTATGGGTTGTGCCTCGCCGGCCGGTTGCGCGGCCGTGCGATCATCGCGCGCGGCCGGCAGAGCCGGCCCTACGGCGGCCTTGGGCTTCGCGGCGGCCGGCCGGAGCGGCTCGCTCAGCACGGCCTCAGTGGACTTCCGCTTGGCGACGTAGGCCAAGACCTGGCTGTTGGGGCTGAACTTCACTTGGCCGATGCCGTCGTACGAAGGGCCCGACTTGCCGTCGAGCACGACACACCACTCTGCGCCGGTTTGGGCGGCGTAGGCCAGGTGCTTGCCGTCGGGGCTGAAAAGGAGCGTCTGGTGGCCGATCGCGTCGAACGAATTGCCCGGCTTGCCGTCGGCGACGACCCGCCATGTTTCCTTCTGACTGTCCTTGTGCACGGCCGCGTAGGCGACCCGCTTGCCGTCGGGGCTGAAGGCCAGCGGGCCGAGATTGTCGCAGGCCGGCTGCGGCCTGCCGTCCAAGACGACGCACCACTTCTTGCTCACCAGGGCAGCAAATGCCAAGCGGCTGCCATCAGGGCTGAACTGGAATCCGCTGCTCGAACCCAGGAACTCGTACGGCCCCAATTCCTGGTCACCCACGACGAGGAACCACCCATTGGCCCTTCGGGCGCCGTAGGCCATGCGCCGGCGATCGGGGCTGAAGACGATGGTCCCCTCGAAGACCATCTCGCAGGGCTTGCCCGGCTTTCCATCGAGCAGCACCGCGCGCTGGCCATCGGGGAGCATCGCCACATAGGCCAGGTGCTGGCCATCGGGGCTGAACACCGGCTGCCCGACCTGTTGGTAAGGCCCCTGCTCCTTGCCATCGAGGAGAATGAGCCACTTCTCGCCCGCGGAAGCGGCATACGCCAGTTGCCTGCCGTCCGGGCTGAAGACCAGGCCCGCGACCTTCTGGTAGGGCTTCTGCTCCTGACCGTTGACGACCACTTGCTGGCCGGCGGCCGTCGGCTTGACGTAGGCGATCCGCCGCAGGTTGGGGCTGATCATCGTCGACTCCTGGACCGACGCCGGGAACGGGGCCAGGAGGGTCTCGGCGTGCTTCCGGGCCACGGCGGTCTGCGCCGCGACATTGGTTGCCAGACAGCACATCGCGATTAGAGTTAAAGCCCACGGGTTGCAACCCGTGGGCTTTGAAATGCGTGAAGATTGTCCAGACAATTTCACGACCCCCCGTACCGATTGAACCATGCCCGCTTCTCGAAAGGCAGCTTCTCCTTCTGCACTCCCGGCTCGGCAGGCACACCGATGGGGAGCAGGACGCGTACGGTCTCTCCCGCCGGCACGCCGAGCAACTGTCCCACTCGTTCGGCCGCGTTGTTGACCCGCAGAATGCCATCGAGCCACACGCTGGCATATCCCAGAGCGGCGATCGCCAGGAGCATGTTCTCCACCGAAGCAGCGCAGTCCTCGCGGTCGAATGAGAGTCCTTCGTAGACGGGGCGCGGATCGGCCACGCAGGCGATCATCGCCTTGGCGGCCCTGCAGACCGGCCGATCCACCACCGCGGCGATCTTGCGGAGCAGCTCGGGATCGTCCACGATCACAAACGAGGCGACCTGCTCGTTCTTGCCCGAGGGGGCCTGAATGCCGGCCTGAACGATCTTCTGGAGGTCCTCCCGGGGAACGGGCGCATCGGTGAACGGCCCGCGGTAACTGCGGCGCTTGGCAATCGCATCGAAGAGATCCATTACTTGTTCTCGGCTGCCGGCCGGCAATACGCCAGCGTCAGCAGGGCGTAGCCGGTCACCAGGCTCGGATCGCCTTCGAGCCAGCGGTTGTTCGCGTTGGTCCATGAGCCGTCGGGGCGCTGCCGGCGGACTAGTTCGTTGGCCAGTTCGACCCGCCAATAGTGCTTCACGCCCTTGGCGTCTTCGATGGCGTCGAGCTTCGTGGCGTCCAGGGCCTTGGCGAACGTGTGGTAGTAGTAGTACAGGCCGGCGTTGCCCATGAAGGGATTTTCCTTGACGTCGTAGTTCTTGCGGATCCAGCCGATGGCCGCCTTGACGCGGGGGTCGTCGGGGCCGACCCCGGCGTGAATCATGCTCTTCAGGCCGGCGTAGGTCATGGAGCCGTAGCTTCGCAGGCCGCCCTCGGGGGTCTGGCCGGCCATGCTCTCGCCGCCGGCCGCGACCGTGTAGTAGAAGCCGCCGTCCTTCGGACCGTTGACGGCCAGTGGCGTGGTATTGTGCTCGCTATAGAAGTTCTGGCAACGGGAAACGAACACCAGGGCCTTCTGGACGTTCGCGTCATCGGGGCCGTTGCCGGCGGCGCGGAGGGCCTCGATGAGGAACTGGGTGTTGGACAGGTCGGGCCGTTCCTTCTTGCCGTAGCCCGCGCCGCCATAGCTCAGATTCGAGCGGTCGATCCCCTCTCCCTCGTCCCACTGTTTCCCCTTGACGTACGCGTCGGCGGCCTTGAGGACCTTTGCGTAGCGGCCGTCGCGGTTGGCCTCCTTGAAGCAGAGGATCGCCAGGCAGGTCTCGTAGTTGGCGTAGATGGCCCCGGGCTGATAAATCCCCCCGTCGGGGCGGACCATGCCTTCCAGGTACCGGAGCGCCCGTGTCACGACCGGGTCATTTATGCCCCGACCATTGCGGAGCAGGGCGGTCGTGACCAGGGAGGTCACTCCCGGGCCGGCATACTTGGCGAACGAGCCATCGGGCGCCTGGGAGGTCTGGAGAAACTGAGTCGCTCGATCTACCGCCCGCTGATAGGCCTGCGGATCGACGGTCGGAGCGGGCCCAGCGGGCTCAGCGGCCGGCGCCGCAGTCACGGCCACGAGGGCCGCCAACGTCGGAACGAGCACCGTCAACGGAAGTCGTGATCTGGACATGATAAGCCTCGCCTCTTTGCATCGAGAAAACCGGTTGGGCCTGCATGGCTCGGCTTCTCGTCCGCGGCAATGCAGGCCGGGCCGCGGGCGGCGCAAACCGTTCGGTTATCACTGGAATTCTAGCTTGCCGGGGCGGGGAGGGGTACGCGGGGCTCACGATGGTCACCTCACGACGGCCAGGATGTCCTCCTCGTTCATGATAAGCAACTCTTCGCCGTCCACCACCACCTCGGTTCCGGCGTAGCGATTGAACAGCACCCGATCGCCTTCGACCACCTGCGGCCTCACGCGGGCCCCGTTGCCCAGTCGGCAGCCGTCTCCCACGGAAAGAACACGTCCATGATGGGGTTTCTCCGCAGCGGTGTCGGGCAGATAGATGCCGCCGCACGACTTCCGATCCGCCTCCACTCGTCGGACAACCACCTTATCGCCCACAGGCACCAGTCTCATGTTTGCTTCGCTCCGCTTCGACAGGGGGCAATCCCACATCAACCGGCGAATCGGCCCTTTCCCGCAAGCGCCGATTCTCGCATCGCCGGAGTGCCCGGGCAAGATCGCCCCCACAGAGGGGGGTGCGGTGAAGCGGTCCGCCGCAGATCGAGACCGGAGCCCTCGAAGAGGGTCGGCCCACGTGGTGTCATCCTGTCCAAGCTCTCCCCGGGCATTACAATACGGGGACCTCGGTTGCCGGACTTCCGTTTTGTCGCGATCCCCCCAACGTGGCCATATCTGACGAGCAATTGCACCTGGAGGGTGCCCCGTTTCTGAAAGAGGAGACCGTTGGGCTGTACGAGCCCCGCGGCTCCAAGGCCCTTGGCGAAGCGGCCGAGCGGTCCAGCAAGCAGAACTGCGAGATTGCCGCGGCGATTCCGCACTGGCAGACTTGGCGCGAGGCAGCCAATCGCGTCAAGGCGTACGCGATCGCCCACCTTGACGAACTCCTCGTCCAGTTCGAGCAGAACATCACCGCCCGGGGGGCTACCGTGCTTTATGCCGAGGACGCCGCTGAGGCCAACCGCTACGTGCTGGACATCGCCCGGGAGCACGGCGTCAAGTCGGTCGTCAAATCCAAGTCCATGGTCAGCGAGGAGTTGGAGCTGAACCACAAGCTGGAGGCGGCCGGGATCCGTGCCGTGGAGACGGACCTGGGCGAGTACCTCGTGCAGTTGGCAGGGCAACGCCCGGTACACATCGTCACTCCGGCACTCCACCTCTCGGCGGCCGACGTGGGCCGCCTGTTCGCCGAGAAGCTTGGGGAGCCCTTCACCCAGGAGCACCGGGCCCTGACCAACATCGCCCGAAAGCACCTTCGGGAACAGTTCATCGCGGCGGACATGGGCATGTCGGGGGTGAATTTCGCGATTGCCGACACGGGGTCGATCTGCATTGTGGAAAACGAAGGCAACGCCGGGCTTTCGACCGCCGCGCCCAAGGTCCACGTGGCTTTGATGGGGATCGAAAAGGTGATCCCGCGGATCGATGACCTTCCGCTGTTTCTGAATCTATTGGCCCGCAGCGGGACCGGGCAAAAGCTGACCACCTACACCCACCTGGTCCACGGGGCGACGCCGGGGCGCAAGCTCTACGTGATCATCCTCGACAACGGGCGTTCCAACGTGCTCAAAGACCCGGCGGCCCGAATGGCGCTCTATTGCATCCGTTGCGGGGCGTGCCTGAATGCCTGCCCGGTCTACCGCCGCACGGGCGGCTGGGCGTACGGCTGGGTCTACCCGGGGCCGATCGGCTCGATTATCACGCCGCACCTGATCGGGCTGGATCCGGCCGGCACGCTGCCGTTTGCCTCGTCGCTCTGCGGCGCTTGCGGCGAGATCTGCCCGGTGAAGATCGACATTCCGCACCAGTTGGTCCATCTCCGCCACCGCGCGGTCAACGAGCCCTCGCCGATGAACTCTTGGACCGAGCGGCTGCTGTGGAAAACCTGGGCGTGGTTCATGAGGGGCCCGATCCGCTACCGGATCGCGGCGTTTGGCATCAAGATCGGGGTAGGGATGCTCCGCTTTGTGCCGCGGTGGTTGCACTTCGGAAAACTCCGCGCCTGGACGCGGGGGCGGGCGCTGCCGCAGTTGCCCGGCCGGGCGTTGTTCCGCACCTGGTGGCGACGGGAGTGGTCGGCAGAGCGGCAACCGAAGGCGGGACGTGAGGGGGTGGCGGGTGACGGGGGGCGGGTGACGGGTGATGGGCGGCGGGTGACGAGCCACGATCGGAGAGGCGGGAATGAGTAGCCGGGAGACCATCCTTTCTCGAATCCACAGCCTCTTGACGCAGGGGCCGCCCCACGAGGAGCCGCCGGTTCATCCCGTCTGGCCCTCCGAGAAACCTGGCGCGGAGCAGATGGCCTCGCGGTTTGCCGAGGAACTGCAGGCGATCCACGGCGAAGCGATCCGCTGCCGCTCGATGGACGAGGCCCGGACGCGACTCCGGGAGTTGCTGAGCCAGGAACAGTGGAGTCCCCTGGGCGCCCTGGACCGCCCGTTGTGCCGGGAGTTGACGGCCGGGCTGGAGCCGGCGTGCATCGCCTGGGCCCGACCCGACTGGACGCCCCAAGGCATGGCCGAGCTGCCGGCCGGACTGATCGAGGCGGAGTGCCTGTTGGCCGACACGGGCACGGCGATGATCGCGTGCAACAGGCCCGAGGAGCGCCTGATGTGCTACCTGCCGCCGGCCTGCATCGTGGTCGCCACGGCGGATCGGCTGGTGGAGCACCTGCCGGCGGCGTGGCCGGAAATCGCCCGGCGGGCCGCCGATCCCGATCGCCGCGGCGAGTTCGTCTTCATTACCGGTCCGAGCCGCACTGCCGACATTGAGAAGATCCTGATCCTAGGCGTACACGGGCCGAAACGGCTGATCGTGCTGGTGATTGGAGAGGGGCCCTTGCCGCCGGCGGTCGGGTGGGCATAATTGGGGGGTCAAGGACCCGGCACGATGGCGATTACCTGTCCGCGCTGCGGCGCGGGGTTCGATGTCACGTTGTTCCAGTTCGGACACGGGGTCCAGTGCGACTGCGGCGCCTGGGTGTACCTGGAGGCCGGTCACGTCGCCTTGGACCCGGTGCGAGGAAAGGAGCGTGTCGCAATGGCAGACGAAGAAATCGGCAGGATCTCCCACTACTTCAGCAAGGCCGGAGTCGCCGCGATCGAGATCACCCAGGGATTCCTGGCGGTCGGCGACACCATCCGCATCAAGGGCCACACCAGCGACTTCACCCAGAAGGTGGATTCGATCCAGATCGACAAGCAGCCGGTGGAGAAAGCCGTCCCCGGGCAGTCGGTGGGGATCAAGGTGGTCCAGCACGCCCGGGAGCACGACGCCGTCTACAAAGTGACGGAGTGATTGCTCGGTGCCCGGTCGCGCGCTCTCGGCTATCAGCTATCAGCTTTCGACCGACTGACGGCTGATAGGCCAAGTGCCAGCACTTGTAGGTCAGTTCGAGTCCAATTGATATGATGCTTCTTCAGTCGGGACGGCGAGTCTCCGGAGCGGTACCTGCGAGGCAAGTACCGGTGCCTCTTCTCTGTTCGTGCCCCTTTTTCCCGGACGAAACAGAGAAGAGGCACCGGTACTTCTGTGGGCAAGACAGCGTGGCTTTCCATGAGAGCACGCGTTTCTCGCTCCGTATACTGCCATCTAAGGTGACCTACAATTGCTGTCACTTGGCCGCTGATAGCTGACGGCTGATAGTGTTGGGCCGCGTCAGCCGAACAGCGTGCAAAGGACCTCGAGCAACTGGACGGCGGCGTTGGGGTTGCGCGTGCCGTCGTCCCGGCCGCTCTGCTCCCAGGCCCACAGGGCATGACGCAAGTAGTGTTCCCGGGATTCGGCGAGCAGGGGATCCTCGAGTTCCTCGCAGAGCTGCGGCCAGATCTGCTTGAGTTGCTCCAGGGCCGCCGCCTTTCCGGCGATGGCGTCGAAGACCAAATCGTCCAGCCGCTCCAGTTTCTCCAAAACCGCGCGGTTGCCCAAATCCAGGTGCTGGGACGGAGGAGCCTTGCCGCGTCGAGTTCTTGCGGGCGGGATGGAGCTGCGGCGATCCGGGCCATGGGCCACGGACCATCGCCGACCGTCTCTCACGCGACCGGGCGGGGCAGCCGCCGGCTGGCTGCTTTCCGCGGCGAGGGGCTCATCGGGCGCGGCAAACGGCTCGTCGGCCGCCTGCACTTCGGTCTCAGCCACGATCTTGAGCCGCTCGGTGGTCTCTTGGACCGCGACTTCTTCCTCGGGCGGGTCGTCTTTGAGCGTTGAGGCGTCCAGCTCTTCCAGCAGTTGCAGACCGAATGCCGGCAAATCCTGGAGCGAAAGCCCCGTCGCGTGTCCGGCCAAGCGGTTCGCGAAGAACGACAGCCGGCCCGACCGCAGCGTGCGGCGTAGGAAACGGGGCCAGCTTTCGACGGGCGTGAATTCCCCGGGCGGGTCGCCGGAGAGTTCCAGCACGGCCACGTTGTAGAGCCGCTCCACGCGCCGCTGCTCGCTGCGGTCGGCCGAGAGAGCCACGACCCGAAACGGCCGCCGCGAGGAAAACGTCAACCCCGTCGAGAATGAGAATTCGACGCGAACCTCCGGGGGAAAACAGTTGATCAGGCCCGCGATCACGTGCTCCGCCGGCGGGCCGCCGACGATGGCCAGCGACACCGAATCGAGCGCCGCCTGGACCATCGCCGCCATCCATTCGGCGCCCGGGTTGGCGCAGAGTTGGGCCAGAAGGGACGTGTCGACCACGGCAGCGCGGCCCGGCAGGGACACCGGCTCCAGCCGGTGGGGGATCTCCTGGTAGACCTGAACCGATCCGTTGGCCACCGCCGCCCGCCAAAGGGCGAACGGATTATTGGCAAACCGGGCCAGGACTTGCCGCGGCACGACCAGACAGTGGGTATAGACCCGCACGCCGCGGCCGCTGTATTCCCACCCGGCGGGAGTCGTGTGGCTGACGCAGTGGGCTCCGCTCGGCAGCGGGTGGAAATTGAGACTAGCGCTGTTCCACGCCGATTCCAACAGGGCGCCGTGCGAAGGTCCCCAGGTCGCCAGCTCCCGCAAGTCGGCTTCACAGATTCCGGGGCTGGCCGCGACCACCTGGTACCCGCTGGCGCGGTCGGTTTCCGCCGAGGTGAAGATGGCTTGTTCGATCCAGTCCATGGTGCTGGTTCTCTGGAAGGAAAACTCGACTCGGCCCGGCGGCCGCAATCGCGGTTATGAGCTGTCAGCCGTCAGCTATCAGCAATCAGCTTTCAGCTATCAGCCATCCGCTTTCCGAACGCTAAATGCTGACGACTGATAGGCCAAGTGCCAGCAATTGTAGGTCACCTTAGATGGCAGTATACGGAGCGAGGAACGCGTGCTCTCATGGAAAGCCACGCCGTCTTGCCCAAAGAAGTACCGGTGCCTCTTCTCTGTTTCGTCCGGGAAAAAGGGGCACAAACAGAGAAGAGGCAGCGGTACTTGCCTCGCAGGTACCGCTGCGGAGACTCGCCGTCCCGACTGAAGAAGCATCATATCAATTGGACTCGAACTGGCCTACAATTGCTGGCACTTGGCCGCTTATTGCTGAAAGCTGAAAGCTGACGGCTATTTGCTGCGGGGCCGCTGGGTCTCGATCTGCTCCAAGAGCCACAGAAAGGGCTCGACGATTCCCGCGGGTTCGACGCGCAAGGGGACGCGGACTCGCCCGTCGTGCGGGGTCTCGCGCCACGCGCAGGCCCCGGCGACCCCGCTGGCGAAGAAGCGGTGCTGCGCGAAGCGCTCCTCGCAGAGCTGCCAGAGCCGGCTGGCTTGGGACGCCGCAAAGGCCGCTGGGTCGCCAAGACACTGTTCGCACTGGTCGGCCTTGGTGAAGACCATCGCGACCGGGCGGCGGGACCAGCCCTGTTTGGCGTCGTCGTTCAGCTCGGCCAGGTAGCTGATAAGCTTCATGGCAAAGTACTCTTGGTCATTGGACGATTCCCTCAGTTGAATCGCGTCCACCAGGATCATCGCGCCGCTGCACTTCTTAAGGTACGCGGTGATGACGTGGTAACTGTGCGGGTGCGCGACCTCTTCAAAGATGGCCTCGCCGGCCATGTCGGGCACGATCAGCTCCAGCGGCGGCTCGCGCTTGCTGCGGCGAAGCTGGCAGTGGACCCAGTTCCAGCGGTCCGGCTCGTTGGGGGTCTTTTGGGGGAACTGGCAGCGGGCCAGGGCGGCCATCGTCGTCTGCTGGAGGGTGATCGAGAACGCCCCCCGAGTCAGAAGCTGCACGGGCTCGGGCTGCCGCGAAAGCATGTCGATCAGCATGCCCAGGAAGACCGTCTTGCCCACCGCGGTCGCGCCCACCACGGCGATCATGCGGGGCTGGAGTTTCTGACTGGCGGCCTGGTGGGCCAGGGCCATCGGCGCCAAGCAGTGCCGGCAGTACTCGGCGTCGAACGTATTGTCCTCCTCGCAGATGTAGCACGGAATCGGCACGATGTACCGGGCCAGCCGGTACGATTCCAGGGGGACGATCATCTCACGGGTCATGCCGGCACCTCCTCGGGCAAATCTGTCTCTACGGGCGTCGCCGACGCACACTCCGCGGCACTCTGGGCCAAGAGGAGGTCGCAGACTCCGACGGCGCAGCGGAAGCCGATGTTGTGTTTGCGGGCGATCGCCGCCTCACCGCTTTGGAACTGGCAAGTTGTCTGGCTGTCGAAATAGGTGTCGAAGGCCCCGCCCCGGATGCTTTTCATGGGCGTTTCGAAGATCCACTCGCCTTCGCTGGCGTCGATCAGGGGGAAGCCGCCCCGCATCCACTCCCAGACGTTGCCGATCAACTGATAGACCCCCCCGACGCTCACTCCCTCGGCGAACGCGGTGACGGGGACCGTGCCTTTGGGGCCGGAGCCCCACAGGTTGGCGCGGCCGCGGTCCATGGTATCGCCCCAGGGGTAACGGCGTTGCGACCGCGTGGTCACGGCGAGACTCACCGGCCAACTTCCGGCCTTCACCCATTCGGCATCCGTGGGGAGTCGCTTTCCAACCCAGCGGGCGTAGGCGGCCGCCTCGTACCAACTCACCCCGACCACCGGGTGATCCTTTTTGGCGGCATCGTAGCAGCCCCCACTCCAAGAGTGAGGGCCGGGCTGCCCCGTCTGATCGACGAAGCCCAGCACCGCCGGCAAGATCGAGGCGTCCCACAGGGCGGCATCCTGATAGCCTCCCGCGGCCACGAACTCGTAGAATTGCCCGTTCGTCACCGGATAACGGTCCAGGAAGAGCGGCTCCACGCGCACCGCCCGGAGCTGGCTGGCCGCGGCTTCCCCGGCGTCGAGGTCGCCGCTGTTCAGGCTCTCGTCGATCTGTCCCAAGAGCACCTCGCCTTCGGGGACTAAGGCTGTGGCTTCAGCCAGGTCCTGGAGGGCCCGCCGAAAATGGTGTTCCCTGAGGCTCCCGGCAATTTGCGGGCGCAAGAGAAGCGCGTAGCGTCCTTGGGCCAACATTGTTTCGACCAGTGCCGCGGGATCGCCGGGAGTTGCCGGCCGGCGGGCGATGACTTGGGGAGACTGCCGAGGCTCTTCGGCAACGGGGGTGGAGCACGCCGCGGGCCCGCAGGCCGTTGCCGGCCGCCGACCTTCTGCCAGCCGCAGCAACCCATAGGCCGCCCCCACCGCGCCCCCGGCGCTCAGCAGCGGGCAGTCCAGCACCAAACCGAGCGCCAAGTTGATTGCCGCGAACACGGCCGTGGCCAGCAGGATCCGGTTGCGCTTGCTTGTTCGCATAAAGCTTCTCGCTGAGATCAAGGAGGAACCCGCGCTGGCTTCCCACGGCCCGGCACCCCACCGGGCTCCGAAGGGAGCGAATCGCGATCGCTCAACCGGCGGCCGCCTTCCTCCTTCGGGCAAGGTCCTTTTGCAGCATTTCGAACTGGGTAATCACGGAGTCGAGCACGGGGTCCCCATGGGTTTCGCCCGCCGAGTTTCTCTGGACGCCGGCCGGCAAGGTCACGGCTGCGATCGGAGCGCGCGGTTCGGCCGCCGGCTCGGAGAGTTCGCGCTGCGCCATCGTTTCCAGCAGCCGGCGCATCCGCTTCAGCTCGTCGCTCCATCGCTCTCGCTCCTCGGCCATTTGCCGCCCTTGCTGGGCCAGCGTCTCCGAGAGCTCCGCGGAGCGGCAGCGAACGATCTCCAACTCCCTTTCCAGCGTCGCGCGTTCTTGCTCCAGGGCGGCCATCTCCTTTTCCGTGCGGCGTTTTTCCTCCTCGAGACCCTGATCGGATTCGGTCCGCGCGGCGGCGGCCGACGCGCTGCTCCAACGCTTGGCTTCCTCGAGGAAAACGCCGCGGGCTTCGTTGAGTTCGGCAATCGCCCGGGAAATGCGCTGCTCGTCACCCTCCGATACCGCGGGGGACGGAGGTTGGCCGGCGGACTCCGCCTGGACGCGCTCGCGCTCGGCGCGCCACTCGGCTTCCCGCCGGTCCAGCTCGTCGCTCCGTGCCCGCAGTTGCTGCTCTGCCCTGGAGCGGTCCGTCTCGCAGGTCTCCTGGCGGCGGACCAACTCGCTCAGCAGCCCGTTCAATCGGGCGAAGACGTCCTCAAGAAAGCGACCGAGGTCGCCCTGGCTGTCCGCGATCGCGGCCAGCCAGTCCCGGACGCCGTTCCATTGGGCTACGTGTGCGGAGGAAGCGTTCGCCACGGATAATTCACCACCGATGCAAGAATCGAAAGCGGTGCCGCTGGGGAGCCGGCCACGACCGCGGGGCTCGACCCGCGCGGTCCGCCCGAAGGTTGTCCCCGGCCCGATTTGCGCCTAGACGCGAGCGTCCGGGCAATCGACAAGCCCGTGATGTGACAGGCCGGCGGCCGACAGGTGTCGCCTATCGTCCAGCAAAAGTCTAGGTCAGGACTGGGACTTCGGCAAATCGCAGTGCGTGGTCCGGCCCAGGATGATCGGCCGGAGAATTGAACCGGCGCGGCGATGTTTCGCACGGGAAACGACGTTGCCGATTTGCAGCGCCTACGCGGCTTTGGCCCAATCCGAGGGGAGAGGAATGGGGGTCGGCGCCGTCAGTTCCTCGGAAGACGGCCCCTCGGCGGGCAGGATTTCGCACGGCGGGGCCTCCGGCTCCAGACGCCGTATGCCGGTCACCTGGCCGTCGCCGGCCAGGCGGTAGCGAATGCTTCGCCAGGTGATTTGCCGTCCGAACGTCGAGGCAAACAGCTCGATCCAGTTGACCACGCTCACCAGGGGCCCGGCCCAGACCTCGAAACGCCTCGCCGTGCGGAGCGTGCCATGAAGCTGGGGACAATAGACGTGCACCAGGTCCTGGCGGAACAGCCCGGCGAGAACGCCCAATCCATATATCGTGCCGCCCGCCCCGGCGGCCAGCCATGCCCAAGGGCTCCCGGTCGCCAGGAACCGGGCCAGCACGCCAAGGTTGGCCACCATCGGCAAGGTAATCAAGGTGGTCAGCACGAGCGCCAGCCCCCACCATCGCGGCAGGTAGAATCGCCCCATGAGATACTGCCGGCGGACAAACGAGAGCATCTGGCCCAGCGTCGTGTCCAGCGGCGACGTGACCATGCAGGCCGGCTCGAAGAGCACGCGCAGGCCCGCCCGCCGCAGCAACCGGCTGACGACCAAATCGTCGCTCAGCGTTCCCTTCCAGGCGTCGCGCAGCCCGAGCGATTCGAACATGTCGCGGCGGATCGCCCAGGAGCCGCCCCAGACGACCGTGGGCGAATGGCAGCCGAAGAACATCGCCACGTTGGTGTTGACGCTGTACAGAAGGTGGTTGGCCAGCGTCCCCCGCGCCGGCACGAACCAGCGATACCCCGTGGACGCGCCGACGTCGGGATCGTCCAGCCGAGAGACCAGCCCGCGAAGCCACTGGCGGCGCAAGCGGGCGTCGGAATCGACGAAGGCCAGGTACTCGACGCGATCCGGAAGGTCGGCAGTCGCCGCGCGGAGATTGTGGACTTTCTGGCCGCAGGTGGTGGCCCGTCCCGCCACGATCAGCCGCGACCGCACCCGACGGTGTGCCGCCATGAGCCGGCGGATGATCGGATAGATCGGGTCCCCCGCGTCCTCCACCACGAAGCGGATCTCGTAGTCCTCGTAGTCCTGGAAAAACAGCGTGCGAAGGTTCTCTTCCACGCCCTCATCGAGGCCGCGACACGGGGCGATGATCACTGCCGGTCCCTTCTCCAGATAGACCCCGAGGTGTTTCAATCGGCTGCGGGCGAAGCGGCGGTGTTCCCAGGTCTGGATGGCGACCAGGACTCCCAGCACCAGGGCAAGCCCGGTGAACGCACAATACAGGACCAGAAAGATGGTGCCCATCCGATGGCCGGCCTCCACGCC
>Ga0315280_10003541_pt1 | contig 23878 bp, 17 predicted proteins | sample YL17G06_40_MG_FD_203697 | JGI IMG/M metagenome (GOLD analysis project Ga0315280, IMG submission 203697) | Sediment microbial communities from Yellowstone Lake, YNP, Wyoming, USA - YL17G06_40 | ecosystem: Environmental > Aquatic > Freshwater > Lake > Sediment | place: USA: Wyoming | collected... | reverse complement strand
CGCAAAGACAAACGTCTTCAGGCAGCGCTACTGCAATACTATCAGTCGCGATATGAAAAGGTTTTGGAGGACTTTTTGAAATCTGCGAACCGCAGAGACCTGCTGTCGAAAATCAGACATCTTCAGTTCTCAAAACACCGTCACGATAGTCGTTCGGGGCAATAGTCCGCCTTTAGGCGAAGCGCCCCGCTACAAGAACCCGCCAAACAAACGGCGGGCGAGCAGCGGACCTGCGGCCCTTCGGCAAGCTCAGGGCAGGCAGTCCGCGACACGGACGGTGGAGCTGCGAGATTTATAAAAGCCAGTAATTTAAGTTATGAGTTCTAAGTTTTGAGTTTTTAGTTGGGATGATATGGGTGTGAAAGCTGGCAGGCGATACACTCGGCCTTTTTGGGCTTTTATTTAACTCAAAACTAAGCACTCAAAACGCTCAACTGAATATGCTCGGCCCTTTCCTTTAGGTGCGAATTTTGCCATGGAGATCGCAAAGATTGCAGGGGAATAAAATTTGACACGGCACGGCCTTTTTGCCCTCGATGGATATAAGAATGTTGGATGGTTTGATGTCACGGTGGATGATACCTTTCTGGTGGGCGTGCCGGATGACATCGCAGACCTGCATGAATAATTTGAGGCGCTGCTCAACGGTGAGCTTCTGGCGGTAACAGTGTTCGGTGATGGGGACGGCTTTGACGTATTCCATAACAAAGTATGGTCGGTCGGCCTCGGTTGCTCCCGCAGTGTACACCTGGGCGATGTTGGGATGAGTTAAAAGGGCAAGGGCCTGGCGTTCGGCCTCGAATCGGGCGATAACTTCTTTGGTGTCCATACCTGGCTTGATGACCTTCAAAGCGACCTGCCGTCTAACCGGTTTCTGCTGCTCCGCCAGAAAGACTATGCCGTAACCGCCTTCACCGAGGATGGAGAGCAGCTTGTATGGCCCAACCTGCCGGCTGATGCGTTGTCAAATGATAGCATTCCAAGCTGGGGCGTTTTTGTTAGCCGCTGCTGATGCCTTTAACACGTGTCCGGAGTGAGTAAAGCGATGTTCGGGCTGTGATAAAGAGCGTTTGTTTATCCTTGCCGCCGAAACAGACGTTGGCAGGCCCCTCCGGCACCACAAGGGACTCGATTTTTTGCCCCTTCGAGTTGTAAATCGCTACGACCTTTGTCGTCAGATAGACGTTACCTTCGCTATCAATAGTCATTCCATCGGAGCCCTCCGGAGCGAAGAGTTTTTTATTCGATAGCGTCCCATCCTTATTGATTGTATATATGAAGGTTTTGTTTCCACCGTGGTCTGCAACGTAGAGCAATTTGCCGTCAGCAGTTCCTATTATTCCATTGGGCCGGACCATATCATTGATTACACGGATGAGCTTTTTGCGGTCAGGCGAAAGGTAATAGACGTGTTCGCCATCCTGCTCCAGGTCGTCTCTGCGTCCGTATCGTGGGTCGGTAAAATAAATACCGCCTTTCGGGTCGAGCCAGAGGTCGTTGAGACTGTTGAACCGCTTGTCCTGGTACTTATCAGCCAGCACTGTAACGTTGCCTTTAGGGTCAATAGATACCAGCCGCCGACCGTCCCCTTCACAGGCCAGAAGATTGCCTTTTTTATCGATGTAGAGTCCGTTTGAGCCACCAGAGTTTTCGCGGAATGTTGAGAGCTTACCATCGAGTGACCATTTGTGAATCCGATTATTCGGGATGTCCGAGAAGAAGACATTCCCTTCAGCGTCAGATGCCGGACCTTCGGTAAACTTAAAGTCACCAGTGAGCTTCTCCACTTTTGCTCCCGGGGCAACAACGCTGACTTTTTCGGCACCCCAGCCACTTGATACCACTATAGCTGTCAACACCACCAGACCAATCCATTTTCTATCCATTTGAATCTCCTTTCACTTTCAAACCCAAGCGTCAACAAAATGGTTGTGATGTAGCACGATATTATCGCTACGCACGTTAGCACATTTTAACAACTTTTTCGCATCTCCTGCAAGACCGCGAAACCGGACCCTGCTTTGCAGCGTCGGTGCGCTACGGTTGAAACAATTGCATTAGTGTTTTAACAGTTCCATCGGACCAAACTTATTTTCGTAAATATTCATATTTCCGGCAGCGTTAGTTTGAAGGATTGCTTTTTGAGCGTCGGGATGCAGAAACCAGTTGTGGTATATCTGGGCGCTATGATTGGGTCGTCCCCTGATGACAATTGCCGGCACGGACGTCGCCCGGAAAGTATTATGGTGAATGAGAATTGAATCGCCTGCAATATCGGTCCCATCGCCTCGGTCTGCGCCGCCGTGCATATCAAAGCTGTGGCTGTTGGCATTTTCGAGAACAAGGTTGCAGCGGGCCTCGTAACCGGTGCCTGTCCTGCCGGTGCCGGCGATGTGATGGCGGCACCAGTCGAACAGATTGCACTCAATCAGTGCGTTTGCCTGGTCGAGACAAACGCCGTAACCCAGGCCGCTACGCTGATTGTGATGGATATAGTTGTGGTGGATATGTGCTTTGGATGCGCCGGCTTTGAGAAATACGGCAGCATGGCTCCACGCCCACATATCGCAGTTATCTACTTCAAGACCCGGATGCTCGCAGATTATTCCATCGGAGTTAGGAATACTGTAGTAGCGGCCCTGGGCGTGTAGTTCTCGCATTTGCTCGGTGCGGCGCTGCGGGTCGGGGCCGCGCAAGCGAAGGCCGGTTACGCGGACATTATTACCATCTGCCAGAATCATTGGTGATGCAGCCAGGTCATTGGTGTAAAGAAGTGCGCCCTGTGAGCTATGCTGTCCTCTGCCGCTTGCGAGAGTTACGCCGGGAGGTATGACAATTTTATCTTTACCTGGTATGTTCAGTTCGGCATCATCGGCAATATACACAATCTGGCCAGACGCGGCCTTTTTAAGAGAAACTATCAATTCCTCATAAGTTTTAACCACGCAGTCTTTGCGGGTCGTTATTCTGCTGTATCCTTTGCCACCACCGATGGGGTCTTTGGTTGGGTTTGCCTGCGCACCAAAGACGCTGTTTGCATCAGGCGAAGAAATTGCTGATATTTCAGAAGGCGTCTGAATTACAATTACTTTAGCGAGATAAATGCTTGTCTTTCCTTCGTGACTGGAGTAGAAGCTTACATAAAGTATGCCATCATACCAGAGCAAGCCGGGGTAGCTTGTGTCACCGCCGCTCGGCAGCCTCAACAGTTTTGCCATCGTACCATTTTTTACATCAATGTAGGTCAATGCCGTATGAACACCACCATCGTACATTCGACCCGCACCAATCCAGTGCCCGCCGGATACCTGAATGAGATTTGGCCCACCAAAGCCGTTAAACTGTGCTCCGAGGTCGTGCCACCGCCATTTTGTATAATCGGGTCTGCTGACTCCGAGCATAGCACTGCTCGGCTGACCCTGCATTTGGTCCCGGCGCACCAGGGCGTAACAGGTTTCATCATTGTCGAAACGCAGTGTTACCTCAGTCGGGTATCCGTCGCCGAACAGTCGAGATACGTGCGACTGAAAGGTCGCCCCGTCGGAACTTGTGAGAAGTTCGAGATATGGCATATTGTCGTCGGCGGCATAAGAAACGCCATACGCCTTTGAGTTGTGCCAGGTGACACACCACAGCCAGCGCCCGGGGTTTATGACAATCCTCGGCTGACTCCACACCTTGCCGTCTTTTGAAAAACACACAAATGAGCCGGTGGGTGCAGGTTGGTTATCCTGCTTCCGCGGCGCAGCTCCTCCAAGCAGCATCAGCTCACCTTGCGGCGTTATGGATAAGTGTGCATCACGCAGGTCATAACCCTGCAAGGCCACCAGAGCCGTTGACTGCCAGAGTTCGGCGTCTTTTGATTCGAGTATCCGTATTTTGCCGTCGGTCGAAACGTGTCCTGCACCCTCGCGAGAGGCACAGTAGAAGCAGTCATTCCATCTGACAAGGTCGGTAAATGCGTTATGAGGGGCCTGGTCCCAAATCTTGGTGACCTCAACAAGCTCCACATTGACCGGTACAGGCGTAGCAGCAAATACTGCTCCGACCCAAACCAGTAAGCACAGACTAAAACAATTGTTTTTCAGCCGCATCTGCTCTCGACTTTCGCAAAATGTAAGAGCGAACCATCGTTCTGCTAAATGTTCTAAATCCACAGTATTCGTGCGTGCTATACGCCCTTAACCCGCATTCGCAGACCATAAAACGAGTCCTGAGCAGTGATAAAGAGCGTCTGTCCACCCTTTCCGCCGAAGGTAACATTGGCGGTCCAGCCCTTGGGGACATCAATATGTTCTATTTGCTTACCTTCTGCGTTAAAGACCGTGACACCTTTTCCAGTCAGGTAGATGTTACCTTCGTTGTCAATGGTCATGCCGTCGGAGCCCAACGGTGCAAAAAGCTTTTTGTTGGAGAGCGTCCCATCCTGGTTTATGGTATAAACATAGGTTTTGTTGTCACCGATATCGGCTACATACAGGAGCTTGCTATCAGAAGTACCGATGATTCCGTTTGGCTGGACGAGGTCGTCTGTTACCCTTATCAGTGTTTGCCTGTCAGGCGACAGATAATAGACATGCTGGCCATCCTGCTCCATAGGGCCTCTGTTCCAGTATGGCCTGCGGTAGAATGGGTCCGTAAAATAGATGCCGCCTTTTTGGTCCCGCCATAAATCGTTAGGTCCGTTGAGCTTTTTGCCTTTGTAATCTTTAACAAGGATTGTTACTTTGCCATTCATATCAATCAGCCAAAGTTCATTATTAAGGTCCGCACAGGCAAGAAGACTTCCATCTTTATCGAAATAAAGGCCGTTGGCCCTTCCCGGACTTTCGTGGAAAACAGTTAACTTGCCGTCCACCGACCACTTGTAAATTTTATTGTTCGGCTGGTCGGTAAAGAAGACATTTCCTTCAGCATCGCACGCCGGCCCTTCCGTAAATCCGAAATCGCCGGCAAGCTTTTCAAGCTTTGCTCCAGGCGCAATGATACTCGACTTTTTGGCTTCGCTGCCCAATGTCACTGCAATCAATTCGATGCCCTTGCCGGTTCCTAAATTGCGGGAATACTTCTTTTCATTCGGATTGTTCCAGTGCTCGTGGACGCCGAGACTGGCGAGTCTCTTGACGTTGGTGGGATGGTCGGGATCATAGAATGTCCCCGAGGGCGGACTATTTGCCAGAGCTGCTTCGTGAAGGTAGTCGTCAACACCGCCCTTGCGCGGGTGTTCCTCATATTCTGCATAGAGGAAGTCAAATCCGACAGAGTCGATTGCCACCGGGTCCTGCGAAGCAAATAAGCTGGAGGTCCAATCTTCGTTGAAAGGATAAGACTTCCATTTTCTTGGCCCTTTGTCCATATCTATGGGATGTATTCCGCAGTATAGTCCATCAAGTAAATACAGTACAGTTTTGCCGCCGATATGCGAATGTCCCATCAGGTCCACAAGGTTTCTGTATTTGCCTGTTGTGCCATCGGGGAAACCGGTTTTGTGCAAATCGTAGAATTCTTTCTGGGCGGGCCAGCGGATAAGCGAGCCGTAGTGATTCTTTGCGCACAGTGTCACGCCCGCGCCTGTATGGGCCTTGAGATTTGCAAAGTTAATTATGTACTCGGCTTCGGCAAGACTGACAGGCACATAATCCTGCTGACATCCTTGCGGCCTACAACTCCAGTAAAGCGGAACTGAAGATTGCCTGGTCTTGATGCGCCCAAATTTTCCTGCATAATCCTCATATCGAACGTCTGGAAACTCTTTATGGAGGATGTTGTAGTACTCGTTGGCAAAATATGCCAGCGTATCGGTGATAGTGATGTCTGACTGTTTGACGCCGACTGTCCCCACGAGCTGTCGCAATAGGGCGATGAGCATCTGCGGCGAGGTATTCATATAGTCCCTTTTGCTTTCAAGATTGTAATTTTCCGGATTGACGCCTCCGTTCGTCCAGATAAAACCGACAAAGTTGACCTTGATAACAATCTTTTCGCCCTGCTTGTAGCCGACATCGCCTTTGCCTCGCCCCTTATTAAGGTGTCTAAATAGCTTGTCCCACACCGCAGCGTCGGTGGTTTCGCCGGTGAGTTCACGGATTGCCTGTGACATCATTTTGCTAACTCGCTCCTGGCTGGTATGATTGCTTTCCCACGGATGTCCATTCCCTGGCCCAGCCCAATCTGTTGCATCCGGGTCGTGCACCCAGACGACGCGCCCAGGATAAATCCCCTTCGCCTCTCCAATCGGCTGATTGGAGGGCTGGGGTTCTGCCAATGCTGTTTTTTTGCTGGTCGCGCTTATAGCCAGCCATATAGCGGTGACACTCATAACAATACAAACCAGACCGACCACATAATGTCTGCGGCTAAAATTGAGTCTGGCCTTTTTAATTGCCACTCCTGACGCACCAAGCCCCAAAAGCCAGACTACAAAGCCCGAGGCCAGCGGAAACGCCACCCGTTGACAGGGATATGCCGCCCGGGAAGGCTTCGGCACCACACGAATCAAAAACCATATAAGCGAAACCAACCCCGCTATGGGAAATATCCACATCAACCAGCGGTGTTTCCTTTTCCAGTCGAGATACTTACTTGTTTTGGGACAACTTGAGCGGATGCGTTTTTTTAAGGATTGCATTTCTTTACCTCCATAACTCCTGGCCACCTGCCTCAGCCACACTCCTTACTTTATGTGACACATTTGGAACAAATCGAAACCGGATATTCCGTAAACCTTTCTACAAATTCTACTTCAGACCTTCAAAAGCGTCAAAACAAAACCTTGGATAGTTCCATCAATCCGATTTTTAGGTCGGCGAAATTAGTATTTGACAACTTTTATGAGAGAACCCATAATCGTAAACAGGAATCTACTCATATACCTGGACAGGTTGGTTCTGTTAGTTGTCTGGTGGTTAAAAATGAAAAGTCTCTTTCCAGAACTCGACCAAATTGAGCTTGATGCGAGAAAACGTAACATTCTGAACTCTCCGAAAAAGGGAGGTTCTTCGACTGCCGATTCTATCCCTTATCTTGAGGAGCTTGGCGTTGAGATAATCGAAAACACCCAACCTATTCAGTTTACGCCAAACGTAAATGAGCATATACACCGTTGGGCTCCATATGTACAAGGGTTTTCGGCGCTATTTGTCCAAAATATTTTCCATCAATATCAGAAAGTTTATTCAAATCCGGTGATTCTCGACCCTTTTGCCGGCTGTGGAACGGTTTTGGTCCAGGCCAAGCTCAACGGTTTCAAATCAGCAGGAACCGAAATTAATCCACTCCTGCATTTTATCGCAGATGTGAAGCTTAACTGCTGGGATGTTTCTCCAAATTATTTACTTAAGACATTTAATGAAATGCCCAGAAACAAAGTGCGGCCCGCGCCTTCCTTTCTAAAATCCGCTAATCAATTTAGGTCAAAAGTTCTACATAACTTGGAATTTATCAACGGTGGTATTGCCTCGATAGAGGAATCTACTGAAAAACAGAAAAAAGTCAAAGACCTCCTACGGTTGGCTCTCTCTGCAATTTTGGTCGATTGTAGTAATCTTAAAAGGACACCCTGTTTGGGATATGTCAAAAACAAGGTAGTTGACGATGCGGCACCGTTTGTGCTCTTTGACCAGAAAGTTCATCAAATTGCTGATGACCTGCGGCTAATACAGTCGCAATATAAAGACTATATACATACGAAAAGCCAGGTTATTTGTGCCAATGCGATGAACTTCGGTCACAAAACGAATTTTGATTTGGCTATTACATCACCGCCATATATGAATGGGTTGGACTATGTTATGAATTATAAGATAGAGATGGGTTGGCTGGAGTTTGTTCATAGTCAAAGAGACTTAAAGAAGATTAAGGACGATATGGTCGTTTGTGACAATGTTTCCAAAGGACTTATTCGTAAATTCGATGGATGTCCTTCGGCCTATACTAACGATTGGATTGAGGAAATAAAAATCAGCATCAAAAAAAATATTCGTAGAAGGGGCGTGTACAGAAGAGAAGATATGCCCTACATTGTTCACAAGTATTTCGATGATTTGTATAAGGTGATGAAGAACATTGTCTCCTCTCTTAAATCGGGTGGCAGGTTTATATTGGTTGTTGGAGACAGCCTGATAGCGGATGTATATGTTCCCACAGACCTTCTCATAGCAAAAATTGGGCTGGACTTAGGGCTTGAAATAGAAAAGGTAGAAAAAGCAAGAGAAAGACGCTCTGGCCAAATACGAAGCTACAAGTTGAGAGAATCAATAATCACTCTTCTGAAAAGGTAGTTTTATGTCTGATACCGAGATCGGCTATCATGAAGACCCCAAAAATTCCGATGGTATAGTAAGAGCGCGCACAACCAAACAAATTCGGTCTTGGCAAATCGCACGTTCTCAGAAAACTCTGGAAAAATTGCATGAGGAAATGGGCAAAAATCCCTTTCCGGGGAATTATATATTGTTCGATCAAAAAAAGGTTTATATAGGTGAAGCCAGCAACATTTACGAACGACTCAAAACTCACCAAAAAAATCCGGAGGGCAAAATAAAGAATTGGGATAATGCTCTGATAATTAGCGATGGTCGCCCAGCCACGCAATCTGACTTCAACGATACAGTCGTGCGACAAGCTATCGAGTCCCATCTAATCAGACTGCTAAAGGCAAATAAATATCAAGTTGTCTGTCAAGGACGACAATTAACTCTTAACGCAACGCAAAGGAATCTGGTTAGTTCCTTGATAGAAGAACTCAATTATTTTCTGCTGAAGAAAAATCTAATCACGAAAGCTTTGGAAGAAGAAGGCCTTGAGGAAGTGTTTGTGGATGAGTTGAAGAAACTGCTGACGGCAAGAGGGAAAGAAATTCAACAGTTGACAGCTTATGAAGCGGTAATCGATGGTCAAAAAGCTTATATTCGGCCCGGCAGTCTTAAAACAAAGGGCTGGCAAATTACTTTTAGAGACCGTTTTCTCAACTCTCTCGAAAAAGGCGAGGGCCACCTTCTTGTTTCACGAGATGGCGTTTTATTAGTTCCGCTGAGCGAGGTTCAAAAGCTGGTAAAAGACAAAGATGCATACAAGCAAAACACGATAGACATCTACGTGAATTTTGCTTCCGATAAGATAACTATCACGTACAAAGACCAAAGTATAGACGTAATGGAATACAAATTACGTAAGTAAGACACCCTGTTCTGTCAACTCCTGGAGTTAGAAGGCGGATTTATCTTTCTATTAGCGTTTCATCGACCTTCATACCGAAGTGTCTGCCGGCCTTTTCGATGTGCGCGAGGATTTTATCGCCGGCTTTGAGGGTCGTAATCGAAACCGCCTTGCCATCCGGGCTAACCAAGCGAATTGTCTCGGCGTTCTGCATAACCAGACTTATTGGCTGGCCTTCGGCATCAGCTTCGATAAGCATCATCGGCCTTTTTTCGATTTTGTTTCTGCCAAGATATGCAGTCTGAGTGTTGCCCTGGAAGTTTACCAGCATTACTTCGTCGCCGGCCTTGAGGTCTGCAAGGTATTTGGTTTTGCCGCCGGTGGTTAAAGTATATGCGTGCACGGCGCCGGCATTGACTCTGAAGGGGCGAGATGCCACATAAGGATTGTCGATGGATTCAGAGTGCACTAAAAAGAAGCCCGAAGCAGTGTTGCCGATAAGCATCCCTTCGCCGAGCGCCATTTGCGTACAGGTGTCAAGGCAGGAGCGGTCTCCCATTCCAAGTTGTCTTATGCCTGTGATAGTAGCTGTTACGAGGGTGATTTTTTCGCCAATACTATGAATGATTTCAGCAGTTTTTTTAATCTCATTTATATCGGTAGTATTGAGCACAACGCCATAGACGCCTTTTTCAAGAATCTCGGTCATAAGTTTGGCCTGTTTGCTGTTCTTGACCTGAACCATAATATTTTTTCCTCGCCGAGCAAGCAGATTCTCAATTGGGATGATTGTCCAGTCTAACATTTTAAGAACAACGATTTTTTCGCCCGGCACCGTAACGGCTTTGTCTTCATCGGCTTTGCCTTCGACGTCTATAAATTCAACATCGATGCCGGGGCGAATGTCGCCATTCTTCTCGACTGTCTTTATTTTACCGAACTGCCGGACCTTCTCACTGTCGCCGTCAGGCAAAATGACCGCCTCAGCGCCGCTTTCAAGCGCAGCTATGGCGACTTGCTTATTGTATGGAATCACATTTACCCACAATTTCTTCATTTGTTCAGCCCTCGTTTTATCAGAGAACAAGCTTAGCCTTTGCAACATTAAACGATAATCGTAAAGGCGTGTCAATAGTTTTCGGTCCGCCGGTGCCATCAGGCAAAAAGTGGTTTGAATGGTTCAAAATGGCACTTGCTTAGCGGATTCAGCGAGTGGTATAATTTGAAACGAGATTTGAGGTAGTTCCAAGTAATCAGATGTAATATGTAGAGCATAAACTGCCGAAACAAGGTGTTACAAAATAGTAGTTGTGGATAATATTCGTTATACATTTAAGGTTTGTAACAGAAAAGTTAAGAGGATATTTATTATCGTTCCATTATTTCTTTTTTTGTTCTTTAGCGCACTTCTTGTGATAGGGTACATATTGGGTCGGCCGGATTCGGCTGTTATTGATACTTTGTGTGTAGGGCTTCCGTTAGGAATTTTTGTTTATTTATGGATTTATGGTAAGCACAGAACATTTGGTTTCGAGTGGCAGCTTTGTGATCAAGGGCTCAGAATATTGAGAAAGGGACAAGAAATCAGATTCATACCTTGGAAAGATATTACCGACATTGAAGATGACTACAAAATCATCGATGGTCGTGATGGTAAGAAATTTACCATTACTCTTCCACCTACCGTTCGAAAAGACATGATAGAAAAGATATATGAATTAAAGCGGCAGATGTAGGATGTGTTCAGAACGCCGTTGTTGGATAGTAACCAAAGTTCGCAGATATTATTTACTTTTTGAGGGTTTCGATTGCTTCTTCGATGCCGGCGCCTTTGTGGACCATTTTGCTCAGGGCCGCAACCATCTTGTCTGGTTTTTTGTGCTGGAAGGCATTCCGGCCAATCGATACACCCATAGCGCCGGCTTTGAGAGCACCTTCAACCATTTTGAATATCTCTTCGTCACTGCCCATTTTTGGCCCGCCCGCAATCACCACCATCACGGGACAGCCCTCAACTACTTCGGCGAAACTATCAATACTGCCGGTATAGACCACCTTGACAATATCCGCACCCAATTCAGCCCCAACCCTGGCCGCGTGTTTGACGTTATTGACGTCATATTCGCTTTTTATTTTCGGCCCACGTGTGTACATCATTGCAACGAGCGGTATCTGCCACTCCATACACTGTCTGCTGACGTCTCCCAATTGCCGCAGCATTTCTTTGTCAGTTTCGGCACCGAGATTTATGTGGATGGATACAGCGTCAGCACCGAGTTTGATTGCCTCTTCGACGGTGCAGACCAGTTCCTTGGCGTTGGGGTCGGGACTCATTGATGTTCCTCCGGAAAGATGGATAATCAGCCCGACGTCCTTGCCTTTGCCTCTATGGCCTGCGCGAACCATTCCTTTGTGCATCAGAATGGCATTTGCTCCACCTGCTACAACTTTGCTGACCGTAGTTCGCATATCCGCCAGGCCTTCGACAGGTCCAACCGTGACGCCATGGTCCATCGGGATTATTACCGTCTTACGGGAATTACGGTCGATTATTCTTTCGAGTCTTATCTGTTTGCCTATCATTGCCGGGTCTCCAAATACGAGAGCTTAAAATGCAAAAGGGAAAGCTATATCTTATAATTCAAAGGTCTTAAGTTTTTATCGGCATTTTAATTTTTAACTTTTAGTTCTTAATTTGTAATAATCTATCCAAAACCGTCCGAAAGGCAAGAAAAAAGTAGATGATAGCAGTTCGTTCCTTGAAAGACACCTGGATTTCAGAGCAGCTTTGCCGCACTGACAGAAGCATTGGTAGAAGAAATGAGAGTGCTGGGATTCGAACCCAGGACCTACGGCTTAAAAGACCGTTGCTCTACCACCTGAGCTACACTCCCTGGCAAATTCCCCCTTACTTTACATCCAGAAGGCCAATAATGCAAGAAAATTGGGGTAAACTTTACTATTTTGGTACCGATAGGAAAGAACCCCTAATCTGCCTCTCGAACGGCTGCCTATCTGCACACTGACAGCCTCCATCACGCCTGAAGCTGCTACCGATGGCTTATTCTATAAGAATTTTATGACCAAACAACCCCTGATTATGGCGAAAAATTTGGGGTAAAATATCCAAAATAAGTTTGACTTTTAAGCCCGATTTGTTATCCTAATAAGTAGTACAGAAGTTTAACGGTATATCCGGTTCAACCTTAAATGGGAAATGTCACATTAGACAGGGTTATGAAAGGTAGAGTAACGATGAATTACGAAGGAAGGCGTATCAGAATAGGGTTTACACTGATAGAGCTGTTAGTGGTCATTGCTATCATTGCTATACTAATGTCGATTCTGATGCCGGCACTGCAAAGGGTAAAGGAACAGGCACGGGATATTAGCTGCAGGTCAAACGTGAAACAGGTAGGACTCGTTATGTTTATGTATCTTCAGGAAAACGATTTCAAAATGCCCCACGTTTGGTGGAACGATCCGGGCAACACCCACTGGGGCTGGTGTAATGAAAACCATTGGCGCCATTCAGATGGTAGCTATTATAGGCCAACCGAGGATGACTCATATTGGGGTACCGCTTTCAAAGCCTATGTCACTGACACTAAAATTTTCGGTTGTCCGGCCTTAAGGAGAAATCATGAAATGGAGGTAGCAACTAAGCTTTATGGCGACGATTTCGTAGCATTTTACGACTCGGCTTATGGACTCAACGCTTATTTAGACCGGGAAAACGTAAATTCAATAAAAAATCAGGCTGAGGTCATTGTGACTCACGACCACATGGAGCCGCGACTTGAACAGGGCGACGATGCAGGACATAACGATATGCTCTGTCTGGGTGTTGAGACCGTGAATTTGAGTCATTACAGATGGCCAAATGGTGAACGCAAGTACTATTACAGGGGGATATTCAGACATAACATAAAGAGCAGCAAGGAGGATGTAACAGGTGGCACATTGAACGTCCTGTGGCTTGACAACCACGTCAGTAAAATAAAAGAAACATTCGGAAACGATATACCTAACCGGTACTACGATCCTTTGAGAAAGAAACTCCCCTGAGTCAAACCGGCGGGACAGCTAACACCCTATGGTTGGACACGCATACTGACCCATCTCAAACGAAGTTGCGAAAATAGCAGATTCTATTTGTGCCGATAAACCTCCCAGCCCATATAATTGCCTAAAGCTTCAGCCACTGCCTCGGCTTTTTGCGACAGGTTCACGGCGACGTGATGTTCAAAGCCCATTCTGCAGATATATTGCATAAGCTGTTGGAGATTCGGGATTTTCATCACGCCATAGCCGCCGAAGGTATCAAGTTTGTCATTTGTAAACTCGCCTTCACCCACGTAAGCGCTGATAACGCCGGCGGAATCGTCGGTTGTGGTTCTGCAGAAGGTTGCCTTGCCCGGGGCTATCCTTCCAACAATGGTGCCGTAAGTGTTGTCTTTGCCCACGCTCCCCGCGATGATTGCCTGGTAGTCCATCTTTGAACTTTTGAAAAATGACCTGGGCACATTACTGCAATGGAAAACCACACATTTGTCAGGGTCAGAGCCGTAGTTATTGTTCCAGTCCAGAATCGCACTCGGTGTGCCGCCGGCTAACTGGAGAATGTACATCCCCAACAAGCCCGTGACATCAACCTCACAGGCGCTCGGTACCAGCGACTCGCTGGCTATACTCATAAGTGCACAGGGAACTACGCCGAAAAATTCCTGCAAGCTCGTCCAGCATTGGATGGCGGTGCCGTCAAGCTCGTTTTCTTTGACCCACCTATCCACCACATAGCCAAATTTGGCCATTTTCAAAAGCTTGTCAGCAGGAATTGATTCGGTCGGAGTATATTTCCTGATGGCCTCCAATTTTCTGCTAACCGCCCTATCTTTGTCAGCGAGGGATGCCACTCTTCCAAGAATTTCAGAGAGGTCTATGGTCTCCACTGAAATGCCTGTCAGTTCGAGGATTTTTTCACTGTAACGGACGGTATTAAAAGCGCCGGTGCGAGCGCCGATAGCACCAAATCTGGCGTTCTTGAGGCCTTTAATAATCCTGCATACCGAAGCGAAGTCATCCAAATCTTTTTTGAATTCAGCCGATGTAACTTTAACTGTATGCGATTTTGTCGGCGTATATGGAATGCCTGCCTGTCTTAGATTGTTGCAAACACTTATCTTGCCGCAGAAAGAATCGCGTCTGTCAGCTACACTCATTTTGTCCTGTATATCAGGTTCAGCCTGAATCAGGATTGGCACGCTAAGGCCGGAGCGTTTTATCGTTTCGGCGACTGCTTTTTCATCCCCGAAATTGGGAAGCGTTACAATTATGCCGTCAATCTGTTCGGCATTTTCCGCAAAAAGCGCGGCACATTTCTTGGCATCGGCGAAAGTCTCGACAGCGCCATATTTTGTCTCCTGCATCGACAGGGCTACCGAGCCGAAGCCGTTTTTCTTTAATACCTCAAGTATGTTTTTTCTTCCTTCTTTAGCGAGTATATCGGGGAAAAAACCTCTGTTCCCAACGATTACTCCAAATATGGTCTTTTTCATTTTCGTATCTCCTGTTTTGAATGGTTCTAAATGGCTTATTCTACGTTTGGACCGCCTTTGACGGGTTGGCCGTAGTAAGCATTTTTGCCGTGTTTTCGCAAATAGTGTTTATCCAGAAGCGACTTGCTAATCGGACCTTGATTCGGATTTATCATTACGGTGCCCAGAGCCATTGTTGCTATTTGTTCCAACGTAACCATAGATTCAACAGAGTCGGCGGGCGATTTGCCCCACGTGAAAGGTCCGTGGTTGGCTACCAAAACGCCCGGCATTTTCATCGGGTCTATATTGGCAAATCGCTTGACAATAAGTTTGCCTGTGTTTAGTTCGTAATTGCTTTGTATCTGGTCTTTGGTCATTACTTCTGTAACAGGTATCGAGCCATAGAAATAATCGGCGTGTGTGGTGCCGAAACAGGGAATCTCTTTGCAGGCCTGCGCCCACATAGTCGCACCTGGCGAGTGGGTATGGCAAATACCCCCAACAGCTTCGAAATTTTTATAAAGCTCAAGATGGGTCGGCGTATCGGATGAGGGCTTCAGATTCCCTTCGATGACGTTCCCGTCCAAATCAAGCAATACGATTTTGCCGGGCATAAGTTCCTCATACATAACACCGCTGGGCTTGATGGCTACTACACCTGCTGAACGGTCTATTCCGCTGACATTGCCAAAACTATAGATGACGAGTTTTTGTCTCTGCAACTCGATATTTGCATCACAAACGGTTTTCCTGAGCTCTTCGTACATAAACTTTTAGAACTTGATGCTGTCTTTGATATTCAGCAGGTCCTTCATAACGTTAGCTAATTTGCCGGACCAATCGCGCGTGCCGAAGGCATCGTGCAATTGTTTATAGAGGGCATATAGCTTTCGGTAAACCCTGTGGTTTTCAGCGATGGGTTTGTAGGTGACATCTTTTATGCCGCACATAGCGGCCTGAGCATCCGGGACATTGTCATAGCCGCCGGTTTTTTTGCCTGCTACAACCGCGCCGGCGATGCAGGCGCCCAACGCGCAGCTTTGAGCAGAGCGTGATATCTTCATTTCCCTGCCTGTAACATCGGCGTAAATCTGCATAAGCAGGGGATTCTTCTCAGCGATTCCACCGCAGTTTATTATTTCTGAAACCTTCACGCTGTATTCTTCGAATCTATCGATAATGGTAAGAGCGCCAAAAGCGGTTGCCTCAATCAGCGCCCGGTAAATCTCTTCCGGTTTTGTATGCAATGTCTGACCTACCAATAGTCCGGTTAGTCTCTGGTCAACAAGCACCGTTCTGTTGCCGTTGTTCCAATCGAGGGCTAACAGGCCGGATTGGCCCGGTTTCAGTTTTGCTGCTTTTTTGGTAAGCCCTTCATGAGAACCTGCTGTTTTGCCGCCCGGCTGGATGTAGTTGACAAACCAGTTGAAGATGTCTCCCACCGCCGACTGGCCTGCCTCCAAACCATAAAAACCAGGCAGAATCGAGCCGTCAACTATACCGCATATCCCGGGGATATCGGCAAGCTTCTCATCGGATTTGGCCACAAGCATATCGCAGGTGCTGGTGCCGATTATTTTAACCAGCTTGCCCGGAGCAATACCGGAACCGACACCACCTAAATGAGCATCAAACGCCCCAACGGCCACAGGGATACCGGCGGGTAGTCCTAACTTCTGTGCCCATTCTTTTGTGAGCTTTCCCGCCTGCGTTTCTATTGTGTATGTTTCCTCATAAAGCCGGTCTCGCAGTTGGCCAAGTTTTGGGTCAAGCTTGGCAAGGAAGTCCTTGGCCGGCAGGCCGCCCCAGTCACTATTGAACATAGCTTTGTGACCGGCGGCACAACGGCTTCTTTTGATTTTTTCCGGTTTTTTGACTCCCGTCAGAACCGCCGTGATATAATCGCAGCATTCGACCCAGCTATATGCAGCATCAAAAACCTTTGGGTCAGTTCGCAGGCAGTGAAGTATTTTGCTGAAAAACCATTCGGACGAATAAATTCCGCCGCACTTGGCAATATATTCGGGATGCTCTTTTCTTGCCAGCTCGGTGATTTCAGCCGCTTCGGCGAAACCTGTGTGGTCCTTCCACAGCCAGGCACAGGCGTTCGGATTATCCTTGAATTTGTCCAACATACTCAGGGGTTTGCCAGTTTGGGTAACAGGCATCGGTGTTGAGCCGGTTGTATCAATGCCGATACCTATAATCTTCGTGGTATCGAAGCTCTTATCTGCCTTTTTCGCTTTGGCAATAGCTGTTTTGACGGCAGATTCGATGCCCTTCAGGTAGTCGGCCGGGTTTTGTCTTGCCAGATTGTGGTCAGCGGCATCAATAATGATGCCGGCCTCGCCAGTAGGGTATTCATATACCGCTGTTCCCGGCTCATCGCCGCTGGTAACATCAACTATCAAGCACCTTACTGAGTTTGTCCCGTAGTCCAAACCTATAGTGTATTTCATAACTCACACCCATTTATGACAACGTACACCAAAATGTGATTTATCGTATCGTTCTTAAAGTGTCCGTCACGTTGGTGAAGCTGGTCAGAGAGCCAATCCCGATACATCGGGATTCGCTTATTTTCTGAAGTACAAGTAAGCCGCCGCGATAATCGCCAGAACGACTCCCGAGGCAATTATATCTGCGTACGTCCAGCTCGCACGTGATTTTGCCCGGTCCTCGGCAGTACGGGTTCCGTAAGTCAATCCCTTGATTTTCTCGTACGACGGCGCCTCGGTGAGATAGCTGACCACTATCATTACCACCACACACACCAGAAAAATGAGCAGACTGTAGTACTGGAAAAAGATATTGTTCATAATCCAGAAGAAAGACCCTTCTGTGTAAGAACGGTGCATCATTTTGACCGGCGTGTCTATCGCCAGGCGTAGCAGACCCATAGCAAATCCCACAATCAGCGCAGCAAGACACCCTTTGCCGTTAAGACGTTTCATAAATACGCCCAGGAAAAAAACAGCGAAGATTGGCGGCGCCAAGTACCCCTGCACGGTCTGCAGGTAATCGTATAGTCCCTTGCCGCCCCGTATCACAGGTATCCACAACAAACCGATTATGACCATTACGGTTGTGGCAACCCGACCTATCCAGACCAACCGGTGTTGCGAGGCGTTGGGGCGAAACTTGCTGTAGAAATCCATAGTAAACAGAGTGGAAGAAGCGTTAAAGACGCCGGCCAGAGAGCTCATCAGGGCTGCCAACAGCCCGGCCACGACAACCCCGCGCACGCCGGCGGGCAGGACAGTCGCCACCAGCATCGGGAAGGCCTTTTGACATTGGTCGCGAAGCAAGTTGCCTTGTTGGTCAAACAGCGTCCGTTGAATTGCCTCCACTCTGCCGCTTTTAGCCAGGGCAAAGCATATCATACCGGGAATAATGAAGATGAACACCGGCAGCAGTTTAAGAAAACCGGCACATATAGAACCGCGTCGCGCCTGACGCTCATCCGGGGCCCCCAACGCTCGCTGGACAATGTACTGGTCGGTGCACCAGTACCACAAACCGATGATGGGGGCACAGAACAGCATTCCCAACCAGGGGTAATTGTCGTTGAAATACCAGGCCATGCGACCCGATTCCCGTACCGGCGCCCAGGTGCCCTCGACACCCGCCGGGATAAGCGGCTTCCACAGGTTGAACATATCCTTCGGGACGCAAATCTGCAGTAACTGGTCCCAGCCGCCTAATGCTTTGAGGCCAAAGATGGTTAATAAGGCCGAACCGAAAATAAGAATTATCGTCTGCAAGGCATCGGCATACGCCACGGTACGAAGCCCCCCCAAAATAGTGTATATCCCTGTCAGAACAACCACGAGCACAGAACCTATCCAGAAACTGTCGAGGCCGAGGAAGTTTATATCCGGCAGTAGAACACTAAAAACAATCCCGCCGGCAAATATCCCCACGGCAATCTTGGTCAGGACGTATGCCACCAAGGAGATGAGCGACAAAACCCAGCGTGCGGTCGGAGTAAAACGTCTCTCCAGAAATTCGGGCATAGTGAAGACTTTAGAGCGCATATAAAATGGGACCATCACCCAGGCAAGCACCAACAGACACCAGGCGTGCAGTTCGTAGTGGGCCATAGCCACACCATCGGTGCAGCCCGACCCCGCAAGACCAACCAGGTGCTCCGAGCCGATGTTGGAGGCAAAGATGGACGCCCCGACGACAAACCATCCTAAGTTTCGTCCTGCCAGAAAATAGTCATCGGCCGTATCTTTGCCCTTGCGGATTACCCACCACGCAACGCCAAAAAGAAGGGCAAAGTAGGCGGCAAGTGTAAGCCAATCGAGCCCTGCAAACGAGGCTTGTCCTATTACCAATTGCAGCATTTGCATAAACCTGTCCCTTTCAAAACGTTTACTAAATCACATTCTGTTGTGCCGAGCGAACTGACAGTATAACCTATCAAAATCTCTTAAGCGAAATATTTAGCCTGCGGTTTCACCGCAGGTTACCTTTGCGCCAATGACTTCTTCGCCGCTTCCACCACCCTTTCCACCGTAATGCCGAACTTCTCAAAGCAAACCTTCGCTGGTGCAGATGCACCGAACGATGACATTCCAATAAAAATACCTTTTTCGCCCAGCCACTTACTCCAGCCCAGTTCAACCCCTGCCTCAATCCCAACTCTGGCCTTCACATTCGGCGGGATTACTGAGTCTCTGTATTCTTTGCTCTGTTTTTCAAACAGCTCCCAACAGGGCATACTGACTACCTGCGCTTTTATCCCTTCCCCCGCCAGTTTCTCTGCGGCTGCCAGAGCCAGATGGACTTCCGAACCGCTTGCTAAAAGCAGCACATCCGGCTTATCCGCACCAATAAGAACATAAGCCCCCTTGCTCAAGTTTGTCGCTGAACTGTATCGGTTTTGGTCTAAAACCGGCAATCCCTGCCTTGTAAAAAGCAGCGCCACCGGCCCATCCCTGTACTCCAGCGTGAATTTCCACGCCTGCGATGTCTCGTTGGCATCCGCAGGTCTGATGACCAGCAAATTCGGTATCGCTCGAAGCGCCGCCAATTGCTCGACCGGCTGATGGGTCGGCCCATCCTCGCCTATCCCGATGCTGTCGTGCGTGAACACAAATATGGTTGGATACCTCGAAAGAGCCGCCACACGAATCGCCGCACGCATATAATCAGAGAAGACCAAAAACGTTGCCCCGTATGCCCGCAGCAACCCGCTGACGGAAATGCCGTTCATTATCGCCGCCATAGCGTGTTCTCTGACGCCGTACCGGATATATCTGCCGTCCCGCGCAATTTTTTGAAAATCCTTCGCCCCTGCAAACCGCGTATTGTTGGAAGGCGTCAAATCCGCCGAGCCGCCTAAAACTAAAGGCAGCTTCGGCATCAGCGCATCCAGCATCTTCCCTGAAGCCACACGCGTCGCAATTGAGCTGCCCACCTCAAACTTCGGCAAAATTTCATCGAGCTTGACCGGCAGCTTCCCCGCCGCTGCATCACGGAACTGTCCTGCAAGCTCCGGATATGCCTTCGCATAATTCTCAAATAACCTGTTCCAGGTATTCTCCGCCCTCGCCCCCTTTTCTACTGCCTTTCGCGTATGAGCCAGAACTTCCTCTGGAACATAAAAACTTTTTGCCGGGTCCCAGCCGTATTTTTGCTTAATCAATTTTACTTCATTCTCGCCTAAAGCCGCACCGTGCGATTCCGCTTTATCCTGCATATTGGGACTGCCGTAAGCAATATGCGTGCGAAGTTTTATCAGTGTCGGCCTGTTCTTTTCTCTCTTGGCATTTTTCAGCGCCTTCTCAAACGCAGCCATATCATTGCCGTCGCCCTCAACCACCTTCACGTTCCAGTTGTACGCCTTAAAACGCTTCGCCCTATCCTCTGTAAATGCAAGGTCGGTGTTACCATCAATGGTGATACGATTGTCATCATAAACAACAATCAGATTATTAAGCCCTAAATGTCCCGCCAGCGAACACGCCTCCGATGCAACCCCCTCCTCAAGGTCGCCATCGCTGGCAATAACATATATTTTGTAATCGATGATTGGAAAACCGTCCCGATTGAAATAGTTCGCTAAATACTTTTGTGCTATCGCCATCCCGACCGCGTTGGAAATTCCCTGCCCCAGAGGCCCCGTCGTAACCTCGACCCCGCAATCCGGGTGATATTCCGGATGTCCCGGCGTTTTACTGCCCCACTGCCGAAAGTTTTTCAGCTCATCCAGACTTATATCGTAGCCAGTCAAGTGTAGCAGCGAATATAGCAGAACGCATCCGTGTCCTGCCGAAAGAACAAACCTGTCACGATTGTGCCATCTCGGGTTAGCAGGGTTATGCTTCAGATGTCCGGTCCACAGTATGTATGCCGCTGGTGCCATCCCCATCGGCATACCCGGATGGCCCGATTTGGCCTTCTCCACCGCCTCAATGGACAAAAATCGAATCGTCTGGACACAAAGCTCATTAAGCTCATCCAGACCTGGATTTTTTACAGATACATCCATCACAAATTTCCTGTAATCAGATGTTTATAATGCACTTTTACCGCCAAAACAAAGGAAATAAACTAACAACTACCCTATACTTCCGCAAGTCTTTTTATTACCTGGACGCACAAACACCACATACAGCCCAGCTATTTGTTTAATGTCCGCCTGTCACGTAATCGAGTGATGACTTCTCGGGGCATAGAAAGAAAGTTGGTAATTTCTTGAACTTATTAACCTGCTGCGCATCTTTATATATACATTAAAGATACACACTCTCAAAAAGCTCAACGCGTTCCCAGCCTGGCTCTACAGTATCGCACGCAACAAGGTCTATCAGCAACTCAGGAGAAAAAAGAGATTATCCGAACTCAATGAAAATATAATCGTTTCAGAAGAGACAGAGAACAGTGCCTTTTCGCCCGAGGATGCAGCCCAAATCCATAGATGTCTGAAAGAATTGCTCCCCGAGTATAGAGAGGTCCTGATGTTGCGATTCCTTGAGCAAATGTCATATCAGCAAATAGCTGATGTCCTTAATTGCGACTTGAACACCGTCAAATCACGGATTTATTATGCAAAAATTGAACTTAAAAGAAAATTGGAGAAATAACAATGGCAAAGGAAAATAATCTTCGAGAAGAACTTCTCGGACAAATGGAGCAAAGCCCTGGCAGCACATCGAACATCAATCCAAAGTCGGCTCAGGAAATCCTCGCCAGAGATACCGCTCGTGTCAGGCGGATGAAACATGTCACGGTGTTTAGCTGGCTATTGGTGATAGCATCTTTCATAGTTGTAGGTATCCTTGAAGCCGTCCCTGGATCCCGCAAGGAGTTGTGGATGCTAATCGCAATTATTGTGGTGCAACCATTGCTCCTAATTGCTGTTGTTTTCACCATTTCGCTTTACGTCAGGTCGAGAACCTTAAATATGAGGCAGATTCAGGCCACTTTGTCTGACATTCAGGAACAACTGAAAAAGATGTCCCAGGACAAATAACAAACTATCTCAAAGCTGCGGAGGCCCTTCGCCTGAGCTTCCGCTACTTCTCGATTCGGTACAGATGCGTCTTCGACCGCAGTATCAACGATTTCCCAACGATTGCTGGCGAAGCCATAAACCCATCGCCAAGCTGATTGGTCGCAACAACCTTGAACGTCCGCCCGTGTTTAATCACAGTGGTCTTGCCCTCTTTATTGAAAAAATAAATATGCCCATCCCCATATACCGGAGAAGCCCCATAGTCTCCGTCCAATCGCTCCTGCCAGATAATTTTGCCGGTCCCGGCCTCAATGCAACTTGCCGTCTCTTTGTCGTCAACTATATAAATCAAATCATCAACAATCACCGGCGACGACTCGCCCGGGATATTCTTTTCAATCTTCCAGACAACATGACTATTAGAGACATCACCCTGACCATCAGGGCGAACCGCCCATAACTTCGGATGGACCAGCCCAGTATTGACAAACACCAGCTCCTTATTCGCAATCGGCCTGGAGATAGTCGAATCGTCTCCATACCATATCCGCCAGAACTCACTTCCTGTGCGAGGGTCATACGCATGACAGCTCTGGGCGCCGTTGCTTATCAACTGCGGCTTGCCTCCGACTTCGATTACAATTGGTGTGCTATATGCCTTACGCACAATCGGCTCAACGGTGCTGTACCACTCTTTCGGACGCTCAACCCTCCAGACAGTTTCACCGGTTGTTTTCTTTAGTGCGACAATAAACTGAACATCCGTGCCCTCTAAATGCAATATTAAAAGGTCGCCAAACAAAATGGGCGAAGAGGCCGGCCCCTGCATATGCTCGCAGTTCAGGTCTCGCCGCTGCCAGAGTATTTCGCCCGTCTTCGTATCCAGACACGCCGTCCCGAATGTCCCGAAGTGGACATAGACCCGCCCCGGCTCAATCACCGGCGACGGCGTGGCGTAACTATTGCGAGGATTTATCTTCTGCGGCTCTTTCTCCTCAAAAACCTTAATATCGTGAACGATTCGCCCCGTCTCGATGTTGACGCATACAGCAAACATCTTATGGCCTTCTTTATCAGCCGTCGTAAGCCATATCTGTTCACCCCAAACTACCGGCGACGACCAACCGCGGTCGTGGATTGAAGTCTTCCACTTAACGTTTTGAGTTTCGCTCCACTCGATAGGTAAACCAACTGAATCGGAGCACCCATTGTGCGTCGGCCCTCGAAAATCAGGCCAATTATCACCACCGCACACCGAACATGCGGCTAAACCTATGATTAAGATAACCACGGCACTGCGCATCAATCACTCTCTTTTCGCCTTGCCTAAGGATTATCTACCTTTTTGCAGGACAATGCTGCCGGATTGACAGAATGTCCCTGTTACGGCTCCAACCATAAGACACGCCAACGTTGCAGCCAAAAGTGCCCGCACAGCCACCTTCGCTATGTCGCCGCTCCGCTGCGGAACAAGAGCTGATATGCCGCCAACAAAAATTGCCAGCGATGCGATATGAGCAAAACCGCAAAGGGCATAGGCAATAATAACTGCGCTTCTCGGGTCGGCTAAACTACCATCCTTCATCGCCTGCGCCAGTTGCATATAGGCCGGCACCTCGGTAACAATAAGACGCTGACCCAGCATCGCACCTGCTAAAACAGCATCTTTCGGAGGCACACCCATTATCAGAGCAAGCGGCGCCATCACATAGCC
>Ga0315280_10003540_pt1 | contig 23879 bp, 22 predicted proteins | sample YL17G06_40_MG_FD_203697 | JGI IMG/M metagenome (GOLD analysis project Ga0315280, IMG submission 203697) | Sediment microbial communities from Yellowstone Lake, YNP, Wyoming, USA - YL17G06_40 | ecosystem: Environmental > Aquatic > Freshwater > Lake > Sediment | place: USA: Wyoming | collected... | reverse complement strand
CCGATTGCGAACGCCCAAGCGGCAGTAGCAGGATGAGAGCAGGAAAAAGGCCGTGTCGTAGCGCAGGAGACGCTGCCGGCAGGGTGGACCGGCTATAAGGCTCTTATAACGTCAAAACCTCCGCCTTCCCGGCTCAGCCTTTTGGGCGCTGCGGGCCCTGCTGGGCAGCGCGATCCCGTTCATCCCCGTTTAGCTCCTGCTGGCCAACCGCACCAGCAAGCGATTGGCTTTCGCGGTGGGCGGCATCGGAATGTCTTCGATATATTTTTTGCCCTTGGGCCATGCTCCCCGACACGGTCGAGTACTCCCAGTGGAAGCTGGGTGTGCGCCGAGAAGGTATCCGGTTCAGCGGTGGCCCTCTTCCTGCAGGGCACGAGCCTGCACATTGCAGGCTACGCGGCTGTTGCCGAGCAGAGCGTTCGATCGCTGGCGGGGGTCCGTCCGCTGATGTCCCTGGTCCGCCCTATCCTTCATCGTGGCAGGGGTAGTTCTCAGCTCGTTCTATTCTATTGCGGCCGAGCGTCACCAGCCTATCGTCCAGGAGATCTATGGCCAGGTCAAGATGGATTAGGGATCTGTGATCAGCCTGAGGAAGTTTTCTCCAGATAATCCACGTACCGCCTAATTGCGTCGTCATTGATATAGCCCAGCGCCAAGGCGATCTCTCCGAATCGCCGCTTGTCCCCGTCTCGCTGGAGCTGAAGGACTTTTTCCACCTGGCAGGCATTCATCGCTTTGATGCGGATCAGGAACTCTCCGATTCTGTCGTTCATCTCCGTATGTTCCCCTGATCGGTAAAGAAATAACAATCGAACTAAGCTCCGTTGTTGACCCATCGCCCGCAGATCCAGGCGAAGGCCTCGGTGAAATCCTTGAAAAGCAGCACCCGATCCTGCATGCCGATGAGCTGATAGTTCGATTTCCAAATCAACCGCGCGATGAGGTAATAGACTTTCGGCCGCTTCTCTCGAACTTTTTTGAAGAGGCTGAAGCATTGAGCAACGTCTAAAGCCGTGTCTTCGGCGGAGCACCTGCCTGGGGGTTTGAGCAGGACGATGTTGCGCCAGACCCACATCATCCATTTGCGGTCGACGGAAAGGTAGTGGTGATCCGCATTTTCCGTGAGATAGCGAAGGCCGATTTGTTCCGGATCATTCATCCCGCGTTTCTTTCTTTATCCGAACCTCATCGAAGTCTGGAAGCACCTGCCGCGGATCGATGTTCGTGTGTATCTTAGCGCAGGTGACCGGGACCCGCCGCCGACGATCTGAGCGGCTCCTCCGCTCTTTTTCCACGGAAAGAATCGTTTTCCTGCGTTCCACGGGAAGAAATATCTCGTTGAAATAGTAGTCCTGAATCGCCTTTAGGATCAGCTTGTTTCTCGACCAGACCTTGGCGCCGGCCAAGTGATTAAGGCCTAAAACGAGTTTGGTCAAAGAATCCAGCAAGCCCGCAGGAAGTCGAACCGAAAAGTATACAAAATCTTTAGCCATACAACATATTATAACACATTTTTCGCAATTTGTCCTTATAAATTGATTTCTTGTGCTTTGCTTATCTTTCTTGTACCATAAAGCTTTGTAACCCAATCGGGAGCCGGCGCTCAAACCCAGAATTGCTGCCTATCAGCGGAGAAAGGCCGTATACAGGCCTGATCACCCGTGAGAAAATACTTGTACGGCCTGCTATGGGGAGGTGATGAGCAAAGTGGGTCAGATCCGAGAAGGCGGCGCTGGAAAAAGAGGCCGGCGGCTGCGCCTGTAGAGCGTCTTGCATTTTGACCGCTAATAGACCAGGAGAGGCATGATTATGCGAAGATTCTTGCTACTAGCAACAGTTTTTTTCATTGGCGCTTTCGTTTCTGCTGAAGATCTTTTCGAGATTGTTTCGGTTGGGACAGCGGAGCAGCTACAGGCGGCGATAAACGCCGGGGCGAATGTCAATTGCTGGACGCCCTATGATTGGACCGCCAAGGTGCTGGCTACCAAATCCAAAGCAGCTTCCGCCTTGGCTAAAGCTGGAGCAACCCGCGGTAACCGTTTGGCTGATCTGGTTACCCCTCTGATGCTCGCCGCCATGCTCGATAGAGATTCCAGCATCATCTCTGTGCTCCTCGACTCGGGCGCAAGCGTGAATGAGCGAACCCGAATCGATATGACCCCCCTGATGTATGCCTCCCGTTTCAACCGGAGCCCACAGGTGATCTCGCTGATGATAAAATCGGGCGCGCGAATCAACGACAAGTCAATCTCCCGCGAAACAGCCCTGATGTACGCTGCCGCCTGGAATCGAAATCCAGAAGTAATCATGGTGCTCCTGAAAGCCGGCGCCACTCTCAATGATCGTGCCGGAAAGGGTTTGTCACCCCTGATATCCGCGGTCATGCATGGCAACTCGCCGGAAGTCGTTTCCGCGCTCCTGCAAGCCGGGGCCAGGGTGGATGAAACGGATTATTTTGGAAACACCTGCTTGTTCTATGCAGCCGCAAACACGGACCAGGATCTGAAGGTCGTTTCCATTCTCTTAGCGGCGGGGGCGAATGTCGACCACAAGAGCGATGACGGCGACACGCCCCTGCACACCGCCGCAAGCATTGCCAAACCGGAGCTTATCAACCTGTTCCTAAAAGCCGGGGGGAAGGTAAATGCTCGGAACGGCCGAGGCAGTACGCCCCTTATTAACGCGGCGCGCAATAACCCTGATGTAAAAGTGCTGTCGGCTCTGCTGAAAGCGGGGGCAAGCGTAGATGAGCCGGACGCGGAGGGCTGCACTGCCTTGATGTGGGCCGCGGCGAAGTGCAGAAATCCTGAGATAATCACAATATTATTAAATGCGGGCGCTGATGCGAAGCTGAAATCGAACAGCGGCATGAGGGCCATCGAATACGCCGAGGAGAACCCATTTTTGCGAGGAACAAAACAATATAAGGCTCTGAACCAGAAAAGCCTCTAGGCGACGATGAGGCAATTCATTGCGACTTCCGGCAACCTGATCGCGGCGATCGTGGAGCTGGTCGCCGGGCTGATCCTGCTGGCCGCGGTGTTCGTTTACGTTCGGAGCAGGCTGCTCTTCGCAGCCACCCTCTGGCTTGTAAATAGAAAGCACGCTTAAAAGGGGGCTAGGAGGTTCCATGAGCAAGCGGTTTTGCCTCGTTGCTGCATTGGTGGCGGGGCTGGTCATTCCTCTTGCGGCTCAGAAAGCGTTCCGGAGCGGTGATGCCGAGCTGGACACGGTGCTCACCACGATGAACGTTGAGGCCATGGCCAGCCCGCCGAATCCTACCTGGTTCTCGAGCTGGCGCGGCTTTCCAAGAAGAAACCGGCCTTCGTGCTCGGCCTCTACAAGAAGAACAGAGGCGCCGGCTGGGGCGCAGTGGCCAGGTCCCTCGGCATCAAGCCGGGTTCCCCGCAGTTCAAAGCGCTCAAGACTGGAGCGGTCAAACAGTGAGACGAGATCAGGGCGAGAAAGAAGGGCTGACCGGCGACCCGAGTTCTTTTTACTTGGGCGCTGCCTGCATCGCTGGGGGCGCCCACTTGCCGAAAGACTGCAAATGCGCCCAATAGGATGCGTAACCGGTAAAGGCCCAGATTGCCGCCGCGGCCAGCAGGATCGCTATGGCGATGATCCGGACGGCCTTATTCTTTTTGTATACATAGACCGGTAGGGTCATGAACCCGCTGAGCCCGGAGAGGATAAAGCCGAGTCCGGATAAAGCCGGCTCGTTGGTCATCTTGAGATTGAGAATCCGAACCCCGACAATGACGGCGGCCGCTCCAGCCAGAACCGCATAGACGCCGAGGGCGATCAGGTTCCACTCTTTCACCAGCGCGATACCGGCTCCCAGGAAAAGAACTCCGAAGAGCACCGAGAGCTCGCCGAACGGGACGTTGTAGCTGCCGGGCAGCGGCCAGGTGAAGATCATCCCCAGGCCGGTGATGGTGGCCACGAAACCGACCACGAGGAACCCCGGAACAAGGGCTTTTGGGTCCTTCTCGAGGTACTTGGCGAAATTGAGGGCCAGAAGCAAGAAACCGGCCACGAGGTTGACGAGCATCAGGGCGACGTAATCGATGAACATGAGTACCTCCTAAACAGCATCAATAGGCGTCGAAGAGTATTTCAAGCTTAAAAGCTAATAATTCGCGGAGGGAGGGTCAAATCGTGCCACCAGCCCCGGTGGGATTGATTTACAAAGGCCGGTGCACCTGCTAATCTGAATTCATGGTCAGGCCGAAGGACAGGAACATCATCCGGGAGCTGGCCGCCAGGTGGAAGAGCCTGGCGGCCGATCCGGTCATGCAGGAACGCAAGCGCCTCTGGAAGGCCGTGCACGACCTCAAGCAGGAGCGCCCGGTCATTCTGATCGAAACCTCTTCGATCGACGGCTTCGTCAGCCCCGAGGAGCTGCAGTGCGAGGACCTCTTCCTGAAGGCGGTGGAGCGCAACCTGCGCGACAATGTGCGGCACGCCGAGGAGATCGGCGACGACGTGGTGCTGGAGCCCTACTATCGGATCGGCTGGCACGTCGGCTACTCGGATTTCGGCGTCCAGGTGGAGACCAAACCCGCCACGGTGGCCAAGGACGAGATCGCCCTCGGCTATACCTTCAACTTCCCCATCCAGACCCCGCAGGAGGTCAAGCGGCTGAAAAAGCGCACCTTCAGCGTGGACCGGCAGAAGACCCGCCAGCGGCTGGAAATCCTGGAGGAGGTGATGGGCGATCTGCTGCCCGTCCGGGTCGGCAACTACGATCCCTTCCTGGCCGACTGGGGCGATGAGGGCTGGACCGGGATGTTCTTCTTCGGCCTTACCTGGCAGATCTACCGCTTCATCGGCAACAATGGGCTGCTGTACTGGCTTTACGACGCGCCGGATGCGATCCGCGAGCTTTTGCATTACATGTACGAGGACCGCAATACGCTGTTCGATTTCCTGGAGCGCGAAAAACTTCTGGTCATGAACACGGACAACCAGATGGCCGGACCGCGGGCTTACGGCTACGTGTCCGATCTCCCCGGCCCGGAGACCGACGGCCAGGTCAGGCTCAAGGACCTGTGGGGCTGGGCCGAATCACAGGAAACGACCATCATCTCACCGCAGATGTACAAGGAGTTCTTTCTGCCGCCCCTGGCCAGGCTGAGCGCCAAATTCGGACTCATGTACTACGGCTGCTGCGAGCCGGTTCACGACCGGCTCGACCTCATCATGGAAGCCATCCCGAACCTGCGCTCTGTGTCCGTGTCCGGCTGGTCGGATTTCAAGAAGGTGGGAGAGATGCTGGGCAGGAAGTACGTCTATTCCCGCAAGCCGACCCCCGCCTACCTCAGCGGAGCCAATCCCGACTGGGGACTGGCCGAGAAGGACATGCGCCGGACCTACGAGGCGGCCCGGAACTGCAATGTGGAAATCCTGGTTCGGGACGTATACACGATCAACCGGGAACGCCCCAGACTGAAGAAGTGGGTCCAGATGACCCGGTCCATCTTCGGTTTCTAGCGGCGGGCGAGCACCTCACCTCCGGGCTCGGGGGCGCAGCCGCTGCAGCGGGTCCTGGCGGTAAAACTGCCCCAACAGCCGATACACTTCAGGGTATTCGCCGTGCAGCACATGCGGCCGCTCGAAGAAATACTCGCTGGCCACGGCGAAGAACTCCGCGTCGCTCGCCGCGGCGTACTCGTCGATGCGCAGCCTGCGCCTGCTCCGCCCGCGCGCCCTGTGCGCCAGATCCGTGTAGGCCTGGGAAAAAACGGCGGTCCATTCCTGCGCCTTCATTCCGGGGTGCAGGGCGGGGCGGCCGTTGACTTGGCCGTCGAGCAGGTCCAGACGGTGGGCCGCCTCGTGGATCACCACGTTGTAGCCGTCTCCCCAGCCCGAGGCCTCCACGTCCTGCCAGGACAGCACCACCGGCCCGCGGTCCCAGGACTCTCCGCTGTCGTCTTCCTTCCATTCGTGGGCCACGCCGGCCTGATCGTATTCCAGGCGCTCCTGGACGAACACGTCGGGGAGCACGACGACCGTGCGCCAGTTCCGATACCAGTCCAGGCCCAGGTTCAGGATGGGCAGGCAGGCCTGGATCGCGATCACCGACCGCCGGTAGTCGCCCAGCTCGAGCCGCTTGGGATTCTCGAAGACCTTTTCGTGCAGGAAAAGGGTGGCCAGCTCGCGCAGCCGCGCTAGCTCGGCCTCGGGGAAGCCGTCGAGGATGGGGTGCTCGCGCAGCAGGGAGGCCCATTGGTCTTCCGGCAGAAGCCGGTCCCGGAGGATGCGGGTGCGGCGGATGCGCCGTAGCACACCGATAATGTAAGTTAAGGCGCCGCAGGGCGTCAACAAAGGAGGTTCCGGCACTGCGCGCGGGGGAAGGTCGGGCCGAAGCCCTCTAGCGGGCCAGGGCGCGGTAGATGATCCGGCGCCCCAGGCTCAAACCGGCCAGCCGCGAGCCCAGGTGCAGCACGCCCCTGCCGCCCCCGCAGACCCACCCGCCGATGCGCAGGCTCGGCTCCAGGAGCCGCCGCAGGCTGGCTCGATAACAGGCGGCGATGCGGGCCTCGCTCCAGCCGCGCCTCCAGCCGGCGGCGAGCGCCCGGGCGGCCAGGCGGCCGCTGCGCAGCGCGTAGGAGATGCCCTCGCCCGTAAACAGGTTCACCAGGCGGGCCGCATCGCCGGCCAGCAGAGTGCCCGGAAGGTTACGGTGCTCGATCCGGTCGCTGGGCAGGATGGCGTGCACCTGCAGCTCCCCCGCCGGCCGCGCTCCCGCGAGACGGGCTGCAAAACTCCGCTGTAGAAACTCCGCGAACAGCTCCTGGATCCGGCGCCCGTGAAGCCACTCGCGCTCCAGGCAGAGCCCGATGTTCACCTGCTGCGGCGACTCGGGGAACAGCCAGCCGTAGCGGGGGAACAGCTCCCGGCTGAAGACCAACTCGATCGTGTGCGGGCGGAAGGGCACGCTCTCGTAGCGGCCAAGGCAGGCCAGCCAGCGATGTCGCGGAGGGTTGTGGCGGTGGAACCGGCTGAGGGAGCCGTTGGCCACCAGGACGCAGCCGGCCTTGAGCTCCGCGCCGCCCGCGCGCACCCCGACCACCCGGCCCCGCTCGCCGATCAGGCCCTCCGCGGGGCAACCGGGACGGACGACGGCCCCGGCCGCGGCCGCGGCCTGGACCAGGATGGTGTCCAGCCGGCTCCTCCGCACCACCGCCGTACGGTTGCCCCCGCGCAGGATGATGTCCCTTCCGCTGGGGGTGCGCAGGCGCGCGCCGTGGATCGGGTACCCGGCCTGGACCACGGCTTTCCACAGACCGTAGCGCTTCAAAACGCGGCGCGACTGGGGGGAGAGGCCGCCGGCGCAGGGTTTATCCCGCGGCAGCCGCTCCTTTTCCAGCAGCAGCACCGAGCCCAAGCCGAGCGTGGCCGCCTCCAGGGCGGCGCTGCACCCGGCCGGACCCGCTCCGATGACCACCAGGTCGTAGCACTCGCTCATGCGCGTATACGCGTATAAAGGTACGGTACCGCAGCGGGAAGCGGGAGACAAGCGCTTCCGCTTGACACTCTCCCGGGCCATGGCCTAGGATGCTGGCCTGCGGAACAGCGGGCATGGCGCTTTTACTGGGTATCGACACGGGCGGGACCTACACCGACGCGGTCCTTTTCGAGCAAGAGCCTGATTCCTCCACCGGGAGGGTGATCGCCTCGGCCAAGGCGCTGACCACCCGGCACGACCTCTCCGAGGGCATTCGCCAGGCCGCTTCCGCCGTGATCACCGGCGACCGGGCCGGGCTCGTCGAGCTGGTTTCCCTTTCCACCACGCTGGCCACCAACTCCATCGTGGAAGGGCAGGGGAGCATGATCTGCCTGGTCCTGATCGGCTACACGCCGGACATGCTGGAGCAGGTCGGGCTGCGCGAGGTCATGGGCCAAGACCCGGTGGTTTTCCTGCGCGGAGGCCACGACGCCGCCGGCGCCGAGAGCGCTCCGCTGGACCAGGAGGAGGCGCTGGCGGCGATCCTCCGGCACGCCCCCAAGGTGGCGGCGTTCGCCGTCTCGGGCTACTTCTCCGTGCGCAACCCGGACCATGAGAACCAGGTGAGGCGCCTCATCCGCGAGCAATGCGGTCTGCCCGTGACCTGCGGCCACGAGCTGACCTCCAACCTGCACGCCTCGCGCCGAGCCCTGACCGCCGCGCTCAATGCGCGGCTGATCCCGCTGCTCGGCGAGCTCATCCGCTCCGTGCAGGGCATGATGTCGGATTTCGGCGTCCATGCCCCCCTGATGGTGGTCAAGGGGGACGGTTCGCTGATCGATTCCCGGCTGGCGCTCGAGTACCCGGTCGAAACGATCCTTTCCGGGCCGGCGGCCAGCGTGGTCGGCTCCCTGTATCTGTCCGGTGAAACTGAGGCTTTCGTCGTGGATATGGGGGGGACCACCACCGACATCGCCCTGGTGAACGGGGGGCGGCTGCTGTTGAACCGCGAGGGAGCCACCGTGGGCGGCTGGCAGACCATGGTGGAAGCGGTGCAGATCCACACCTGCGGGCTGGGCGGAGACAGCGAGGTGCGCCTGGAGGAAGGGGGCTGCCTGGTCCTCGGACCGCGGCGCCACGTGCCGCTCGCTTTGCTCGCCCATCTGAGGCCCGAGGTCCTGGACGAGCTGCGCCGCCAGGCCGAACGGAAGAAACCGGCACGCCACGACGGGCGTTTCCTGGTCGCGCTGCGCCCGCTCGCCTCGACCCAAGGTTGCTACAGCGCGGCGCAGCGGGCGATCGCCGAACGGGTCGGCTCCGGGGCCCTGGCCCTGGACCGGCTGTACCAGGGCTGCGAGTCCGAGTACCTGGTGGACCTGGAGCTGCGCCGCCTGATCGAGCGCGGCATCCTGGGCTTTAGCGGCTTCACCCCTACCGATGCCTCCCACGTGCTGGGCTTTCAGAGCTCCTGGTCCGTAGAGGGGGCTCGACTGGGCGCGGAACTCGCGGCCAGGGCCTGGGCTGCGCGGCAGCCTGAAACCGCGGAGCAGGGGGCCCTTGGCGAGCAGTTCTGCCGCCGGGTGCTCGGCCAGGTCACGCTCCAGGCGGGCCGCTCCATCCTCGCCGCTGCCCTGGCCGAATCGCACGGCATCTCGCTGGACGAGCACGAGAGCCTGCGCCGCGTGTTGATCGATCCCGCGATTCAAGGGGATGGCCAGGCGGCGTGCCTGGTCGGAGTGCGCCTGACCCTCAAGCGTCCCGTGGTGGCCATCGGCGCCCCGGTAGCCACCTATTTCCCTGCCGTAGCGCAGAGCCTGCACACGCGGCTCTGTGTGCCCCCGCACGCCGAGGTGGCCAACGCCGTCGGCGCGGTGGTGGGCAGCGTCATGCAGACCGTGCGGGTGCTCGTCACCCCTCTGGAAGGGGAAGCCGGGTTCCGCGTGCACCTGCCGCAGGAGGTGCACGACTTCACCGAGCTTGAGGAGGCGGCCGAGTTCGCCCAAAAGCAGGCCGGGCTCTTGGCCGAAGCCTGGGCTCTGCAGGCCGGAGCCGGGGCCGTCCAGGTCAGCACGTCCCGCCGGGACCATACCATCGAGGTTTCGGGGGACCTGTTGTTCATCGAAAGCGAGATTTCGGCAACCGCGGCCGGCCGCCCCAGGCTGGCCCACGAGATCGTGGCTTGAGGCGGCTGGCATGGGCAAGCCGAACCCCATCCGCGCCGTCCTGTTCGACCTGGACGGCACCCTGCTGGACAGCAACATGGAGGCCTTCCTGCCGCGTTACTTCAAGGCCTTATCAACCTGCGTGGCCCACCTGGTCGAGGCGGAACGGTTCATCGAGTGCCTGCTTCAAGCCACTCAGGCCATGCTCGAAAACGATGGGCAGGATACCAACGAGGAGGTTTTCGCTCGGGCTTTCTACCCGAAGATCGGGCGGTCCCGCGAAACCCTGGAGCCGGTGTTCGAGCGCTTCTACGAGCGGGAGTATCCCAAGCTCGGGCATCTGACCTGCCGCAAACCGGAGGCCCGGCGCGTGGTGGGCTCGGCGTTCGCGCTGGGGCACCAGGTGGTCATTGCCACCAATCCGCTTTTTCCGGCCAAAGCGATCACCTGCAGGTTGGGGTGGGCCGGCATCGAAGACTACCCCTACAGCCTGGTCACCAGCTTCGAGAACAGCAGGGCCTGCAAGCCGAATTTGCGCTATTTCGCCGACATCATCGATCGCCTGGGCCTGCGGGCCGAAGCGTGCCTGGTCGTGGGCAATGAGGACCTGGACATGGTCGCCGCCCGGCTGGGCTGTCCCACCTTCCTGGTCACGGATCATGCCGCCGCCCTCGGCCCGCAGATCCCGGAGCCGACCTACCGCGGCACCCTGCTCGACTTGGAGAAGATGCTCCAGGCCTGAGCGGCCTCAACCCTCGATGATCAGGTTCTTCAGCTCGTTGGTGTCGTCCGGCTTGATCGGAAAATGCTGGGCCAGCAGCTCGCCGCAGCGCCGCACGGCGTGGCAGATGGCATCGGCGTGCCGTTTCTCCCGGAAGCCCCGGGTCACCAGCTCCACCACCTCCTGCCAGATCTCGGGCTTCACCTTTTCATGGATGCCCTTGTCCGCCAGCACGTAGGCCCGCCTCTCGAACACCGAGATGTAGATCAGCACTCCCGTGCGGTCCCGGGTGTTTCCCAGGCCCTGGCGGTAAAAGGCGGTGAGGGCCGCCTCCTCGACCTCCTCGGTAATTTCCCCCGGGGTGATGAACAGCCGCTTCAGCGCCGGCACCGCCTTGATCAGCTCATGCACGGCCGGCAGGACCACGCCGAATGCGGCGGGGAACAGCCAGAGGTCGAACAGGGTCAGAGCGCCCCAGGCCCGGCGGATGCTCTCGGCCGCGGTTAGGCCCACGCCCACCAGGAGGCCCACGATCAGGGCGCCCAAAAGGCTCGCCAGCGGGTAGTGGTAGCTGGCGGAGACCACCATGGGCACGATCTCACCGGAGGTGGTCTTTTCGGCCTCCTGCACGCAGCGGCTGATCCGCTCCTGTTCCTCGATGCTCAGGAAATCCTTGGCCAGGTTTTTCATGCGCCTTTGCCCTCGCTCACCAGCGCCCGGAGGCCCCGCCGCCCCCGAAGCCGCCTCCTCCGCCTGAGAACCCGCCCCCTCCGCCTCCGGAAAAGCCGCCGCCCCCGAAGCCCCCTCCGCCGAAGCCCCCGCCCCAGAACCCCCCGCCGCGCCGGCCTCCTCTTCCGCCGGACCCGAAGCCGAAGATTCCGGGCAGGATCAATCCGGCGGCGAAGCCCAGCGGAATCATGGCCAGGGTTCCGAACAGCCCCAGCGGCCAGGCCAGCCAGCCGACCAGCGGCAGCAGGGCTCCGCCCACGGCCCCGCCGATGATCCTGTGGCGCGAGCCCACCGCGGAAAGGATGGCGAACAGGATCAGCAGGGGCACGAGGGACTTTCCGGAGAAACCGCCGCTCTTCGTAGCCGGAACCCCGGTGCCCTTGTACTCGCCCTTGACCGTGGCGATGATCGCGTCCACCCCTTCGCTGAAGCCCTGATCGAAGCGGCCTTCCTTGAAGTTGGGCACGATGATCCGGTCCACGATCCGGCCGGATATCAGGTCGGTCAGCCGGCCCTCCAGGCCGTAGCCGACCTCGATGCGCACGGCCCGGTCTTCCTTGGAAACCAGCAGGATCGCGCCGTTGTCGTTCTCCTTGGTGCCGATCTTCCAGGCTTCGGCCACCTTGATGGAGAAACCCTCCAAATCCTCGCCCTGCAGCGAGGGGATGGTCAGCACCGCCACCTGGGTGGAATCGGAAGCCTCCAGGGCGGCCAGCTTGTCTTCGATCTGGGCCCTGACTGCGGGTGAGATCATGTTGGCGTAGTCATTGACCCGCCCCTCGAGCGGAGGCACCTCCAGGGCGAACAGCGCGCCGGCGGCGGCCAGCTGCAGGGCGAGCAGCGCGGCCGGAGCCGCCATCCGGATCCCGCAGTTACGGCTAGCGGTCATGGGCGTGAGCACGGGCGTTTAGAACTCGACCTTGGGCGCTTCCATGGCCTTCTCATCCGCCTTGAAATACTCCTTGCGCTTCAGGTGCAGGAGCAGGTTGTTGGTCAGGGAGTAGGGGAAGCTGCGGATAGAAAAGTTGAAGCGCTCCACCGCCGCGTTGTAGCGCTGGCGGGCGACGCTGATGCGGTTCTCCGTGCCCTCCAGCTGGTTTTGCAGGTCCTGGAAGTTTTGGTTCGCCTTCAGGTCGGGGTAGTTTTCCGCCACGGCCAGCAGCCGGGAAAGGGTCGAGGACAGCTCGCCCTGGGCCGCCTGGAAGCGCTCCACCGCCTGGGGATCGCTCAGGTTTTCGACCTTCAAGGTGACCGAGGTGGCCTTGGCTCTGGCTTCGACCACCGCCTGCAGGGTCTCCCTCTCGTGCGAGGCGTACCCTTTGACCGTGGCCACAAGGTTGGGGATCAGGTCGGCGCGGCGCTGGAGCTGGGAATCCAGGTCGCCCCAGGCCTTGAACACCGCTTCCTCGTTACTCTGAAGCACATTGTACCCGCAGGCCGAAAGAAGAGCGACCAGCGGGATCAGCAGAGCCCACCGCGTCCAAGCGTTGCGCATAGCCACCTCCTGAGCCCCTAATGTACGCGAAGCCCTTAACTGTTTCAAGGCTTTTTTCAGCCTTGACCGCACCGCGGCCGGCCGTTAAAATCGCGTGGTGCGCAAGGGGAAGCTCACCGGGGCCCGGGCCATCATCAAGGGCCTGGAGGCGCAAGGGGTCCAGGCCATCTTCGGCTATCCCGGAGGGGCCAACCTGCCGATCTACGACGAGCTGGCCCGCTCCTCCATCCGGCATATCCTGGCCCGGCACGAGCAGGGCGCCGCGCACATGGCCGACGGCTATGCCCGCTCCACCGGGAAGACTGGGGTCTGCCTGGCCACCAGCGGCCCGGGGGCGACCAACCTGGTGACCGGCCTGGCCAATGCCTACATGGACTCCTCCCCGCTGGTGGCCATCACCGGCCAGGTGCCGCGCAACATGATCGGCAACGACGCCTTCCAGGAGGTCGACATCACCGGGATCACCATCCCGATCACCAAGCACAACTACCTGGTCCAGGAACCCGAGCAGCTTCCCCACGTGATCGAGGAGGCCTTCTTCCTGGCCTCCACCGGGAGGAAGGGGCCGGTGCTCATCGATGTCCCCCGGGACGTGCAGGCGGAAGAGTTCGCCCCGCAGCAGTCCAAGTACCCGCAACTGGAGGGCTACAGGCCGACCGTCGAGGGACACCCGGGGCAGATCAAACGGGCCGCGGCTTTGCTCAAGGCCGCTCAACGCCCCCTGATCATCGCCGGCGGGGGAGTGGGCCTGGCGGACGCCGGTGAGGAGCTGCTGAGCCTGGCGGAGAAGGCGGAGGTCCCGGTGGCCTATACCCTGATGGGCAAAGCCGCCTTCCCCAACAGCCACCCGCTGTGCCTGGGCCTGCTGGGCTACCATGGGCGGATCGAATCGAACACCGCGGTCCAGGAGGCGGACGTGATCCTGGCCTTGGGCACCCGCTTCGGCGATCGAACCACCGGCCCGCTGGAATCCTTCGCCAGGCAGGCCAAGATCATCCACGTGGACATCGATCCGGCGGAGATCAGCAAGAACGTTCCGGCCGCGCTGCCGATCGTCGGCGATGCCCGGCGGATCCTGGCGCAGCTGGGCGAGCAGCTCGGCGAAGCCCGGCACCCTCGCTGGATCGAGAGGCTGCGCGAAACGGCGGCGCAGCACCCCTTGAAGGGCAAGCTCAAGGGGGTGAGCATACCCAACATCCTGCACATCTTGCGGGGCCTCGTCCCCGACGCGCTGATCGTGACCGACGTGGGCCGGCACCAAATCTTCACCGCCCACTACTACCCGGTGGAAACGAAACGCTCCTTCGTCAGCTCCGGCGGGCTGGGCACCATGGGTTTCGGCGTGCCGGCGGCCATCGGCGCCAAGGTGGGCAACCCGGAGCGCACCGTGATAGACATCGCCGGCGACGGCTCCTTCCTGATGACCTGCCAGGAACTCGCCGCGGCAGTGGCCGAGCAGATCCCCATCGTGGTGCTGGTGATGAACGACTACTGCCTGGGCATGGTCAAGCAGCTCCAGGATGCCTTCTTCGGCAAGCGCTACGAGGCCTGCCGTTTCGGGCGCAATGTCGATTTCGCCCGGCTGGCCGAGAGCATGGGCGCTTTCGGGGTCAAGGTCACCAGGGAGCAGGAGATCGAGCCGGCCATCCGCGACTGCCTGGCCTGCGGGCGGCCGGCGGTGGCCGATTTCGTGCTCGAGGAGCCGGCGAACGTGTACCCGATGGTCACCGGCTCCAGCCTGCTGGAGTACGTGGAGTAGGGGCGGCCATGAAGCACACGATCTCGATCCTGTGCGACGACACCCCCGGGGTCATGACCAGGGTCTCCGGGCTGTTCTCCCGCCGGGGCTTCAACATCGAAAGCCTCAGCGTAGGGCACACGGAGCTTCCGGGCAAGAGCCGCTTCACCATCGTCGTAGCCGGAGACGACGCCGTGCTGGAGCAGGTGCGCAAGCAGCTGCAGAAGCTCGTCCACGTGATCAAGGCCTGGGACATAAAGCCCCAGGACGCGGTGGAGCGGGAGCACGCTCTGATCAAGCTCGACGTGGAGGAACGCAAACGGGCCGAGCTCCTGGAGATCATCACCGCCGCGCAGGCCCGCATCGTGGACTCCTCCGGAACGATCTGGACCCTGGAGGTCACCGGCGATACCAGCGCCGTGGACAGCGCCTTCAACCTGTTCTCGCACTACCGCGTGCTGGAGTCGATCCGAACGGGGAAGATCTCGCTGGAGCGCGGGCCCAGCAGGATGATGGGCAAAAAGAAGCAGGATGAATAGTGGTCCAGATTCCTACCTCGAGCGACGAAAGAAAGAGGAGCTCGCCTTCCTGGTGGTGCGCTTTTTGAAAGCGTACACCCTGTTCGGGGGCATCCACCGCGATTTTCACCGGATCCTGGAGGGCGGGCAGGGCTTCGGCGGCTCCGGGCTCTTCGCCCGGGTGCGCGACCTGGAAGAGCAGCTGGTCTTCGACATCAAGGAGAAGGCCCATTTCCTGTTCCGCAGCGCTTCGGCGACGGAACCGTCCAGGGAAAAGGAACCGCCGTACGCCGAACTGGAGCGGATGCTCCGGCGCCGCCGGGGAGCTCGCCGGACCAGCGAGGCTCGGGAAGTCCTGGCCGACTTGCGCCGGTCCCTGGTCGATCGGGCGATCGATGCCAACATCGGAACGGGCTTCCATCTTTTCATGATTCTGCGGGAATGCGTCTACCAGCTGGAGGTCTACGCCCCGAGGTATGGGAAGGAGCTGGCGCAGGCCAAGCGCCTGGAGCGCCTGGCGCTGCGCATCGGCTTCACGCTGGACGAGGAGGAGGCCCACGAGCTGGTGCATATCCGTCAGATCGCAAAGCACGGGAAAAGCGCGGCCTCCTACGCCCTGGAGCTGGCCCAGCGCGCCCTGGAACGCTGCCATGACCTGTTCCTGGAGACGGCCGAGCTGCTGCGCCATCTGATCGAAGAGGCGGGCGACAACGAGGTGCTGCTGCTCAACCTGCTAGTCCAGCGTCCGCTGGTCGAGGAAGTCTACGGGGCGGGAGCCGCGGAGCAGATCCTGGCCCATATGCACCGGAACATCGAGCCGCCCGGGGCCTCGGGCCTGGAAAAAGCGCTCGTGCAGGCCCGGAAGCGCTGCGGGAATACCGAAGCCCTGGAGCAGGAGCAGGGCCGCTGACCGACTGCTACGTGTACCTGCTGGTGTTGAGCAATGGCAGCTACTACGCCGGCTACGCCAGGGACATCCGCCAGCGCTATCGGCGGCACCGGGAAGGCACCGCTTCCCGGCTGACGCGCAGCTTCCCGCCGGTCCGCCTGGCCCAGTGCTGGAAGGTGAGGGGAGGGCGCTCCCGGGCCCAGCAGGTCGAGGCCTTTCTCAAGTCCTGCAACCGGGCGGACAAGCAGCGGCTGGTCGGCGATCCGCAGCTTCTCGGTTTGTGGCTTCGCCAGCGCAGGAGGCTGCGCATTCAGCCCCGCCCCTGTCTTCCCGGCCTTGACCTCCCGCTTTCCTCCTATTGACCAGCCTTAAGGGAACGCTCTACAGTAGGCTCCTCTAGGAGCCTACTATCATGGGCATAGTGGTATGCAAATTCGGCGGAAGCTCCGTGGCGGAGGCAGCCCAGATCCGCAAGATCGAAAGCATCATCAAGGCCGATCCCCGGCGCCGTTTCATCGTGGTCTCGGCCCCCGGCAAAAGGAGCAAGCGGGACCAGAAGGTCACTGACCTGTTGTACCTCTGCCACGAGCTGGCCGGAGCCGGCCTGCCGATCGCTGAGGCTTTCCACCTCATCCGCGAGCGCTATCTGCAGATCGCCGCGGAGCTGGGGGCCGGGATCGATATGCGAGCGCTGCTGGTCGAGGTGGAGGATGGAATACGCCGGAAGGCCTCACGCGACTGGGTGGCTTCCCGGGGCGAGTATCTTTCGGCGCGCCTGATCGCCGACTACCTGGGAGCCCGTTTCGTCGATACGGAGAGAACCGTGAAGATCCGCGAGGACGGCCGGGTGGACGATAGCACTTACCAGCTACTGGCCGGCGCCCTGGGCGACACCGGCCAGGGCCTTTTTGTTCTGCCCGGGTTCTACGGTTCCACCCTGGAAGGACAGCTGAAGACCTTCTCGCGAGGCGGCTCGGACATTACCGGGGCGATCGTTGCGCGCGCGGTGCAGGCCGAAGTTTACGAGAACTGGACCGACGTCTCAGGATTTCTGATGGCCGACCCGCGGATCGTCAGGAAGCCCATACCGATGCGCTGCGTCACCTACCGCGAGATCCGCGAGCTGGCCTATATGGGGGCCAATGTGTTCCACGAGGAGGCCATCTTCCCCGTATTCGGGGCCAACATCCCCATAAACATCCGCAACACCAACGCACCGGACGATCCTGGCACGTTGATCGTCGACAAACGCGACACGCGGGACGGGGTGGTGATCGGAATCGCCGGCAGACGGGGTTTCAGCATCATCTTCATCGCCAAGCTGTTGATGAACAAGGAGATCGGCTTCGGACGCAGGCTGTTCGGAATCCTCGAGGCCCACGGGATCAGCTTTGAGCACGCCCCTTCCGGTATCGACACCATGTCGGTGATCATCGCCGACGAGCAGCTCAAGGGCAAGACCCACCTGTTGGTGGAGGAGATACAGAAGGAGCTCAACCCGGACCGGGTCGAGATTCTGGACGGTTACGCGCTCATCGCCACCGTAGGCGAAGGCATGGCCTACCACCCCGGAATCGCCGGCCGGTTGTTCGCCGCCCTGGGCGCAGCAGGGATCAATGTCCGCATCATCGACCAGGGTTCCTCGGAGATCAACATCATCGTCGGGGTCGAGAGCAAAGACTACGAGGCCGCGGTCAGGGCGATCTACCAGGCCTTCTGCCACATATGAGCACAGTCTGGGAGCGCCGGAAATAGCGCAATAGCGCTCGCTGTAGCGGTCAGCGCGATAGCGCTCGCTGCCGCGGACAGCGCAATAGCGCTCGCTGTAGCGGTCAGCTACCCCCGCGATCCGTACGAGAGCAGGCGCTGCTCGCCCTTGAGCTGCCGCTTGGCGGTGAGGTCCTGGCTGATCTCCAGAGTGCCCAGATATTTGCCGCCGGCGTCGCGCAGGGCCACGTACTCGATGTGCACGAACCTGCCCTTCAGCTCGATCCAAAACGCCGCCCGATCCTCCTTGCCCGTCTTGAAGTCATTCAAGATGCGCTCGACGATGTGCACGCTGTCCAGCGGATGGCACTGCTGGACCTTGCGGCCCAGGATGGCCCGGGTGCGGGTGAAGATGCGCTGCGGAGCCTGGTTGAAAAACCGCACGGTGTCATCGGCGTCCACGAAGGTCACGTCCACCGTGAGGCTGTTCAGCACCGCCTGCAGCTCGGCCGGCGAGAAGCTGCCGGAAGGCAGGCGGATCCGCTCCCCGGCTTTCCCCTCCTCCGTTGCGGCCGGTCCGGCCCGGTCTCCGGTGCCTGCCGGCCGCCACTCGTTCCGGGGATCGAACAGGCAGTACCCGATCTCCGGGCTCTGCCTGTAGATCTCGTACCACTCCATCTCGCTCAGCGCGTCCAGGCTCATGGGGAACAGAAGGTTCTCTTCTTTGAAAATCATCTCTTCCACCGAAGCGGCGAGGGGCTGGAGCAGCTCCGCGATCAGCCTTCGGGCGCCGGAGGCATCGGGGAGTCTGCTCACCGCCTCCTCGGCCCTTTTCAGCAGGGCTCGCGTCTCGTCATGCTTGCCCCACATGACCGCGGGCGGTCCGGTGATCCCGTGCTTCTCCAGATACGGGAACAGCAGGTTCTCCTTGCGCCGGTAGTGCTTCTCGATGTCGGAAAGCGAGCGCAGCTGCTCCTGCGCCGTCTTCCGGAAACTAGCCAGGCCGGACGCCGTTTCCAGCTCATGTTTTTCGCCCAGCCCTTTCAGCGCGGCCGCCACCTGCGCGAGCAAGCGGTTCTCCTCCAGGAAGGTATGCACCGGGTGCCCGGGCGGGGCCTTCTGTTCCCCGCTGCGGTCGATGGCGCCCTTGAGCACATCGGAGTGCACGTCGCACAGCTTGAGCACCTCTTCCTGGGGCAGGCCTTCGGCGATCAGCTCCTGCTCCACCTGCACGACCTCATCATAGGGGATCCGCCCGAGAAGCGTGCGCAACCGGCTCTTGATCTCCTGCGGAGCCGAACCCTGGTGGAGCTGCAGGATCAGGTGTTTCAGCAGCTCCTTGCGCTTTTTGGAATTATCGATCAGTTCGCTCATGGGCCCATTATTAGGCCAAAATCCGTCCCGAGACAATCCCGCCCTTTGACTTTGGCCCGGCGGCCGTGTATAACCCTGTACAGCGATGAAGCTGACCTTCCTGGGCAGCGGAACCAGCCACGGCGTACCCATGATCGGCTGCTCCTGCCGGACCTGTGTTTCCACGGATCCGCGGGATAACCGCACCAACGCTTCCCTGCTCGTGCAGCTTCACGGGAAGAACATCCTGATCGACTGCGGGAGGGATTTCCGGCAGCAGGCGCTGCGGCACAGGCTGGAGCGCGTCGACTACGTGCTGCTGACCCATACCCATTTCGACCACATCGCCGGCATCGATGACCTGCGGGTCTTCAACCGGCACGGAGACCCCATTCCCCTGTTCGGCAGCTCGGAGCACCTGGCCTACCTGAGAACCTACATCTACCACTACCTGTTCGACCCGGAGATCCAGCAGGGCGGTGGCGTGACCGGCCTGGACCTGGTGGCCGTGGGCGAAAGCTTCCTGCTGGACGAGGTGCGGTTCGAGACCCTGCCGGTCCTGCACGGCGAGCTGCGGGTCACCGGCTACCGCTTCGGCCGCTGCGCCTACCTGTGCGACGTATCTTCGATCCCGGAACCGACCCTGCAAAAGCTGTACGATCTGGACCTCCTCATCCTGGGCGCCCTGCGGCACACCCCGCATCAGACCCACTTCACCCTGGCCCAGGCCCTGGAGGTGGCGGAGGAGCTCAAACCCCGGCGGACGTATTTCACCCACCTCTGCCACGAAGTGCTGCACGGCGAGGTGGAGCCGATGTTCAGCCAGCCGGGCGGTCCCTATTACACGCCCAGGGAGGTGCATCTGGCCTTCGACGGGCTGACTTTGGAGCTGTAGCGCGCGCGGGATCGCGGGAGCCGTCCCCCCGGCTCGATCAGGCGGTCTCGCGGTCCAGGAACTGCATCCGATAGAGGTTGTAGTACATGCCCTTTTTATCCATCAGCGCTTCGTGGGTGCCCGATTCCAGCAGCTCGCCCTGGTCCAGGACCAGGATGCGGTCGGCGTGGCGGATCGTGGAAAGGCGGTGGGCGATGACCAGGGAGGTGCGCCCGCGCAGGAGCCTGGCCAGGGCTTCCTGGATGAGCTTCTCGGTTTCGGTGTCGATGGCCCCGGTAGCCTCGTCCAGAACCAGCACGTCCGGGTTGTGCGCCAGCACGCGGGCGAAGGACAGAAGCTGCCGCTGGCCCATCGACAGGTTCCCGCCGCGCTCCTGCAGCACGGTCTTGTACCGCTCGCGGTAGCGCTCGATGAAGGTGTCCGCCCGAACCACCCTGGCCGCCCGCTCGACCTCCTCAGCGGGGATGTCGCTGCCCAGGCGGATGTTGTCCTCGATGGTCCCGGAGAACAGGAACACGTCCTGCAAAACCGACTGCACGCGCCGGCGCAGCACCGCCGTGGGCAGGTTTCGGATATCGACCCCGTCCAGGCGGATGGCTCCCTCCTGCACGTCCCACATCCGCGTCAAAAGCGAGGTGATGGTGGTCTTGCCGGCTCCCGTATAGCCGACGATGGCCACGGTCTCGCCCGCTTCGACGGTGAAGGACAGGTCTTTGAGCACCGGCTCTGCGGGCTTGTAGGCGAAGCTCACCCGGTCGAACTCGATGCGTCCCCGCACCTTGCCGATGGACACCGGAGCTGCGGGCTCCGGGATCCGGGCCTCGGTGTCGAGCAGGTGGAACACCCGCTCGGCCCCGGCCATGGCCGACTGCAGGATGTTGTACTTTTCCGACAGGTCCATGAGCGGCTCGTAGAACATGCGGATCAGGTTGATGAAGGCGATCAGGGTGCCCAGGGAGACCAGGTCGCGGAGCAGGAAACGGCCGCCGAAGTAGAGGATGACCGCCAGCGAGGTCGAGGAGAGCAGGTCCACCAGCGGGCGGAAGGTGGCGAAGATGTACATCTCGTTGAGGTTGGCCCTCAGAAGCTCGCCGTTGGCCCCTCGGAACTGCCCGCCGCTCAGCCGCTCCTGGACGAAAAGCTGCACCACCCGCACCCCCGCGATATGTTCGGCGAGGAAGCTGTTCAGCCGGGATACGGCCAGGCGCACCCGGCGGAAGGCATCGCGCGCCCGAGTGCGGAAGAACAGCGTCAGGGCGAAAACCGGCGGCAGGGTGGCCAGGGTGATCAGCGCCAGGCGCGGGCTCAACAGGAACAAGGCCACCAACACCCCGGCCATCATGCTGAAATCCTTCAGTAGGGAAGGCAGCACGTTGGTGAACAGGTCGTTGATCGTCTCCACGTCGTTGGTGAGCCGCGACACCAGGCGCCCGACGGGCTGGGAGTCCAGGTAGCCCAGAGACAGGCCGAGGGTGTGGTCGAACAGCTCGGTGCGCAGGTCCTTCATGATCAGCTGCCCCACGAAAGCCTGCAGGTACGTCTGCCCGAAGGTGAACAGCAGCACTCCCAGAAGAGCCCCCAAAAAGGCCAGCGCCGCGGACAGCAGGCCCTGGTAATCCGCCTGGCGCAGCAGGCGCCGCTCCTCCGGGCCGAGCGCTCGAAACTCCCGCTCGCTGATCGCGGCCGCCCGCTCGTTGGCGCGGAACAGGCCCGGATGGCGGGCGATCAGCGCCCTCACGGCTTGGCGCCGGGTGTAGTCGCGGAACACCAGGAAGTTCGCCTCCTGCAACGCTCCGGAAGCGCGCAGGGCGCGTTGTTCCCGCCCGCTCAATGCCCCCAGCCTGGAGGAGGGCACGTATTGCACGCCTGCGATGTCGAGGGCGGGGTCCAGCCTTCCCATCTTGGCCAGGAACGCGGGCGCCGCGCCTTGCAGCGACAGGGCGCGATGGTAGGGCAGGATGCAGGAGTCCACCGTGCGCTGGATGATGATCGGCAGGGCCAGCTCTCCGGCGGTGCCCAGGAGCAGAGCGCCGATCGAAAGCAGGAATATTCCCAGGTAGGGGCGCAGGTAGCGCAGCAGGCGCCGCATGAGCGCCGAATCGTAGCTTTTCAGGACGTCTTCGCTTTCGAAATAGCTGCTCATCGCTTGCCCCGCAGCTCCTGCTCCAGCTGCTGCAGGCGGTAGATGTCGGCGTAGAATCCCTCCTCGGCCAGCAGCTCCTCGTGGCGCCCCTTCTGGCTGATCCGGCCGCCCTCCAGGACCACGATCAGCTCGGCGTTTTTCAGCGTGGAGACGCGGTGCGACACGAGCAGCACGGTCTTGCCGCGCACGTGGGGCAGGAGCCGGCTCAAGATCGCCTCCTCGGTCTCGGTATCCACCGAGGACAGGGCGTCATCCAGGATGTAGATGGAGGCGGCCTCGGACAGGGCTCGCGACAGGGCTACCCGCTGCTTCTGGCCGCCGGAAAGGGTGATGCCGCGTTCCCCGACCACCGTGGCCAGGCCCTTGGGAAACAAGCGGGCGTCCCGCTCGATGGTCGAGATCGAGGCGACCTCCTCGAGCGAGGCGGCGGAGCCGTCCCGGCTGCCGAAGGCGATATTTTCTTCTATCGAAGCGGAGAACAGAAAAGTTTCCTGCGGGACCATCCGTATCGCGGAACGAAGGGCCTGCAGGTCGTACTCCCGCACGTCCACCCCGTCGATGAACAGCGTCCCGGGCGGCGGATCCAGGACCCGCGGTAGAAGGTGCACCAGGGTGCTCTTGCCCGAGCCGGTCCGGCCCAGGATGCCCACGATGGTGCCCGGCCCAACCTCCAGGTTCAGGTCGCTCAGGACCGGTTTTTCGGTCCCGGGATAGGCATAGCTCAGGTGGCGCAGGAGGATGCAGCCGCGGATCCCGGCCCCGGGAATGACCGCAGGCGAGGGCGGGCTCTGGATGTCGGGCTGTTCGGATAGGATCTTGTTGATCCGGCCCAGGGAGGCGCCGGCCCTCTGCAGCAGATTGATGGTGAACCCGGCGCCGAGCATCGGCCAGATCAGCATCTGCAGATAGGCGATAAACGCGGTGAACCTGCCCGGAGACAGCGAGCCGTCCATGACCGCCCGGCCGCCCTGCAGCAGGAAGATCATGGTGGTCAGGCCGGCCAGGAAGCTGACCGCCGGGAAAAACAGCCCGTAGCTCTTGATCAAGGCCATGTTGCGGTCCGAGTACTCCCGGTTGCGCTCCATGAAGCGCCGGCCGAAGGCCTTCTCCTGGACAAAGGTCTTGAGCACCCGGATGCCCGCGATGGATTCCTGGGCCATGTCGCTCAGGGAGGCGAAGCCCTCCTGGACGCGCCGGAACTGCTCGCCGACGATCCTCCCGAACAGGATCACCCCGGCGGTGATCACCGGCAGGGGGCTGATGGCCAGCAGGGTCAGGCGCGTGTTCTCGGCCAGCAGGATGACCAGGATGGCCAGGGTCATGAAGACGCCGTCGACGAAGGCGACCAGCGCCATGCTGGTGCCCATGCGGATGGCGTTCATGTCGTTGGTCATGTGGGCCATCAGGTCCCCGGTCTTGTGCCGGCCATAGAAGGTAGAGGAGAGGGTTTGCAGGTGCAGGAACAGCCGCTCCCTCAGCTCGTACTCGATGCGCCGAGCGCTGCCCTGGATGAAGTAGCGCCAGAAGAACCTCCCCAGGGCGATCAAGGCGGCCGCGCCCGCCATGAGCAGGGTCAAGACCAGCACCCGCCGCAGGGAGAACTCGCCCGAGGCGACCAGGTCGATCACCCGGCGCAAGAGCTGGGGCAGGTAGAGCTGCCCTGCGTCGGCCAGGGCGAGAAAAGCGAGCCCCGCGGCGTACTGCGCCCAGTAGCGCCGGAAGTAGGGCAGCAGGGTGCGGAACTCCTTGAGCATCAGAATAACATACCGCGAAATCCGGGCTGTGGCAAAATGCAGGTTTTAGCGGCTCAGTCCACGATGACGCCGCCGGCGAGGGTGAGCTTCTCGATGTACCAGTATATGCCCGAGCGCACCATGCCGAAGGTCAGGGATTTGGGCCCTCCGAAGTCCGAAGGTCCGGAAACCGTGGCCTGCACCGTTTCGCCCGACACTTCGTCGACGCTGATCGTGTACTCGGTGGTCTCCGGCCACTCGGCCGGGGGGAACCACACGTTCCAGGTGTAGATCGGGTTCTGGGTGGCCAGGGTCACGTAATCGGTCGTGGCGGACTGCAGGA
>Ga0315280_10003539_pt1 | contig 23881 bp, 20 predicted proteins | sample YL17G06_40_MG_FD_203697 | JGI IMG/M metagenome (GOLD analysis project Ga0315280, IMG submission 203697) | Sediment microbial communities from Yellowstone Lake, YNP, Wyoming, USA - YL17G06_40 | ecosystem: Environmental > Aquatic > Freshwater > Lake > Sediment | place: USA: Wyoming | collected... | reverse complement strand
CAGCGTCTATGTTGTGGCGGAGATCTCTTACAGAGGCGCATACAGGACTGACGTTCTCGCATTCAGCCACTACGCAGCGATGCTATTTGTGAACCAAGGCGCGAACCCGTACACGCAATACATGGCGAAAGCACTGGACTTGTTCAAGGTTTTACCCTCCGACCTCACGCCACTGACCTCCGGAACCATTCTGATGACTTTCCAGTACCCAGCATTGCATTTCCTCGTGTTCGTGCCATTCGTGCTGCTAGGCCTGCGAGACATGCGATGGGTCCTCGTCCTGTTCGAAGTCGGCGTCGTATTGACACTCTACCTGAAAGGACCCAGAAGGCTGAGACCCATGCTGCTGCTTCCATTGTTCGCGGGTTCGGATCTCATGATAAACTTCACCGCTGCGAGTGTGTCGGATGCGTTGTGGGTCCTGCCGTTACTCTTCGCGGCATTCTGCTTGGAGAGGCCCCTTGCCTTGGGGCTCTTCTATGGGTTGGCATGTGCGATGAAGCAGACGCCTTGGTTCCTTGCACCATTTCTCCTGATCTATCTGATCAAGATGAAGGAGAGCAAGCAACTACGTGAGAGACTCTGGCCCGCGACGAAGTTTGCGGTAACGACGATTGCTGTGTTTTTTGCGATCAACCTTCCGTTCATGCTTCCGAATCCAACTGCGTGGTTTGGGAATGTGTTGACTCCAATGACTGAAGATCTTGTGATACATAGCCAAGGCCTTTCGTCGCTCACAGAAGTCGGTCTTCTGCCAGTGGGCAAGATCTTCTACACAGTGTTCTTCGCGTCGGTCTTTCTGGTGTTAGTTGTGAACTACTACGTGTACTTCGACAAGTTGCGGTATGTGTTTTGGATCTTCCCGGGGATTGCCTTGTGGTTCTCGTACAGGGCGTTAACGAACTACATAATCTATTGGACGCCTCTCATGCTCGTCTCCATTATACTGTGGTACAAGGCCGAACAGGCGGAAATGGTGAAGGCGTCTTGAAGCGTGTAAGGCAGCTGACAGCTCCACTGTCAGCCGTCTTCCTCATAGTCATAGCCGGATTCGCTTTCACTCAACTACAAGCCAGAACTGAGTACCCGCCACCAATCCTCGACCCCGAATTCAACCTCTGGGTTTCAAACCCTGAACTTGGCGGCAAGAAGCCGATGGTCTGGGAGCTCGAATACCAGAAGAGCCTTGGAGATCAGATCTTGCTTCAGGAGGCCGTGATGGGAGACAAGCAAGGTCTTGGGATTCAAATCTTCCAAGACGGCACAGATGAGAACTTCACGTATGTGCGCCTCGGGCAGACAATCGATGGCACAAGAGCACGAGCACTGTTCGATGAAGAGGTGGGCATCTGGGTCCTCCTTCAAGGTTCTTGCGCGTGCAGCGGACGCGCATCAGGTCAAACCGTCACATTTGAAATCGAGACCAACGACGGAACGCACACACTCGACTTTCTCTTCGCAGAGACAACAGCAGAGATGAGCGTTTCGCCGACGCATCGCACAATCTCACTCCAAACCCCAATAGGAGAGTGGACCCATCACCCGATTGACATAGCGAGACAATACGAGAATGCCCAATGGAAGCTGCCAGACCAAATCTCACTGAGCATAGTCTTCGGCGTGCCGGGCCCGGCTGGCGGCTGGCACAGTGAGTACGTTCACGGATTCTCTGTGGCAAAGAGAATAGCCCACAATCTGACACACCAGGGCGAAATCGTAACCAGTCTCCCCGCGACGACAACTCCACGCATGCTGCGCGAGATCGACCAGTGCGCAACGCCTTCTCTAGAGACAGATCTCCAGGTGATTAGATCACCGTGCACATCAAATGCGAGGCTCTCGCAACGGTTTAATCTCTGACCGCACCGAATGGGTGACGAGCGCCTTGAAGATGAAGCAGGGAACCCCGAAGAGAATGGAAGGCAACGGAGGGGCCGGAGTTCGATCCCTGAGCGGTCTAGTTGCAGGCTCATTTGTACCTAGAGACTTGAACAACATCCTTTCGATCGCCTTTGGATTGCTCGCGTTCACGGTACTGCTGAGCTACTCTGTTAAGGTGACTGCTCCGTACATAGTGGGTGAGAACCTGGTGCTTGCCGAGATCTACCTTCCGGGCTTCGTTATCAAGCCCATCACGCTGTTCACGTACCTGTTCTTTGTTTCCTTCGCGTTCGGGCTGAGCTCGCCGATTTCGAAATCAAGATTCCTCAGGATGGGAGAGAACCTCTTCGAACTCCTGTACGTCCTCGCGTGGTTCTTTGTGATGATGAGCGGCTTCGAGGTCATGTATCAGATTGTTCTATGGTCCGCGGGGCTAGCGGTTCAGGGACTACAGAATCCCGACATTATCGTGAACTGGTGGCCAGCCAACCCGTACGCTATCAACGTAGTATTTGCAGCGAAGCTGGTTGTGCTCATCTTTGCGATGGCATGCTTCTGCGTGGACTACATGCGGAGAATGCGGACCTTACGCGAGAAAGCCCAGCCAACCTCAGATGGCGCCTGACTGATTGTCTCTGACCATGGGCCTCCTGAAAGGAACCTTGGTCCGTTACGCCAAGCGATAGCTACCGAGGCACCTTTGATCTGTGCAAGCGGTCAGATCCATTCCTCTTGCCCATGCCTGTAATTTGCGATTCAGCGTTTCGGCCCCTGATGCAAGGGCTGCTTCAAGGGTCTTTGGGCGGGGACGTTTAGCGATAGACGCTGCGCCTATGGGCAACAAATAGCAAGCGGACGGTCTTACTCTCATTCTCGGAGTCGATTCTATAGATAAGACGGTAATCCCCGATCCGAACTTTTCTCAATCCTTTGAATTCCCCGCTGAGAACCTCAAAGGCGAAAGGGTTGTGTGCCACTATTTGCAGGACTTGCGATATCCTTCGCTGCACCCTCTTTGGCAATCTTCTGATATCTTTCTCGAAACGACTTGTTACCAGAATCCTGTACGTTCGAGTCAAGTTCTCTTACTCAGGTCTCTTAGGAAACTCTGCAGGGAGCGTTCTCTGCCAGACTTGATATCCCCCTCGGCTTCTCGCAGTGCTCTCCTATACTTGGGGTCACGCAAGATGGCTTCGATCTCGTTCTCCTCAAGCGCATCCTGCAATGCTTTGACTCGTACAAGAATTTCCTCTAACGTTTTCCTTTCGCTTGTTCGTTCCAAGACCTGTTTGGCCAATTGCCGTAGCTCCAAGATCCGCGGTTAGATCCGAAGAACGTTCGAATGATCCTAATTATCTTTTGGTGCGCTGTGAGCTACTTCTTCCCGTTCATGGCCGGTTTGAGATCGAGTTTTCCCACATTCCCCGCGCCCTTTTCAGCACCCGGCCATATGCGCCACCTCTTGTTGGCTCTGTTGCCCCAGGTACTGGGGAAATTCCACCGCGCGTTACGTCAAGTAACCGTAGGAGATTCCAGAAGATCAAGAGTGAGAACGCAATCCCAACCGCGTACATAGGTATCTGCAAGTATCCTGCAGCCTGGAGTTGCCTCCACACCTCATCTGCCTGAAGATAGTACCCGTAGAAGACGGGGCTGGTCCAGAGTATCGGGAGCATGAAGTAGTAGAAAGGCGACCGCAAGAAAACGAAGACGAACGGTGCGACCCATAGCCTGTGGTCACATTCCTTGCAGAGCAGCATTAGTGGGAAGATCGCGACCAGGAACTGCTCGTTTATGACTTTCCCAAAAAGGAAATACGCGAACATGATCGCCAGAGTAGATTGCAGGAGTGGGGCTTTCATGCCGAACCTGCGAATCAGGTAGTACAGAGCAACGACGAGTAAGATGTTCGGGATCATCGATACCACGAGATCGAATTGAAGATCCTGAACAACCCAGATGAAATTGTACAAGTTGACGCCGCCCATAAGCCTCCCACCCTGAAAGGTGACCAGCACATTCCAGATCGAGACCGGGCCAACGATCAGGTAGTAGACGACCGGGAGCAACGTCACGGCAAACCCAGCCAGGAACGCGCTGAATGCTTTCCATTTTCGGAAAAGGCGAACCACGTACAACGGCAACAGGACGATCGTGTACAGTTTCATCAGGCTCAAACCATAGAAGAATCCGGACAGGAAGCTGTTCCGAGAGGACGTGAGGTAGGATAGAAGAAGGAACAAAGCGACAAGGGCATCAAACATGCCCCACACTACGCCGACGAATATTACGTACGGGCAGAAGGCGTAGATCTTCGCCTTTCTCAAATCCGTGGCTGCCAAAATATAGATGACGAGCAGGTCTGCCAATATGATCGGAATCTTAAGCATCAAGAGCAGCACCGGCGTCCATGGGTAGATGAGCACGGGAAGCGAAGGATAGTGTCCGTCAATCATGACGGGACCCTGCCCCGCTATCAGGGTGAAGAGCCAATAGAATGGGGCAAAGAAGTAGATCAGCAAGGGATGGTAAGCGTACCCTTCAAAGAATACGGGAAGCCCAGTTGCGTTCTGCATCAGCATAGTCTTAGCGTAGACGAAGTCGTACAGGTTTGCACCCTTCAGCGCCATGATGCTAGATTCGTAGATTGTGCCAACGTCGCCCGCGTGCATGAAGAAGGGCGCGATCGCGAGTCTAATTGCCGCGGCTAGTAGCACGATTCTTGATCGTTCTTCCATACCTACCGACCAACAAGTACAGCACGACCACCGTTACCGATACGACCGGCAGAACATAGGGTAGCAGCGAATAGTTCCAGTTCAACGACAGCCCCCCGACCGCCTCCATCGAACCAGACACCGTGAATGACATCATGCTGTTCACGAAGTCGACGGTGATCTTGTTGAAGCCCTTCTCGTGAGGCCAGATCTCTATCTGAGATGGCACAGCAGACATCACGATGCGCCCGCGTCCGAGGCCCGGGAGACGGTCGTCTGAGAATGTGAACTCGAGCAAAGTTGTTGGTGCGATCACCAGAGGCTTCGTCACATCCTTGATCGATATTCCGTTTATGGATGTCATCACCCATCTCCACATCTCGACGTGAGCTCCGAACTCCTTTTCGGACTGCAGTATGACCTTCACGGCGTCCGATGACATCTCGATGTACTTGTGGAGGACCAGTTCAGGCCGACTGTATGTGACATCGAGCGTCTGGACACTTCCTCGCATTGTCACATTGAATTCATTGAAGAGGTTGTGATCATTCACCCAAGAGGTCCAATCGCTGAATTCAACCAGGCTGATCCGGCTAGCGGGCGCGAAGCCCGGATTCACGTGGATGTGCGGTTTGCTGCTGCCGTCGTAGGGATCATTGAAGAGGACGAAGTAGTTTTGGTTCTGGTATTGGTAGGCTCCCGTCCCGTACCCGAGCCACCTGCCTTGAGCGATTAGCGTGTCATGGAGTAGAGGTACGAAGCTCAAAGCGATTATGTAGATTGCGAAATAAAGCGTCAGCCTAGTCCTGAGCTTCAAACCGATTCGTCTCTCCTGAACGCTCGATCATATTTGACTTAAGAGTTTCTCCGGGAACTGGCCATGGAATCCATTAGGAGACTGCTGCCGGCACGCTAGACATGCGGAGATGGTGATTAGCTCCCACCCATGAATGGGTGTGGGCTTCTGGGCTCGCAGGCTACTATTTCTCTTGCCTGTTCATTCCCAGCATAGGCCAAATCATCTGTGGCCCTTCGGGTCGTGGCTGTTGGCAAGAAACGCGACCCGATATTGATGCTACTGTTGAAGTCAGCGTTGTAGACGAGTTCGCAGTTCCAACAGTGGAATATGCTCTGTGTGATGCGTTCGGTATGGCGTGAGCCGCAACGGTGGCATGTTTGACTGGACCAGCGTTCATCTGGTGTTTCTGTTGGAACGCCGACTTTCGCGCATTCTTCTTGGATGTAATGGATTTCTCGTCCATACGTCCAATGTGCGAGCGTCCTGCGTAGTCTCGCTTTGCCATTGCCTTTGAAGTTCTCGTATTTGATGCCCTTCGGATGTCCAACCACGACGAGAGCATTCTGTGAGGCTGCAGCAACTTGTTTTGCTGCAAGCCGGTCATAGTATTCGCTGACATGCAGTCGCTTATGTCGTAGTCGTTTCAGCGGCTCCCATTTTCGTGACTGCTGCAATTCCGCTATCCGCTTCTCTAGGCGGTTCAATCGATCACGCTTCAATCCGTCCGTCTGGATTGAAAAGTCAGTTGACCTTAGAGGCTGATTTGGCCTCAACATCACGGATGCGATTGACCGCTTCACTCCAAGGTCGACTCCGCGAACCGCATAGACGGGCTGATCTGGAACATGAAACTCCATCTTCACGTGAACGTAATACTTGTCGTCCCGCTTCACAAGTTGGAAGCTCTTGATAATGCCTCGCTTCAAAAGGTTGAGATGGTACTCGGCAGGATTCAGCGGAATCGTCAGCTTAATGCCTTTGCGGAGCGTTGAGACACGTGCCACATACGGGCAGAGCTTCATGTGCTTCGATGCTTCAATTGCACCGAAGCGGCTGTCAAACCATATCGGAACCTTGCCACGCATGCCATTCGTGAAGGGTTCCTGTGGTTCCCTCCGTAGCAACTTACGAAGCCACTTCTTCTCGCCTTCCCGTCTGGCGATTGCGACTTCTCTACGCCAAGCCTTATGCGCTTCACGGTAACTCCGCCACATCCACGAGGCTCTGTCGAAGCAGCATTGAGTCATGGCACCACTGAGTTTCACTTGCTCCTTAACGCTCGCATGGAACAATTGCCTGTCCGCGTAGGAGCCCTTCAGCTCATGCTTCTTGAATAGTTCCGACCATGCCCAGATCCCATGCGTGGTTCGTGCTGTTAGGGAATTGAGAATTGAGAGCTTATGCGTCGTGATGCTGTAGTGGACTGGAACCTTCACAGTCTTGACGACAAGCATCACGTTTTCCTCCTTGCAGCATGATCCACTGATTGGTTATAAACCGTGGAGGGTTATGCTCGCGGAATTGGTCAGCCTGAAGGCTGACACGCAACTCATCCCACCCCTAAAGGGCGTTGGGGTTTCTTGCTCAATTCCTCGCTAACGAAAGCTATCTCTCCATTTCTTACTTGAAGACCTTGTCTTTCGCGAACGCTTCGATGCCATTTCGGCCTATGAGGTACGGCCTCAGCTGAGTGTCGTGCGCGATTCCTCGCATCTTCTCTATCTGGATTGCTCTGACTACGTTGCCCTCGTGGATGCCCGTGCGCAGAAGCACGACGCCTTGTGAAAGGAATTCCTCAAGCTGAAACTTCCGGCTCAGCATCGATGTTCTCATTTCGCTCGTAACGATGCACGTTGCGCCTGTAGATGAAAGTGCATCGAATAGCTTCAGCATAGCACGTCTCCTCTTGACAGGGGATTGATATCGGAGTGAAAGGGAAGTAATCGGGTCAACGGCGAGGCGTGTTACGCCCTCCTCTTCAGCGAGACGCTTGACTGTTTCAATGAGACCATCCAAAGTAAGTTCAGGCATTCCCTCGTAGAGAGGGAAATGTTCCTGCCCCTCAGGGCTGACAACCGAGGTTGCCCTTATTCGCCTGAAGGGCGTGGCGTCAACGAAGAGGATCTTGCCTTCGGCCTCCAGCTTGTCCAGATCCCAACCGAACTCTGATACGTTCTCCTTCACCTGCTCGGGCTTCTCGTCGAAGGTTATGTAGATTGCGCGTTCCCCCGCGGCAGCTCCGGCTCGCAGGAATTGAAGTGCAAATATGGTCTTGCCGGAACCCGGGCTTCCAACGACGAGAATAGTTCTTCCCTTGGGAAAGCCGCCTCCCAGGATCTCGTCTAGTCCCTTGATGCCGGATAAGACGCGCTCCATGATCATTCACGGCGACTCTGAACGTTAGCTCCGTCGTCAGTATTAAGAATTTGACTGGAAGCCGCACTGAAAGTGCTCATGTTCGCGGGAATTCTCACACAGCTTATCGTTATATGTGCGTGTCCATGCCATGATAGTAGCGGATCGAGGTTTGCGTCTCGTAATAGTGCTTCTCTTGTTGATTGCTACTTCGGCGATGTGGCAGCCTCACGTTTCCATCGCTACCGCGCAGCAAGTCACTACTGAACTCACGCTCTATGCGCACACGGATCCTTCAGCCACGCAGGTAGGAGGCAGAGTTCTCACTCTTACTGGAAACGCAACATCGCGGCATTCCGCGGACGTCCGAGACGGCCTTGCCTTCGTGCTCGTTCCTCCTCTCTCCGCGCCCCTAAGGATACTCGGAACAATCAGCTTTTACATCTGGTTGCAGTCGAGTGAGAGCCTTCGAGGAACGCTACAGGTCAGCATATCGGAAATCACTGCGAATGCCTCTCTGATAGAGATAATATCGTCATCGGTGACAGCAGGGCTATCGCCCACCCCGAATTCAGTCATATTCGGTCTGGGGCCGGTGGATCGCACGCTCGCCGTCGGCTCCACTCTGAAACTTGAAGCTCGGTTTACAACAGCGAGACCCGTACCGGTCCTGTTGCTGTGGGATGACCCTTCTGCCGCCACCCGGGTCGTGTTCGATGCCGAAGCCCTGCCTAGAATTATACTATCGATCACCGATGCCACGGGAAAAGCGTCAACAGTCTTCCCGGGAAACGGCAATCTCACTAGGCTAGTCGCCAAGGTGAGCATCGAAGATCCATTCCATGGAGCAAACATAAAGACAGTATTGCTCACTGTCTCGAACTCTACAGCGTTCTTGCTGGTCAAGGACGCACCAATGAATTTGACTTCTGGAACCGAACGCCCATTCCAACTTGACTATGCGCTCCCGATCGCGGTCCCGTCCGGAGAGTTCAACGTAACGGTCAGCGTTCGAGATGTCGCGGAAAGAAAGTTCTTGGTTTCAGAAGAGATCACAGTGACACGCTTCTACACGCTCGTCCTGTCGCTGCTTGATGCCCAGCAGAGAGCCCTCTCAGGGCTGAATGTCTCGGCTTCAGCTATGGGCGAGCTAGTTGATGAGGTCGCTACTAATTCATCCGGCCGAGCGACGATGCGCGTTCCCTCAAGCCAAGCAGTCGGCCCAATTCTTCTTCGGGTCAGAGATAGAACCTTGGTGATTCTGTCACGCAGCATAGACGTTCAATCAGATTCAGTGGTTCTGCTCGTGGCCGATCTGACTGATTGGAGCGTCTTCGTCAGGCTTCAAGGTCTGGGTATTCCGATGGCTAACGCACGAGTGGACCTTTATCTCAACGACACCTTTGTGGAGTCTGCCACAACCGATATGAACGGAGCAGCTCATTTCACGGCCGTCCCGCCAGGCCAATATGAGGTCACGGTCAGCTCTCTTCTCGCGTCTAAACGCTTCCCCAACGTGACCATCTCTCGTGAACCGGAGAAAACTCTGCTTGAACTTCCTATCCCACCAGATACCATTGCTCTTCTGTTTGGGGGAATAGCGATCGTGGTAGCTCTTGCAGTCTTCCGGGCCTCCCGACGGAAGACAAACCGCTACAGGCACGTGGGAGAACTTCTAGGCGGCACCTTCCCCCAGTCCTCGGTGACAATGATCGTGGGCCCATCCGGGAGCGGAAAGAGCTTGCTCCTGCAGAACATACTTGCCGATTTCCTCCGGCTTGGCAGGCGTTGCGTGTTCGTCTCGAATTCCGAACTTCCCTCGAAGATCAGAGAGAGGTTAGCGAGAATGGGACTTGATGCCGAGAAGTTCCAGAGCAACAAGACGCTGGCGTTTGTCGACGCGTATTCCGGTGCAACCGGGGCAGCCTCAAGCGAGAAATATTCGGTGTCATCTGCGCGAGATTTGACGATTCTTGGTGTTCAGCTCACGAGTTGTCTAGAGGAACTTGGAGAGTCTGGGAACGTCTTCTTTGACTCGCTCACATCCGCCGTTGCGCCAGGCGCTCTGGAACGAGGCTTCGACTTCATCGAGTACTATGGTGCACGGACTAGGAACTCCGGTGGAACGTTTCTTTACGTGGCCAGCACAACGATTGAGCCTCAAATGCTTAGTCGTCTCGAAGAGCTGTCGGATTGCGTCCTTCAGATGGACAAGTATGAGGGCCCAAGCGGTATTCGCGGCCGCCTGCTCGTGAAGAAAGCACGGGACTTGGAGCATGAGCGGGGCTGGGTTGGTTTCAGATTCCGCTCAGACGGTCGAATGGAGTTCGTGTCGTTGCCGTCTGAGGCGCCGTAGACTTGCACTCGCGGCTCTGCAGAGCACAGACCTGGGGCTGCGCTTTCACATGACGGAGCGGGATATGTCTTAGGCTGTGGATAGCTCTCTCGGTCGCCGACGGATCATGACTACAGCTACAAGTGCGGCCACAACAAGCATGACAGGCTGGAGCGCTGGTGGGTACTCGGGGACAGGATTGCCGGAGGGCTTGAGGTAGAAGTCAGCTGTCGCCACGCCACCAGGTGAAACTACGACTTCGTGAGCATCAGGTATGTACCCCGGGTCAGATGAAGCGGTCACATTGTAGGTTCCCGGCGCCACCCACATGACATAGTTTCCTTCAGTCGTGGAGGACACCGTCGTCGTTCCGTCTTCACCTACAGCTGTGACTTGTGCCCATGACATTGCTCGCAGGTTCCCGTACTGATCGTACCAGTACACTGTGCCTCGAATCGTAGCCAACCCGACAGCGTGAGACTCTACGATCATTACCGCGAACGCTGACAACGTCAAGAAGACAAGGACAGTGGCAACCAGACGACTCATGGCGCTTCCCCACTGTGACTTGATTCGCGACGGTCATAAGGTTTTCCGGTGCCATTCTTCATTCTTCTCCGCCAGAACCAATACAAGAACAGTAATCCTGCCACTACTGCAGGTGCAATGAGAATCCCCGTTGTGGCTTCACTAGTTCTCTTTTGCTCTTGCTCTTTGAACAGGTAGATGTTCCCATTGTCACAGCTTGCAGCCAAGACCAATCCATTGTCAGCCATGGAGATCGAGTGAACTATCGCGCCTGCCTCGAAGCTCCAGAGCGGAGTCGTCAGAGAACCACCGAACATAGAGATCACCCCATCGAGATCTGCGATCGAGATTCGGTCTCCCTCGCGTGAAATCGCGGTTGACGTGATTGGACGTAGGCGCCTCAGCGAACTTAGCGCCTTGAGGCCATCTCCTACCTCATAGAGGGAGACATTGCCGTTCGTGCTTCCGGCCACGAGGCGACCGGACGAGGATGACAGCGAGAGCGCTGAAACAGATCCTCCTAACTTGTCTCGATCGACAAGTTGGCCTGATCTATCAAGCCGGTAGACGTGGCCATCGCTTCCACCTGCGACAATGTAGTTCGCGTCATCGCTGATCGCAACCTGCGGAAAACTCGTGTAGCTCTGGAAGACCCAGGCATACCCGGACTCGGACGCGAGTTCGGTGAAGAAGTACAGTCCGCCGCCGCTGGATGTGACGGCTAGAGCTCCGGGCTCGGAGAGTGAGAGTGAAAGAACCCCGTTCGGGATCACGCGTTCGTGAACTGTCGGGTGTGGACCATCCGCCACAAGGAGGTACACGCTGCCGAGTCGATCTCCAGCGACAACATAGTCGCCGTCATAGCTCATGGCAAGTGAATTTATCGTTGAGTTCGCTTGGTACGTCCACACCGGTTCTCCTGAAAGGTCGGATCGGAAGAAGAAGATGTTCCCGTTGACGTCGCTCGCTACCGCACGAGCGCCATTGCCTGACACAGCAACATGCCTAACATACGCGGGAGCGGCATGAGACCATTTCGGCGTGCCCTCGCCTGACTTGGCATCGAAGAAGTATGTGTGTATGTCATCGCTGCCGGCAATTACGTAATTGCCATCATGTGAGACGGCTACGGCCCATGAGTAGTTCCCAGTTCTATAAGCCCATGCCAGCGGTGCCAAGCCCGAGGTGGCCGCCAATGTGACGAACAGTGCGACATGTATAGGCCTAGCAAACTGAAGATTCAGCCATGGGAGCAAGTGCAAGTCACGCCCACTGATTGAGTGCGTCTCCACACTTGAAACTGTGCCCACATGCGATTGGTCTTGACCTCTTGGCAGGACATTCACTCAATCGTGTGCATCTTAACGGGAAGTAGTGCCTCAGTTTCGTACGAATATGATGCGTCCGAGTAGTAAACCCCGTTTTTGGCCAACAGTCGCACGCGCAGTAGTTGTCTCGCGGGCGAACAGGGTTGAGATAGCTATGTCAATGCGACTGACGCGGTGGATCGATTCGTGCACACTTGGTTGCTGGCCGAACGTCTTGGTTGAGTTCGACGTGTAAAAGCCGTCTTATTCCTGCGAAGATGGCTCCCGTTACAGAGAAGGATGCAGATTCCTCTTGAAGAGAATACTCGTTGCGACTCTACTTGTTCTGTGCGTGGCGGCCAGCGCAAGCCAAGCACACGCCATGCCTGCGTTTAGTGGATCTACCAAGCGGGCGGTGTTTCTTTCCCCACTGGAAGATTGGTATCAAACCTGGAACCTCGACACATACCGGTCCGTCATTGAGAAGGCAGGCTATCAGGTTGACGTATTCCTTAACGGAGAGGTGTCGATCGCATTCTTGGAGACGGGCCTTTCGAATTACGATCTAATCATCCTTCGCACTGACTCATTCGCGTACGAGGGAGCGGATTACTATTGTGCCGGGGACCCGGTGACTCCTAAGAGTTCTGCCACCTTCGCAAGCCAGATTCTCCTGCAGGAGGTGCATGTCTCCGCCTGCGTTGGTTTCAGCACGAAGTTCATCCAACACAACTACCCCTCCGGCAGCCTCCGTGGCTTGGTTTACGTGCTCGCACCCAGCAGCGCGAACCTATCCTACGTCTTCCGTTCGGCCGGCGCTTCGGTGTTCATCGGCTATACGATGGACTTCTCTCTGAGATGGGGCCGCATGGACGCGATGACGCAGAAATATTTCAGCTATCTCGCGAATGGAGAGACGGTCATCGATGCATCATGGCACCTGTCCCTGTACCTGCGCGCTGGTCACGGCATTACCGCAGACTGGCTGCAACTATACTGGGTGGGCGACGGCAACTACGTGATCTGATCGAGAAGTCAGACTCCCACGATAGCTGCTCGTTCCCCTCCACTTTGTTTTCAAGAGAAGCTGTCGATCGCCGTCGCTTATCTTGAGCTTCAGGTCAGATCAAGAAGTCCATTCCGAGCGACGGACCGTCAGTGCCGCACGCCCACGTGCCGGCGCCTTCTTCGAGCAGTCACGGTCACAGCGACGCCGAGAACCGCGATCACGACAAACAAGATCGCAACGTTTGTGATCAGGGAGGAATAGTCGTCTTGCCATATCGCTTCAATCTCTGTCGACCGGTTCATCACGACCGATCCATGAAGGTCTACTGGCGCACCTAGGAAATCGTCTGATCCGGCCCATCTAGCGAATGAGCGTTTCATGCCGAGCAGTCCAAAAAGACCTTCGGCAGGAACTGATGCGCTGCTAATTGTGAAGGATGCAGTGCTTCCCTTTGTGTACCACCCGGAACCTGACGCATTTCCGAATGGGCTTGTGACGTTGAGATAATACTCCGTCCGGTATCGCCCTTGCAGCGTGATCGGTCCGTCGACGATTACGGTCGTTGGCTCAGTTGTGAGCTTCTTGGAATTCAGGTACCATCCGTCGAAGATAAGGCGTGATCCCGGGGCAACACTAATCATGTCGGCACCGTTGCGCATAACAGACACAGACGTGCCGCTGGCATACCATCCCGTCGGCGGAGTTGCGAAGAGATCGCTCGGCTCGGTTGAGAAAGTGGCCAAGTACTCGATGGAGTAGGCGAAGATGTGGGATGCGGCCGATGATACGTGTGTCTCGTTGAGATCGCACCTGTATCTGACACCATCTGGTCCGCTGACGAAACTGCTCACGCCAATTGTGTGCGTCGTTCCTCGGTCAAAGAAGACTCTCTCTTCAACCCCCGCGCTTAGCGAACCTGATGCGCGACCATCAACACTCATACTTGACATGGTTCCGTTGGGGAGACCTGTGACCATCATCGTCGCATAGTATGTGAATGCTGGATCAGGTTCGAGAGACAAGATGAGCTTGGGTCTCCATTCCTCATGAGTGTCGACCGGATATTCCCTTGAGTAAAATCCTGAGGAGGCGTCGACGGCACGCTCCTCCTTCTGAACTTTGATCATCACCCCGCAGTTACGGGCTTGTCCGCTGTACCACGCCCTGACATCGCTCGTGATGTCCCACGTGACAGCGACACCGGTTTGGGCTGGCGCATTCGCCTCCGAGGTCTTCGTGGGCTGCCATGAGGGCTGGGTGTCCCAGTTCTCCGTGGCCTCGTCCCAGTCATCGAGCACGCGGTGCGTCTCGTAGGTCTGGTTAGTTGCAGGAGCGTAGAATTGCCAGAGGCTCAACACAGCCTGCGCGATCTGGCGACCTCTCGGTACAGCTGAGACGTCGAATCTTATGTAGATCCTCTCGGAGCCCCAAATATTCTGTGCGTGATCGTAACTGTTTCCCACGTAGAGGATCGTGGTTCTGCCGTATTTCCCTAGGTTCGGATACTTGCTGTCCGCATAGTTGTCCGCAGTTGGGAACAACGTCATGCTCGTCGCGACTGTTTGTGCACTGGCTATGCTCAGGCTCTGCGCTAGCGTCCCCATGAGCAGCAGCAATGCGAACAAGACTTTCCTGCTCATTCCCGGAATCACTCGCCGAGATTGTTCGGTGACTGCAATAAAGTATTCCGATCACGCGTCTTGACCGGGTCGAGGGGCTCCGCTGTCGTGTGTTGCGGTAAAGAAAAGGAGGGGTAAGGGATCTACGTGCGATCCCTTAGTTCGTTATTACGGGTATGTTGACGAGGTTTCTCTTACGTAGCAGCCAGACTGATGCTGCGAGCGCTGCGAACAGGCCAAGCGGCATCAGGAACGCTGGGAACTCTGGAACTGGTACGCCGGTTTGGTGTCCAAGCCTTGTTAGGCCGCCACCTTGCCAGCCGTCGCTAACGGTTACAGTGAACGCTGGGTTCAATGTTCCGTCAGCAACTGCGCTGCTCCAGATGTTCGGTGCCTCGCTGGTGCTGACGCTTACATCGTGGGTGCCTGCTTGCAGCCACATGATGTATGCACCAGACGGGTCGCTTGCTCCAGCTCCGATTCCGCCGTTGCCGGTTGCGTACGCGACTGTGTCAGGGTTGGTTGCGCTGATCATGGCCCACGCGAGCGGTCTAGCGTTGCCGAACATGTCGACCCACTCAACCGTTCCGCGGAGGCTAGCCATGTCGTTCATCGCTATGTAGAGCGACTGTGCGCCGCCCCATGGCACTTGAACGTTGCTCAGCTCCCAGCCCATCGAGTACATGCGCCAGTCATCAGTTGGCAGTACAGTCTCGTATGCGTTGTTCGGTCCTCGCGGGTCGAAAGCCCATACCTTCACAGTGTACAAGCCTCCACCGCTACCAGACCAGCCTGTGATGTCAACGGTGCCCTTGATGCCTGAGTCCCACTTGTTGTCCGAGTATGCTGTTGCGCCTGCGTAGGTGCTGACTGTTGGCCATCCACCAGCCCACGTGCGAGCCTTGTCGCCGTAGTACCAGTAGAAGCCGTAGACGTCAAAGCTCTGTCCCATCCCGGATGGGATGAGTAAGCGGTTGGCGTCGGATGGGCTTGTTGCAGACCATGGAATGTTCAGTACGTGTGTGCTTGGCCACCATTGTCCGAATGGGTTGGCCACAAAGGCTGGGACGCCGTAGAACACGTTAGACCACATGCCTCGCTGTCCTCTATCCACTAGCGTGAGTAGTGGTGGCGAATACGCAAGTCCTCGGGCCCCTGTCCATGCCGCTTGCCATGTTCTTGGGTCGGTCGATGGGTAGGTAGCGGATGGTTGGCCGAAGCTGTGGGCTTGTGCTGGTCCTAGGTTGTACGCTGAATCAGGCCCGTAGAATGCTAGTCCTACTGCTGCTGCATTTGCTGCTCCTACGGTTCCGCCCATCCAGTCAGTTATGCCGTCGTACGGTAGGTAGGCTGCGTGAGGACTGGGCGATCCGGCTGTTAGGAACCAGTTGGGGTCCGCTTGTCCGTAGATCGATGCGCCGACGAGGTTGTCGTTAGCGTCGAAGACCTCGACGCGGATGAAGCCGTTGAAGGCAGTTGCGACGCCTTCATGCCAGAAGTCCATGGTGACACGTATCTGTCCACCTTGGATCACGTCCGCCTCGATGTCTGCGCCTAGGTTCTGTGGCACTTGGACTGGGTAGGATCTGCGCATGATGTAGCCGTGGGTGTGCACCTCGTACGTGTACTGGCCTGGTACTAGACGCGTAGAGCGCCATCCGTCTATCAAGCCGAATGGCCAACCCCACCATCCACCAACTGTGGCTGAGACGATGTCCATTCCATAGTAGAACACGCCGACATGGCTGTGCATGCCTGCTGGGTTGACGTTGTCGATGTCGAACGGTGACACTCCGAAGCTACCAGCGGGTGCGCCTGGAATCGTCCAGGGGGGTCCCACTGTCGTTCCAGCATCCTGGATGAGGCCGTAGACTGTTGGGTCCAAGACGCCTGCATCATTGCCGGATGCGTCCTTGAACTCAATCCAGATGCCGGAGCCTGGGAAGGTCCATGGTTGATCGTGGGCTGGAATTTGGAAGTCAGTGGATCGTACGCTGATCCAGAGCCACGCGTTGACGATGCTGAAGCTCATGAGTTGTGCGCTGTTGCATAGGAAGATGCTGACCTGCGGGTCGTCACCGAGCACGCTGTAGAAGCCGGTACCACGCACGCTACCCAGAAGGAACGTCGAGTGTGGAGTTGTGGAGCCCGTAAGGTACGGGTATCCCATGTCGGACATGTACAGTTTGATGGTGTACGGGTTGCCGTCGCTCTTGAGTACTTCAGGTCCGCTGGTGCCGTAGAGTAGTATGTCCGTCGCCGGTTTGGTTGGGTCTAGGCCGTAGTCAGCTAGCTGCGGATTAAGGAACGCCGTGCGGGCGCCACCTGCGCCTGGGTAGATGTTGTTCCAGCCTTCGATGACTATTCCGCCAGCATGTGGAATTGCGTTAGGCATTTGTGCCGCTGTCGCTGTCGCGCCTACTATGCCGGGCACTGCCCACCACGCGTCGATCTGGTGGACCGAGCCTGCCGCTACGACTGCTGCGGAGAGTTGGGTTGTATAGCTTACGGATAGGCCCGCGGCTCCCCTCTCGTTACCCGAAGAGTCCTGAGCTACCAATGTGACAGCTATGTCAGCAGTTGACAGGAAGACGTTGTCGGGTAGGTGCATCACGGTCTCTATCCAGTTGCTTCTGCGGAGGTCCATCTGTAGTGATATCGCTGTTCCGACCACGGCGAAGCTGCGCTGGTACGCGTCCATTTCATCCATGATGTATCCAGTCACGAAGGACTCGAGGGAGTATTGGCCTTGGGGTAGTCCTGCTATGTAGTCCGGCGTGTCCCATGGGACGTGTCCGTCCCAGTGAGTCGACGGATTGTGGCTAGCGATGCCTCTTGGGATGCCCAGTAGGTCCCAGTTGTCCGTTAACCAAGCGTTGTAGTGGTCCGATGTGGGGATGCATCCTCCGTTGTACACGGCGGCAGGAATTGGAGGTGGAAGTGCTGGAGCAACTACGGCGTCATCATGCCATCCTCCGAGGATGTTGGTTGCTGCGATAGACTTGACTGAGAGTGCTCCTAGAGCGTTGGATGCCCACCATCCGATCATGTTGCCGCTCGAGTCGTAGAGTTCAAGGGTCATGTCTCTTCGTGGCCCGAGATTGTTCGGTGCGACGTACGGATCGTTGGTGCCGAATGGTAGCTGCCACAGGTTATGCCATGGAATTGCGCCCGTACCATGCTTCGACCAGACGGTCACGTGGAAGTCTGGCGAGTCAAAGATCACCAAGTTCATGTGATATGATTGTCCAGCCAGCACCGTTATCCGGTCACTCACAGTCGGGTTGTATCCGGAACCTTGCGCGGTTAGCGTGTAGGTTCCCTCCGCAAGCCCGAGTATGAAGACGCGGTAGACGTTACCGGCGAGACCTGGCACAAAGCTGGTGAACATGTACTCGTTTGGTCCCCACCATGCTGCCGCGTATACGGTGCGTCCTTCTGGGGTTGTGCCCTCAGCGAGGACTTGGCCGCTGATGAGGGGTCCGACGTTCAGGTGTGCTCTGACATCGACCATGACCCATGCTGGGTTCAGTTCAGACTTGACGACCATTATCGGGTAGTTGCCTGCTCCGATACTGAACAACCCTCCGCCGATGGAGTAGTAGATCTTGAAGTGGTAGATGCCTGCAATCTTGGGGGCTGCGAGGTCGAATAGTCGTATGTGGTATGTTCCCGGCCAAATGGTCATAGAGTTGGCGGACCAGTCGTCATAACCGATCGTTACTCGCATCGCGTACGGGTCGATGGTGCTGAATGCGTCTCCCCGAGTGCTAGTCCAGATGAACTCATAGTCGCTGGTTATGTCAGTCCAGATTGCTTCTTCTGTTGTTGGAGCTAGCCATCTGAAGCCGTCTCCTTTGCCGCCTGGAGTCTCGCCTGGAATGTAGATGCGTATGCCGTTGATTGGAGCGAGGACTGTGATGTCAAACTGGAAGTCTCCGACGCTGTCGGATGAGCTTGCCAGTATAGCATAGTCGAGGTAGTGCTCAAAGAGTTCACGAGTCTGCCGGTTCGTAGAGGGTCCCCAGTTCGTGTTGCTTGTGTATGTAGAGCCTGCAGCGGATGGATCACCGAAGGTTGCATGTGCCTGTGTTCCCCAGTACGTGTCAAGGGTTTGGCTCCAACCTGACTTGTACGGATCAGCAACGCCCGGATGGAGGAAGACCCTGAGTGGCTGGGACACGAGATACCAAGCCGGACCAGCCATCGTACCCATCGTATTCCAGTTGAAGATAGGGGCTGATGCGGAATCTATTCCAGCGGTCCATGGAAGCGAAGTCATCGCGTTCTTGGCTCCAATTAGCGGATACACGAACGCAGCGCCGGAGGTAAGGAAGCCGATGTTGTCCCACGGAGCTGCATGAGGCACTCCTGGTGACTGGTCGGTGGTTAGGAGTATCGCGTAGTTGCCAGGTGCTACCGCTGGTACCGTGAAGGTCATCGCTGTATGGGCTGTGGCGGCAACTAGTGGAACTGGGAACGGTCCCATGAATCCTGTTGCATGTGCGGTTGCGTCGCTGTTGTAGTGGGGACTCATTATCTCAGTGCCGTAACGTCCGTCAGCAAGGATGTTTTCTGAGAAGCTGTTTGGACTACCGGCACCGAAAGCGACGAGGGCGTTACCATAGTCTGCGTCACCCACCGCTACTGTCGATCCTGGCATGAGCCAAGCGCCTGGAGCAGCCTGCGCGGCTGCGTAGCCGCCTGCGGCATATCCAGCGAGAGCTGTGCTTACGGGAGTAAGCCTAACGTCCCCTGCGTCAACCAAGTTGTTGCCGTTGGTGTCTGTGTAGATCGGATCAGCGGGAGCATATGCTGCACCGCCGACGTATTTCATGGTGGCTGGAATTGCAACAAGTGACAATCCCACATCAGGATCACCTTCGTTGACAGCCGCTATTGCATAGACCTGTGCCTGGGCAGTTTGCGCTGCTGCCGGAAGGCCAAGGAAGTTCCATTGGTCGGACAGGGCGATGAGGCTGAGTCTTATGTCTCCGGCAGCCGTCCCAAGCGCGGCCGGAGGTAGTGCAGCTGTTAGGTAGATCCAGTCACCGTACGTGTACGTGCCAGTTGCGTCCATGTCGTGGAAGGCTTCGTATGGACCAGGAGCTACTGCGCTGTGGAATGGTCTCAGGGCTGTGCCAAAGTCCGCGTCCGCTGCTGCGGGAGCGCTACCTGGAAGATAGACTGCTGTGTCTCCGGTGGCGGTTGTGACACTCACGTAGGACTGCCTAGCTTGTCCAGCGTTCCCGCCGACAGTGTACACGGTGACACCCGTGTATATCCACTCGTCTGGACTGTAGGCGCCGTCGGTGTCGAGGTCAGCGTACGCCACGGTAGCAGGGAAAGCGAGCGTAGCTATTCCTGCGTCGCGGTCGCCAGCAAGGATCGTGGATTCTGCGGTATATCTCACTGCTGGAGCGACGTATTGTCGGCTTCTAGTGTCTCCTAGAGAGACAGTGCCGCTCGCGTCCGTGTCAACGTATAGGCCTTCCTGGTAATCAAACACATTTGGATTGACCAAGAGATTGACCGGGTAGCTCTGGATTCCAGCTGCAGTCGTGACCACAGTGCTCGGGTAGTTCAGTCTCTGGTCGCCTGGCGTGATCCTCGCGCTAGCGTCGTTGTCACGGATTATCTCACTGCCTACAACGAACGGAGATGCACCCGTGTGCCATACCTGCCCAAGTCCCGGACCCGGCAACGCAGCGAGTACGTCACCAATGTCCAAGTCGCCTACAGCGACCGTACTTCCCGCAGCATATACTGTGGTAACAAAAGGAGCTACTATGGATCCCTTTGTGACAGCCGTCAACCTAGTGTCACCAGGCTTGACGTTCGCGATAGGTAGAGCATTGACGCGATAGATCGGCTCACCTGCATCATAAGAGCCCGCCGCGCCGACGATGTTGTAGTACGACTCCGTGCCAACAACTCCAGTCGTTACGAAAGGAACGAGAGGCATGCCCTCGTCAGCATCCGCAACGGCCGTGTCAAACAAAGCGAAGACACTGCGGCCGGGTGAGAAGACTGTGACGGTTGGAGTCACCGTGATGGTTGCGCCCGAAGGGCCCGAGGATGGTGCTACTGTGATATCCGACAGGACAGCGTGTGCTTGTGGAACTAGAACTGATAGTGTTCCTAGTATCATTAGAAGTGCTAAGGATAGTGCTAAAAATTTCTTATTCAATTTTTATTTTCACCTATTTTCAGGTACACACGCTCGCGTATGCGTCGCGTATGTACCATGAAAGGAACGATGCCTCCCCAACCATATATAAGCCGAACACTCGGCACCGGACATATCCTCTGCTGCTGCTCCACCGAGTCGAATGGTTGCGTTGAAGTCAGCTACCAACGATCGGGATCGTTGGCTTGTCCCTGAGGAGAGCTTGAGGCTCCAAAAGATTCCTCGGAACGATGGGGCTGCTGACGTGGCCCCTTGCGGTGATGTTCAACGCCGCTATGTAGTCGGCTGGACCAGCTAATCCACATCCGACACATTCGAATCGGTCTCTTGTTCGACGGTTCTGCTTTGCTTCGAGTCCACAGCGGGGGCATGTGTGCGATGTGCCTCTCGGATTCACATACAGAACAGGTACTCCTACGAGTTTCGCTTTGTACTCAATGAACTGTCGGAGCTGGTTGAAGCTCCAACTGTTGTGGCGGCGACGCTGGGCTTTGCGAACCGTTGTCTGGCCGCGTATGCCTTTCAGGTTCTCCAAAACGATTGCGCGATCATCTCTGGTCATGCTGAAGACGCTTCCTTGGAATGCCGAGGCCGTTGGAGTGAAGCCATCTATCAATTCTTAATGCCTTTGAAGCAGTCGCCTCAAGAACCCATACAGCACGGTTTTTACGAGGTCTTCGCGGCGGTGCCAATTCAATGCCCAGATGCTCGTTTATCGTTTGAGCTACGGTCAACAGGAAAACATCGCGACCATACAGACACCAACAGGGGTAGGTTTTCCGTCCATTGCGAGAGCGACGCCAGAAAACACTTCCGTCTCCATCAAAGTAGCCCAGTAGAAATGAGCGTTCAAATTTCTTCGGCAGAGATGGATAAACAAGGCTCCAACTTTTGCGTGGAACAACACCATACTTCCCAAGAGCCCGAGCCAAACTCTCGGATGTTATGGATAGCTTGAAAGCATCAGTGCTTGGGTGGTAGAGAATTCTCGCCTTGGGAGCTAGCTCATCCCGCGCGAAGAAAACAGGTTGTTGGTCCATCATTACCAGGCGAATACAACTGTTTTCACTTATTGTGCCATCGGAAGCAAGCAAACCAAGGAGATATGCTTTCTTTCGGGTATCAATCCTATCAAAATAATCGTGACGGATACTTTCGGTCCCGATGCTTCTTGCGCTTTTCAGCCCTAAACGCCTCGCTTTGTGTTCTATCGAGACGTGCCCTCTCCCTAGCTTTTCCACAAGCTCCTTTCTATGTAGCTTGGAGTAATTCCCTCTCAAGAAGATGATTTCCTTACGAGTGCATTTCTGAACTTGCTTCATCGTTTCTCGACCGTTTTGGAGAGCAAAGCCAAGCCCAGGTTACCTTGAATCCGTGGTCATGCAGCGACAGAATCAGAGCGGTCCGCAGATCCACGCAACAACTGATATCAGCATGATCTAGTCTCTCGCCGTCCCATTCCTTTAGTGAGCTATACTCAATTCTCTGAAAGAGGCATGGGTGATGCTTCAGCGCCCAGTTCCAAAGGGAACGCTTTGTCAGCCCCACATCACGCATGATGGCATCTGTGCGCGGCACTCAAGCGACCACCAAACGTTTGCTGATGGTGTGGTTCATGTTTCGTCTGTACCGTGCTTCATGTCCACTGAGTCGCTTCAGATGCTGCTTCGCACTCTTCGATCCGCATGCCTGAAGTTTAGCCTTGATTCTGTCCATGCGATGCATTGTCTCATCGACATCTTTTCCCTTGTAGCCGGTGCCGTCCGAATCCCCCGCGAGGTTGACGATTCCGAGGTCTATGCCGAGGGCACCCACAGGGTCGTACTGGTTCGGTTCTGGCGCATCGACTACAACTGCCAGGTAGAATTTTCGGTTACGTAGGATCAGCCGGGATTCCATCGATTTCCTTCAATGCCTTCTTCGTCATGTGCCTAGGCCTCCACACTTCCCGAGCTGACAACAAGCCGAATTCTTCTCTTCAGCGTCTTCGCAATCGCCCTCGGCGTCCCGCTATCAAGTGCAATCCCCCTTTCTTCTAGTTCACGAGGTCTTCGAGAAAGACGACTTCCACTTCGAATGGTTTCTTCTTGATCTCGCTGTCGAGGTCTCTCTCATGACGCGCGAAAACTGCTGAGGCATGATGGCATATTGCCGTTGCGATCACGTAGCAGTCGGCCAAGGAGATAGCTCTCTCACACTTGCAAGCTCCAGCGATCATGTCGATCTCATCAGAATCACGCAGGAGACTATGTCCTGAATCTAGAAATGCACGAGTGTACTCTACAGCGACTCTCTGACCCCTTCTCCGACATAGCACATAGAACAGCTCGCTCACACAAAGCCTGCTGTGGTAAACGGTCGTGGACGCGGACTCGAGGATCTCTTCTCGAGCGATCTCTCCGACCTGCTCGCCAAGGTAGTAAGCAAGCAATACCCCGGAATCCACTGACAGCCTACCGGGTAGCTTCGACGACCCTCTCAAGCCTATCTCTTTCCGCTCTTCGCAGCCTTCTCAGTTCGCTCCATGCTTTCGCATCAGGGCCCAATGTGCCGTACAGGCTGTGGAACTTAGCTCTTGCAGACTCCTTTGCCCGTTCTCTTTCTATCAGAGCCATTATAGCCTCGTCGAACGTCACGCGTCTGCCCTTCTCTCGCTCAAGTTCAGAGACAACCCTGAACAGCTCTTTTCTTGTCTTCTCGTCCACCTGAATCGTTGTCGTCAAAGGTCCGTCTATAGTGACTATAACGGCGCTAGCATATATAGTTTGGAGGCCATATCACAGGACGATTGATTCTCTCCGCGACTGAAGGCGGGAGCTTGCGCTCGCCCAGTTATGGTCAGGACCTGCAACTCCCGTTGACACAATATGATTCCAAGAACGGGATCCGCAGTCATAGCGCGGAGAGCCTTCGGCAGCACATCTCACACGGCTTGGACACCGAGGCTTCTACCATGCGAGCATCGATATCGAAAGTGAAGGAGGAGGCAACGTTCGCCAATTCTGATGCGGCGGAGCATTCATTCCGAAGAGCTAATCAACCTTCGGATTGCCTCTGCAATTGTCCAGACATCGATTATGCCTTCCTTCTTTATTCTTCTGAAGTGGCGGTCATTCGTTACTAGCACTGCGCCGGCCTGGA